>Ga0209303_1000198_pt1 | contig 55852 bp, 47 predicted proteins | sample SidtaG_3_FD_187449 | JGI IMG/M metagenome (GOLD analysis project Ga0209303, IMG submission 187449) | Marine algal microbial communities from Sidmouth, United Kingdom - Sidmouth_Asex1 metaG (SPAdes) (version 2) | ecosystem: Host-associated > Algae > Red algae > Unclassified | place: Sidmouth...
GAAGCACCCTGAAGGGTATAAAGGCGAGCCTGTCCGCCACGCTGACTGCGTTGTTCGTGCTCGGAGGGGGGCGCCCAGCCTACCGCGGTACGCCTTCGCCCGAACGCCTTGCCAGCCCGGCGGACAGGCTCGCTGAGCGTCACCTTATTTCCCGAACGGGCCACTAGAGGATGGAACGGATCAGATCTTGTACTTCGATACGAACTACAACCCGATGTTTTCCTTGATGCACGAGTACTACCAGGAGGATGCCGTCGAGCTGGACTTGAATCTCGATTTCATCCGGGTGTTCGTGCTCTCCCCCCTGGACCTTGCCATCAGCAAGCTGGCACGCTATGCCGACAACGATCGCGAAGATGTCGATGCCTTGATCCGATCCGGGCTCGTCGCGGCCGATGAGCTCGAGCAGCGCGGTGTCGAAGCGTTGTCGGGATTCATCGGTGGAAAGACGATGGTTCGCCTCAACCTGGAAGAGGCTGTCGCCCAGGCACGGGCGATCGAGCGCACCCGGTAGTCTGGCGCCGATCCCGTTTGTCGTGGAACGACGTTCCGAGTCCTCGCTCGTTCAAGCGACCGGTCCGTCGCTCTCGATCGGTGGTGCAGGATACGGGTTAAGGTGCAGGGGCCTTGAACCCCACGGAACCGGACATGCCCTCGACCGACATCCTGCTGCCAGATCTGGGAAACGAGATCACCGAAGCGCAGATCGATGAATGGCTGGTCAAGCCCGGCGACACGGTCGCCGCAGGGGATCAGCTGGTGCTGGTGACCACGCCCAAGGTGGCGCTCGAGGTCGAGGCGCCGGTGTCCGGCACGCTCGCCTCGATCGCGATCGAGGCGGACGAGATCGCCGAGGCGGGGGCGGTACTCGGCGTGATCGACCACGACGGCTGATGCCGCGACCGCGAGGGTCCCGCTCGGTGAGCGTTCGCAGGAACCCCCTGCGATGAAGCTGCACACGCTCGGCGGCGAGCCGGGCGACGCTGCCGTGCTGATGCTGCACGGCTTCGGCGCGGATCGTTTCTCCTGGCTGGGCACCGCACCGGCGCTGGCCGAACGGGCACTCGTGCTGGCGGCGGACCTGCCCTCGCACGGCTCCGCGGCCGACGAGCGCGTGACCGGATTCGACTCGCTGGTCGACGACATGATCGCCGGACTGGAGGCCGAGCCGGCCTGGCAGGCGGCAACGCATCGGCACGTCATCGGTCACAGCCTGGGTGGGGCGTTGGCGATCGTGGTCGCGGCGCGAAGCGCTCGGCCGGTGCAGACGCTGAGCGTGATCGCACCGGTCGGTCTGGATGGCGTGACGACGCCCTCGTCGAACCCGGCCGATTCGTCGACGCGAACATCGATCGATCTGGCCTGGCTGCAGCAACTGATCCGGCTGGACGACGAGGCACGGGCGATGACGCACCTGCAGCAGCTGGTCGAGAACCCGCGCCTGATCACCCGGCAGTTGCCGGCGATGCTGGTGCAGCATCTCGCACGCCAAGGGGTGCGCGATGGACTGGCGGCACTCGTCGGTGATGTGCCCGGCATCGGCGCGAGCATCGCGGCCGACCTGGCATCGCTGGCCTTGCCCCGCACCGTGATCTGGGGCGAGGCTGACCGGATCAACCGGCTCGATGCGGATGCGCTGGCACGCTTCGGTGGCGATGCCGTGGTGCTGCCGGATTGCGGGCACCTGCCGCACATCGAGCGACGGCTAGCGGTGAACGAGGCGCTGCTGTCGCGCATCGATGCATCGGCTGCCCGACCTCACGGCTGACCCATGTCGCGCTACCGCCCCCCGCAACCTCGTTCGTCGCCCTACATCACCGCCGCGGGCTACACCCGGCTGAACGCCGAGCTGGCCGAGCTGTGGCTCAGGCGCCGGGACGTGGTCACGCACCTGTCGGCCGCCGCGGCGGAAGGGGATCGCTCGGAGAACGCGGAGTACCACTATCGCAAGAAGGAGCTGGCCGGCATCGATCGACGCATCCGTTACCTGCAGAAGCGCTTGCCGGACCTGAAGGTCATCGATGCGCTGGCGGGTGGACAGACCGTGCGCTTCGGTGCGCTGGTCACGCTGGAGGAGGGCGAGCGGACGGCACCGGTTCGCGTGCATATCGTCGGCGCCGACGAGATCGATCCGGCGACCCGGCGCATCAGCATCGACTCGCCGCTGGCGCGCGCGCTGCTCGGCAAGACGATCGATGACGAGGTGCAGATCGTGGTCGAGGAGCGGACGCTGGACTATGCGGTCCTGGCGATCGAGTGGCCGGACGCTGCCGGCTGAGCATCCCCGGTGCGATCAGAGCACTCCCCGGCTGCCGGGGCCGCGCAGCGTCGCCATCAACGCAGCGTCGTCGTAGCGCTGCAATGACAGGGGCGCGGCGTAGTCCGGCAAGCTCTCGCCCAGCACCCAGCGTGCCGTCAGGTCGCCCGCGCCGCAGGCGGCCATGGTGCCGAAGCCGGACATCGCTCCCGCGATGAAGGCACCCCCGTCGCACGTGAAAGATGGTCGTGATGGAGGGATTGAAGGTCGGGAAGCTGCGTCGTATCAATGCTGCATCGCGCAGCACGTCCACCCCGGACGCCGCGCCGAGTCGATCGGTCGCGCCCTCGAACGCGTAGGTGGAGCCGCTGTCACGCTCGTGGATCCGCAGCCCGTCGGCACCCCCGTCACCGTGGGTGGCGGAAAGCTGCGTCAGCAACGGTTCGATGTCGGCGGCACGGGTGGCGAGCGCGTAGCCGCTGCGCGTCAGGGTGATGCGTCCCCCGCTCTGCGACGCCTGCGCCTCCATCAGCCCGATGCTGTGCTCGATGAAACGCTTCATCACCGGCTGCGGCCACCAGTTGCGATAGTTCTCCCCGGACTGGGCCGACGTCCAGGCCATCGGCGCGCCGCTGTCGAGCAGCGTCACCCGGGTCGCCGGTGCGCGTGTCTTGATCGCGTACGCGATGGAGATGCCGACGATGCCGGCGCCGATCACCAGCACGTCGGTCTCGTGCGCGGACGCAGGGCGAGGGTTCGACCCGGCCGTCATGCGCCGGTGTTCCGGGACAGCCATTGCGGTGATCCGTCGATCGGCTCGCGGCACGGCGCCGGGTTCAAGATCGTGGCAGCCTGCGGGTGTTCCCGATCGACGCTCATCGTCATGTCTCGCCTGTTCGTACGCGCTACGCAGATGCCGTCGCCATCATGCGTCATGCGCTCGCGCCCGGTGGCGGTGATCCTGCCGACTTCGATCCGGACGACTGCGCCACGCAGCGCAACCTGTCGGACGCCGGCCGGGACCCGGCGAGACGGATCGGTGCCGCGTTGCGCGATCGTCTGAGTGTTGCGTCGCGCACGAACGCCGCTGCGGTATCGATGGAGGCGTTCACCAGTGCCTGGTGCCGCTGCCGAGAGACTGCCGAGTTGCTCGGGTTCGGCGAGGTGCAGCCCTTGGCCGCGCTCTGAGCCGCGGTCGGCGTCAGCCGCGCGCACCCCGCATCAGCAGATCATCCACCTCGTCGCCCTCGATCACTTGGCCCAAGGGCGTGAAATCTCCCCGATCGAACAGCGCGCGCGCCGCATCGACCAACGTGCGATGGGTGGCGCTGGCCAGCGCCGAGCCGAGCGAGACGCGGGCGACACCGGCTGCGGCGAAGTCCTGCAACGATGCGTGTGTGAAGTTGCCGGCAGCCAGCGCATTGACCGGTGCCGTCACCGAGGCGCAGATGCGCGACAGGTCCGCCATGCCCGGCGGCATCGGCAGGTACAGCCCGTCGGCGCCGGCCGCCTCGAAGGCCTGCAGCCGCCGGATTCCCTCGTCGACATCGTAGGCGCCCGTCATCACCCCATCCGCCCGCGCGAACAGCACCAGGTCGCGCGGCAGCGCCCGCGCTGCCGCGACGGCGGCCCGTATCCGTTCGACCGCTTCGTCGAACGGGTAGGCGGCGCTGTCCGGCAGCAGGATGTCCTCGATCGACAGCCCGGCCACACCGGCCTGGCACGCCAGCCGAACCGTCTCGGCAACCTCGTCCGGGCTGTCCCCGTAACCGTTCTCCAGATCGGCCGACACCGGCAGCCGGGTGGCCGCCACCAGGTCGCTGGCGTGCTGCAACGCATCGTCGCGGGTGATGCGCGCACCGTCCGGCAGACCGAGCGTGAACGCGTGCGCCGCCGACGAGGTGCCGATCGCCTGCGCGCCGAGCGCTGCCAGCACGCGTGCGCTGCCGGCATCCCAGGGATTGGCCAGCACGAACGGGGCACCGGGCACGTGCAGGCCGCGAAAGGCCGGACCGGGATCGTGCATGGGAGCCAGTGACGTGGGAGCGGACCGGCAGCATGGCACGATGCAGCGCCACCCTTCCACCTGCGTGCCACGTCACCCCCGTGTCCGAATTGTGCAGAGGCTCCCTGGCCGTCAGTTCGCTGAATCACCTGACGATCGCGGTGTCCGACGTGACCCGCTCGCTCGGGTTCTACCGCGACCTGCTGGGCTGCCGCGAGCACGCGCGTTGGGACGAGGGCGCGTACCTGTCGGCCGGGGATCTGTGGCTGTGCCTGTCGCGCGATGAGCCGTCTCCGGCACGCGACTACACGCATGTCGCGTTCACGGTCCGTGCGCCCGATATCGACGCCTGGCGCGCCCGGCTGGTGCAAGCGTCGGTACCGCTGTGGAAGGAGAATCGCAGCGAAGGTGCGTCGGTGTACTGCCTGGATCCCGACGGCCACCAGCTGGAACTGCACGTCGGGGGCTTGAACACGCGGCTGGCCTCGCTGGAGCGGCAGCCCTACGCCGGGCTTCGGATGCCGCCCCGGCCCCGTGCTCCGTTCGAGGGCGTACTGCCCGGCCAACTGCGTTTGTTGCTGGTGGCGGGCAGCGTGCGCCGGACCTCGGTGAACCGAGCGTTCATGCACCGCCTGGCCGATCAGCCGGTGCCGGGTGTGGCCGTCGAACGGTTCGACGCCTTCGATCGCCTGCCGTGCTTCTCACCCGACGAGGTGTCCGAGCCAGCGCTCGGACATCTTCGGCACGAACCCGAGCTGGGGCGGTGGCTTGCCGCGGTGCGCGGTGCCGATGCCGTGCTGTTCGCCTGCCCCGAGTACGCCGGGGGATTGCCCGGTGCGTTCAAGAACGGACTGGACCACCTGGTCGGCAGCGAGGCCTTCATCGACAAGCCGTTCGTGCTGTACAACCTGGCGCCGCGGGCCCATCACGCCCAGCAGCAGCTCGAGCTGATCCTGTCGACGATGTCGGGTCGACCCCTGCGCGAGGCGTTCCGCACGTTGGACGTCGGTGCGCAGGCCGGTTCGCCGGACGCCAGCTGGCCCGATCCGGACACGGCCGCCGCCATGGCGTCCTCGATCGAACGGATCCGCGACGCCTGCGCGGCGTCCGGGCCGCCCTGATCGCGTCCGAGCGCACTGTCGGATCGGGCTGTCGGGTCGGGCTGCCGGGTCGGGCTGCCGGGTCGGGCTGCCGGGTCGGGCTGCCGGGGCGGGTGGCCGGCCAGTCGGGGGTTCGACGCGGGCCGTGGGCGGTGATCAGTCGCCCAGGTCGGCCAACGTGGGCAGGTTCGCACCCTGACGGGTGCAGGTGATCGCCGCGGCCTTCAGCGCCAGCTGCAGCAAGGCCTGCAGATCGATCCGCCCGGTCAACCCGGGTCCCGCGCCGACGTGGCCGTGCGCGCCCAGCCAGTGCAGCACGGTCGCCTGGAAGGTGTCGCCGGCACCGACGGTGTCGACCACCCGGATGGGCACGCCGGGCGAATGCGCATCGTCACCGTCGGCCGAGAAGGCGCTGGCGCCGTTCGGTCCTCGCGTGATGCACACCAGCTGGACGCCGCGCCCCAGGCAGTCGGCCACGAAGCGCTGCTCGCCGTCGGTGCCGTACAGGCCCTCGATGTCCTCGTCGCTGGCCTTCACGAACGAGGCGGCGTCGGAAAAGGTGCCGAACAGCGCACGCCAGCGCTCGATGTCCGGCTCCACGCTCAGGCGCAGGTTGGGGTCGTAGCTGATCACCCGGGAGCCTGCCTCGCGGGTGGCGAAGGCTTCCAGCGTGGCGCCGGTGGGAAGGGCTGCGGTCGAGTACGAGCCGAAGTGCAGCACGCGTACCTCTTCGGGCAACGAGCTGGGCAGATCGTCGATCAGCAACGAGGTATCGGCGGTGCCGTCCTTGTAGAAGACGTAGCGCGCAGCACCCCCATCGTCCAGTTCGACGATTGCCAGCGTGGTGTTGCGATCGGTGCTGCAGCTCAGCGAGACATCGATGCCCTCGCGCTCGAACCAGTCGCGCTGGCGTTGCCCGAACAGGTCGGTCGACAGGCCGGTGTAGTAGCGGCTGACATGGCCCAGCCGTGCCAGGCCGCTGGCCACGTTCAACGGCGAGCCGCCGATACCGCCGGCCAGGCCGACGCGAGCGGTGGCGCCGGCCGGCGTGGCCTGGTCGACGAACAGGTCGAACAGGGAATCGCCGCAGCACAGGTACATGGGATCAGGTCGGGGTCGGGGTGAGGGAATCGGCGGTGGTTGCCCCCTGCGTGTCGGGTAGCCGCTTGCGCAGGTACAGCAGCAGCAGCAACGAGGGCAGCACCATCAACGCGGTCAACACGAAGAACAGCCCCCAGTCTCCGCCCAATCCATCGACCAGCGCACCCGAGGAGGCGGCCACCACGGTGCGCCCGGCGGTGCCGATCGAGGCCAGCAGCGCGTACTGCGTGGCGGTGTAGGTGCGATCGACCATCAACGAGATGAAGGTGACGAAGATCACCGTGGCGATCGCCGCGGTGGCGTCATCCACCACCACCGCCACCGCGAACAGCCAGGTCGAGGGCACCTCCTGCCAGGCCATGAACGAGAACAGCAGGTTGGTGGCGGCCATGGCCAGCCCCGCCAGCAGCAGCGCGCTGACCACCCCGCGCGTGACCGCGAACCAGCCGCCGATCAGCGTGAACACGATGGTGGTGATCCAGCCCAGGCCCTTCGAATACAGCCCGATGTCCGCCTTGGAGAAACCGATGTCGTCGTAGAACACGATCGACATCTTGCCCACGAACGCCTCGCCGATCTTGAACAGGAACACGAACGCCAGGATGGCGATCGCCAGCGCCGTTCCGTTCTGGCGAAAGAAGCTGGCGATCGGCGAGGCGATCGTGCTGGCGAACCAGGCGGCGATGCGCGCCGGCGCGCCCGGACCGGACGATCCCTTGTCGGTGGCCCGGCCGCTGGCCTGCGACGAGACGCCGACCGCATCGGCGATGCGTTGCTCGTCGTCGCGCTGACGCTCGCGCCGTTCGCGCCACGAGGCCTCGGGAATGCGCAGCAGCAGCAGGTTCATCAGCACCACCAGCACCGCCAGCGCCAGGAAGGTGAGCTGCCAATGGTTGTCGATGCCGCGGCTCTCCAGCGCGCCGGCGAAGCTCAGTGCCAGCAGCCCGCCGAGCTTGTAGCCGGTCCACCAGCCGACCACCGCCACCGCCGCCCCGGTGGCCATGGCCGCCGACTCGTCGCGCCCGACCTGCTCGATGCGCAGCGCATCGATGGTGATGTCCTGGGAGGCCGAGGCGATGGCGATCACCAGCCCGACGCCGATCACCACGCCCAGGCTGTCGGAGGGCGAGAGCGTGCTCCACACCAGCAGCATCACCAGGATGATCAGCTGCAGCGCCAGGATCCAGCCCTTGCGCTGTCCGACCCGCTCGGTCAGCCACGGTAGGCGCACCCGGTCGATCAACGGTGCCCACCAGAAGTTGATCGCGTACACCGAGAAGATCAGCCCGGCCCAGCCGATCGTGCTGCGGCTCATGCCGTCGTCCTTGAGCCACAGCGACAGCGCGCTGCCGATCAGCACCCAGGGAAATCCCGAGATCGCGCCCAGCAGCAGGATGCGCGGCATGCGCGGATCCAGGTAGGTCGCAAGCGATGGGCGGGCGCCGGGATCGGTCATGCTGGCGACTCACGGACATTCGGATCCACCATGGTAAGGAAAAACCCGGTCGAGGGCGACGCATCGGGCGACGCATCGGGCGGCTCCGGGGAGCTCGACGAGACGGCCGAGCTGCCGGCCCGGCCGCTGGTAGGCTACCTGGAGGGCTACTACGGTCGGTTGCTCGGCGCCACCGAGCGCCAAGCCCTGCTGGAGGTGCTCGACGAACACGCGATGAGCGCCTGGTGGTACGCCCCCAAGGACGATGCGTTGCACCGGCTGCACTGGCGAACGCCGTACCCGGATGCCTGGCGACGCGATTTTCGTGGCTTTGCGCAACGAGCGGCCGAGCGCCGTGTGGAGCTGATGGCAGGCGTTGCGCCCGGGCTGGACTTCGACTTCGCGAACCTGCCGGCCAGCAGCGACTTCCACGCACTGCGTGACAAGACCGCCAGACTCATGGATGACGGCGCCAGCGTGGCGACGCTGCTGCTGGACGATATCGACGATGATTTCGCGAACCGCTCCGGCGACTTCGCCCGCGAGGGCATCGCGCACGCCACCCTGGCCAACGAGCTGGGGGCGGCACTGGGCGTGGCGCTGGTGGTGGTGCCGCGCATCTACGCCAACGAGCTGCACGGGGGTGCGCCGCACTACCTGCCGGATCTGGCACACGCGCTGGCACCTCAGCACGCGATCAGCCTGTGCGGCAGCGATGTGGTGGTGCACCGGGTCGATGCCGAGGAGTGCCGTCGGCACCTGGGCGACAGCGGGCACCGGCTGGTGGTGTGGGACAACCTGTACGCCAACGACTATTGCCCGCGTCGGTTGTTCCTGGGTCCCTGGACCGGACGCGAGTCCTTGCGCGATGTGCTGATCAACCCGACCGGGCTGGTGGCCACCGATGCGTTGCTGCTGGCGCTGGTATCGGCCGAGCGCGAGCGCAGCGCCCAGGCATCGGGTACGGCGCGGCAGGCGTGGCGCGAGGTGCTGGACGAGCACGGCGTGCCGGACGCCTTTCACGTCATCGCGGCCTGCTTCGATCACCCGATCGTCAATGGCGCAACCGATGCGCTGGACGAGCTGCCGCTGCTGGACGAGGCACTGGTCGCGCTGGATGCGCTGACCTGGCGCTGGAAGTCGGCACTGGGGCGCGAGTGGTTCCCCTGGCTGATGGGGCTGCGGCACGATCTGCTGCTGAGCGCCGGTCAGCTGCCCGATCATCGCATCGCCAAGACGCAGAGCGCGGCGCTGGCGCGACGGCTGCTCGGCGGCGCATCGCGCTGAGGCTCGGGCCGGTCAGCAGTTCGCTATCGGGCAGGGCCGACGGGTGGCAAGCGCTTGAACGATGAGGGCGCGCCGGCGCGCTCGATCACGTGCGACAACGGCTCGATCGCCACCGACAGCGTGTGCGCGTTGGCATGAATCACCGCCTGGTCGGGTAGCACGATGGCAACGTGGCCGGGCCAGAAGACCAGATCGTCGGGCTGACGAACCGGTCCGGACACCGTCTGCGCGATGGCCGCCTCCTGGGGGCCGCTGTCCCGCGGCAGGGCGCGACCGATCAGACCGGCCACGCTTTGCACCAGTCCCGAGCAATCGCAGCCATCCGGCGTGCGGCCGCCCCACAGGTAGGGGGCATCTTGATAGAAGCGGCAGGCAGCCTCGGCCAACGTGAACGATTCGCGCCCGGTCACGAGGGCCAGATGGTCCCGGTGAACGAATCCGCCGCCCCGAATCGGAACCAAGCCTTCATCGTTCGGTTCGATCTTCGAATCCACGCTCACCTGCGCCCCCAGCGGCAGGCGCATGACCGGCGTGCCCTTGATGTCGGCCCGGGGAAAGCGCAACGTGGCGCGAACGCTGATCCGGTGGGTGGTGGCGGCACCCGGCTCGGCCAGCGCATCGGCACCGACGAATCCCTCGTAGCCGTCCAGGTGAGCCCGCACCTGCCATCGATCGCCCACGCGGGCGATCAGTTCCACCGTTTCGCCGAACAGCAGCTCGCTGACCATCATCGATGTCGGCCGTGCATCGATGCGCAGGGGAGCGATCGGTGCGATGACCTGTCGTGCGGTGCGGGTGGTCACGTCGGCGACTCGGGGTGGACGGGTCTCCAGGGTGTGCGCTCACGCGCATCGGTGCAAGGCCGAGCCGTTGAGCTAGCTCTGGTGCGGACCCCCCCCCCCCGGATGTCCTGCTCGACGCGATATCGCCTCGCGAGCGGTCGGTCAGCCGAACGGCTCCGTGCTGCAGGTGACGATCACGCCGACGCCGTAGCGCCGTAGCGCCTGGCGCCTGGCGCGATGTGGCGAGCCGGCGCGTGCGCCTCAGTAAGCCTCAGTGCGCTCCGGCTCGCTCGAGCTGCAGGATGTGATCGGCGATGACGCGACCTCCGGATACCGGATCGATCAGCGAGGCCAGGTGAGGGGTGACCAGCACGTTCGGGTGGTCCCAAAGGGGGTTGTCGTCCGGCAGTGGCTCGGTGCGGAACACATCCAGGGTGGCCCCGGCAACCTGACCGGATGCCAGGGCGTCCAGCAAGGCTGATTCGTCCAGGTGGGCACCTCGCGCCGCGTTGATCAGGCAGGCACCGGCCGGCAAGGCGGCGAACGTGTCGGCGTTCAGGATGTTCTCGGTGAGCGGCGTCAGCGGCAGCAGGCAGACCAGGATCTGGGTGCGGGCGAGAAAGGCCGGCAGGGCCGGCCCATCGAAGCCGGTGATCCCTTGGGGGGCCTGGCCACTTCGCGACCAGCCGGCCACATCGAAGCCCAGATCGCGCAGCGTTTCGGCGGCCGCCGCACCGAGATGCCCCATGCCCAGCACGCCCACGGGGCGCTGCGAGGCCACCGGCGTCAGGATCTGCTTCCACTGCCGCCGATCGGCGGCGGCCTGCAGCGTGGGCAGCTCGCGGTGAAAGCGCAGCACGTGCAGGGCGATGTACTCGCGCATGCGCTGCGTCATGTCCGGCCCGATGGTCTTCAGGATCGGCACGCCCGGCGGATAGTGCGGATCCGCCACGACGTGATCGATGCCTGCACCGATGGAAATGGTTGCCCGCAGGGCGGGGAAGCTGGCGAGCAGGCCGTGCGGTGGCTTCCACACCACCGCGTAGTGCACACCGGCCGGATCCTCGACCTGGCTGGCCGGCACGATCCGGAACCCGGGCAACAGCGAGCCCAGGTGATCGACCCACCAGCCGACTCGGGTGGGGTCGGGGACGTGGACCGCGATCGTTGCCACGTCAGCGATCCCGGGCGGCGACCACGTCGCGTACCGTGGCGATCAACCCGGCCGGCACCGCCTCGCCGTCGACCTGGTCCATCAGCACCGCCTGTACCGATGCCTTGAACGCGGCCCGCTCCTCATCGGTCAGCTCGATCAGGGTCATGCCCTTGTCGCTCAGGTCGGCCTCCAGTTCGCGGGTGAAGCGCACCATCGCCTCGGTGCCGGCCTCGGCCGCCACGCGGGCGGCGGCCTCGATCAGCGTCCGGTCCGCCTCGGGCAGCTTCTGGTAGCTGGCCTCGCGCACCAGCACCGGCAGCACGCTCATCTGATGGTCGGTGCGGGTCAGGTACTGCTGCACCTCGTAGAACTTCGCCGCATACAGCACCGGGATCGGATTCTCCTGTCCGTCCACGGTGCCCTGGCGCAACGCCTGATAAGTCTCGGGCCAGGCCACCGGCGTGGGTGCCGCTCCCAGCCCGGTGACGTTGGCCAGCGACATCGGGTTGGGCACCGCGCGGATCTTCTTGCCGGCCAGGTCCTCGGGCCGGCGCACCGCGAAGTCGGTGGTGGTGAGATTGCGGGTGCCGTAGAAGAACGGTGACAAGATGCGCAGTCCGCCGCGCTCGATCAGCGTCTGCCGCCAGGCGGCGCCCAGCTCGGGCGCATCGAGCACCGCTTGCAGGTCGGCCCACTCATCGAACAGGTAGCCGGCGGCCGTGACATTCAACGCCGGCTCGATCTCGGACAGCAGGTTGTACGGCGTGAAGCTCATGTCGATGGCGCCGGACTGGATCTGCGTGAACAGCTTGCGGTTGTTGCCCAGCTGGGCGGCCGGAAAGATCTTGATCGCGATGCGCCCCTCGCTGCGGCTCTCCACCTCCTGCTTGAACGTCTCGGCCACCAGGTGGGCCGGATCCCCGTCGCGCAGCACGTGCGCCAGACGCAGCGTCACCTCCTGGGCCAGGGTTGCGGTGGTGCCGAGCAGCGTGGTTCCGGCGACCAGGCCGGCGATCACGACGGTGGTCAGGCCGCGTGGCCGTGCGCTGCGCGAACGGACCGGCCGGTTCGGGCAGGATGCCGTGCGCGCAGCGGGTCGTGTCGTGGGGATCGGAACACTCATGGGCGGCTCTCCAGCGGGTCAACTCGTGAGGGAAGGCGATCAGAAGCCTGCCAGGCGAGGCAGCGTCAAGGTGATGGCCGGCACGTAGGCCATCATCAGCAGGCAGAAGATCAAGGGGACCAGGAACGGCAGCACGGCACGGAACAGCCGCGACACCGCGAAACCGCTGATGTCGCGCATGACGAACAGCGCCAGGCCGATCGGCGGTGTCAGCTGGCCGAGCATCACGTTGAACACCAGCACGATGCCGAAGTGCAACGGATCGATGCCGAACTGGCCTTCGGCGATCGGCGCCAGCATCGGGCCGAGGATCAGCAGCGGGATGGCGTTCTCCAGCACCGCGCCCAGGATCAGGTTGGTGATGATCACCACCAGGAAGAACACCGCGACGCTGTCGATGTGCCGCTCGATCGCACCGGCCAGCATCTGCGGCACCTCGCCGAAGGTGGCCACCCAGCCGAACAGGAACGCCGAGGCGATCACGAACAGCAGGCGTGCCGCACCGAGCGCGGTGTCGTGCAGCGCCGCCACGAAACCTGCCAGGTCCAGCGAGCGGTAGGCGACCACGGCGATGAACAGCGCGTAAAGCACGGCCACCGTGGCCGCCTCGGTGGGCGAGAACCAGCCGAGCGTCATGCCGCCCACGATGATCAGCGGTGCCATCAGGGCCGGCACCGCGCCGAGGAAGGCGATGGCCAGGGCACGCCAGCCCTCCCAGGCGGCGGTCCGGTAGCCCTTTCGCAGCCCGATCAGGAACACGTACACCATCAGGCTGGCGGCGATCAGCAACCCCGGCAGGATGCCGGCCAGGAACAACCCCGAGATCGAGGTGCCGGCGGCCACGCCGTACAGCACCACCGGCAGCGACGGGGGCAGGATCGGCCCGATCGAGGCGGATGCCAGCGTCACCCCGGCGGTGAACTCGGGGTCGTAGCCTTGGCGTGTCATCGAGCGATACTCGATCTCGCCCAGCCCCGCCACATCCGCCAGCATGGATCCGGACATGCCGGCGAACACCAGGCTGGAGGTCACGTTCACATGGCCCAGCCCGCCGGGGATGCGCCCGACCGCGCGGTTGCAGAACAGGAAGATGCGGTCCGAGATGCCCGAGACGGTCATCAGCTTGCCGGCGAACATGAACAGCGGGATGGCCAGCAGCGTGAAGGCGTTCAGCGACAGCGCCAGCTCGTGCACCATCAGCGACAGCGGCAGCTGATTGACCAGGATGAACACCAGCGACAGGCCGATCATCGCGTAGGCGATCGGCAGGCCGATGATGATCAGCACGATCGAGACGAGCAGCAGCGCCATCGTGAACGGATCACCCATCGTGGGTCTCCGATTTCGCATCGATTTGCCAGGCTTGCTTTATCCGTCGTCGCGTGTTGCGGATCACGAACACCCCGAGCGGCACGGCCGCCAGCGGTACGGCGGCGGTGATCAGGTTGTAGGGGATCCCGAGCGCCGGGGTGCGCTGATAGGCCGTCTCGGACAGGGTGTGCCAGCCGCCGATCACCAGCGCGCCCAGCGTGATCAGGATGACGATGTCGAACACCAGGTAGAGCAGTGCCAGCGCCTTGGGCGCGAGCAACGCCTGCATCATGTCGACCCGGATCTGGCTGTCGCGCCGCTCCACCGCGATCGCGCCCAGGAAGGTCATCCAGATGATCAGCGCCGCGCTGAGCTCCTCGGTCCAGGTGAACGGCAGCGTGAGCACGAACCGCGACACCACCTGCAGGCTGCACAGCACCAGAAAGCCGAGCAGGATCGCCATCGCCAGCCAGACGTCCAGCTCGCTGGCGCGCGGCCAGCGGGTGCGCGGATCCGGCGCGGACGGCTCGCTCATCTCGCCTGCTCCTGCGGCCCCACCCGCATGACCGCATCGCGCAGCCAGGCCAGGTCACTGCCCACCGAGGCGATCGCGTAGCCGTCCTCGAACAGGCGCCGTGCGGCCGCGGCATCGCCTGCCAGCCCGCCGAGCGGCATGCCGGCATCGCTGGCTGCCGAGCGGATGTCGGCGATCGCCCGCTGCACCCGCGGATGGGCAGGCTCGCCCAGGTGCCCCAGGCTGGCCGCCAGGTCGACCGCGCCGATGAACACCGCGTCCAGCCCGTCGACCGCACAGATCTGCGGCATGGCGGCCACGCCTTCGCCGGACTCGATCAGGGCCAGCATCAACAATTCTGGCGCGATGGTGTCGACGTAGTCCTGCCAGCCGAAGCCGTAACGGGCGGCGCGCGCCAGGCGATGCGTGCCGCGCCCTCCGCCCGGTGCGTAGCGCGAGGCGTGGACCAGAGCCTGCGCTTCGGGCGCGCTGCGCAGGTCCGGTACCGCCAGCCCGGCAGCGCCGGCGTCCAGCGCCTGCTTGGCCAGTGCCGCGTCCATGCCCGGCAGTCGCACCACCACCGGCATGCCGGCCGCATCGGTGGCGCGCAGCTGATGGTAGAGCGAGTCGTTGGTGCCCGGCGCGTGCTCGGTGTCCAGGATCAGGAAATCGAACGCTCCCTGGGCCACCACCTCGGCGGCGATCGCGCTGCCCGAGAACAGCCAGGCCGCGGTCAGCGGTCGACCGTGCGCCAGGCCGTCGCGGGCTTCGCGAAGTCGCTGGCGGGTCTGCTGGTGCATGCGCGGCCGGTCTCGCTGGTGGAGGAATTCAGCCTGCCGCCCCGGGACCGGCGACACAAACCAAACTTCCTTTTGCGTCTGATAGATTCCATTGTGGGTCGCGCCCGATAAGGCGGCGCGTGGCAATGCTTGGCGGCTCGGGACGGCTTGGGGCAGGGGGGAGCATGATCAACTTCAAGCAACTGGAGGCGCTGTACTGGCTGCGCGAGCTGGGCAGCTTCCAGCGCGTGGCCGATCGCCTCCACGTCACCCAGCCGGCGGTGTCGGCGCGCGTGGCCACCCTCGAGGAGGCGGTGGGTGCCCGGCTGGTCGATCGCGGTCCGGCCGGTGTCACCCTGACCCGGCTGGGCCTGGAGGCCGCCGATCACGCCGAGCGCCTGATCGTCGGCCGGGACGCGATGCTCGAGGCTGTGCGGCGCGACCGCCAGACCGTCTTGCGCATCGCCGCGGTGGGTCCGGTGATGCACACCTGGGGGGCGCACCTGAAGCGAATGATCCGCGATGAGGAGCCGTCGCTGGCGGTGGAGTTCTCGATCGGCTCCAACGTGCAGATCGAGCGGGACATTCGCGCCGGCGCCGTGGATCTGGCCTTCCTGGCGCTGCTGCCCGGATCGGTGATGCCCGCTGCGCGCCTGAGCATGGACTACGCGATCGCCTGGATCGCCAGTCCCGAGGTGGCCGCCGCCGTTCCTCAGCCGGCGGACACGGACGATCTGGCCGCCTGCGAGCGGGTGCTCTACCCGCCCACCTCGCCGCTGTACTCGCCGGTACCCGACCTGCTCAGCCGCACCGGCAGCCCACGCCATTTCGCGAACTCCTTGTCCTCGATCCTGGATCTGTTGCGCCTGGGGTTCGGCATCTCGGCGATACCGGCGGCGGTGGCGCGAACCGACATCGCCGCCGGCCGCCTGCAGCGTATCCAGACCTGCGCCCCGATCCCGCCGCTGTCGGTGTTCTGCGCGCACGTCGTGCGCCAGCGCGAGCGGCAGGCCGACAAGGTGCTGGCCCTGGCCGAACGGGCGATCCGGGAGGCCGCGGCGGTCTCGGACGGGGATCTGGTGCTGCGTGGATGAGGCGTTGCCTCCGGTTCAGGCGCGCACCGCCGTGGTCCCCGGATCATCGTGCGCTGCAGGCGCGGGGGCCGGCATGGGCTGCGGACCGGATGCGCCGCCGATCGGCTGGGACGGATCGTTCAGCCCGACGTAGCCCGAGCCGTGCACGGCCACCGCCGAGGGGCTGGCGTACAGCTTGGGAAAGGTCAGCCGTTGGGCGATCTCCAGGGTGTGCCGCTCGGCCAGGTGCGACAGCACCGCCTCGCCCAGCGCCGGGTCGCACCGCACGCTGCCGCGATCCGAGGCGTCCAGCCGCGCATGGTTCATCGCCTGCTCCAGCGACAGGTCGAAATCGAGCATCAACGCGGTCACCTGCGCCACCGCCGGCACGATGTGGTTGCCGCCCGAGGCGCCGAGCGCCAGGAGGGCGCGCTGCTCGCGGGTGACGATCGTGGGGCACATGTTCGAGGCATCGATGCGGCGCGCCGGGGCCAGGCTCACCGGACGATCGCTGCGCGGATCGAAGTAGCTGACCGCGTTGTTCATCAGCAGTCCGCTGAGCGGTAGCGTGACGCCGGCGCCGAACCGGTTGAGCAGCGTGTGGGTCAACGCGACCATGTTGCCGTGCGCATCGACCGTGGACAGGTGCGAGGTGCAGCTGCCTTGCTCGGTCACGCGGCCGATCCGCCGGTTGTGCGCGCGCCACGCCCGATCCAGCGCGGCAGCGTAGACACCCCAGGTGGCCGGTGTCGGAGCGGGTGGCGGCGTTGGCAGCGCGCTGCTCACATGCCCCAGGAAATCGCGCAGCCGGGTGCCGCCGCTGGTGTCGCCCAAGGTGTGAACGACGGCTCCGCGGTGCCCGGCCTGTATCGCTTCGGCTTCCTGAACGGTGTAGCCGGCCAGGTCCGAAGCGTCGATGCGGCTGCCACCGTTCTGCAAGTCGGACACCAGATCCCGTGCCAGCGCGCCGCGGTAGAACCCCTCGGCGCCGGTATCGGCGAAGCGGCGCAGCGTGCTCGCCAGCCCCGGGATCAGCAAGCGCTGCTCGGGGGCGATCGGCTGTCCGCCGGGCAGGTAGATCGAGGCCGATGTCGGGTCACGCTCGATCACGCCCATGGCCAGTGCGCTTTGCAGCGTGGTGAACCAATCGCTGTGCACGCCGTGCTCGGCGAGGGTGATGGCAGGCTGAGCCACTGCGGCCAGCTCGAGCGTGCCCCAGCGCGACAACGCATGATCGAAGCCTGCCGCCGCGCCGGGTACCGTGATCGAGCGGTAGCCTGCCACGTTGGCCTCGCCCTGCACGGTGGGAAAGCCCATCAACGTCAGCGGCGCGCCGGCATCGACCGGGTAGTCCTCGGCGGCGACATGGCGCGATAGCACGCCCTGGAAATCCAGGGTGATCGCGCGTCGTTGCTCGGCCAGCCAGACGACCATCAGCCCCGAACCGCCCAGCCCGCACATCCAGGGCTCCACCGCACCCAGTGCCAGGGCCGCGGCGACGGCGGCGTCCACCGCGTTGCCGCCGCGCGCCAGCAGATCCGCCCCGGCACGCGCGGCCAGGTGGTGCTGGGCCGCCACCATGCCGTCGGCATCGTGAACCGCGCGCTTGCCGACCTGCCACTGCTCGATGTCCGCGTTCATGCCCGTCATGCCGTCCCGCTCACCCCTGGCCAAGCCGTGCTGGCACCCGCGCTGGCACCCGCGCTTGCACCCGCGCTTGCACCCGCGCTTGCACCCGCGCCAACACCCGGTCCGATGCACCGGTGATGTCGCCCAGCTTCTCGCCATCGCGCTGACGCTGCTCGCTCGCCGCACCGCGATCGCGCTTGCCTTCGGCCACCGAGACCACCTCGTCCAGATCCTCGGGGTCGATGAACAGCACGCCGCTATCATCGGCCAGCACGGCGTAGCCGGGGAGCACCGCCGCCCCGGCACAGCAGACCGGGATGTTGAACGCGCCGCCGATGTCGTACAGACGGGTGGTGATCGGCGACACGCCGGTCGACCACAGCGCGAAGCCGTGTTCCAGGATCTCGGCGGTGTCGGTGTGCGGGCCGTCCAGTGCCACGCCTGCAAATCCGGTGTTGCGGCAGGCCAGCGCCACGCCGCCGCCGAAGCAGGCATGCCTGTCATCACCGAGGCGGTCGATGACCAGGAAATCGCCGGGCCGCAGCAGGCCTGCGACATGGTGCAACAGGGTCGAGTCCTGGGCGGGCAGGGCCAGCGTCACCGCGGTGCCGACCACGCACCGTCCGGGGGCGATCGCCTGCAGCCGCGGCGCGGCGAAGCCGTACTGATGGGTGTGACCGATGGTGGCGGTCTCCAGCTTCGACAGGCGCGACAGCATCGCCGCATCGACCGGCGCGGGCAGGGGCTTCATCGTGTACATGCGTTCGGGTGCCTCGTCGGGTCAAGGGCGGATCGATGGGAGGTCGGGCGAGGGGGGGCGAGCAGGGGGCGAGCAGGGGGCGAGCAGGGGGCGGGCAGGGGGCGGGCAGGGGGTTAGGCAAGATGTATCGGGCAAGTTGTGTCGGGCCAGTGTGTGTCGGGAAAGGCATCGGGTGGCAGGCGACCGAGGCGGTGCTCAGGATGCCGCGCGGTCGGGCCCCAGCAACAGATCCGGCAGGAACGTCGACAACTCGGGTATCCAGGCGAGCAGGATCAGCACCAGTACCAGCGGGATGAGGAACGGCAGCGTCGCCAGCGCGACGCGCTCGACCGGTACGCGGCCGACTTCGGCGACGATGTACAGGCCGATGCCCATCGGCGGGGTGGCGATGCCGATCAGCAGCGCCAGCTGCAGCACGATGCCGAAGTGCACCCGGTCGATGCCGTAGGCATCGGTGACCGGCAACAGCGTCGGCACCAGGATCAGCTTGGCGGGCACGCCCTCGACCACGCAGCCGATCAGCAGCACGAACACCAGCAGCAGCGCCAGGAACACCTGACGGTTCTCGGTCAGCGAGAAGGTCCACTCGGCGATCTGCTGCGGCACCCGCTCGATTGCCAGTAGCCAGCCCATCGCGATCGAGAAGCCGATGATCAGCATGATCACCGAGGTCATCATCGCGGTGTCGTTCAGGGCACGACGAAACGCCTTCCAGGTCAGTTCCCGATACCACAGTCCGAGCGCGATGCAGTACAGGCAGGCCAGCACGCCGGCCTCGGTGGCGGTCACCACCCCCGACAGGATCGCGCCCAGGATGATCGCCGGCGCCATCAGCGCCAGGAACCCGTCCTTGCTGCAGCGGACCACCTCGCGCCGCGGTGCGCGCGTCTGGACCGGGAACTGCCGAAAGCCTGCGATGGCCCGGACCCAGAGCATCAGCGCCAGTCCCACCAGCAGCCCGGGCACGATGCCGGCCAGGAACATCCGGTCGATGCTCTGCTGGGCCAGGAAGGCGTAGATCACCAGGCCGATCGAGGGCGGGATCAGCGGCCCGATCACCGACGAGGTCACGGTGATCGCCGCGGCGAAGTCGGCCGGGTAGCCGCGCGCCTTCATGGCGCGGATCTCGACCGAGCCCAGTCCGGCGCAGTCGGCCACCGCCGCCCCCGAGATGCCGGCGAAGATCATCGACGACAGCACGTTCACCTGGGCAAGCCCTGCCCGGAAGTGCCCCACCAGGGCATTGGCGAACGCGAAGATCCGGTCGGTGACGCCGGTGGCGTTCATCAGGTTGCCGGCCATGATGAAGAACGGCACGGCGGTCAGCGAGGCCTTGTTGACCCCCTCCAGCATCTGCTGAGGGACCACCTGCATGGCATTGGAGAAGTCCGAGCCCAGGAAGGCGGCGATCACCGCCGCACCGATCGCGAAGCTGACCGGAACGCGCAGCAGGATGAGCGCGATGAAGAGGCCGAACAGCAGGATCGCCATGTGGCGCTAGACCGGCTTGCCGCGCGCGGCGGAGTCGCTGCTCGCGCTGGCGAGCGGATCATCGTCCGGGTCGCTGCCGGGCAGGCCGCCGCCGAAGCGTTCCGGCAGGCCCAGCAGCAGCTTGGCGATGTCCAGCAGCAGCGCCAGCACGATGCCGATGCACGACAGCAGCAACGGCAGGGACAGGAAGCGTCGCGGCAGCTCGGTGTAGGGGCCGAACGGCAACAGGGCGCCGTCGACGCTGCCGGACTGGTTGGCGACGATGTCCGGCAGCTCGCGCAGCAGGTGGAACAGCACGAACAGCATCACCGCCTGGCCGATCACGCGGGTCAGGGTCATGCCCGGATCGCCGAAGCGACGCGCCAGGAAGTCGATGCGGATGTCGCGCGCGAAGACCATGGCGGCGAAGAAGCCGAAGAAGCTCAGCCAGACGAACAGCACCATGGTCCACGGAAAGATCCAGTAGAAGCTGACGCCGAACGGGCGCAGCAGGATCGTGGCGGCGGTCAGTGCCAGCATGCCCAGCAGGCACAGGCTGCACAGCTGGGCGAACAGGGCGCCGGCGCGCACCAGCCAGCGCTCGGCGCCCAGCACCCAGGCGGTGGAACTCACTGTCGGGTGGCTTCCACCGCGTCCAGGAAACCGTCGGGCAGCTCGCCCTTGTCGGCCATGTCGGTGTAGAACGCCTGCATGCTGGCCACGAACGGCGCGGTGTCGATCTCCTGGTAGTTCACGCCGTCGGCGCGCATCCGTTCCAGCGACTCGTCGGTCGCCTCGTTCATCAGCTGCACGCTGAGCGCGCCCGCTTCGGCGTAGGCCTTCATCAAGGCGTCGCGTTGCGCCTCGTCCAGCGCATCCAGCGAGCCGGCATTCACCATGAAGCCGATCGACTGGTAGTACTCGTCGGTGCGCACGATGTGTTCGGCGACCTCGTTGAAGCGCATCGACTCCACCAGCGCGACCGGACTGTTGACCGCGTTGACCAACCCCTTGTCGATCGACTGGTACACCTCGGTCCAGGGCAGCGTGATGACCTCGGCCCCCAGGTGGGACCAGGTCGCGATCGCCACCTGGTTGGGGTGCATGCGCAGCTTCAGGCCCGAGATGTCGTCCAGCGTATCGACCGGGCTGTTGGAGACCATGACCCGGTACGGGCCGCGCAGGATCAGTGTCGGGTCGCCCAGCAACCGGATGCCGGCCTGCTCCTCGACCTGAGCGAACCAGCCCTGCGCCAGCTCCCCGTTCATGAACCGCACCCAGTGATCGCGATCGTCGAACAGGAAGGCGGCGTTGGTCCAGCTGGAGTCCGGCACCCACTTCTTCAGGAACCCGAAGCCCTCGGCGTAGATCTGCACCACATCGCTCTGCAGCTGTTCGAGCACCGCGTCTTCCTTGCCCAGTTGCTCGTTCGGGAACACCTGCACCACCAGCTCACCGTTCGAGTATTCCTCGGTCAGCCGGGCGAAGGTTTCGAACACCTGTCCCTCCGGGCTGTCCACCGGCATCTTGGTGGCCATGCGCCAGGTATCGGCGTGGCCGGCGCCGGCGCCGAACGACAACAGCGAGGCGAGCAGGGAACAGCGCAGGGTGCGAGGGGTCATCGGTGGGGCCTTTCCGAGTGGGGTCCGGCACCATCCTCGCCACCGCCGCCGGCAAGATCCAATCACTATTTCTTTGATGCAGGCCAAGGGGGGGCAGGCTCGCCGTGTCCGGACGGCTCATCGCGGCAGGAATCACCCCGTATGGCGGTACTCCGCGCGCGACGCCGATGCCGCGGCGGGGGATGCACCGGCATCCGGTGCGCTCAGCGTGCTCGGGCGTAGGCGCTGATCGGTATACCGAAAAACGTGCTGCTGGCCGATCTGCATTTCGCCCGTCCGGACGCGGAAACAGCGATCGCCCGATCCGATTGCCCCCCGATGGTCTCTCAATATCGGACGAACACTGAGTCGATCGCGGTTACGCTGCGTTAGCCTTAAGCGAGTGCGGCCGTCGGTGTCGCGGTGCTGCGAACCCGCAGCCACGAGTTCGATGAAGGAGAGCGCGGATGAATGATGTGTCAGGCGATGGATCGCGATGAGGGTGATCGCGACATACCCCGCAAGGGTCCTCGTACTCGCAATCGTCGTTTTCTTCCTCGGTGCTGCAGGGTGTGCGACAAATCCTCACGTCGCAGACTTGGAGGGCGGGGCAGAGTCGGATATCGCGTTCATTGACTACGACGTATTCGATGCAAGGATGACCGAGCGCATGCGTCTGTCTCGCCCGCTCGTCACGGTGCGTTTTCCCAATCAGCCGGCTACCGTCAACGCCCTGCCAGAGCGGATGGGCAAATGGCTGTCCGCCGTGGAGAAGCATGGCGGCGGGGTCCGTATCGATCAGGTCGATGCCTCCGGCGGGAGTGACGGGGATATCGTCGCAAAGGATGCGATGCTCGTCGTTTCCGCGCTGGTCACCGGCTATCGCTACCTGCGAAGCAACCTGCCGGCGCTGCTTGGACGTGGCTACGAAGCGGTGATCGTGCTGGAGGGCGCAGGCGGGAACATCGAGCGGGTAGAGTTCCGGCACCATGGCGCGTCCGAACCCTAGCGTCGAAGCATCGGGCTCGCTGCCGGTCGGCGAGGCGCTGCGTCTGATCTACGACTCGGCGTCCGATCCGGCGGTGTGGCACGAGGCGCTCGATGTTCTCGCTACAGCGACCGGCTGTGCTGGAGCCATCGTCGCGGTCAGCGATCTGACCGACAAGGCCGATGCGGACGGCCACGCCTACGAGGTGTCCGCCTGCAGCCGGTTGATTCGTGACAACGAGGCAAAGGTGGAGGAGTACTACCGGCGGTTCGCGGACTACGAGCGTACCGAGCTTGAAGTTCTGCGCACCGCACCTTGTCGGCAACCGCTTTCGGACTCCTTGGCCTGGCCGAACCTGCTGGCGGTCAGGAACCGGGCCGATTATCGGTTTCGCCGCGAGCACTTGGGTGTGTACCGTCGCGTTGCCGCGAGGCTGAACGACAACCGCCGGTGGCTAGACCTGGTCCTGTTTCAGCTGGATGCAAAGTACGATCGCGTCCCGATAGAAATCAGTGCTTCGATAGCGGGCTTCTTGCCACACATCGCCAAATCCGTCGAGTTGGGTAGAACGCTATCGGAACTGCGGCGGCGATTCGATGCGGTTCTCTCGATGCTGGATCATGTGAAGATCGGTTTGTGCCTGGTGCAATTCGACGGGACAGTGACGTACGCCAACCAAGAAGCGCGCCGGATGATCGACGAAAGCCCAGACCTGACGCTGGCGTCCGACGGTTCCCTTGCTTTCGCTGAACCGGAGAACGCAACACGAGTACGACGAGCTATAGAAGCGGTTACCCGTACCGCCGGTGGCGCGCAGGATGTTTGTGAACTGCGCACACGCTCGGGTAGACGGGTTGACGGTCAGTCCCTGATGATCGAGATCGCTCCGGTGCGCGACCGGCTGAAGGAGCTTGGCGAACCCGGCGAACACGCCTTGGTGACGCTCATCGATCCCGGTCGAACGGGTCACATCAGTACGCAACGCCTGTCCATCGCCTACCGACTGAGCGCATCGGAAAGCGAGGTCTGTCGCATGCTGGTAGCCGGGCACACGTTGATCGAAATCGCGGAGATTCGTGGTGTCGGGCTGGAGACTGTGAAAACGCAGTCGCGATCGGTTTCCAGTAAGACCGGTGTTGCATCGCGGGTCGAGCTGATTCGCCTAGCCGTTGGCAGCTCGCCGCCGATAGCGGATTGATCGCCGGTATCCCCTGTTCGAGGGATAGTCAGGGCCGGACTTTGCTTGTACGATCTGACCGTTGCGACATGGTCAGGATGCCGGCATCGAATGGGTAGGAAAAAGTCGGGCACTTTCTTGTGTCGTCAACGCCATCGGTCGTCAAGTTTGGTGTGTTTTGCCTTGCTGTTCAGCATCGCTTCCGTCGCTTCCGGGCAGCAGAGTGCAGAGCAGTTGGCAGATGCGGAGCGCACCTTCCTCGAGGCCGAGCGGGCCGCTTCGGCGGGTAACTACCAGGCAGCTATCGTGGCCTTGGAGCGGGTGTTGCTCATCGATCCCTCGCTGAGCAACATCAAGCACAAGCTCGGCTTGCTGTATCTACGGGTTGGAGCGCGTACCCGTGCGGAGTTCTTTCTGCGTGAGGCATTGAAGGATCCGCAGATGCCGGACGATGTTCGTGCCGCCTCGCTTGCCGCGCTAGGTAGCTTGGAGAATGGGGATGACGCGGCCACCGTGCTGTCGGCCAGATCGCGGCTGTCAGGCTCGATCGGCCTGACGTTCGGGTTCGATTCCAACCCAGGCTCGCAATCGCGCCTGCAGCGATTTCAGACCACCACCGTTCGGCCGAACGATCGTCGTGAAACCGATTCCCTGTCCTTGCAACCCTCGGCGAGGCTGGCTCATCGCCTTGGCCTGGGTGCGTCCGGACGCGTTCAGTGGTTGAACCGGTTGCAAGTGTCCGCGATCTTCTATGACGGACTCGAATCGGACACCGGCGAAGAGGTCTCCGACCTGAACCGCACGAGTGTGGGCCTGTTATCGGGTTTCGACATCGCGGTGGGACGACCTGCGTCCGAGGACGGACGCCGGCGCGGCCGGACGCGCCCGTATATCGATATCGGTTTCCTGCGCCGTGATGGCGAGGCCTATCAGGATCGATTCGGCGCAGGCCTCCAACTGGAGCGACGCGGGACGCGCGTCACGAGCATCGTCGATCTGCGCGTCGATGACTACCAGTTTCAAGGCGAGAACGAGTTCAGGCGGGACGGGACTCGCTTGGCCGCATCGCTGGATCTTGGCTTGCGGGCTGGATCGCGTACCAGCCTTGGTGTCGTGACTCGCGTATTGCGCGCGGATGCGGAGGCGGATTCCGAGCGCTACACCGAAGGTGGCATCGATCTTCGCGCCACCCGCGTGCTGCAAGCGACAGCCCTGCGCCGCTGGCTCGGCACGGTGTCGCTCTTTGCTTCCCGCCGTGTTCACGATGAGGTCGAAGGGGTGATCAGCCTTCGCGACGAGCGCGAAGAAACGTTGGTCGGTGTATCGGTGTCCACCGACTTGGTATTCGATGGGGGATTTGGGTTGCGCTTCGCCGTCAGCTATCTCGACAACGACTCGACACTCGAGAACTACCAATACACGAACGACGCCGCCTCGATAGGTGTCTCGTGGCGCTTCTGAATCGGATCATAGGTCCGAACGTACCTTTTCATTTTACGAGGCCGACCGCCATGGACCAGACATTTCTCGCACCGTCCGTCATCCGCACACCGACGGCGGGCGCGGTCACCGTGGCGATCGTGCTCCTGATCGGTGCGCCTGTGCCGTCGCGGGCGCAGGACGATACGCTGATCGGCATCCCGGCACCCGGCACCGAGCCTGTCACGGCACGTCGCCTGGATCCGGACGCTCTCGTGGGTACCGACCTGTCCACGCCGGTGGATCGCAGTGGCCAGCTCGTGTTGCGCAGCGGCTCGACGGTCACGGTGGCGCCGGATAGCGCGGCGCGCATCACTCGGCACACCTTCGACGAAGGGAGCGGACGATCGGTACTGGCAATAACGCTCGACACCGGGCTCGCCCGCCTCGACCTACCCGAACGGGGCGGACAGGCAGCGCTTCGCAGCGACGACGTGCTGGCCACGTTCGAGACCGGCGCGGCAGTCTTGGAGGCCATGAAGGACGGTGAGATCCGTACTTCGCTGGTCCACGGTGGGCCCCTGACTGTCAGCCTGGGTGGACGGCAGACGGTTCTCGATGCGCCGGGAAGCACCCTGCGGGTGGTGCCGGATGGACACGGCGGCTACGTGCAGGAAGTGGTACCGGTCAGTCTTGCGCTGCTCGGCGAAGAGTATGCGCGATTGTCTCTGTACACCTCGACGACGACGCAGGTGCCGAGCGCGCCTGCGCTTGCCGACGCGGTAGACGGACGCGTCCCGGGCTCGACATCGATCCCGACCAACCCGACCAACCCGACCAATCCGACCAACCCGACCAACCCGACCAACCCGACCAACCCGACCAACCCGACCAATCCGACCAACCCGACCAACCCGACCAACCCGACCAATCCGACCAATCCGACCAATCCGACCAATCCGACCAATCCGACCAATCCGACCGGTCCGACCGGTCCGACTGGTCCGACTGTCAGCATTCCAGATCGTGTCGAACCGCCGTCCGGCCCGACCGGAGGAAGCCTGGCCCCCGGGGATCCGATCGATTCGACAGTAGTTGCTGGAAGCCGTGCGTCCGACGGCAACGGCGATTTCTGGATTCTGAGTCAGCGTGTCACGGACCCGTACGAGCCGTTACCAGGCTTTGATAGCCCGGACAGTACGAATAGCGTGAGAGCGTCCGGCAGCACCACGAACCGTGTGATGGTCGGACGGGGCGGCTTTGACAGATTCCTCGAGGGTGATGATCGTGAACCCATGTCGTTGCAAGGGGATGCTTCTGGAACAGCCGCCGATGGGTCGCTGTTCTACACGTTCTACAGCCCCGGTTCCGATGACCTGGTGAATGTGAACGGCACAGAGCAGGAGCCGACCTACGCGGCAGGTTTTTCTGACACGTTCGTGAACAGCTTGGGTGTGGATGGCGGACCGGTCGTCAACCTGACCTTGTTCGCTCGTCCGACGGATTTCGAGCCAACGAGTACAGGTGACGCTCCCAACCAATTCATCTTCCAAGATTCGCCTTTGGTGATTCAGGGAATACGTTTTCCGCTATCGGCTGGTACGGTCAGCACGCTGACGTTCGACCAACCGCCGCCACGTATCGAGGGGCGCGACGCCGGCGATTTCGGCGAAGCTTATCTCGCCGACACGGGGCTCTTCGCCGGGGTCATCGATCTGGGCGACGACTCCGGGCTTTCGATCCCTCAATACGGGTTCGCCCCGTTCGCCGACGGGGACGAGCCCAGACCTTTCAGAGTGGATCTCTTCCAAGCCGGCTTCGGCTTCTCGCCTGGCGAAACGGAGGCACCTCCGGTCATCACCCGGAACGCCGACCACTTCTTCTACCTTCAGGCAACCGCGCTCTGCGTCGACGGGGAAGAGGACTGTACCGAAGGCAACGAGCGTTTCGTGTTCGCCAACGGCGCGCTGTCGATGATCGGTGACCGGGGAGTGGCACTGAACGGTGGTGTGCAGATCGATCGGTTCATCGTCACGCCCGGCATCAGTGCCGACGGTACGCCGTCAGGACGGGCCTTCCTGCCGGACGCATCGACGCCGGATGCGTTGTTGGCAGACACGATCGGGGTAGGCAATTCCGACCTTTTGGTGGTGAATTCGCCAACGTCCACGCTGTCGCGCTTTCTCCACGCCGACGTGGCGATCTCGGGCTCGGGTGCCGATCAGGCCAGCACGCTGTCGATCACGTTTGGTGGCATCGAATACCAGGGGACGTTCCGTCTCGATGGGGAGACGATCGCCTCCACGCGGGCCGGATCGGACGAAACGTCCGCGGTGGCCACTTCGCCGCTGACCGCGACCTCCTACGGTGGCGGTGCCACGCAAGCGGGTTTCGACCACCCCGGGTTCGCCTCCTACCTGTTGCTCGAGAATTTCACCGACGGGGATGAGGGACTGCCGGGCGGGCTGGAACAGCCGGTGGGTCGGGAAGGGGGGCAACGTCAGTACGCGTTCCTGCGCCTGGCCACCGCGGTGGAGCGCGAGCGGGCCGTTGATGATGTGCCCGCCACCACGTTGACCGGCTATGTCGGCGGGTTCGCGGGCGGGGTGACCTCGACGGGCAGCCTTCAAAGCATCGGGCTGGCAAATCCGAGCCGACCGAGCGGTGAGGCGCCGCTGACGATCCAGCTCGATCGGAACACTCGTCAGGTCACCGCAGACATCACCATCGCTGGGGCCACCACGCGGCTGGACGATGGCACGATGATCGACGGACAGCGATTCGCCGCCGGCAACGGGCGTGGCGCACTGGTGTCGGCGGCCACCTTCGGTGACGGGGCGGTGCCGGGACGCGATGACCTAGACGACTACGAGCACCTGCGCTGGGGTTTCGTGCTCGGTGAGGTGGATCTTGGGCAGGAAACCGGATCGGACACCGCCCATATTCACATGGGCACCTGGGTTGCCGGGCGGGAGAGCACGCGGCAGGAGTACGAGGCGGTACGCGAGAATGCCGGCAACGGGCAGATCTCCTTTTCCGGTGGCGCCACCGCATCGGTGCGCAACGGCACCGACGCCTACATCGCCTCCGGCGGCTACCGCAGCACCTGGGATTTCGGAACCGATACCGGGACGGTCGCGATCGACGGGCTGGACAATACGAACTACACCGGCACGCTCGAATTGGCCAACGATCAGGACGCCCGCATCGTCGGCTCGCTGCAAGACACCTCATCGGGACGCAGTGGCGCGTTGGGGGGCAGCTTCTTTGGCGACCAGCTGCAGGAACAGGGCGGTGCCTTCTTCATCCAAGGTGAGGGCTACGGCGCCGATGGCACCTTCGCTGCGCGCCGTACGACCAACGCGAACTGATGCCGGCCCAGCCTCGCTTGACGGCAGCGGTGTGAACGGGCGAAGGGCTCGCTTGGCGGCTCGGGCCGCCACCGCGTTGCTGTTCGCCGCACTGGCAATAGCCTTGCCGCTACAGGCCGACGATATCGCCGATTCAGTGCGCGAAGGCCGCTCGCTGGTCGCTCAAGGTGATGCCGAGGGAGCCTATGCGGTGGTGCAGGATGCGCTCGCAACCGCCCTTCGAACGTACACCGAGCCGCATGTCTACCACGCCATCATCCGGGATGACCTGGCCAAGATCGCCTTCGCGCTCGCTCGACATCGCGAGGCGCTGCAGCATGCCGACGCTGCAGTCCACACCTACGGATCGCTCGATGTTGCTGACGCCGGCACGCTCTGGCAATTTCGCGGTACACGCGCCGCAGTGCTTGCGCGTCTAGGCCGTCACCCCGAGGCCATCGATATACTACAGGCCTGGTTCGACGATGCCCAGGCGCGCGGTGACGCGATCGGCAGCGTGACGGCCGCACGTGCGCTGGCGGTCGCGTTGGCCGAGTTCGATCGGGCGACGCAGGCGTTGCCGTTGCTCGACCAGATCCTCGCCGCTGCGCCACCGATCGGGGAATCGGGTGGCGATGCGCATCGTGATGCGCTCGGATTGGTGCTGGACGTGCGCCTCGCCGCAGGACAGGATGCGCTCGCGGTCGACGGGGCGCGCGAACTGCTCGAATTACAGCGGTTCAGTGCCGGTGGGCAGACGGCCGCCGGTTGGATTCGTCTGGGCAAGGGGCTGGTCGCGCTGTCGCGACTCGATGAGGCCGAGGCGGCCCTGCAGCGAGCGCGGACCGTCGGAGGGGTGGCCGCGGAGGGGTCTCTCGATGTGGCGACCATCGACTACGAATGCGGCTTGATAGCGACGCTGCGCGGCGATGCGGTACTGGCCGAATCGCTGTTCAGCTCCGCGCTGGATGGATTTCTCGCCACCACGTCCAAGACGCATCCGGCTGTCTTGCGGGCGTTGCACGGGCTGGCGCTGAGCAACAAGAACCTCGGTCGTTTCGTGGTGGCCGAGCGCTTCTTCGACCGGGTGATTCAGACCACGCGTGACGCTTATGGCGAGGCCCACCCGGCGCTTGTCAGTGCCTTGTCGGAGCGAGCGCTGCTGCATATCGATGCGAACAGACCGGAAGCCGCGCTGACCGATGCCCTCGCGGCGAGTGATCGACTGCAGGCGATCAACCCGACGGCCAGCGCGGTGACCGTCCAGTCGGCGTTGGTCCAGAACATCCTGGGCTTTGCCCATCAAGCGCTCGGTTTGCACCAGGAAGCGATCGATCACCTCCAGCGCGGTACCGATCAGCTCGCTCGCACGCGCGGCGAGGCCTCTTCCGATCTGCCACCCGGTTACACCGCGCTGGCAAGGTCGCACCTGGCCCTGGGAGACCGCGATGCGGCGTCGGATTTTGCAAAGCGTGCCGTTCGCATCGCGCGCAAGGATCGATCGACAAGCGCCACGCGTCTGGCACGGGCGCTGGGCGCCCAGGCGAGTGTCGAGGCGGCGTCCGGCCGTTGTGAACGAGCCGCGACCGTCGTCGATGAGGCGTTGCGCGTGATCGCGCGCCTGGATGGCGGCCCTGCCACGCTGATCGACGAATCCGTGCTGGCCCGTGCCCGCACCGACCGCGGGGTGATCGCCGAGCTGCTCGCGGTGCTGAACGGTTGCGATCTGTTCGGTCGCGGTCACACGATCGCGGACGCCGCACTGGTCCTGGCGGTGCAACTCCCGCAGCTGACCGCGACCAGCGGCGCCGTCGCTGCATTGCAAGGCCGAGAGCGCTCGCCTCGGACCGCGCAGCTGATCAAGCAGCGCCAGGACCTGCTCGAGCGCCTGCGCGCGACCGGTGCCGAGCACCGGACCGCCGCGTCGGGCAACGATGTGACAAGCGCATCGTTGGCGCGGCTGTACGCGCGGGACGTGGCCACTCGCGCCGCCATCGTGGCCCTGGACGAGCAGATCGAGGTGGCCTTGCCAGGCTATCGGGAACTGATGGCTCCGTCTGCGCGACCGGTGGAGGCGATCCGCGCCGGACTGCGCGCCGACGAGGTGCTCCTCATGCAGCTTACCGATGCTTCGCGAACCTACTTGGTCGCCATGACCTCCACGGATGTGCGCACAGCCGTTGCACCGGCATCCGCGAATGATCTGGCCGCGGCGGTGGAGGCCATCCGGTCCGGGCTGGACCTGCAGAGCGTGCGGAAGTTACGCGAACTGGCACCGTTCGATGTCGCCGCCGCCTACCGGCTGTACGCCTGGTTGCTGGCTCCCTTCGAGCCGCTGATCGACTCTGCAACGCACCTGATCTTCGCCTTCGACGGCGCCATGCAGCGGCTGCCACCGGCACTGCTGCTGCGAACGCCTGCCGAGGTACCGGGAAGCGCGTTCGATCACACCCGCTTGCCGTACTTGGTCAAGTCGCACGCTACCTCCGTCGTGCCGTCAGCCGGCGCTCTGCTCACGCTGCGCGCGGTGTCCGATGAAAGCGTCGGCCCTCGCCGGTTCCTAGGCGTGGGAGATCCAGCGTTCGAGGATCTCTCCGGCAGTGGCACGCGCGGGGTCGAACGGGCGTTCGGCGCGTCGGGGGTTCGGGTCGATGCCGATCAGCTGCGCGGCAGCTTCGACCGGCTGACGGAGACTGCCGATGAGCTTCGCGCGATGGCGCAGGTGTTCGGTGAGCCGGAGAGCCTGTTGCTTTTGCAAGGCGAGGCCAGCGAATCGCGTATCAAGTCGATCGACCTGTCGACTTTCGGGATCATCGCGTTCGCCACTCACGCCCTCATGGCGGGCGAGCTCGCCGCGGTCGCCGAGCCTTCGCTGGTGTTCACGCCGCCCGCGCGCACATCGGTCGACGATGACGGACTGCTGAGCGCCTCCGAAGTGGCCGCGCTGGAGCTGCGGGCCGACTGGGTGATCCTGTCGGCGTGCAACACGGCAAGCCCGGATGCGACGCTGGGGGCGGACGGGTTGTCCGGCCTATCGCGCGCCTTCTTCCATGCCGGTGCCCGCTCGTTGCTGGTCACGCACTGGTGGGTGGATTCGCGGGCCTCGCAGATACTGACGACGCGCACCGCGCAGGGCTACGCGGCTACCGATCGTGGCGACAAGGCGCAGTCGCTTCGGGAAGCGATGCTGTACCTGGTAAGCGGCGAGAACGAGGGGCCCAGCTATGCGCATCCGGCACTCTGGGCGCCCTTCGTCCTGGTAGGCGATCGATACTGAACGACGTGTGGTCCTACCGTGGCGCGCCCGATGGGAACCGGACGCACCACATCGGGCACAACGTCAGCTGTCCTTGCGCGACAGGATCGACAGGCCGCGCAGCAGGTTCAGCGCCTCGTACAGCTGGTAGTCGTCGTAGACCAGGTTGGCGTTCGAGTCTTCCTCGTCACCGCCGGCATCGGCACCGTCCTCGACCTCCTCATCGTCCGCCTCGTTGACCAGTGCGCCGCGCAGGCTGGACTCGTTCAGCGGGCTAAGCCCCTCGTCCTCCTCGTCCGGACGGTTGAGCAGGCCGGGGTAGGTCTCGATGTCCGGCTCGATGCCCAGCGCCTGGATGCTGCGCCCGTCCGGAGTGTAGTAGCGCGAGGTGGTCAGCTTGACCGCGCCGCCGGCCGGCAGGTCCTGGATGGTCTGCACCGACCCCTTGCCGAAGGTCTTGGTGCCCAGCACGATGCCGCGGCCGTGATCCTGCATGGCGCCGGCGACGATCTCGCTGGCCGATGCCGAACCGCCGTTTACCAGCACCACCAGCGGCGCGCCGTCCAGGATATCGCCGCTGGTGGCGTCGTAGCGCAGGCGCGAATCGTTCTCGCGGCCGTCGGTGTAGACGATGTTGCCATCGTTCAGGAACGCATCCGAGACACCGACCGCCCCGGACAGCACGCCGCCGGGATTGTTGCGCAGGTCGAGCACCAGCCCGCTGAGCGCGCCGCCGGATTCCTCCTTCATCTCGCGGATGGCCTTCAGCATGTCCGCGGTGGTCTTGGTCTGGAAGTTGGAGATGCGCACGTAGGCGTAGTCGTCCTCCAGCATGCGGTTGCGCACGCTGGTGGTCTTGATGATGGCGCGCTCGATGTCGATGCTGAGCGGCTTGTCCTCGCCCTCGCGGATCACGGTCAGCTGCAGGATGCTGCCCGGCTTGCCGCGCATCAGCTTGACCGCCTCGTTCAGCGACAGGCCCTTCACCGGCGTCTCGTCCAGGCGGATGATCAGGTCGCCGGTCATCATGCCGGCCTTGGCCGCCGGGGTGTCGTCGATCGGGGCGACCACGCGCACGAAGCCGTCCTCCATGCCGACCTCGATGCCCAGGCCACCGAACTCGCCGGTGGTGCCCACGCGCAGCTCGGTGAACTCCTCGGCGTTCAGGTAGGCCGAGTGCGGGTCCAGGCCGTCGAGCATGCCCCGGATCGCGTATTCGAGCAGCTCGTCATCCGAGACCTCCTCGACGTAGTCGCTCTTGATGCGCGAGAACACGTCGGTGAAGGTGCGCATCTGCTCGAGCGGCAGCTCGGCATCGTTCCTGGCACCGAGCACGGCCTGGCCGAGCGTCAGCGAGACGCCGATCGCGGTGCCGACCAGAACGAGCGTTGCCGAGCGGGTCTTGACGGTCATTCAGTTGACTCCTGACTCCTGATCGAACCGGTGCGCGACGGGCGACCGGCGATGGACTGCAACCGCGTTGCACCTGCATTGCGCAACCGCGTTGCCCTGCTTTATATACCGCGCCCGAACCTTCCGGCACGCCTCACCCGATACCACTCAACCACGGTTCCGGATCCACCGGGCGTGCATCCTGCCGAATTTCGAAGTACAGCCCATTGTGGACCTGACCGCCGGACTGGCCGGTGGTTGCAATTGTCGCACCGGACTCCACCCAGGTGCCGGCCGGTACCAGCAGCTCGCGGTTGCTGCCGTACAGGCTCATCCAGCCATCGCCGTGGTCCACGATCGCCAGCAGCCCGAAGCCGGTGAGCCAATCGGCGTAGACCACCTCGCCATCGGCGATGGCGGTGACCGGATCGCCCGCCTCGGCGCGGATGAACAGCCCGTTCCAGGATAGCCTGCCGACCGACTTCCGCTCGCCGAAGCGAGCGTCCACCCGGCCCTTGACCGGCATCGGCCAGTCCCCCTTGCCGGCGGCGAAATAGCCCGAGCGGGCCCCTTCGGCGGCGCGCAGCTCCTCGAGCAACCCCTGCAGCCTGCCGCTGTCCTCGCGCAGCGTGGCCACGTCGCGGCTGGTATCGGTAATGCGCGAGTCGATCGTGCTGACCGCCTCGCGCGCGGCGGCGGTCTCGCTCAGGCGCGCATCGCGCTGCCCCGAGGCCTTGTTCTTCAGGTGCTCCACCCAATTGCGATCCTTGAGCGTGCGCGCCCGCGCAGCGTCCACGCGGGCCAGTTGCTCGGCCTGCGTGATGATCTGGCGGCGTTGGGCGCGCAGCGCATAGCCGGACCAGACCGCCAGCCGGTCGGCCAGCACCGGATCCTCGTGGCGCAGCAGCACCGCCAGCGGGCCCGGGCCCTGGACCCGCTGCAGCCGGCGCAGCGCATCGGCCAGCTGCTCGCGCCGTCCGTCCAGCGCCGCCCGCTCGGCGTCGACCTGCGCCTCCAGCTCGCTCAGCGAGCTGCTGAACCGGGCGATGTCGCCCTGCAGGTTCTCCACCCGTGCCGTGCGTTCGGCCGCTCGCCGCGCGTCCGCATCCAGCCGTGCGGCCAAGGCTTCGCGTTCACGGCGGCTGGTCGCCAAGGCGGCGTCGAGCCGTTCCAGTCGCTCGGTGGTGCGCGCCAGCTCGTCGGCGACACTGTCGGCACTGGGCGCCTGAGGCACCGGCGTGCCGCGCGCCTCGTCCACCTGCGCCTGCGCCGGTGGGGGGGCGTGCACGGCCAGCGCGCCGCTCAGCACCAGCACCGGCAGCCGAAGCGGCGAGCGGGGATCCGGATGGTTGCCGGGCGGCGGCCCATCGCCTGGCGCTTGCCGCGAGTAGGGGTGCCGGAACGCCGGACGGCCATGGCGCCGGCGCAGCCAGTTGAGCGCATCGAACACCGTCGGTCGGGCGGCCAGCCACTGCACCAACCGATGGCGTCCGGGAAAATCCGCCAGCGACAGCGCGATCACCAGCATCACCACGCCCGGTCCGGGGGTGATCAGCATCACCAGCCCGAGCACCAGTGCCAGCGCGGCCAGCCCGTTGGCCAGCACCATCAACAGCCAGCGCGACAGCCCGGCCGGGCGCGCGGCGCGCCGGTCGACGACGAAATGATCGACCGGCAGCCGGGCGATCAGCCGGGGCGCGACCACCAGGGTCAGGCCCAGCAGCAGCGCGCCCAGGGCGCCGAGCGCCGCCAGCCAGCCGCCCGACAGGCCCTGCAGCGACGCAAGCCACCCGGACGTCACGTCGATCATGTCAGGTGAGGATCGGCAAGTGCGAAGGAACGGTTCAGTGTAGCCAGTTGATCTCGGCGGCGGTCCACCGATTGATGATCACGCTGCGCAGGCTCTCGGCCATGTACGAACGCCCCCAGGCGGTCGGGATGCGTCCGGCCATGATCTCGGCGCTGCGCTGGGGGTGCAGCGGTTCGCGGTCCGGGTAGGCATAGCCTGCCGGGTGCACCGGCCCGCCCAAGGCGTCGTACTTGTCGATCGCCCCGACGGTGTGCAGCAGCTCGTGCGCGATCACGATGTTGTTCTGCTGCGTCTGCTCGTCCAGCGCGTAGGCGTGCACCAGCCCCAGCAAGCCCTTCTGCAGCCCGAGCGAGTGGGCCAGCGGGCCGCCGTCGTTGCCCTCGTGATAGATCACGAACAGCCGCACGCGGTTGATGCCGTCCTCATCCGGCGTGTTGCGCCAGGCCCAGAAGCGAAAGCGCAGTCCCCACAGCAACACGTCCACCGGCGTGGCATCGGCCGGATAGGCCGGTGGCACCGTGGTGATGGTCCGGCCGAGCCGGACCCGGAACGGGGAGGCCAGGTCGAGCCCGTGCCGCCGGCCTTCGCGCTCGGCCCAGCGATCGATGATCGCAAAGTCCCGATCGCTCAGCCCGGCGATGTAATCGGCGGTGGCGCGGTGGCCGTCGCCGCTGATCGGGTAGACGCGGGCGTCAAGCGTTGCGTTCCAGGCGCGGGTGTAGACGCGCTGGTGCGCACTGGTCAGGCCCACCGCCACCAGGCAGGCGAGCAACAGGATGATGCGCACGGTCCTGAAACGGGGCAATCGCATGCGCACGGCGATGGTTCGGTTACCGTGCCTGTGTCGGGCTCGCGAACGGATCGCTTGAGCCCGCGGACCCCGGAGCGAGACCCCGTCGATGCGAACCAGCGAACCCGTCACGATCCACCGCGCCGACTACGCACCGGCGCCGTTCCAGCACCCGGCCATCCGCCTGCGCGTGGAACTGTCCCCCGAGACGACGCGCATCACCTCGACGTTGTCGCTGCAGCGGATCGGGCCCGGTGAGCTGCGCCTGGACGGGGTGGGCCTGACGCTGTCGGCGATCCGCATCGATGGTCGGGAAGCACCGCCGCACAGCTATCGCCTGGAGCCCGAGGCCCTGGTGCTGCTCGATCCGCCCGAGCGCTTCGAGCTGAGCACCGAGACGATCATCGATCCGTCGGCGAACACCTCGCTGGAAGGGCTTTACCGCAGCTCCGGTACCTTCTGCACGCAGTGCGAGGCCGAGGGGTTCAGGAAGATCACCTGGGCGCTGGACCGTCCCGACGTGCTGTCGGTGTACGACGTCGAGATCGTCGCCGACCCGGCGCTGGCCTCGGTGCTGCTGTGCAACGGCAACCGGGTGTCCGAATCGATGCTGGCCGATGGGCGCCAACGCGTGCATTGGCACGACCCGCACCCCAAGCCCAGCTACCTGTTCGCGCTGGTGGCCGGGCACCTGAGCGAGGTGTCCGATCGCTTCGTGACCGCCTCGGGGCGGCCGGTGGCGCTGTCGATCTTCGTGGAGGCGCACAACGCGGACCGCTGCGATTTCGCGATGGCATCGCTCAAGCACGCGATGGCCTGGGACGAGACGGTGTACGGGCTGGAGTACGACCTGGAGCGCTTCATGATCGTGGCGGTCGATGACTTCAACATGGGGGCGATGGAGAACAAGGGCCTGAACGTCTTCAACACCAAGTTCGTGCTCGCGGACACCGACACCGCCACCGACGATGACTTCCTGTGGATCGAGGCGGTGATCGCGCACGAGTACTTCCACAACTGGACCGGCAACCGGATCACCTGCCGCGACTGGTTCCAGCTGAGCCTGAAGGAAGGGCTGACCGTGTACCGCGATCAGCACTTCACCGCCGATCGCCATTCGGCCACCGTCAAGCGCATCGAGGACGTGCAGCGGCTGCGCGCCCAGCAGTTCCCCGAGGATGCCGGGCCACTGGCCCACCCGATCCGCCCGGACAGCTACATCGAGATCAACAACTTCTACACGCCCACCGTCTACGAGAAGGGCGCCGAGGTGATCCGCATGCTGGCCACCCTGATCGGGCACGACGCCTACTTTGCGGGCATGCGTCGCTACGTGGCCGATCACGATGGGCAGGCCGTCACCTGCGAGGACTTCGTGGTGGCGATGGAGCGCGCCAACGATCTCGACCTGTCGCAGTTCCGCCGCTGGTACGCCTACGCCGGCACGCCGGTGGTGCAGGCCTTCGAGCACTGGGATGCCGCCACCGGGCGCATGACGCTGACGCTGCGTCAGCACTGTCCGGACACGCCCGGGCAGCAGGACAAGGCGCCCATGCTGCTGCCGATCGCGATCGGTCTGCTGGATGCCGATGGGCAGGACCTGCTGCACGAGGCGGATGGGCGACCCGGGCGGATGCTGGCGTTGAACCGGCGCGAGCAGCGCTTCGACTTCACGGTGCCCGGCGAGCGACCTACCGTGTCCTGGTTGCGCGACTTCTCCGCGCCGGTGCGATTGGAACGCGATCAGGACGTGGCCACGCTGGGCTTCCTGGCCGCCTTCGACAGCGACGGGTTCAACCGTTGGGAGTCCGGCCAGCGACTGGCGCACATCGCCGTGTCGGCCCGGTTGGACGGGCAGCAGGCGCTGGGCGAAGAGGCCTGCGAGGCGCTGGTGGTCATGGCCGGAACCGCGTTGCAGCGCGGCGACGAGGATCCTGCGCTGGCCGCCCAGACGCTGCGCCTGCCCGGCACGATGGTACTCGGCGAGGAGCGTGCGCTGATCGATGTGCCGGCGATCGAGTCGGCGCGACGGGCGTTGATGCAGCGCATCGCCGAGCACCACCGGCCCGCCTTGCTGGCACGGGTGGCCGAAGCGGCCGACGAGCGTGACGCAACGTTCGGCGGAGCGGCCAGCGGCGCACGCGCGCTTCGCGGCGCGGCGGTGGCGCTGCTGTGCACGCTGGACGAGTCGATCTGGGTGGAGCCGGTGGCGCAGCTGTACGAGAACGCGGCCACGATGACCGATCGGGTGGCGGCGCTCGGTGCGCTGTGCCACGCCCTCGATCCGGCCCGCGATCGGGCGCTGGCCGACTTTCGCGAGCGCTTCGATGGCAACGCGCTGGTGATCGACAAGTGGTTCTCGCTGCAGGCGATGTCGCGCCGCGAGGACGCCTTCGAGCAGGTGCTGGCCCTGTCCGCGCGCGATGACTTCGACCCCACCAACCCGAACCGGTTGCGCGCGCTGGTGTCCGGTTTCTCGGGTGCGAACCCGCTGCGCTTCCACGATCCCGACGCGCGAGGCTACCGCTACGTCGGCGATCACGTGATCGCGCTGGACCCGGTGAATCCTCGTATCGGAGCTCGGCTGATCGCCCCGCTGCTGCGTTGGCGGCGTCACGCCGAGCCGGCCGCCGCCGCGATGCAAGCGCAGCTGGTGCGCATACGCGCAGCGGGCGTGAGCTCGCCGGACGTGATCGAGCAGATCGATCGCAGCCTGGCGGCGGACTGAACCGCTGCGCACGAGATTGTGAACAACCGCAACCTTGTCGCCGGGCCTACGCCACCGTCTCGATGTCCCTGCTAGGTTCCGATCGGCAGGTACCCGCGTGGCATGAGGGCGACGCGTGGCGCGAACTTCGGAGGACGTCATGGCAGAACGGCAGCGCGGTACGGTCAAGTGGTTCGACAGTGCCAAGGGATACGGCTTCATCATCAAGGCGGACGGCGAGGACGTGTTCGTCCACTATCGCTCCATCGTGGGCGAGGGCTTTCGCTCGCTGGAGGAAGGCCAGATGGTCGACTTCGTGGCCACCCACGGTGACAAGGGCTGGCAGGCCAGCGAGGTGAGCGGCGCCGAGGAGATCAGGGTGAGCTGACCGGCGCGCCGCATCCGGCGCGATCCTGGCTAGGCGTAGGGCTTCCCGCTGGAGGTGCACGTGAATCCGACGCCCCCCGATCCGACGCCCCCCGATCCGACGCCCGATGCGCCACCAGATCCGCCACCAGATCCGCCACCAGATCCGCCGGGCCGACTGCTGGGCCAGCGGCGCTTCCTGCCGTACTTCCTGACCCAGCTGCTCGGGGCGTTCAACGACAACGTCTACAAGAACGCGCTGGTGGCGCTGATCGCCTATGCGGCGGTGCGCGGCGCCCAGGGTGGCAACGATGCGCTGCTGATCAACCTGGCCGCCGGCTTGTTCATCCTGCCGTTCTTCCTGTTCTCGGCCTTTGCCGGCGAGGTGGCCGAGCGCTACGAGAAGGCGATGCTGCTGCGGCGCATCAAGCTGGCCGAGGTGCTGATCATGGGCGCCGGCTGCGCCGCGCTGTTCTCGGGCAGCGTGGCGCTGATGATCGCCGTGCTCTTCGGGATGGGCGTGCAGTCGACCTTCTTCGGACCGATCAAGTACTCGATCCTGCCGCAGCACCTGCACCGTGACGAGCTGGTCGGCGGCAACGGCCTGGTCGAGCTGGGCACCTTCCTGGCGATCCTGCTGGGCACCATCGCCGGCACCCAGTTGGTCACCCGATCCGGAGGCAGCCTGCTGCCGGTCAGCGCGGTGCTGTTGACGGTGGCCGTGGCCGGCTGGCTGACTGCGCGGCGCATTCCGGACGCACCACCCACCGCCCCGGGGCTGGTGCTGCGCTTCAACCCGCTGGTGCAGACCTGGCGGCTGGTGCGCGACACCGCCGGACAGCGGGTGATCTTCCAGTCGATCCTGGGCATCAGCTGGTTCTGGTTCATGGGCGCCACCTACCTGGCGCAGTTCCCGGTGTACGCCCGCGATGTGCTCGGTGGCGATGCCGACGTGTTCACGCTGCTGCTGGCCAGCTTCTCGATCGGCATCGGTGCAGGCTCGATGCTGTGCTCGCGCTTGTCTCACGGTCGGTTGGAGATCGGGCTGGTCCCGCTCGGGGCGATCGGCATCACGCTGTTCGGTATCGATCTGGTGCTGGCCACTCCCGCGGTGCCGTTCGGCCAGGCGCTGGGGCTATCGGCCTTTCTGGCCCATGTCGCTGCCTGGCGGGTGCTGCTGGACGTGATCCTGATCGGCCTGTCGGGCGGCTTCTTCATCGTGCCGCTGTACGCGCTGATCCAGACCGAGGCGGCGCCCGAGCGACTGTCGCGCACGATCGCCTGCACCAACATCATGAACGCGCTGTTCATGGTGGTTTCGGCGCTGACGGCCCTGGCGCTGTTGGGGGCCGGGTTGTCGATTCCGACCTTGCTGCTGGTCATGGCCCTGGTCAACGCGCTGGTGGCGGTCTACATCTTCCGCCTGGTGCCCGAGTTCCCGATGCGCTTCCTGATGTGGGGACTGATCCACACGCTGTACCGGGTGCGCCCGCTGGGGCTTGCGCGCCTGCCGACCAGCGGCGCGGCGATCCTTGCCCCCAACCATGTCAGCTACGTCGATGCGTTGATCCTGTCCGGCACCTTGAAGCGGCCGGTGCGCTTCGTCATGCACCACCGCATCTTCGAGGTGCCGGTGCTGAACTTCGTGTTCCGGACCGCCCGCGCCATCCCGATCGCCGGGCGGCGCGAGGATCCGGCACGCTACGAGGCGGCCTTCGTGCAGATGCGCGAAGCGCTGGAGGCGGGCGAGCTGCTGTGCCTGTTCCCCGAAGGCCAGCTGACGCGTGACGGCGAGATCGGCGAGTTCCGGCCCGGGCTGATGCGCCTGCTCGAGACCCATCCGGTACCGGTGCACCCGGTCGCGCTGCGCGGGCTGTGGAAGAGCCTGTTCAGCCGCAGCGGCGCGGGGCCGTTCCTGACGTGGCCGAGGCGACTGTTCGCACGCATCGAGGTGAAGGTCGGCGCGGCGATGCCGGCCGGCTCGTTCACCATCGAACAAGTGCGTGAGCGGGTGCTCGCGTTGCGCGGGGACCGTCGCTGATAGGGTCTGTCGAAGGCGCCATTGCACGCGCCATCGTGCAAGCGTCATTGCAGGCTCCCTCGCAGGCCGGGGCGCGCCGGTGGCATACTCGCCGCCCGCCCCGATGCTGGATGAGCCTTGACTGACGCCGACGAGCTGCTGCCCGAGGGCGTGCCGCTGCACCGCCACAGCCTGTCGGTGCGCTGGGGCGACATGGATGCGCTGGGGCACGTCAACAACATCATGTACTTCCGCTTCTTCGAGCAGACCCGCATCGCCTGGTACGAGCAGGCCGGGTTCGCCCCGCTGGGCAGCGGCGATACCGGCATGGTGATCGTCGACAACCACGCCGAGTACCTGCGCCCGGTGGTGTACCCGGCAGCGATGGACATCCGCATGGCCGGCCACTCGCCGGGCGGCAGCTCGTTCGTGTCCACCTATACCCTGGTGATCGACGGCACGCTGTACACCCGTGGCCGTTCCAAGGTGGTGTGGGTGAACCTGACCAGCGGTCGATCCACGCGCCTGCCCGATGCCTTGCGCGCTCGGCTGGAGCCGAATCGGCATGCCTGACACGGATGCCGGATTCTGCGAGCGCTGCGGGCGGGGCATGCAACGGCGCGTGCCCGAGGGCGACAACCGCGAGCGGCGCGTGTGCCCGGGCTGCGGGCACATCGCCTACGAGAACCCCAAGAACGTGGTCGGTTGCCTGCTCGAGTGGCAGGGCAAGGTGCTGCTGTGCCGACGCGGCATCGAGCCGCGTCATGGCCTGTGGACCGTTCCGGCAGGCTTCATGGAAAATGGCGAGAGCACCATCGCCGGGGCGGCGCGCGAGGCCTGGGAAGAGGCCACGGCACGTAGCGATGACCTTCGCCTGTTCGCGCTGTACAACCTGCCGCGCATCAGCCAGGTCTACATCCTGTTCCACGGCACGCTGAAGGATGGGCTGGCCGAGGCCAACGAGGAGACGCTGGAGGTCGACCTGTTCGACGAGGCCGACATCCCCTGGCAGGAACTGGCCTTTCCCGTGGTCACCGAAACCTTGCAGCGCTGGATCGCGCATCGCCACCAGCGCAGCGCCCGCGTGCACCACGGCGACATATCCAGCCGCCCCGGTGCCCCTCTAGAGATCCTTCGTCACCCGGCATGAACGAGCACGACAACCCCTTCCTGATCGATGCGGTGGAACTGGCCGCGCAGCTGGACGAGCCGGACGTGCGCGTGGTCGATGCGTCCTGGTATCTGCCCGACACCGGGCGCGACGGGCGGGCCGAGTACCTGCAACGACGCGTGCCCGGCTCGGTGTTCTTCGACATCGAGAAGATCGCCGACGCAGGCTCCGGCCTGCCGCACACGCTGGCCGCTCCCGAGGCCTTCGCCGCCGCCGTCGCCGCGCTGGGCATCGGCGATGAGGATCGCATCGTGGTGCTCGATGGCATGGGCCTGTTTTCGGCCGCTCGGGTGTGGTGGAATTTCCGCTGGCTGGGCGCCGACAACGTGCGCATCCTGGACGGCGGCCTGCCGGCCTGGGAACGCGCCGGATTGCCGTTGGAGTCCGGCGAGCCCGCCGCCCCCCGGCCCAGCGTGTTCACGCCGCGGGTTCGCACCGGGTGGCTGGCCGATCTGGACGAGGTCACCGCCGCGCTGGACGAGCAGGGCACGGTGGTCATGGACGTTCGCCCCAGCGCCCGATTCGCCGGCAGCGTCCCCGAGCCGCGCGAGGGCATGCGCGCCGGGCACATGCCCGGTGCGGTCAACCTGCCGTTTCCCGATCTGGTGCACGAAGGGCGATTGCGCGATCCGGAGCAACTGCAACGGCTGATCGCCGCGGTCGGCATCGGGCCGCAGGATCGCGTGGTGACCAGTTGCGGTTCGGGCGTGACCGCCGCCATCGCGATCCTGGCGCTGGAGAGCATCGGGCACTCGCGTCATGCGCTGTACGACGGTTCCTGGTCGCAGTGGGGCGCGCGCGAAGACACCGCGGTTGCCATCGGCGACGGCTCCCCGCGCAACGACACCATCGACCGGCTGCTCTCGCACACCAGCATCCGCGCGTTCAGCGACCGGGCGATCGACGATGCCACGGTGCGCACGCTGATCGCCTGCGCCCAGGCCGCGGCCACCTCGAGCAACGTGCAGGCCAGCACCGTGATCCAGGTGCGCGATGCGGGCACCCGAGCCGAGATGGCCCGGCTGGCCGGGAACCAGGCCTACGTGGCCACCGCACCGGTGTTCCTGGTCTGGTGCGCCGACCTGAAGCGCGCCGCCGATGCCTGCGCCCGCGCCGGCGGACAGTTCGAGCCCGGCATGACCGAGCACTTCATCATCGCCACCGTCGATGTGGCGCTGGCCGCGCAGAACGCGGTGGTGGCGGCCGAATCGCTCGGGCTGGGCGTGTGCTACATCGGCGGTATCCGCAACGCGCCGAGCGAAATGGCCGACCTGCTCGGTCTGCCCGATCAGGTCTACCCGGTGTTCGGCCTGTGCCTTGGCTATCCGGATCATCTGCCGCAGTTGAAGCCGCGCCTGCCGCTGGATGCGGTGCTGATGCAGGAGCGCTACCAGGCCGATGCGCAGGCGGCGCAGGTGGCCGACTACGACGAGACGCTGCTCGGCTACTACGCGCAGCGTGCAAGCCATGCCAAGGTCAGCGACTGGAGCGGCGCGATGCGGGCGCTGGTGGGCAAGGAATCCCGCCCGTGGATGCGCGAGTTCCTGTCCCGGCGCGGGTTCCGGATGCGTTGAGCGAACTCTGCGACCCGGCGCATCGGCGCCGGGTCGCCAAGCGCTACAGCTCGCGAAGCTCCCGCCTCAGGATCTTGCCCACGTTGGTCTTGGGCAGCTCGTCCACGAACTGCACGATGCGCGGGCACTTGTAGCCGGTCAGGTTCTGCTTGCAGTGCGCCTTGATCATCGCCTCGCTCAAGGCCGGGTCGGACTTGACCACCACCACCTTCACCGCCTCGCCGGAGTGCTCGTCGGGCACGCCGATCGCGCCGACCTCCAGCACGCCCTCCAGACCGGCGATCACGCCCTCCACCTCGTTGGGGTACACGTTGAAGCCGGACACCAGGATCATGTCCTTCAGGCGATCCACGATGCGGATGAAGCCGGTCGGCGCCATCACCGCGACATCGCCGGTGTGCAGCCAGCCGTCCGCATCGACCGTCTTGGCGGTCTCTTCGGGACGCTGCCAGTAGCCCTTCATGACCTGCGGGCCGCGGATGCACAGCTCGCCGGGTTCCCCGTCCGCCACCGCCCTATTGTCCTCGTCGCGAATGGAGGCGTGGGTGGAGGAGATGGGCAGCCCGATCGAGTGGTTGAACTCGGTCGAGGCGATCGGATTCATGCAGGCGGCCGGGCTGGTCTCGGTCAACCCGTAGGCCTCGATCAGCGGATTGTGCGTGACCTCCATCCAGCGCTTGGCCACCACTTCCTGCACCGCCATGCCGCCGCCCAGGGTCAGCTTGAGCGAGGAGAAGTCCAGTGCACGAAAATCCTCGCGCGCCAGCAGGGCGTTGAACAGCGTGTTCACGCCGGTGAAGCAGGTGAACGGCGTCTTGGACAGGTCCTTCACGAACGCCGGCAGGTCGCGCGGATTGCTGATCAACAGGTTCAACGCGCCGAGCCGCATGAAGGTCAGGCAGTTCGCCGTCAGGGCGAAGATGTGGTAAAGCGGCAGGGCGGTCACGATGACCTCCTCGCCTTCCTCCAGGTCGGCCACCGACAGCCATTCGGAGGCCTGCAGCACGTTGGCCGTCATGTTGCCGTGGGTCAGCATGGCTCCCTTGGCCACGCCGGTGGTGCCGCCGGTGTACTGCAGGAAGGCCAGGTCATCGTGGCCCAGCTCGGTGCTCACACGCGGCAGGCTGGTGCCGCGCTTGATGACGTCCTTGAAGCCGTGCGAGCCGGGCAGGCTCCAGGCGGGCACCAGCTTCTTGACGTGGCGCACCACCGTGTTCACCAGTAGGGACTTCGGAAAGTCCAGGAGGTCGCCGAACGCGGCCACCACGACGTGCTTGACCTCGGTGCGCGCGATCACCTTCTCGACCACTGAGGCGAAGGCCTCCACCACCACCAGCGCGGTGGCACCCGAATCGCGCAGCTGGTGCTCCAGCTCCCTTTCGGTGTACAGCGGGTTGGTGTTGACCACCGCGCAGCCGGCGCGCAGGGCGCCGAACACCACCACCGGGTACTGCAGCAGGTTGGGCATCATGACCGCGATCCGGTCGCCCTTCTGCAGCCCCGCCTCGTGGCGTAGCCAGGCGGCGAAGGCGTGCGCCAGCCGGTCCAGCTCGGCGTAGTCGATGGTCTTGCCGAAGTTGCGGAACGCCGGCTTGTCGGCGAACCGGGCCGCCGACTCGTCGAAGATCGACACCACCGAGTCGTAGCGCGACACGTCGATGGTCGGCGACACCCCGGTCGGGTAGGAGGCCAGCCAGGGCGCAGGCGGCTCGGGCGGTGCTGCCGCGGTGCGGGGGGAATCGGAGGGTTGCTCGGCCATGCGATGTCCTGGTCGGTTAGGCGCCCGCGGGCGCATCAAGCGGTCGAGCGCCCGGACGCGGGAGCGCCCTCAAGCGGCCAGGCCGCAGCACTTCTTGAACTTCTTGCCGCTGCCGCAGGCGCAAGGATCATTGCGGCCCTGCTTGGGCGTGTCACGGGTGAACTGGCCGACCTCGGGGACCTCCGCATCGCGGAAGTACCACTGGCCGTGGTATTTCTCGAACAGGGCGCGTTCGTGGTGGGCATGGCGGCGCCGGGCGCTGTCACGGTAGCGGGCGATGAATTCGACCTTGCCTCGATCATCGTCCGGGCCACCTTGCTCGGTGTCGCGAAGCTCCAGGCCGATCCAGTCCGACTCGGCCGCCCAGCGACGCGTGGCATCGACATCGATCTCGCCGCGGGTGGCCGGGTGGTGGGTGGCGACGATGAAATCCATCGCCCCGGCGACGTGGGCGGTGTAGCGGGCACGCATCAGCGTGGCCGCCTCCGGTGGACGCTCGTCGCCGTCCAGCCAATGGCCGCAGCAGGGCTGGAAGTGCGTGCCCGAACCGCAGGGGCAGGGGGCGTCGGCCGCGATGGCGGCGAAGTCGGGATCGCTCATGGAGCGAAGTCTAGTGCCCTTTTGTCATGGATTCGTCATCCGACTTCGCGAGTTGCCGCCGCTAATGCTCGTAGACGCGCGCACCGTCCGCATCGCGCGTGTACGGAAACTCCACCCGCAGCAGGCGTGGGCCCTGCATCAGCACGCGGCCGGCATCGCGGAACGCGCTCTGGGTGGTGAACTCGAACACGAATTCGCGGCGCAGCCCCAGCGAGCCGCCGGGCAATCGCACCGCCCGGCGGCGCGACAGCGCCACGCTCTGGTCCAGGAACTGGACCTTGCGTTGCCGGCAGGCGCGGCGCGCGTGCTCGATCGCCTGTTCGCGCGCGCGCGCGCCGGTCCACCAGTACAGCAGCGCGGCGGCGGGCAGGGCGACGGCAAGAACGTCGAGCAGGGCGAGGCCGGTCATGCGCTCCTTATACTGCACCTCAGCTTCTCTCACCCGACGCCCCGACGATGTCCCAGACCCCCGAGATCGATGCGCTGCCAGCCGCCACTCGCACCGAACTGGAGGCGGCCGCGTTCCGCACGCTGGTCGAGCACCTGCGCACCCGCAGCGATGTGCAGAACATCGACCTGATGACCCTGGCAGGCTTCTGCCGCAACTGCCTGTCCAAGTACTACGTGGCCGCCGCCACCGAGCGCGATATCCCGATCGACTACGAACAGGCGCGCACGCGGGTGTACGGCATGCCCTACGCCGAGTGGAAGGCGGCCCACCAGCTCGAGGCCACGCCCGAGCAGCGCGAGGCCTATGCCAAGAGCCATGGCTGATCCGGGCGCCGATGCGCCGGATGTCGCCGCGGCGCTCGACGGGCGGATCGCCGCGCTGCTGAGCGGCGAGGCCGGCGGCCATGCCCGGCTGCTGATCAGCGGCGAATTGCCGGCGTCGGTGCGTGCCGCCCTGCCGGCGGGCTGCGAGGTGCTGGCGAACGATCCCGAGGCGCCCGATGCCCCGAGCACCGGGCAGGGCGATACCGTCGAGCGCGTGCCGGTGGCGGTGCTGGTCCTGGAGGACGCCCGACCCGGGGACGGAACCGAGGCCCGGCTGGGCAGCGCCTGCCGCCGCTTCCCCGGTCGGGTCGTGGTGTGGCAGCGCGATGGCGATGCCCATCCGCCCCTGCCGGCCACCCGCTTCTTCGCGCACGGCTTCCGGCGTCTGCTGTGCGACGAGCACCAGGGCGTTCGCCACGCGGTGTACGAGTACCGGCTGGCCGACTACAAGCGGGCACCGGATTGGCTGAACGCCCGCTTCTGGGCGAACCCGGAGCGTTTTACCCGGGTGGATTGACCCCGGGCCGGGCGGTGGGCAGCGTGCGGCAATCGGTGTATGGTCCCGGCGATCGTCCCGGAACCGAGAACTGCCTCTCTTGACCACCATCGACATCACCGAACTGCTGGGCGACGGCATCGGACCCGAGCTGGCCAGATCGGTGCATGCGGTGGCCGATGCGCTGCCGGCCGATTTCCGCTGGCACCCGGTCGACTGGAGCCTCGAGAACCGCGAGGCCGGCGGCGATGCGGTGATCGACGAGGCCGAGGCCTCGATGCGCAAGACCCGTCTGGCGGTGAAGTACCCCACCGTGACCAAGTCGGTCAGCCCGAACGCGCTGATCCGCCGTCGTCTGGGTTTCAGCGTGATCTATCGGCCGGCCATCGCGATCAAGGGCATTCACTCCAATTTCAAGGAGGACGTGAACCTGCACATCGTCAGGATCGCCACCGGCGGCACCTACGATGATCCGGGCCAGCTGATCGGCAAGGATGCGGCGGTGTCGCTGCGCATGGTCGAGCGCCAGCCATGCACCCAGGCGGCCAAGTTCGCCTTCGAGCTGGCGCGCAAGAAGGGGCTGACCTACGGGGACCACCACTACTCGGTCACCTCTTCGTCCAAGCACACCATCCAGCGCGTCACCGACGGGCTGTTCGAGGACGTGGTGGCCAAGGTGCACGAGGACTACCCGGACGTTCAGCACAACGTCGAGCTGTTCGATGCGCTGCTGGCCAAGATCATCCTGGATCCCTCCAGCTACGAGGTGGTGCTGGTGCTCAACGAGTACGGTGACTTCCTGTCGGACATGGCCTCCGGGCTGGTCGGCAGCCTGGGTACCGGCTCCAGCGGCAACTACTCGTTCGACGAGAACAACGAGATCGACGTGGCCATGTTCGACCCCGCCGGCGGCACCGCACCCGACATCGCTGGCAAGAACATTGCGAATCCGGCGGCGGTGCTGCTCTCGTTCGGCATGTTGCTCGATCACGTGGATCGCTACGATCTCGGTCACGCCCTGCGCTTGTCGCTGCTGGGCGCCATCGAGAGCGGACAGAGCACGCGCGATCTGGGCGGCTCGCTGAACACCGACGAGTTCACCGACGCGGTGATCGCCGGCATGCCGGCACACTACCCGGCCAACACCTAGAAGCGGTCCCGAGCGATGAACGCACGCCCCGACGACATGCACGATGTTCCGTCGATGGAGGCCTACCAGGCGTCCTCCGCCCTGGGAGGGGCCAATGCGGCCTGGTTGGAAACGCAGTACGAGCAGTTCCTGGCCGATCCCAATTCGGTCGAGCCGGCCTGGCGAGACTACTTCCAGACGCTGCCGATGGTGGCCGAGAACGCGCGCGAGATCGCTCACGCACCGGTGCGCGAACGCTTCAGGAAGCTGATCGGGCGCAGCGGCGGCGGTGCGGCCAGCGGCGCGGCGCCTTCGCTGGGCTCGCCGGCCGAGCTGAAGCAGATCTTCGTCACCCAGCTGATCAACGCCTATCGGGTGCGCGGCCACCAGCTCGCCAGGACCGACCCGCTGGGCGTGACCACCGATGCGGCGGTGCGCGAGGTGCGCTTGAACGAGAACGGCCTGTCGGAGGCGGACCTGGACACCGTGTTCCCGACCCCGAGCCTGGAGGGCCTGGACGCCGCACCGCTCAAGGACATCATCTCGCACCTGGAAAAGTGCTATTGCGGCTCGATCGGGTACGAGTTCATGTACATCGATTACACCCCGCAGAAGGAATGGCTGCAGCAGCGTATCGAGAGCGTGGCCTCGGCGCCGGCGCTGGATCCGGACATGCGGCGCTGGGTGCTGGAGCGGGTCACCGCCGCCGAGAGCATGGAACGACACCTGGGCTCGCGCTACGTCGGGCAGAAGCGCTTCTCGCTGGAGGGCGGCGAGAGCCTGATCGTGATCATGAGCGAGCTGGTGCGCCGAGCGGGGGCTGCCGGGGTGCGCGACATGGTCATCGGCATGGCCCACCGCGGCCGGTTGAACGTGCTGGTCAACATCCTGGGCAAGAACCCGGCCGAGCTGTTCGAGGAGTTCGAGGGCAAGCGTCAGACCAACCTGTCCTCCGGCGACGTGAAGTACCACCAGGGCTTCAGCTCGGACATCCGCACCCCTGACGGGCACATGCACCTGTCGATGGCGTTCAACCCGTCGCACCTGGAGATCGTCTCGCCGGTGGTGGAAGGCTCGGTGCGTTCGCGTCAGGACCGCTACGGCGACAAGCAGGGCGAGCGGGTCATCCCGATCGCGATCCATGGTGACGCCGCCTTCGCCGGGCAGGGCGTGGTCATGGAGACCTTCAACATGGCGGACTCGCGCGGCTTCTCGACCAAGGGCACCGTGCACATCATCATCAACAACCAGATCGGCTTCACCACCAGCAACTCCAAGGACGCGCGCTCCACGCTGTACGCCACCGACGTGGCGAAGATGATCAACGCCCCGATCTTCCACGTGAACGGCGACGACCCGGAAGCGGTGCTGTTCGTCACCCAGGTGGCGCTGGACTTCCGCATGGCGTTCAAGAAGGACGTGGTCATCGACATGGTCTGCTACCGCCGCCACGGCCACAACGAGACCGACGAGCCGTCGGTCACGCAGCCAATCATGTACCAGAGCATCAAGTCCACCGCGACCACGCGAAAGCTGTACGCCGATCGCCTGGTCGAGGCCGGCGTGATCGAGTCCAGCGAGCCGGACGCCATGGTCGATGCCTACCGCGCCGCGCTGGACGCCGGCGAGACGGTCGCCCCGGACGTGCTCGAGGGGGTCGGCGAGGCACCCGAACTGCAGGTCGACTGGAGCAAGTACACCGAGGACGACTGGCAGGTGTCCTACGAGGCCAAGGTGCCGCTGAGCACGATCAAGGCGCTGGCCGACAAGCTCAACACCATGCCGGAGGGTCTGGCGCTGCACTCGCGCGTCAACAAGATCGTCCAGGACCGACGCAAGATGGCCGCCGGCGCGCTGCCGCTGGACTGGGGCTTCGCCGAGACGATGGGCTACGCCACGTTGCTCAACGAAGGCTACGACGTGCGCCTGTCGGGGCAGGACTCGGGGCGCGGCACGTTCGCCCACCGTCACGCGGTGCTGCACAACCAGAACCAGCGCGGTGCGCACGTGCCGCTGCGCGAGGTGGCCGACGCCAACTTCCTGGTGATCGATTCGGTGCTGTCCGAGGAGGCCGTGCTGGCCTTCGAGTACGGCTACGCCACCGCCGACCCGAACACGCTGGTGCTGTGGGAGGCGCAGTTCGGCGACTTCGCCAACGGCGCCCAGGTGGTCATCGACCAGTTCATCAGCTCGGGCGAGACCAAGTGGGGCCGGCTGTGCGGTCTGACGCTGCTGCTGCCGCACGGCTACGAAGGGCAGGGGCCGGAGCACTCCTCGGCCCGGCTCGAGCGCTTCCTGCAGCTGTGCGCCGAGGACAACATGTCGGTGCTGATGCCGTCCACGCCCGCGCAGTGCTACCACATGTTGCGACGCCAGATGCTGCGCCCGATGCGCCGACCGATGATCGTGCTCTCGCCCAAGAGCCTGCTGCGTCATCGTCTGGCGGTATCCACGCTGGAGGAGCTGGCCGATGGCCAGTTCCAGCCGGTGATCGACGAAATCGATGACATCGACGCCAAGGGTATCGAGCGCATCGTGTTCTGCGCCGGCAAGGTCTACTACGACCTGCTGGAGGCACGCCGCGAGGCCGAGATCGATACCGTGGCGCTGGTGCGCCTGGAGCAGCTCTACCCGTTCCCCTACGATGCGATGACCGAGACGATCGCGCGCTATCCGACGGCCAGCTCGATCGTGTGGTGCCAGGAAGAGCCGCGCAATCAGGGCGCCTGGCGCTCCAACCGTCACCGCATCGAACGGGTGCTGCCCGAGGCCATCGACGATGTCGAGTTCTGCGGACGCGCACCGTCGGCCTCGCCTGCCAGCGGCTACATGGCCCAGCATCTGCGTGAGCAGAAGCAGCTGGTGCAGGAAGCGCTCGGCATCGTCGCCGGTGCCGGTCGGCGCTGAGTGATATCCGCAACGCCCCTTTCCCCGTCACACCCTCCCCACGAACGCCGTGAGTGCCGTGCATGAGCAGTGAAATCAAGGTCCCGACCCTGCCCGAATCGATCGCCGATGCGCTGATCGTCACCTGGCACAAGCAGGAAGGCGATGAGGTCAAGCGCGACGAGGTGATCGTCGAGGTGGAGACCGACAAGGTGGTGCTCGAGGTGCCGGCCGCCGCGGACGGCGTGCTCGGCAAGATCATCGAGCCTGAAGGCACCACCGTGCAGGCCCATCAGGTGATCGGCACCATCGAGGCGGCGGGCGAGTCGAGCGGCACCACCCCGTCGGACAAGGGCGAGAAGGTGTCGGCACCGGCCGAGGACACGGGATCGGCCGACGGCGACAAGGGCACCGGCAAGGGCGCCGACAGGGGAACGCCGGCCCAGACCAGCCCAACGGTGCGCAAGCTGCTCGAGCAGCACGGCCTGAGCGCATCGGAGGTCAAGGGGACCGGCAAGAACGGGCGCATCATCAAGGAGGATGTGCAGCGGCACGTCGCCGACAGCGGTCACGGCGGCACCGCCGAACGGGCTGCCGGGCCCGGCCAGCAGGCGCCGGCCAAGGCGGCTTCCGCATCGGCTCCCCAGGGCGATGGCGACGCCGGTGGCGACATCGGCATCGGGCCGCAGGGCGAGCGCTCCGAGCGGCGCGTGCCGATGACGCGACTGCGCAAGCGCATCGCCGAGCGATTGCTGCAGGCCTCGCAGAACACCGCGATGCTGACCACCTTCAACGAGGTCGACATGTCCGGCTTCATCGCGCTCAGGAGCCAGTACAAGGACCTGTTCGAGAAGAGCCACGGTGTGAAGCTCGGCTTCATGTCGATCTTCTTGAAGGCGGCCACCGAGGCGCTCAAGCGCTACCCCGACATCAACGCCTCGATCGACGGCGACGATGTGGTCTACCACGGCTACTGCGACATCGGCGTGGCGGTGTCCAGTGAGCGCGGGCTGGTGGTGCCGGTGGTGCGCAACACCGAGTACCTGGGACTGGCCGAGATCGAGAAGGCGATCGGTGGCTACGCCGCCAAGGCGCGTGACGGCAAGCTGTCGATGGACGACATGACCGGCGGCACCTTCACGGTGTCCAACGGCGGGGTGTTCGGCTCCTTGCTGTCCACGCCGATCCTGAACCCGCCGCAGAGTGCCATCCTGGGCATGCATGCCACCCAGGACCGTCCGATCGCGGTGAACGGCGAAGTGGTCATCCGCCCGATGATGTACGTGGCGCTCTCCTACGACCACCGCATCGTCGATGGCAAGGGCGCGGTCGGCTTCCTGAAGACGATCAAGGAGCTGGTCGAAGACCCGGCCCGCGTGGTGTTCGACCTGTAGGCAACCGGTTCCCGGCCGGCGGTGGAGCTGTTCGGCTTCTCCGCAGGCTTCGTGCTCGGGGCGATCGCGGTCTATTTGCTGGCCGGGCTGGTCAAGGGCACCATCGGGCTGGGACTGCCCACCGCGGCGGTCAGCCTGATGGCCATGGCCGGCGACACCCGCGTGGCGATCGCGTTGGCCATCGTGCCGATGGTGCTGTTGAACGCTTGGCAGATTCATCGAAGCGGCGATCTGCTGGCCACCTGGCGGCGCTTTCGCCTGTTGGGCATGACGATGGCGCTCGGCATCGGTACCGTCTCGCTGCTGGCAGCGCAGGTGTCCACCGCCCTGATCACGCTGACGCTGGGCGGGGCGATCACGCTGTTCGCGATCAGCGGCCTGATCGGTACGGTACCGCGCCTGCCCGAGCGCTTCGATGCGCTCGCGCAGGCCGGTGCCGGTGCGGCGGCCGGTGCGATCGGCGGGTTGTCCGGTGTGTGGGCGCCGCCGATCGTGGTCTACCTGTCCGCGATCCGCCTGGACAAGGATGCCTTCGTGCGGGCCTCCGGGATGTTGCTGGCCCTGGGCAGCGTGGTGCTGGCGATCGGCCACTCGATCGGCGGGCTGCTGGAGCCTCGCCAGGCGCTGCTCGGCCTGTGCCTGGTGGTGCCGGCGCTGGCTGGATTCGGCATCGGCGAGCGCCTGCGGGCGCGTCTGGACGGTGACGGATTCCGGCGTACCGTGCTGCTGTTCTTCCTGGTGATGGGGATGAACCTGATCCGTCGTGGAGTCGGCCTGTCGTCGGGTGGCTGACGGCTGTGAGCGGCTGTCAGCGGTTGCCGCTCGCCGGGCCAGGAAGCTCATGCGGATAACCGTTACGCCCGGCCGGCGAGTTCAGCGATTCGCGTATCGACCCGTTAACGGACGAAGAACCCGCAGGGGCGCGATGCCGGTGCGGGCGGCCGTCGAACGGCTCCAGGCAGGGCGCCCGTCTTGCGCCATCACTCCGGACCGATGCCCGATGAACCAGCGGAACGATCTGATCGAGCGTATCCAGCAGCGGCTGGCCATCGGCGATGTCGAGTTGCCGGTGTTCGATCGGGTCGCGCTCGACATGCATTGCGAGGCGCGTGAGAACCGCCTGGACGCCCAGGGGATCTGCGAGCTGCTCGAGCAGGACCCGACGCTGGTGTCCGAGGTGCTGCGCATGGCCAACTCCAGCTTTTTCTCCGGGCTGAGCGAGGTGCGGACCCTGCGCGACGCCTGCGTGCGGCTGGGGGGCCGGCAGATCGCATCGATCGTCTTCTCGATCTCCCAGAAGCGGCTGTACAGCGCATCGGCCGGCCCGTTTCGCGATCGACTGGCCACGCTGTGGCAGCACGCCTCGTCGGTGTCGATGGCGGCACGATGGCTCGCGCTGCGTGCCCGTCAGGCAAAGCTCAGCGATGAGGCCTTCGTCGCCGGTCTGCTGCACGACGTGGGCAAGCTGTCACTGCTGCGCATCATCGAGCAGATCTCGCGGGCCGAGGGGCAGGTGCCGGGGGCTCAAGCGATCGACGAGGCGATCGCCGGGCTGAATCGACAGCATGGTGCGGAGTTATTGCAACTGTGGAATGTTCCGCAGTTGTACAGCGATGTGCAGCAGCAGCTCGGCGATGTCGCGCACGCCGATGACGAGCCGCTGCTGATCATCGTGCGCCTGGCGGATCGGGTGTGCCTGCAGGCAGGCATCGGTGGTACCCCGCCGGCGGAGCCGATCAGGCCGAACGAACTGGAACCGCTCGGTGTGAGCGATGACGATATCGATGCGCTGATCGGGGAGCTGGGCGGGCGGGAGGACGCCGACAGGCAGGCCGCCTGATGCCACGTCGACAGGCGTTAGCCCTTGCTAATCAAGCTTTTACGCCTGAGCAAGCCATCGAGATGCATGAAGGGTCGGACGTGGTTTCCCGCGATGACATCTTGCAGTTCATGCACAAGATGGGTGTAGTTTCGGATCAGTAAGCGACGCGCCGCTAACGCGTCCTGATACTCGCGGTCCGTTCTTCAAGGATCCGCATTCGATGAAAGGCATCTCTCCCGCCGTCCCGGCGATCGCTCCTCGCCCAGTACCGCATGCCCGCCTGAATCCGGTGGCCCGTGGCCTGGTCATCGCGCTGTCGCTGACGGCGTTGGCGGCGTGTTCGAGCGATGATGACGATGCGCCGGAGATGGATCCGGAGAATCCTCCCGTCACCCCTCCTGATGCGGGCGGACCGCCGATGGGGGCTTTCGCGGTCGTCATGAACGATGGTGCCAACCCGGGCAGCGTGACCTTCTTCGACACCGATCTGCAGACGCTTTCGCGCGTGCTGTCGACCGGCGCCAACGAAGGCATTGCCTTCGGCCCCGATGGCACGCTGTACCAGAACAGCGATGGCGCGGGCTTCACCGGCATCCGAGCCTTTCCGGACGCGGCAGGACGCGCCGACATGGAAGGCTTCGATGCCGGCAACGGCGACACCGAGGTCTCGTCCACCGGGGGCAAGGGCCTGAGCTACGTGAACGGTCGTCTGGCTTCCTGCGACGTGACCGACGCTGCCGCTGATCTCAAGCTTTTCCAGATCGGTGACGGACCTGCAAGTGCCACGCTCGATCTGGACGCGCCGTGCTGGGACACCTTCCACGACGTCGACAACGACCGCCTCTATGCGGCGCTGACCGACGGACGCCTGGCCGTGTTCGACGACTTCGGCGACGAGCTGGGCGAAGACGACGGTGACGATACCGACGTCGACGGCGACAGCGATGGCATGGCGGATCGAACCATCACGTTCACCGATGAGGCCGGAACCCAGATCTCGGTCAACTTGCACGGCGTGTACGCCGAGAACGGTACGGTGCTGGTGTCCGACGTGGGCGAGGCGACCTCGGCCACCGATGGCCAGTTGTTCACGTTCATGGACGATGGTTCGGTCGACGGGAACGTGACCAGCGCCGCGATCGGCGGTCCCGCGACCATGCTGGGCAATCCGGTCGACGTGGTGCTGCTCGACGGCACCGCCATCGTCGCCGAGAAGTCGAACGATGTCCTGCTCGCCTTCGAGAACGTGGCCGGCCTGGCCGGCGGTGACCTCATGCCCGATAGCATGCAACCGTTCACCAAGCCCGAGTCGATCGAGATCGTGGTCGGTACGGACGACGGTGTCGATGACATGCCGGTCGACGACGGACCGGTGGACGAGCCGGTCGACGAGCCGGTGGAAGAGCCGGTTGACGGACCGACGGATGAGCCGACGGACGAACCGGCGGATGAGCCGACGGATGACCCGGCAGATGGGCCGACGGACGGGCCGACGGATGGGCCGACGGATGGGCCGACGGACGGGCCGGCAGATGGGCCGACGGACGGGCCGACGGATGAGCCGACGGACGGGCCGACGGATGGGCCGA
>Ga0209303_1000202_pt1 | contig 55268 bp, 43 predicted proteins | sample SidtaG_3_FD_187449 | JGI IMG/M metagenome (GOLD analysis project Ga0209303, IMG submission 187449) | Marine algal microbial communities from Sidmouth, United Kingdom - Sidmouth_Asex1 metaG (SPAdes) (version 2) | ecosystem: Host-associated > Algae > Red algae > Unclassified | place: Sidmouth...
AAGTAATTTTGAGCAAAAGCAATTGCCTCTTTTTTTAGATCGCCATTTTGAGCTATGAGATAACAGGCATATCTTGTAAGCATAAAATCTTGTATCTCTCGTTGAGAACCAGACCCTAAATTGACCGTTTTCCCGGCTTCGGCAAAATGGTCGTCAATTTCATTACCGCTTACTTCACAAGCAGTTTTTGCTTTGTTTAAAACCTTAACGAAACTATCCCATTTGGTATAACCTAAAAGGTGTTGCAAATCTATGGCTAACCAAAACTCAACACCATTTTTGGTATAATCTTGAAAATTTTTGCATGTGATTATATAACTTCTTTTTTCATTTGACCGAACGTAAAATTTTAAGTGAAAAATTTAACTTACCGCAAGATGCTTTTTTAAGGTGGGTTTACCAAATTGAAATATGAGTATTTAATTTTATAAAATAGAATATTTATCTTGTGGAAATAACATAATTATTTAAAGATGAAACACAACATTAACCTACTCTTATTAGTTGTTGGCGTACTTTTTATTTTCACTTCTAAAGCCGACCAACTTACCATTACTTTTACTAATCCTGTTCCAGATCCTCCTGTAAATTGTGGTGATATTTGGAGTGAGCAAGGTATTGAAATGGATGCTTGTAGTTTTTCTTATGGCAACGGAAATTTGAGTTTAAACAATGGAGATTTGAATTTGTATTTTTCAGATATTGGGCTAATAAATAAAATAACTTTAAGTATTATTGTTGACTTTTGTTGCACTTCACTAACAGCTTATAATTGGGGTTCGTTTGTACAAAATGATGTTTTAAATGGAAATGGAACGCTTGAACTTTACGAATTTGAAAATCAAAATAGTGAGATAATTGACCAATTTTCAATTTATGCAGAAGGTAATGTTTTAATTTTTGACATTACAATTGATTACACCCCAATCTGTGAAATCGAACCAATCTCAAACGTGCGAAATGGTGATGTGTATTTGAATGATGCTTGCTATGGTGTAATTATGACTTCGCCAAGTGGTAATTGTTTTAGAGCAAAGGTTGCTGATAATGGGATGTTGTTTACGGAGCCTGTTGATTGTCCTTGAACTTTAAGAGAAAAGAAGAAGCCACTTATAAACTTTCTTTATTTTTGATAAATTATTCAAAGAATCTTTAAGTTGATTTCTTATGTTTTCAAGTTTTATACTACGTTTATTTGCATATTCAGAATAAGAATTTCTTATATTATCAAATGATAAGCATTCCGTTTTATGACTTGTTAAAATTGAATTTAATTTGGAATCCATTTGTATATTATTTTTTTTTACAATATTAAAATAATGGCTCTATTAAAGTGTCCAAAATCAAATAATGGTTTTGATAATCAGGTGCATTTTTATCTTTTGTCTGTTTGAGTTTAACGTTGAGATCGTCTACTAATTGACCAAATTTCAACATTAGTTGACTCTTGTTTTTATACTTATGATGGTAGTTTATAAGTTTTAAATAGTACTTACCCAAACTTTGACCTTTTTCATTATTAGTAGTTTTAAATTCATTAGCGGTGTTTTGTAATTCTGGGATGATTTTATCTATAAATTTTAATGCTTGTCTTAAACGGTGGAATTCACTTATCTTAATATTACTATCTCCCCTTCTATTTGAAACAAAAATCTTATACAAGTCGGAATGATTAATATTATTTACATTGTTAATTTCAAGATCGCTATTAAATTTAAATTTAGGGTTTTTGAATTCTCTTTTTTTTAACTGATTAGCAGATTTAAGTAACCAATTTGATTGCTTTTTAAGAGGTTCATTAAGTGCTTCCACAATAACTTTAAAGTATTCTTCAAGGTCATTTAGTCGCTTTATTTTTTGACTGTAAAAATTATAGATACTTAATATTGTTCCAATGACCGCCATAGCTTTTAGCCAGTCAGTTAAAGAGTTTTGTTTTTTATCAGGTTTTTTATTATTGATTAAATCAATGTCTTTGGTATTAGAAGATATTTGATTTTTGAATTCTTTATTTTTCACTATGTTTTGTCTGGAAACACTATCATAAACCTCAATTAGTTTATCAATTTTATCAACTAACTTTTTTTCCTCTTGCCTTAAATCTATGGTTGATGAAGTTTGCTTATTTACTAAAGTTTCTAACTTGTCGGACTTCTTTATCAAATCAGTATCTTGTCCAAACATAACATTTGCTATGGCTATAAATAATAATGTAACGAGTTTCTTCATTTACTAATTTTTATCTTTTAAATACCGCTCCAACGCTTCCCTAATTTCATCTTCGCTCGGCAACTGTATCATATACTGCTTTACAAAAATAGAATCTTCTAATCCGGCGGTGGCATATTTTACGTAGGTTTGGTTTTGGTTAGTCACTAAGAGTAAGCCAATGGCAGGCTTATCATCGGGTTGTTTAATTTGAGTGCTTTCATCATTGTAATAATTGATGTAAGTATTTAATTGCCCTACATAATGATGTTCAAATTTATCTACTTTCAAATCAATTAGAAAGTGACATTTAAGGATGCGATGGTAAAACACCAGGTCAATAAAAAAGTAATCCTTTCCAATAAGAATACGCTTTTGTCTGGCTTCAAAACAAAAGCCTGTTCCTAATTCTAAAATTAGTTGTTGAATGTTATCTAACAAAGCGGTTTCTAAATCGCTTTCGCTAACGGTGTGCTTGTTAGGTAAATCTAAAAACTCAAATACGTAAAAGTCTTTTAAAACATCGGTAGGTTTGCTTATGGCTGCCTGTTGGTTAGCTAAGTCGCTCAATGCCGCTTTATCTTTTGACATGGCACTTCGTTCATAATATAGGCTGCTAACCTGTCGCCTCAATTCCCGTACAGACCAAATACCTTTTATACATTCTATTTCGTAAAATTGTCTTTTGAGTGGGTCGTTTATTTTAATCAATTGTGTAAAGTGGCTGAATGAGAGTTTAAGTAACAATTGATTGTCTGTTTCCGGCTTTTGAGTAAGTGCCTCATAAATTGAATTCAACGCCATTGTTCTCAATTCATCAGACGGTGTCTGATGTTTTTGAAGTGTGTTGAATTTCCTCGACAGTGTTGGGGAAATTGCCCCCTTTTTGAATTCATCAGACAGTGTCTGATATATTTGGGGATAGTACATATAAAACTGTCTGAAAAGGGATAATGAGGTAGCCGAAAAGCCTTTTATCTTCAAGGCTTTGGCTAATTCTTTTAAAAGTTTATCGCCATATTTTGCCCGCTCTGCTCCTTTTTGTTCGTACTCTACTATGTAATAGCCGACCAGCCAATTACGCACTGTTAAGCCTACATTAACGGCGTGGGCTACTTGTTGTTGTAGCTGTTGGTGTAAGTGCTGTATGCTGTTTACTAACTGGTTAAATTGCATAATTGGTTTTTACAATTGCTCAATATATGGAATTATGTTGAGTTGGTTTTTCACTTTTGTTGAAGTAGAATCAACTTCATTTTAGAGCCTTTAAGAAAGATAGATGAGTACTACCTGATAACCGCATACCATTTAACTGGTAGAGATGCTAAACGAGACAAAATATTGAAGAAGTACAAAAGAAAATTGAATAAGATACACTAAAAAGCAAAAAACGCAGCGCATCTTGGCTTGCGTTTTCCGATTTCCTTCCTTCAAATGAAGGATAAATGAAGGATGAACTAGTGACAAAGGTAAAACTTTTACACTACTTTATACTATTTTACATTTCATCGTACAGCTTTTTGCCGCAATTTTACATCAAGTTTCGTTTTGACTTTCTTCTCAAATAAACGTATGTGTATGATAATGAAGAAATTAGGCTTGTAAATAGTAATTAACCACCACCAGTAAAACGCTTTGTAAGCTGCCACCTCATTTAAAACAAGCAACATCAATAGTCAAAGTACTACAATCAATCACCACTTTTTTCAACTGTTCTAACTGATAATCCGACCATTTCACAAAGCTGGGCAAAACGGATCCGTTATTGTACGCCTCAATGTTTGGGTAGGTGGTCAAAGTATTTTTTTTCGGTTGTGTGTTTGGGTTATTCTGTTTCAAAAACTTCATCTATCGAAAATGCTTTTTGAATTTTTGGAGCACCATTATTAATATTCGGTTTTCTAAAATCTTGCCAATTGTATTTAATTAAATAGTCGGCTAAATCAGATCCTTTTTCTGCATTAATGGTGGTTTTAAATTCCTGTGCTTTTTTGATCCATTTATTATAAGCGTTTCCATCTTTGCTGGTATCAGGAAACAGTACCACTTTTTCAACCTTCTAAAACCTTGCAACGCTCATAATTAAGCGTATTAAGATTAAAGCAAGCCAACCTTTTATTTCGAATGATCCACATTTTATGAGTTAACTAAAATAAGGTCAAGTTATATTAGCAGCTTTTCTCTTTTCATTTATAGGCAAATTACTTTCAAAAAAAGTTTATTTAATAAGTATTGTATTTCCACACAATAAGGTTTAGGTTTGCACTTTTAACTAAAATAATTTTTTTAAACATGAAAAACTTGTTAGGTTTTTTAATAATTACTTTTATTGCAATCACATTTATTTCTTGCGATAAAGATTATATTTGTACCTGTACCGCCGTTAGCAGCGCTGGTGGTGACAGCATCGTTACAACTTCTACTATTACTGATAAGAAAAGTGTTGCCGAAGATAAATGTAGTGCCACTGCTTCTATGCTTTCGGTTGGCACAACCACGGCAACGTGTGAATTAGAGTAATAAAAGTAATTCTAATAAAATTAAGAGATCATTAAATAGCATTTAGTGATCTTTTTTTAATGCCCCACCAACTCCCATTAATGAGATAACTCATTTAATAATATTATAGAATCACTTTTTTAACAAATACTATTGCGCTGCCAAGTTTAAATTAACTAATTTAGTATAGCTTGGTAAGGTAGCTAAGCTGTAATACACTAACGTAAACAATTATTCTATGCATTTTTAACCAATAGTAATACTGTTTACTGCAAATAATAGGTGTCGCTGTTCTATTTGTTTTTGTTCATCTCGTCTTGTAACATTCTGCTAATTTTTTGTTCTTTTTCTAACGCTCGTTTTTTGTAAGCATCAAATGCAGCTTGTATTTCACTTAATGACTTTCTAATTTCTTTTGTGGTAGAATTGCTGGTATTAAATCGTAAAATATAAAATATTAAAGCTGCTATAGCTAAACCCAAAAGCGTCCACATTAACATTTTGTATTGTAGTTTATTTAGGTTGATGCCAAGAAAACTAATACTTTCTTTTTCTAAATTAGTTTGCTCCAAAATATTTTGCGTATCGGCAAGCTGAGTTTTGAGTTGATCAATTTCTGCTTGCTGCGCATCTACTTGCTTTTGAATATTAATTAATTTGTCTTTTGATGCGTTGATGCTATCAATAACATTCTTTTGATATTTATTTAAATATTTACGAGTAATAACCTTGTATTGCTGATAGGTTTCCGCATCTTTAACTAAGCTTTTATACTGTTCTTCAATGGTACCGCTATTTAAATAATCCTGCGCTGTAACTTCACATGCTAAAAAGCAATATGTAAGTATGGTAATAATTCGAAACTTAAGTTTCATTTAGTATGTTATAAATTTATTAATTTGTTTAAATATAAAGCGTTAAATCGTAAAATTAATAGAAAGTACAAAAATAAAGAAAATTCACGCTAAAATAAATAGACTTAAACAATTAACTTTGCAGGCTAAATTTTAGCTATTTGCAACTTAAAAATATAGAGATTAAAGGTTTTAAAAGTTTTGCTGATAAAACCGTTATTAATTTTGATGAAAAAATTACCGGTATTGTTGGTCCAAATGGCTGCGGAAAGTCGAATGTTGTTGATGCGGTGCGCTGGGTTTTAGGAGAACAACGCAGCTCAGCATTGCGCTCTAATAAAATGGATAACCTCATTTTTAATGGTACCAGCAAGCGTCGTTCGGCTGGTTTAGCAGAGGTTTCGTTAACTTTTGAGAATACTAAAAATTTACTGCCTACCGAATTTAACTCAGTAAGAGTAACTCGAATGTTGCACCGATCTGGTGAAAGCGAATATCGCCTAAACGAAGTTAGCTGTCGATTAAAAGATATTACTAATCTTTTTACTGATACTGGTATTAGTAGCGACTCGTACGCCATTATTGAGCTCAAAATGATTGATGACATTTTGAACGATCAAGAAAACTCAAGAAAGCGTTTGTTTGATAATGCGGCAGGTATTTCGAAATATAAAAAACGAAAGCGGGAGGCTATGTTGAAATTAAATTCGACTGGTGGTGATTTAGATCGGGTGGAGGATTTACTGCACGAAATTGAATCGAATATGAAAATATACGAAAGCCAAGCCCGCAAAGCTGAACGATATAAAAAACTAAAAGTAAAATATAAAGATAACAGTTTACAATTAGGCCGGTTACATTTGTTAGGTTACAATGAAGGTTTTAGTAAACTACAAGAAAATAAAAATAAAAAAACTGATGAAGTAGTAGGTTTTAACACTAACATTCAACAATTAGAAGCCGCTATTGAAAAACAAAAGAAACTAACTTTAGACAAGGAAAAAGCCTTAGCAGAGGTTCAAAAAAAGTTAAATGAACATCTTGACTTTTTAAGATCTAAAGAGAATGAGAAAAATTTAGTAAACGAGAATTTAAAATTTTTAAGGCAACAACTTGGGGAGTACGATAGCAATAAGCATAATAATGTTAAAACTATAGATCAGCTAAATGTTGACATTAAAGCCTTAAACGAAAACTTAATAACCGTTACAAAAAACTTAGGTGAAGCGGAGCAGTTGTACCTACAAAAAGAACAAAAAGTAAAAGACCAAAGTGAAGATTTTTCTGAAAAGAATAGGGTTTTTATTGAAGATAAAAATGAGCTAGCAGAAATTGAAAAACAAATATTTGAGTTAGAAAAAAAAGTTGCAGTTAGTCAGTCGCAAAAGCTTGCTCTTCAAAAAGAAATAACGGAAAAAACAGAACAGTTAAGCGATCGTGAAAAAGAAATTATAAACCTTAAAAAAGAATTTACTGAAAGTGAAGCAGCCTTAAAAATTGCCGAAACAGCTTTAGAAGTTTTGCAAAAAAAAGAACAGCAAGAACAAGCTAATATTGCAGATTTAGAGCAACAAATAACCGTTATTCAAACTCAATTACAAAAAGAAAACCGAGAGTTAGACAAAAAAACCAATGAACATAATTTATTAAAAGACTTGGTTGATAAGTTAGAAGGTTTTCCCGAATCAATAAGATTTTTAAATTTAAATAAACAGTGGTCTAAATCTTCTCCGCTCTTATCTGATATTATTAATTGTAAAGAAGAGTATAAAATTTCTATTGAAAATTACTTAGAAAAATACTTGAACTACTATGTTGTTGATGATATAGAGGCTGCGGTAAACGCAATTGGTTTGTTAAGCGATGCTGCAAAAGGTAGGGCTAACTTTTTTGTACTTAATCAAATTGAACAACCACATATAGAAACTGTTTTACCAATTAATGGTGCAGTTATGGCTACCGAAATTATTGAGTATGATGCTAAATATAAAAATTTGGTGGCCCATTTATTAGGCAATGTTTATTTGGTAGGCGATAATCAATTAAATGAGGTAAAGAAATTAATAAAGACGAACAACAATATTTATTTGGCTAAGAGCGGTCAGTTTTATGCAACAAAATACAGCATTTCTGGTGGTTCTATTGGTTTATTTGAGGGTAAAAAATTAGGTCGTGTTCAAAAACTGGCAAAGCTTTCTAAGCTAATAAAAACTATAGCGCAAAACAGTCAACAATTGCAAGCCAAACTCAATCAAATAGAACAGCAGCGCACTACGTTAAAGCGTTCGGATATTCGCCATCAAATAGAGCTAAAAAATAAAGAGGCAAATCGTTTAAACAATAATTTAATTTCGGCCAAAACCCGCTACGAAAATTTAGAGCAATATCTTACAGAAAATCAAACACATCATACAGACATTACAGATAAGTTTCAATTTATTGATGGGCAAATTGCCACTATAAATACACAGCTTGAAGGGGTTAGTAAAAATAGAAATGGTATTAAGGATAAAGTGATGGCAGCCGAAACAGCTTTTAATAAGGCAAACGAATTGCTAAACGAGTATAAAACAGCTTTAAACGAAGTTAATATTAAACGCCTTCAAATAAAAAATGAAACTAATACTATTAATCAGCAACTAACTTTTAAAAGCCAAGCAATAGATAAAGAAAAACAGTTATTAGAAAACGCTTTTAAAGCCATTGAAAATACCAAAGTAGAAATTACTGGTTTAGAGGGTAAGTTGAATAACGATACTGTTGATCTTTCCGATTTGTATGATAAAAAAGATAAAATTTCGCAAAATGTAGTGCAAGTAGAAACAGATTATTTTAATGCAAAAGAAGTAATTGATGATTTTGATAAACAACTTCGTCAAAAGCAAAAACTAAAACAAAATCAAGAACTTTCAATAAGCGAAACCAACAACAAAATTAATGATCTTAAACTCAAAATTGTTTCATTAAAAGATAGAATATCTATAGAATTTAATATTAATGTAGAAAGTTTATTAGAAGAAGCACATGCTACCAAGGCACCATTAACTGAGCTGGAAATGCAAGTGGAAAAGTATAGAAGAAGAATTGAAAATTATGGTGAAGTAAATACCATGGCTATTGATGCTTATAACGAAATTAAAGAGCGCTACGAATTTATTAATACACAAAAAGCAGATTTGTTAGAAGCAAAAGACAAAATTTTAGAAACCATTGATGAAATAGAAACTACCGCAACCGAAAAATTTCTTGATGCTTTTAACCTTATCAGAACTAATTTTATAAATGTATTTAGAGAATTATTTACCGAGGGCGACACCTGCGATTTAAAATTAATGGATGAAGCCAACCCAATGGAATCTAAAATAGAAATTATAGCTAAGCCAAAGGGCAAACGCCCATTAACAATTAATCAGTTATCTGGAGGTGAGAAAACCCTAACCGCAATTTCGTTGGTATTTGCATTATACCTATTAAAGCCTGCTCCATTTTGTATTTTAGATGAGGTTGATGCGCCATTAGATGATAGCAACTTGAGTAAATTCAATCAAATTATCCGTAAGTTTTCATCCGATTCTCAATTTATAATTGTAACCCACAACAAAATGACGATGAGTAGTGTTGATATAATTTATGGCGTTACTATGATGGAAACAGGTATTTCAACCGTTGTGCCAGTTGATTTTAGGAACTTGAATTGAAAAGTTATCAACATTACATAAGCTAAATGTAGCGCATAAATACTCTTTTAAAAATTATTTTATAAGAATAAAAAATAGTTAACTGTAGTACAATTTCCCCTTGCTTTCCGCCACTTTCGTACTCAGTATTTACTGTTTTATATTAATTGGGCAACGAAAATACTGTAACCAAAACCATTTTAGTGGTTTTTTTTTGTTGCACAAAAAGTATAAATGTTGAATAATGAAAAGCTTGTTATTACAATTTACGCTAAAATTTTTTTAAATTTGTAATAAGCGTTTCAACTACAAATCTAATGCCAAAAATATACAAACCTTAGTTAACAGGTTACTTTACCTAATTTTAAGGTCATACTTTTATACAATTTAAACGTAATTTATACAACTTAATTTTAAATTTCTCTTTTTTATGAATTTATTAAAAACTATAATGGGCCAATTAGGTCCAGAAACTGTTGGTAAACTTAGTGGCTTATTAGGTGAAAATGCTGACAAAACAAAATCAGCACTTGGTGTAGCTATTCCAGCCTTTATGGGTCAAGTAGCTGACAAAGCAAGTACCGATAAAGGTGCATCAGAATTATTTAACTTAATTGGAGACAAAGACGGAAGTCAAGATTTTTCTGCCATGTTAAACAATAAAGATGCACTACTTAGCAAAGGTGGTGGTATTGTGAATAGCTTAATGGGCAGCAGCTCAAATGGTATGACTTCAATGCTTTCAAAATTTACTGGCATGGGGGGTAATTCAATGACTTCATTAATGAGCATGATTGCCCCACTTGTATTAGGATCTCTTGGTAAAGTTAAATCTACAATGGGTTTAGATTCTTCTGGATTAGCTAATTTATTGGCTAGTCAATCCGACAGTTTTAAAGCAGCATTACCAAGCGGTTTAGCCGACCAAATGGGTTCACTTAATTTAGGTAGTATTTCTGGTGGTATAAAAGGTGCAGCAGGTGGCTTAGCTTCGGGTGCAGGCAATTTAGCTGGCTCGGCAGTAGATGGCGTAAAAGGTGGTGTTTCTTCAGTTGGTGGTGCAGTTGGCGGTGTAGGTCGTGGTGTTGCAAATGCAACAGGTGATCTCGGACGTGGTACCGCAAATGTAGCAGGTGATGTTACAGAAGCTGGTGGAGGCCTTTTTAAAAAATTAGGACCACTTTTAGGACTATTATTAATAGCCGCTTTAGGATTTTTTGGGTGGCAAATGTGCGGTAGCGATGTTAAAGAAAACGTAGCTAACGCTGGTGATGCAATTGAAAACGTTGCAGATAAAACAGCTGTTGCAACAAAAAATGCAGCAGACAAAACCTTAGATGCAACAAAAAATGCAGCAAATGCAGTTACAGAAGGTGTTAAAGATGGTGCCAAAACAGTTGGTGATGCAGCTGGGAAAGCCGCCGAAGCTACTAAAAATGCAGCAAATACAGTTGGTGATGCAGCTAAAAACACTGTTAAAAAAGGTGCAAAAGCCTTAGGCTTAGCTGCAAATTCTGCAGAGGCTGGTTTTGTAGATTTACTAAGTTCTGGTAAAGCTAAAGTAGGTGATAAAATTGCCTTAAACAATGTAAAATTTGCTACAAGTTCAGCAAATTTAGATCGCTCTAGTTATGTTCAGTTGAATAATCTAATAAAAATTATGGAGGCCTATCCTGCATTAAAAGTAAAATTAGAAGGTCATACGGATAATACTGGTGACGCTGCAAAAAATGTTACGTTAAGTAAAGCGAGAGCTAATGCTGCCATGAACTATTTGGTAAGCAAAGGAGTTGCAAAAAACAGAGTACAAGCAAATGGTATTGGCGGTGCTAAACCAGTTGCAGACAATAGTACAACTGATGGAAGAAAGCAAAACAGAAGAGTAGAAGCTTCTATTCTTGCTTTATAAGAAATTAATTTTTTTTTTGAAAAAGGCCTGCTAATTTTAGCAGGCCTTTTTTTATGTTTCAATCTAATGCCTGCATCAATCGCTTTATGTTAAATTTGTGAGTGGTAACCGTTTCACTTCTAAAAATCACCTGCTTACTATTTTAATCTTTTATTAACTTTTAGTCGATTGCATCAATAAATCTTATTAGCTTTTTTTATGCTTTTTAGATGTAGACTAACAACTGCATTTATTAACTTTGACCTCATTTATAATTTACCTGAACACAAGGGCACAGATAGTTGACATACGAAATTAAATTACCACATTTTGAAGGACCATTCGATTTGATATTATATTTTATCGAACGTAACGAATTGGATATTTACGATATACCAATTGCTCAGGTAACTAATAATTTTCTGAAATATATACAACAAGCTAAAGAACTTAACATTGAGTTAGCTAGCGAATTTATTTTGGTAGCAGCTACTTTGGTACGTGTAAAGGTAAAAATGCTTTTGCCAAGAAGAGAAATAGACGAACTAACAGGGGAAGAGATAGACCCGAGGAAGGAATTAGTTGAAAAACTTTTAGAATATAAAAAATACAAAGAAGTTTGTAATACACTTGTTGAAATGGAAACTGCCAGGCTTAACCTAATTAATAGAGGTAACATAAAGCGTGATATTTCAATAATTAATAACTCATTTACCAACGAATTTGAATTAGAATCTTTGGATATGTTTAAACTTTTTAAAGCTTTTCAAAAAGTAATGCAGCGTTTTGACGATACTGAAAAGAGAAAACATACCATTGTTAAGTACGATTACACTATTCAAGAAGAGAAGAAAGAGATTTCAAAATATTCAAATGATAAATCATCTGCAATTTGGGACTTTGAAAAAATTTTTAATGGTTGTATTGATCGTGTTCATTGTATTTTTAGATTTTTGGCTTTATTAGAATTAGTACAAGAACAAATAGTAAAAATACAACTTGGCGTGGGTGTTAACAATTTTCAAATTGTAGCGAAGCAAGCTGTATGAGACAGTTGACTGAAAACGATGAAGTATTGCAGCAGTTTAGCTATCGCAAACTAATTATACCTTTACTAATAGGTTTAGGGGCTATTGCTTTTTTTATTTTTAAAGATTTTGATGCAGAAAAATTGCAAAGCATTAACTGGAATGTTACTATGTTGTTCTGGTTATTATTCGCAATTGCATCAATAGTAATAAGGCACTTTTTTTTGATGTACCGTTTAAAAGCGTTGACAGATAATGAGATAAGCTGGTATCAAAGTTTCCAAATTGTTAGTTTGTGGGAATTTAGTAGTTGTGTTACGCCATCTTCAGTTGGTGGTACAGCTGTGGCACTCTTCTTTCTTACAAAAGAAGGTATTTCTGTTGGCCGCACCACAACTATAATTTTAATCACCATTTTTTTAGATGGTTTATTTTTTACCCTCTTAGCCATTTTATTTTGGGTTTTGTTAGGTAGCACTTTTGTAAATAGTGGGTGGGCATATTTTTTTTATTTAGGTTTTGCCTTAAATGTAAGTATGTTTTTGGTAGTTGCTTACGGTTTGTTTTTTAACCCTAACACTATTAAGTGGATAATAGAAAAAATATTTTCATTGCCCTACATTAAAAAATGGAAACACATTGGGCATCGTGCGGCTAAAGATTTAGAGGTAGCTTCAAAAGGATTAAAAGATAAAACTGTTGGCTATTGGATGGGCGGATTAGTTGGTACAATAGGTGCTTGGGCAATGCGCTTTTTAGTTGTTAATTTTGTAATATTGGCGGTTGTCTACAATAGTGAGCAATTGTTGATTTTTGCAAGATCTTTTATTTTATATTTGGTAATGGCATTAAGCCCTACGCCTGGCAGCAGTGGCGCAGCAGAAGCTTCCTTTATTTGGATACTTGGTGAATTTGTGCCAGACGGTACCGCACCTACACTTTCATTTTTTTGGCGTATTTTCAGTTACTATATTTTTATACCTTTTGGCTTTATTATATTACCACAATGGCTTAGGCGAGTATTTTCTAAAAAATAAGGCTTAACCCATCATACGCTAAATATATATTTTCGGGTAATTCTTTTTCAATTTTTTCGTGTAGGCCTAATTGGTGACTAATGTGGGTAAAATAAGTTTTTTCTGCTTTAACAATTTGAGCTATTTCTATGGCTTCACTTAAAGTAAAATGGCTAATATGTTCTTTTTGTCGTAAAGCGTTTAACACTAAAACTTTTGTACCCATAATTTTTGACAATTCTTTATTGCTAATGTAATTGGCATCAGTAATGTAGGTAAAGTCTTCAATTCTAAAACCTAAAACAGGCAGCTTGTAATGCAATACTTCAATAGGTGATATTTCTTTTGAGCCTAAAAAAAAAGGTTTGTCATTTTTTATAGTATTTAATTTAATATTCGAAATATTTTGATACTTAGTTTCGATGAACAAATAATGAAAAGCTTTCTCCAACGAAAGTTGAACAGCATTTGTAGCGTAAACTTGCATTTCACGTTGCTGTAAAAAATTAAATGCTCTCACATCATCTAAACCTCCTGTATGGTCTTTATGGTCGTGTGTATAAACAACAGCATCTAATTTTTTCACCCCGGCTCTCAACATTTGATATCTAAAATCAGGTCCAGTATCAATCACAAAATTAAAGTCATCTAATTCAATTAATACAGAACTGCGTAATCGTTTATCTTTTTTATTGGTGGAGATGCAAACTTCGCAATCGCAGCCAATTAAAGGTACTCCTCCAGAAGTTCCAGTACCCAACATAGTTACTTTCAAACCTGTTCAATATGTTTTAAAAATTCTTGAAAATGTTTTCTTGTTTTTTGCTCTAATTTGGTTTCATCAATATTGGTGATAACTAAAAGCTCTATTAAACAAGTTATTCTTGCTTCTATATCGTAAAACTTATTTACTACAATAATTTGTTGTTCATTTAATAAACAATAGCCCGAAGTAAAGTTGCCCTTACCGTAGCGAATTTGGTAGCCAGCCTCTTTTAAAATATGTTCTAGCTTTTGTAGTGTATGTTTTGTGTATTTCAACATGGTGTAAAATTAAACCTTTACCAGCAAATTGGTACGTGTAAAAAAAATAATTGTCCACATCTTATCTTTTTAATTAAATTTTTTGTGAAGTAATTGCTTTAAATGTGGCAATTAATCAATAAATTTTGGGCTTTGGCATACTTTAAAGTCAATTTACAATGCTGCATAATGGCTTATTTGGTGATTAATTTTGTGTATGTGGTTGTAGAATTATTGTTTATCACCACACCACTATAACTGTTGTATTTAGCATTGTGGGTTCGCTTACGGAGAAAAATTATTTGTTGTTGCAACTGATACTTAATATGCAATTGGCATTAAATTTATATTGCCTATGCAGCAGCAAGTGAAGTACAGCCTTTATATGAGGTTTTTTAAAATACGAGTGCTGTTTAATTATTACAATGGCATGGCAGCTTTATACGGCAGGGCAAAATATTTTGAATTAGCCTCGATTGTAGAGGAAAGCCCACAGCGCAACAAAGTGGAGCGAGGACTTGGAACGGAAAGCGAGACCAAAGTTTATGCGATTTCAACTATTTCGCTTCATATAAATATTTTATTTTTTTTTATATAATGGATGGTAAAGCGCTATTGTTTTCTTTAGAAAACTTTTGTCTAAATGTGTGTAAATTTCAGTGCTGGTAATGCTTTCGTGACCGAGCATTGTTTGTACTGCTCTTAAGCTGGCACCGCCTTCAACTAAATGGGTTGCAAAAGAATGTCTTAAAGTGTGGGGACTTATTTTTTTTTGTATGCCTGCTGCCACAACTAACTGTTGTAAAGCAATAAAAATATATTGTCGACTTAATCTTTTACCACGGCGATTTAAATACAAAAAATCTTCTTCTCCTTTATGTATTTTTAAAAGGTTCCGCACATAATTTTTGTATTGAACAATAAACTTAATGGCCTGCTGGTTTATCGGCACTAAGCGTTCTTTATTGCCTTTTCCAGTTACTTTTATAAAGCTTTCTTTTAAGTATAAATTACTTATTTTTAGATTCACCAATTCAGATACCCTAAGCCCACAACCATATAGTGTTTCAAAAATTGCTCGGTTACGTTGGCCATCTACTTTGCTCATATTTATTTGAGCTATTACTTGTTCAATTTCATCAACACTTAAAAAATTAGGTAGGCTGGTCGGTATTTTTGGATTTTCAATGGTTTCTAATGGGCTGGCTGTTATTATTTTTTCTAATAATAAATATTTAAAAAAAATTCGTAAACCAGATATGGTTCTGGCTTGCGATCTTTGATGGATACCTAACTGATTTAAATAGGTGATAAAACTTGTTATATCATTTGAATTTATGTGTAATGGTGTTTTGTCAATTTTTTGTAATCTTAAAAATTCAAATAACTTTAAAATATCTCGCTTGTAAGCTTCAATTGAATTGAGTGCTAAACCTTTCTCTAGTTTTAAGTAGGCCTCAAAACCATTAATGTAACTGATCCAATTTGCCAAAAAAATACTATTTAAGCATACAAGCTAATCGCAATTTTCAATTTTGGCAACAAAATTAAAATTTTTGTTAGTAGTAAAGCCATTATTCAATTTTATAAACTCCCCCGCCTTATAAATTACGTTTGCATTTATATTAGCGGTAGAAAGTATGTTGCTGCTAGCTTGAAATGACTGACTATTATTTACCAAGTTACTTAAATTGAGTGAAGAACTACACGAATTGGTGCAATTATAATTTGCCGATATTTGCTGACTGCAAGGTCGGGGTATTGGACAATCTTTGGCTTTTAGCGAAACATTATCAAGTGAAAAGCTAGTAGTTGGGTTGGTGCCTTTTTCAACTGCTTGAAAACGAACTAAGGCATTTCCTGCATTGGTTACAGGTATATCAAATGGGCCAAAGGTTGCCCTATTTCCGTTAGTGGCATTATCACAATTTATCGAAACGAAGGTGACATTATCAATTAAAAAAGAGAAAACTATGTCGTTTGTATTACTACAACCATTTGTTTTAAAGTCGAACTGCAATGTTAAAGTATTGCAAGCAGGAATTTCAACGGTTTGTTCTATTGCCAGCAAAGTATTACTACCATAACCACCAAACCAAGCATCACTTGAGCCATTTACATTAATTGGAGTTCCCGCAGAAAGTCCTATAATTCCATAAGGTGATGAAGATGGCGACCCTGGTGGAGCTTCTTCAATTTCATTCCAACCAACTGCACCAAGTTCAAAATCGCCATTATCTAAAATTTCCCCTTCTAAAACAGGTATATTGCAGCAGTTTGGACCATTTGGGTTAGGAGTAAAATTTACGGTATAATTCGCTATTCCATTATCGTTTACATTAACTGGAAATATAGGATTTGTAGCTGCTGGTGTAGTAGAAATATAATTATCACAACCATTAACTGGAACAATAATAGGCTCATTGCAAGTGTTTTGGTTAGTAACTTGAATTAATGTACCTAAATCCTCTGGTGGCATTGGATATACTTGAATTTGATAAGTTCCTCCATTTAAGGTAGGAGCAGATGGATTATTGTAGCAACTAATATTTAAATAATAAGTTTGTGTAGCTACTATGCAGGCTGAGGTAACTATATCTGATGGTGTGCTTACTGTTGTACCACCTTGGGCGGTGTAGTTATTTACAGACCAAGTAAAAACTTCTCCGTTACTATCACTATTTAAACTTAAACCAAAAGCTTTTGGGTTTGGAAAAGATAAATTGCTTATTGAACCGCAATATTGTTGAACAATTTTTATTTGATTATTTACAAGTGAGGGGCATACAATATTACAGTTATTATTATTACAAACGGTATTTAACCCTGCTAATGTTTGATTAGCGTTACAATTAAATTGTTGCGCTCCGAATAATGTATTTGCCCAAAAATTCATTACTAAAGCCTGATCTTTACTAAACAATCCCATACAGGCATCATCTGTATAATCCATAAAATTGGCAGTAGCTATTGGGCCTTCACAACTTGTGGCACAACCTGTTGGACATCCTGCTGTTTCTTCTAAAAGAGCTGGTGTATCATCAACATCATAAGGCCCTGCGTTATCTGGCTCATCGGTACAAGCCCCTTCAAAAGTGTGAAAAAGTCCTAAATAATGGCCAATTTCATGTACTAATGTTTTTCCTAAATTATATATGGCGTCGGTACCCAAGTTACAGTTTGCACCATCTATACCGCCAAAAGCCGCAGCACAAACAGTTACTCCATCAGCAATTGCTTTGCCTGGTAAACCATCCGAAACGCCTAAGCAATCGCCATTGGTAATAAAAATGTTTAAAATATTATCCCATCCGGTGGCACCTGTTCCGTTTGTAGCAAAATTACCACCGTCAAAATCACCTATTGTTATTGGTGGGTCGCAATATGGATCTAAGCCTTGAGCATTACCGGTAGGTGGTATTGCATAACAAAAACTTATACTTGTACCTGTTGATACCACACTATTTCCATTGGCATCTTCGTATGCAGCTGGGCACGCTTGTATTAAACTGCTATTGCTATTATCGCCAAAAGCTTCGTTTAAGTAACGCAGTTGATCTTCCACTTCTTGTACTAAACAATTTTCTTGTGCACAAGAAAGCACTCCAGATGAAAAATGAAAGGCTACTGGCACAACAACTGGTTCAAGTGGCGCTATTTGTGCATTTTTGTTGGCTCTTAAATTATATACTGAATGATAATAAGATTTATAATCTTCATTTTTATTAAGATGGTATTTAAGTGCCTCTGTAGTTTGGCACCTTGCAAAAGAGCTAATGGGTTGTTTTTGTGCTGACAGGCTAAAAATAATTGACAAATGCAAGATGGTAAGTAGAAATTTCATCATAATATAAAGTAAAAGTACTGTAATTAGCCAACAAATATAATGCCTAAATAATGTTAGTACAGCTAATTACAATTATCATTTTTTATATTTTTCACCTAAAAAAGCCTCTTGTTAACAATGCTATACTCAAAAAGGTAAAAAGTATTTTGTAAATCATTTTTATTGTTAATACCGAACAATTTACCTTAATAAGGTGAGTAGAAAAACAACAAATCCATAGTAATTTGTAATTTTGCATCGTAAAAAAATAAATTTTGCAAGAAAATATACATACAACTTTTAATCAATTACTTAAACGAACTGATAGAGAAAAATTGTTAACTCAAAAAGCAAACTGCTTTTGGCTTACCGGGCTTAGTGGTAGTGGTAAAACAACCATAGCAAAAGGACTTGAAAAGGAATTACACAATTTAGGCTATTTATGTATTGTTTTAGATGGAGATAATATTCGCTCTGGCATAAGTAATAACTTAACTTTTAGCGAGGTTGATAGAACTGAAAACATTAGGAGAATAGCCGAAGTAAATAAGTTAATGAATGATGCTGGCGTAATAACCATAAGTAGTTTTATTAGCCCTACAGAAGCTATAAGAGCAAGTGCGGCTAATATTATAGGTGATGCATTTAATGAAGTATTTATAAATACATCCTTAGCAGCTTGTGAAGCGCGCGATGTGAAAGGTTTATATAAGAAAGCGAGGGCAGGGGAGATAAAAAATTTCACCGGTATTGACGCCCCTTTTGAAGTACCTCAAAAGCCATCAATAGAAATAAAAACAGAAAATAAAACGGTAGTTGAAAGTATAGCACAATTGTTTACCTTCGTCGTTTCAAAAATTAAAATATAAGTAAGCGAAATAATGATATCTTATAATTTAGATCATCTAAAAGAATTAGAATCTGAATCTATTTTTGTGATGCGTGAAGTTGGAGCAAGTTTTCAAAATCCTTGTTTAATGTTTAGCGGCGGAAAAGATTCGATAGTAATGGCACATTTGGCAAAAAAAGCCTTTCATCCTGCCAAAATTCCATTTCCATTTTTACATGTTGATACTGGTCATAACTTTCCAGAAACGATAGCTTTTAGAGATAAATTAATTGCTAAATTGGGGGTAAAGTTAATTGCTGCCATGGTTCAAAACTCAATAGATAAAGGAACGGCAATAGAAGAAAAAGGTGTAAATGCTAGCCGGAATATGTTGCAAATTACCACTTTGCTTGAGGCCATTGAAGAACATAAATTTGATGCTGCTTTAGGTGGTGCTCGAAGAGATGAAGAAAAAGCCAGAGCAAAGGAACGTTTTTTTTCTCATAGAGATGAGTTTAGCCAATGGAACCCAAAAAACCAAAGGCCAGAACTTTGGAACTTGTTTAATGCTAGAAAAAATATGGGCGAGCATTTTAGGGTTTTTCCGCTAAGTAATTGGACAGAGTTGGATATATGGCAATACATTTATAGCGAAAAAATTGATATACCAAACTTGTATTTCAGTCATAAAAGAGAAATGTATAAACGAGATGGTGTTTGGTTAGCCAATAATGAATTTATTACTTTAAAACCTTCAGAAAAAATTGAAGAAAAAGTTATTAGGTTTAGAACTATTGGCGATATGACTTGTACAGGTGCTTCAGTTTCTAATGCTGCAGATTTAGATGCCATAATTGCAGAAGTTGCAGCTACCCGTGTTACAGAAAGAGGCGGTAGAAGCGACGACAAACGCTCTGAAACTGCTATGGAAGACCGTAAAAAAGAAGGTTATTTTTAACCGATAACTAACTCATCTTCTTAAAAAAATAAAAGAATAATTTAAATTTTGGATAATAACGAACAAAAAGAACTACTCCGTTTTACTACTGCTGGAAGTGTTGATGATGGTAAAAGTACCCTTATTGGAAGGTTGTTGTATGATAGCAAGTCAATTTTTGAAGATCAATACGAAACAATAGTTGCTACCAGCGAAAAACGTGGCGAAGATTATGTAAACCTTGCTTTATTAACCGATGGTCTAAAAGCCGAGCGAGAGCAAGGAATTACTATTGATGTGGCTTACCGTTATTTTGCTACACCTAAGCGAAAGTTTATTATTGCCGATACACCAGGCCATATTCAATATACCCGAAATATGGTTACTGGTGCATCAACAGCAAATTTGGCTATAATTTTAATTGATGCCAGAAATAGTGTGCAAGAGCAAACCAAGCGACACACATTCATCGCATCTTTATTAAATATTCCGCACATTGTAATATGTGTAAACAAAATGGATTTGGTTGACTATTCTGAGGAGGCTTTCAACAAAGTAATGGAAGATTTTAAAGATTTTGCCTCAAAATTACAAACCAAAGACATTCGTTTTATACCTATTTCGGCTTTAAAAGGCGATAATGTTGTTGATCGATCGAAAACAATGGATTGGTATGATGGCCCAACCTTATTGTATTTGTTAGAAAGCATACATATTGGTAGCGATCATAATCATATTGATGTGCGGTTTCCGGTGCAATACGTAGTTCGTCCCTTTTCAGATGAATATCACGATTATCGGGGTTATGCAGGTAGGGTAGCAGGCGGTGTTTTAAAACCTGGCGACGAAGTAATGGCATTGCCATCGGGTTTTACCTCAAAAATTAAATCTATTGATACTTTTGAAGGGCCGGTAAAGCAAGCATTTAGCCCAATGTCGGTTACTATTAGGTTAGAAGATGAAATTGACATTAGCAGAGGCGATATGATTGTGCGGCCAAATAACCAACCAGAAGATGGGCAAGATATTGAAGTAATGGTTTGTTGGCTAAGCGAAAAACCTTTGCAATTAAAAGGTAAATATGCTATAAAACATACTAGCAGAGAAGCTAGATGTATTATAAATGAAATTAAGTACAAGGTTAATATAAACACCCTACACCGTGTAGAAGAGAACGTAACAATAGGTTTGAACGACATAGGAAGAATTTCGATACGAACAACACAACGTTTGTTTTATGATGGCTACCGACGTAACCGATATACTGGCAGTTTAATTATTATTGACGAAGCTACTAACGAAACTGTTGGTGCTTGTATGATCGTTCAAAAATAATTTTTAATTTAGAATTACTTTCGTCCGAAATTGTTTTATCTTTGTGATAAAATAATGGCCTAGTAGCTCAACTGGATAGAGCAGCTGCCTTCTAAGCAGCAGGTTTCAGGTTCGAGTCCTGACTGGGTCACTCCAAAATTGGCAACATGCTTTTACATATTGTGTGTTGCCAAAGTTTTGTTAAATTAAAAATGTTGCGCCTGTAGTTCAACTGGATAGAATACCAGATTTCGGTTCTGGTGGTTGAGGGTTCGAGTCCTTCCGGGCGTACTTGAAAGCCTTGTAATCGTTTGATTATGAGGCTTTTGTTGTTTAAGGGTGCAATATAAATAATTATTATTAAATCTTAATTATCATTAGTAAACATTACTCCAAAGTATTTGATTAATTTAATTCTATGTAAGTAATGTCTCTTTAAAAACTCAATTTTTTTTTGTAGGATAATTTTTCAATTAATTATGTTTAGGTTTAACAAGCACCTTGTTAGCCCAATTATCTTGCACGTTTGTGGTAAGGTTATCTTTACTTTACAATTTCTCTTTCACTTTGTTATACCTCTTTTTATAAGAAATGAGTTTAGACTAATATTAAAAGAAATGAAGGCTTTAGGCTACCTTTCTCAAAAAGGGCTTTTGCTTGGCAGCGGCTTATTTTGTGGCCGTGCGCTCATCGACTAATAATTTGCAACCCATTTTTTAAATTATAGGCACTAATAGCTAAGCCGAAATAACGATCGAAATGATGCTCGCCTTTATCAAAACAGCGGTTTAGGCCGCAATGCTCTAATTTATTGATGTTAGATATTACTGCGCTGTGTTTTTTTTCTTTACTGTTTAAAAGCCTTGCTGGTTGTTAGGGCTATTTCGGTTTTATTGCGCTGGCGTTTTTTGGGTAACACTAAGGTTTGTTAAACTACTACATTAAGCAACTCTTTATTTTTTTTATTCTAAAAACTTTTAGCAAAACTGCAACTGGCTATGTTATATTTTTTGTTGATAAGTTTTGATAAGATGGAAATAATGCTGCCCCAAAAGCCTTTAACTTAGCCCCGACAGCAACGGAAAGCCCACAGCGCAGAGAAACGGAGCGAGGACTTGGAGAGTATGGCGGGACCAAAGGTTTTGATGAGGAAAAACCTTTCGCTTCAAAAAAAATTAAATTCTAAAATGAACCACTACTTGACAACCTGGAGTTTCTTGCTGTTGACGTACTACAATATTGTGAGCAAATTGGCGCATTAAATAAACGCCTCTGCCGTTAGGTTCTCCAATGTTTTCGGGCGAAGTAGGATCGGGTAACTTGCTGGGGTCGAAGCCTTTACCTTCGTCTTGAATAGTAAAGGATAGTAGGTTTCCCTTTACTACTTCCGATATTACTAAAACCTCTTTATTGGGGCAACAGCGGTTACCGTGGTGAATAGAGTTGTTTACCGCCTCTGTAAGCACCAACATTATTTCGTTAAAAAACTCTTCGTTAATCCTATAGGTGGTACATACCCTTTTTACAAAGGGTTCTAATAGGCTTATGTTTTTTGGTTCCGAATGAAGTTTCAGTTGAAACTCTTTATTTAAAAAATTAGCGCGCACGTAATTAGAAACTGATTTCGTTAAAATATCGTTCCACTAAACGTTTATAAAATGGTTTTAACGCTGGTGGTACGGTTTTGTAAAGCTGAACTTCGGCTTCACGCTTTTTAAGGTATTCTTCAATTTCGGGTGGAACTACTTTGGGTTTTTCTCTTGCGGTTTCGGCTTCTCGTTTATCGTCAATTTCTCGCTGTCGCTCTGCTTCTTCAGCTTTTAGTAAACGGGTTAATATATCTTTTTGACGATTAATCATTTGGGAGGTTAACTTTTTGTTTAACAAATCTTCTTCTGTTTTCTCCATTTCATCGGCTAACTTTTGCAAATCGCCCAAACTATTTTTACCGTCTTTATTACTTTCTTTGTCAATTTTTTGAATAGCATCTCTAATAGCAGCTTGGCGTTGTGCCATTTGTGCCATTTGCTTGCTCATACCGCCACCTTCACCGGGTTTTTTACCGCCTGGTTTTTCTCCTTTTTGCATCTCTTCCAGCATTTTTTCTAACTGGCTATTCATTTGTTCTTGTGCCTTTTTCATATCGCCCATACTGCCAGGTTTGCCACTACCACCAGGTTTGTTACAGTTTTGACTGCCAGGCATGCCTTCACTCATTTGTTGTTGCATTTGCTGCAAAGTTTCATCAAACATTAAAGCAAGGTTGTTAAAACCTGTCATTATATATTGTTGGTTAATGGTACCATCTTTCACTTTACGGTCTTCTAAGTAATCCAAACCATCATCCATATTTTGATTTATGCTTTTCAACTCTTTAGTAACAAAACTTTCAATTTGAAAAACCCGCTTACTTAAAGCAATAATACTATCCTCAACCATTCGGGCATCTTCGTCAATTTTATGTTGATTTTGTACAAGAGTTTTATATTTAGGATTGTTAATATCAGTTACCAAAATTTGATCCATTGTAGATTCTTGATCTATAGAAAGCTTTACCAAATTTTCTAACAACTGACGTAAAGACTTCATATCTTCTTCTGCTTGGTCTTGCTGTTCTTGGTTCATTTGTTGTTGCATGGCACTTGCCATTTGCTGCATTTTTTGAGCCGCACTTTCTTGTTTTTTTGAAGCCCCTGATTTTTGATTTTGCTCCAACTGCTCTTGCGAATCCTGCATTTCCTGTTCAATTTCTTCTGCTGGTTTTTCAAAGTCTTCCATACTTTGAGGCTCTTCCAGCTCTTTACCCATTTCGTCTAATTTCTCTAAATCTTCCTTTATATCTTCAAATTTTTCGTTTAGTTCTTCTTGTTTCTTTTCTTGTTCTTCTAAATTATCACTTTCGCTTTCTTGTGTTTCTTCTGCTAATTTTTCCTCCTCCTCTGCTAGTTCATTAAGCTTGTCAATGGTCTCTGTCATTTTTTCTTCAAACTCTAATTGCTTAAAAAGCTCCAACATACGATCCAATTCTTGTTCTAACTGCTCATCATTCATTTCAAACTCTTCTAACTCTTCAAAGGCATCTTCTTGTTCTAATTTTTCCAGCATTTCTTCCAACTTCTCCATTAACTCCTTCATTTCGTCGGTCATTACTTCTTCAAACAACTCTTGCAATTTCTCTTTCTTTTGTTGTACACTTTCAGAGTACTCTTTATACTCTTGTTCTTGCTTCATGTTTTTTTGAAAATCTGACTGAATTTGCTCCACCTGATTTTGCATTTTTTTGTGCTTTTGAATTACGTTTTCTATTGCTTTTTTGTCTTCCCAATCCAATTCTTTTTTCTGCAAAACACGTTCCTTCATTTCTTTCACTTCTTCTTGTAAGTCTTTTACATCATCTAAAGTTTCTTTTAAATCTTCTTTTATTTCCTTATTTTGATCGTCAGTTTTTTCTTCCAACTCTCTAATAGAAGGTAATTTAAAAGCCATTTCTGGCGAACGAGTAACTTTTGTGCCATTAATGCCATCATTATCCCAAACTTCAAAATGGTAATATACTTCATCGCCAGCATTAAGGCCAATACCAGTTAAATTCCAAAAATGACTGTATTTGGCTGTCTTACCTGTACTTTCAAAATCAATCGCTAATTTTTCGTACTCCGCATTATCTTTTAATCTCCACTTAAAGTTAAGGTTTTTAATGCCATAATCGTCAGAAGCATTTCCAATAAAATAAATTAAATTTTTATCGGTAGAATCCTTCACTTCTTCAACCGAAATAGCTGGATACATATCTGGAATGGTACTTATGCTATAACTAATAGAATCACCTTTCTTTATTTTTTCGTTACTAACATAAACCGTATAGTTATCATCTTTATAAAAACGGTTACTATAATTAAAATCTAAATCGCTTTGTCTTTGAGTAGTAATGGTTTCTTTTTTAAAACCCATTTTCACTTCCTCGGTATTTTTAGCTTTAAACCGCCAGCTTACTTTTGAGCCAAAAGGAATAACAATATCACCAGTATTTTCTAAAACCTCATCTTTTATGCCCGTGTATTTAGGGTAATCTAAACCTACCTCAAAGCCAATAATGGTTGGTTTTGGAATAACTGATAGGTTAAAAACATCCGAACTATAACCATCTGCCTCAAAATAAAACTCCACATCTTTTTGAAGATTAGCAAATTGATAACTGAACTCGTTAGCAGCTTTTTGATTTAATTTATAAGAAAAATTATTGAAATGAATGAACGCCTCTTTGGGCAAAACTGCTCCATTAACACCAACATCAATTGTTAAGCTTTCATTTTGAATCGCTTCTAAATCCTTTGAAATTAAATTAAAATAAAACGGTGACGGTTTAGTAAAATCTTCATCATTTCTAAGCAAACGATTGGTACTAGCCGAAATTAAATCGGGAACGATAAAGGAAAGCAATCCAAAAATTAAAATAGGAATTATAGCATACTTTAAATACTTTGTATTGCGTTTTAAATTTACAGCATTAGCAAAAGGAACCGGTTGTAAAGAAGCTGCTTTCTGATTTATACTCGCCTCTATTAAAGATTTACTAAAGGCATCTTGCGATTGTTCTTTTAACTGCAAAACATTTAACAAACGATCTTTCACATCGGTAAAATGCGTTCCAATAATAGTTGCTGCTTTTTCGTGAGAAATTATTTTACCTAATTTTAAAATTTGTAATAGTGGATAAAGTACCCCAACTACAAAAATAACTCCGCTCAATGCCAAAAAGCCATAAAACAATAACTTTCTAACAGGCGAAGAAAAGTAGAAAAAATACTCCAAAACAGCTATTAATAGAAATGCTAATATTACAATACCAATACTATGTAAAAGCCCCCTAATTAACTTATTAAAGTAAAATTTTCGTGTAAACCCATCAATTTTCTGTAATAGTAAATCGTAATTGTTGTTAGTATTTGCCATTATGTTTTATTGCCCCTTAAACGGCTAAAGTAGTTGAATATTTGGTCACTTACAAATGGTTATTTTTTAAAATGTTTATAACTTTTTTTATAGCTCTTTTTGAAGCGAAATTTTACAACCCGAATAAACACCTCTCGTGCCATCCGCTCCTATCTTTTTGCTCCGTAAACTCCACAAAAAGGATATCCACTACTGTCACGGCTATTTCAAAAACTTCGCCCCATCGCACATACGGAAGATAGATTTTTGAATACAGCGTAGAGCAGATAGATTTCAGAATACAGATTACAGAATATGGATAAAAGATTATAGATTAAAGAACACAGATTACTCAAAAAATAATTCAACAGAAGTAAATTGCCTCAAACACTTTAATTAACTTTGTAAAATAGTAAACTTAATATGAAAGTAGTTTTTATGGGTACGCCCACCTTTGCCGTAGCATCTTTACAAAAGTTAATTGAAAATAAAATAGCCGTAGTTGGCGTAATAACGGCTGTTGACAAACCAGCAGGCCGTGGCCGTAAATTACAAAAAAGTGCCGTTAAGCAATACGCCGAAAGTCAAAACTTAACAATATTACAACCCAAAAACTTAAAAAACGAAACATTTTTAGCTGAACTAAAAAGCCTACAAGCCGATTTATTTATTGTAGTTGCTTTTAGAATGTTGCCCGCCCTTGTTTTTAAAATGCCACCAAAAGGCACTTTTAACTTGCACGCATCTTTACTGCCACAATATAGAGGCGCAGCACCTATTAATTGGGCAATTATAAATGGAGAAAAAGAAACTGGCGTTACCAGCTTTTTTATTGAACAGCAAATTGATACCGGTAAAATTATTCATCAACAAAAAGTAGCCATTGAAGCCAATGAAACTGCGGGTACATTGCACGATAAACTAATGGTAGTTGGCGCCAATTTAATACTAAAAACGGTAAATGACATTGCTGCTGAAACTTACACAATAACAGAGCAAGATGATACCAAAGCCACCCAAAAAGCGCCAAAAATTTTTAAAGAAGATTGCAAAATTGATTGGAATAACACCACCGAAAACATTGATTTATTTATTAGAGGATTGTCGCCTTATCCAGCAGCTTACACTATTTTAAACGATCTACAGTTAAAAATTTATGCTTCGGAAACCGAAATAGAAGATCATAATTTAAAAGTAGGTGAATATTTAACCGACAATAGATCTTACCTAAAATTTGCTACTAAAAACGGTTTTATTATAGTGAAAGAATTACAACTGCAAGGTAAAAAGAGAATGGATATAAAGGCATTTTTAAATGGGTTTAAGTTAGATGCTTAAACCTCAAATTCAACATTTCGGTAAATGGCATCAAAAGGAATTTCAATATCAATAGATTCTATTTTTAGTATTTCATTATTTACACCAAAACGTTTAATGTTCCAAAAACCTCCATCACCTCTTACAAAAACATCAATTTGCTTTTTATCTTGAGCAATCAAAATGTACTCTTTTAAACTTGGTATTTGGCGGTAGAAATAAAACTTATCGCCTCTGTCGTAACTTTCGGTACTATCTGATAATACTTCTACAATTACAGTTGGGTTTGTTATAGATTCTTTTTCTGATTCAGCTTTTTCAATTTCACCACAAACAACCATTGTGTCAGGATAAACAAGTCTATTTCCTACTTCTATCCTTAAGCGTACGTCACCATTAAAATGTTCACATTTTGATTTTTTAGAAAGCAATTCGACTCCCAATTTGGTAATAAAATTTGTGGTAATTCTACTGTGGTTTATCGTACCCCCTGCCATTGCAAATATGCTCCCATTGTGATATTCATATTTCTGGTCTTGCTTTTGACTGATTGATATGTACTCGGCAATACTAATATTATTTATGGCTTTGGCGTCCATTTTTTATTTCTTTACAGCGGTAAATTTACAACAAAAATGATTACAGTTATTAATCGGTAAAATAAACCCTTACTTTTAACCCGTGAACTATGTAATAGCGCAAAACCTAAGTAAGTATTATGCCGACAAATTATTGTTTGACGGTATTGATTTAAGTATAAATAAAGGCCAAAAAGTGGCATTGGTAGCCAAAAATGGTACGGGCAAAACTTCTTTACTAAACATTTTGGCTGGCTTAGAACCGCAAGATGGTGGTACTTTTAATATACATAAAGATGTAAAAATTGGCTATTTAAAACAAAGTCCCGATTTTCGACCAAGTGATACTATTATTGATACCGTTTTTTACACACAAAATGAAGATATTCAACTAATTAAGGCCTATGAGTTAGAGCAAATTAAAAAGCAGCCCGATTCGGAAAAATTGCAACAATTAATGGGGCAAATAGATGCCAGGCAACTGTGGGACTTAGAAACTAAGGTTAAGCAGATAATGGGTAAATTGCAGCTGCATGAGTTAGATAAAAAAATGTCCACGCTTTCTGGTGGGCAAATAAAACGAGTTGCTTTAGCAAGGGAGCTAATACACGAACCCAATTTTTTAATTTTAGATGAGCCAACCAACCATTTAGATATTGAAATGATTGAATGGTTAGAACGTTACGTTCAAAAAAATGCAGATGCGGTTTTTTTAGTAACTCACGATCGTTATTTTTTAGATAATGTTTGCGATGAAATTTTAGAATTAGACGAAGGTGTTATTTTTAAATACAAAGGTAACTACAGTTACTTTTTACAAAAAAAGGAAGAACGCCAGCTAAACAATGTGGCAACTGCCGAAAAAGCAGGAAGTATGTTGGTTAAAGAATTAGAGTGGATGCGCAGAAGCCCGCAGGGCAGGGGTACAAAAGCAAAATCACGCATTACTAACTTTTACAACTTAAAAGATAAAGCTAATAAAAATTATGAAGAAGGAGAAGTTAAAATAGATTTAACGATGAACCGCTTGGGCAAAAAAGTAATGGAAATACAAGACATTACAAAAGCTTATGGCGAGCATACTTTAATTGAAAATTTTACCTACATATTTAACCGCCACGATAGAATTGGTATTAGCGGAGTAAATGGTTCTGGCAAATCAACTTTGCTAAACATAATAGTGGGTAATGTAAAGCCCGATGCTGGTAAAATTGTAACCGGCAGCACCATCACCTTTGGTTATTTTAGGCAAGATTTGGGCGAAATGGATCTTAACAAAAAGGTAATTCAAGTAATACAAGATATTGCAGAGGTAATAAGGTTGGCAAGTGGTAAAGATCGTACCGCTTCGCAAATGTTAGAGTGGTTTCAATTTGATAGAAAGAAACAACATCAATATGCAAATACTTTAAGTGGTGGTGAAAAAAGACGTTTGTATTTATTAACCGTACTTATGAAAAACCCTAACTTTTTAATTTTAGATGAGCCTACCAACGATTTGGATTTACAAACCCTTAATACCTTAGAAGAGTTTTTAGAAGATTTTGGTGGCGTATTGGTGATGGTAAGTCACGATCGATATTTTATGGATAAACTGATAGATCATTTATTTGTGTTAGATGGCAAAGGCAAAATTAGAGATTTTCCAGGTAACTATACACAATATCGATTAACGGTAGATAAAGAAAAACAAGCGGCTAAAAAAGAGAAAGCAACTGTAGAAAAATCAATTCAAAAAACAGACAGTAAAACCAAAAGAAAATTAAGTTACAACGAAAAGCGAGAATTTCAACAATTAGAAAAAGACTTAGCTACTTTAGAGAAACGAAAAGTAGTGATTGAAAATGAAATGTCAGTCCATCAAAACGATCATAAAAAAATAATGGAATTGAGTAAAGAAATTGGAGAAACTATAGCTGCTATTGACGAAAAAGAAATGAAATGGTTAGAGTTATCGGAGTTAATGTAAGGTTTACAAATTTAGTTTACAAATGTGCCTTATAACTATTATAGCATCAATTTTTATCTGTAAATTTTTATTTTTTTCAATAAGTGTAATCACTTATTAAACCATAAAATAAACTATAAAAGTATTATAAAAATTTTAAATTTTGAAATTCAAAAGTAACTGTTTCTAATAAATATACTTTTACTATTTTAGCAAAAATAATTATAAAAATTGAATATTGATCAACATAGAAAATTGCAAGAACGACTTGCGCTTTTGAGGAGGTATCTTTGACGTAGATAACCGTAAAATCTTACTGGAAGAAGAAGAACTAAAAGCTGCCGATCCTAACTTTTGGAACGATCCTAAAAAAGCAGAAATTGTTTTAAAATCAATTAAACAACATAAATATTGGATTGAATTGTTTAACACTCACCAATCTGAAGTTGATGACTTATTGGTATTGTTAGAGTTTGTAAAAGCTGATGAAGTTACTGAGGAAGAAGTTGAAGCACAATACCAAAATAGTTTAATTAAAATAGAGGAATTTGAATTACTTTCTACCTTAACCGAACAGGAAGATAGCCTGCCTGCTGTTATTACTATTAATGCTGGAGCTGGTGGAACAGAAGCTTGCGATTGGGTGATGATATTGAGTAGAATGTACCAAATGTATGCGGAAAAAGGCAACATGAAAATTAAGGAACTCAATAGGGTTGATGGAGAAGTTGCTGGCTACAAATCAATAGAAATGGAAATTACGGGAGGCGATTTTCCTTATGGTTTTTTAAAAAATGAAAATGGCGTTCATCGCTTGGTTAGAATAAGCCCCTTTAATGCGCAAGGAAAACGGCAAACCACTTTCGCATCTGTTTTTGTGTATCCATTGATAGATGATACCATAGATATTAAAATAAATACAAGCGATATTGTGTGGGATACTTTTAGAGCTGGAGGCAAAGGCGGACAAAATGTAAACAAAGTAGAAACTGCCGTTAGGTTACATCACGCACCAAGTGGCTTGGCCGTTGAATGTCAACAAGAACGAAGTCAACTCCTAAATAAAGAAAAAGCTATTAAAATGCTAAAATCACGCTTGTACGAGTTGGAACTTAGAAAAAGACAAGCAGAAAAAGACAAAGTAGAAGAAGGGAAAATGAAAATAGAGTGGGGCTCTCAAGTACGCAGCTATGTGTTAGATGATAGATGGGTGAAAGATTTAAGAAGTGGTTACAAAACTACTAACCCCGATAAAGTTTTAGATGGCGACCTACACGATTTTGTGAAAAGCTTATTAATGATGAAAAAATAATAAAAAGCAATCTTACTATTTCAAATTTTTTTATAAGTTAAATGCTAAAATTTTAATTCATTTAAATAATTGATATTCAGAAAATTATAAATTTATTGGTTTGTTTATTCCTAATTAATCAAAAAGTTTTAATTGTAAACTAAAATACAAAGTTTAATTTTTTTCAAAAAATATGATTATTTTTATGGCTAAATTAAATCAAATTTTTGAATGACATTATTAACAAGAACTTTTTTATCAATTTTATTTATATTTTTAATAGGTATTGATGCAAATGCTCAAAAGCACCAAATGATTACAAACAACATTCCTATTGATGATATTGTTGACACTCCAACTAAAATTTTAAATGGCAAATTAGAGCGGTGTGGTATTGATGCTATCTTAGAAAGAATCTATAATGATGCAGTTTTGTTAAAACAATACGAAGACAACAAAAAACCATTATCTTATTCAAGGTTTCAGTTTAATCGAATTAATTGTACGGCAGCAAACACCGTAAATGTACCTTTGGCATTTCACTTTGACAACTCTTTTGACTGTTCTAACTCAGCTTGTATATTATCTGAAATACAAGATGCTATAACAACACTAAATATTGATTTTGGAAATAACACCAACTCTCCAAATGCCGCTAATTGCCCAACTGCATATCCAGACATTTCAACCGGTTCCTGTATTAATTTCTATCTCGCAGCTCCCCCAGCTTGCTCAAATTTAGACCCAGCCTGCGATGGCGCTATAACTATTGGGCAGTTTCAAGGTGGTTATAATGCCAGTGGCGGAAGTGGTGCCGGAACTTGTTGGGATGATTATTTAAATGTATTTGTACAAAGTCCACAATCAGGTAATTTAGGAGTATCCGATCAAATACCCGGCTATTTAAATGCAGCTGGTCCTGGCGAGGGCGTATCATTGGGTGCACCATATTTTGGTGGTTCTGGTGGGCCATGTTCACCTTTTGATACCGATAACACTTATAATGCTGGTGGAACATTAGCACACGAAATTGGACATTTTCTTGGTTTACCACATATTTGGGGTGATGTTAATGGTGGCGGCTGCGGCGGCGATGATGGTTTTGCTGATACCCCAAACCAAGACCAGCAATATTTCGGTTGCCCTACAGGTTGCGTTGCAAGTGGTTGTGGGGGCAGTCAACAAACGGCTAACTTTATGAATTACACAAACGATGCCTGTATGGATTTATTTTCAGAAGATCAAGCTGGAGCAATGAATTTTTACGCCAACCAATTTTTTGGTGGTTTAAATATTCCAGCAGCCAATCCAACAGAATTATTTACCGAATGTACAGGAAACACTTGTTCGGTTACTTGCCCCAGTAGTGCATCTTCCACTTATAGCGATACCGATGCAGTTTGTGCAGCAAATGGAACTTATGTTTTGCCAACAACATATCCAGGCCTAACTTTAGATGATCCTGCAGGTGCAACATATTCATGGAGTACAGGTGGCTATTTACCAGGTGGATCAGCTATAAGTGGTGGTTCTTATAGTTTAACTAACCCAGCAGGTTGTAACCCATCAACAGAAACCTTATATTTAAATGTAAGTTGTAATACAGATAATACCGTAAATATAAATGGAGGTACTTTAACCTTAAACGTTTATCCTGATCCTTCACAATTTGTAACGGCTGATTTAGTAAGTGTAAGCGGTGAAAATACTTGTAACGAACCAACACTTACCCCTTTATGTGCAGCTGTAAGTATTACGGCTGATGCCGCTAATCCAGCTTTCCCAGTTACTGCTGGGCAAAGTGGTGTTGCTAACTACACGGCCACTTATACACCAGCAGCTGGCGCACCAAACTGTTGTGTTACTGGTGGCGGAGCAGGATCAGAATTAATAACCAATGGAGATTTTGAAAGTGGAAACACAGGATGGACAGAAACAGAAGAAGTGCCATCAGGAACACCTAACCCTAATCCATTTGGTATTATTGGCTCTTCTAACAGCCCTTTAAATGGAACTACTGATGCTTGGTTTGGTGGCTGGGGTGGCACTTCAACACTTACCATTTCACAAAATATAACTATACCTGCCACTTGTGGCGAAGCTAATTTAACGTTCGATTTTTTAATGTCGTGTGCAGGTGATGCAGGTGTTGATTTAGATGTTGTTGTAAACGGCGCAGTATTAGGAACCTTAACTTGCACCGATGGTGCAAGCGGTACAATTGCTGCTTTTGATTTAATTGCGGCTGGGGCGCCAACAGGGCCGGTTACTATTAGTTTTGTAGGTACAGAAGACGGAACGGGAACTGGTGAGCCTGACATTTATTTGGACAATATTAGTGTGATTACCGCAAACTGTGCTGCACCTTCAACTTGCGATTTTCCGGTAACAGCAAATTATAATTGCGCAGGTTGTACAGATTGTAATAACACAACTTGCACAGTAACTCAAGCTTGTAATGATAATGATGCTTGTACAACCAACGATGAAGAAACCATAATTTCAAGCGATGGTACAATATGTGTGCCATGTGCAGGAACAGCCATTGCCTCTTGTTCAGGTTCAACAAGTGTAGTTGCTTGTAATGATGCTGATGCTTGTACAACCAACGATGTTCAAACAGTAGATGATTGCGATAACTCAATATGTGTGCCATGTGCTGGTACTATAAATGCAGCCAGTTGTAATGCAGCTTGTACCACCACACAAGCTTGTGATGATAATAATGCTTGTACCATAAACGATGTGGAAGTTTTGGCCGCCAATGGTTCGGTTTGTACCCCTTGTAGCGGAACATTAGATACTTCAAGCTGTAATGCAGCTTGTACAACTACTCAAACTTGTGATGACAATAATGACTGTACGGTTAATGACACACAAACAATTGCAGCCAATGGTTCTGTTTGTGTGGCTTGCGCCGGTACTGTTGATAATACGGCTTGTTGTGCAAATGTAAATTTAAGTATTTTCTTCGATGGCTTCCCTAATCAAACCAGTTGGGATATTACAGATGCTAACGGAAATGTAGTAGCAGCTAGTGGTACCTATTCTGGGCAATCAGCTAATTCAACGTTAAATATTAATCCGGTTGTATGCCTAACAGATGGTTGTTACGATTTAAATTTCTACGACAGCTTAAATAATGGAATGTGTCCTTTTCAAAGTAGTGGAGTAGGTGTTTCTACTTTTATAACCCCAGGCACTTTAATTGCGCCTGGCAACATTGTTGGTACATTAAGTTTAGTCGCTTCGCCTGGTTTATGCGGTAATTATAATTTAACCGATGCCAATGGAACCTCATTAGCTTCTGGTGGTGGAGGCTTTGGAGCATCTCAATCAAACAATTTCTGTTTAACAAATGGTGTTGCGCCAAAATTATCTAACCCAGCTTATGAAACAACAAAAAAAGTAAATACCTCAGTTGCCAATGCAAATTTTATGGGCATTACAATTATGCCAAACCCAGTAAATGACATTATGATGGTTAACTTTAATGGTTTCGACGACGGCGAAATTATTGTTGTGGATATGTTAGGTAAAACCTTACAAAAACAAGCAATTGAGCCTGCAATTCAAAACACTGTAAGGTTTGATGTTTCTGATTTTGATGCTGGAGTTTACTTTGTGGTATTACAGTCAAATGAAAAATTAACAACCAAAAAATTCATAAAAAAGTAAAATAACTTAAAAATTAAGTACACAAAATCCGATAATCTATTTTGATTGTCGGATTTTTTTTTGTGCCCATAGTAGTAAGGCAATCACATAAAAAGCATCTAAAAAAATAAAAAATATTACAATCAAAGTCAATCAGATTTTAGAAGCGAAATAGTTGCCCTACGCAGCCACTTCAGTCCCGCCAACCGTTCAAATACCATTTTGCAAACGCTTCAAAAAAATCAACCCAAAAAATGGTATAACCACTTTTGTCGGGGCTATTTTTTCTGGCCTCGCTAAGTCGTATTAACTTTTAAAAAAAAAGATAGTTTAAAATAAATTTCAGCTTCTAACAAACTATCAATCATCATATTTTCTGCTATTGCTATGCCTTTCGCATCTATTCAATATATTTGTTGAAATTAACTGATATGGAATTTTCAAGTATACGCCTAACCTATAAAAATGATATCGCTTTTATCACCATTAATCAACCAGAAAAGTATAATGCATTAAGCAAACAAGTATTTGACGATTTGCGAGAAGCCACTAAAGTAGTTGGAAATAACGCATCTGCTAAAGGCATAATAATTACTGGGGCGGGGGAGAAGGCTTTTGTTGCTGGAGCAGATATAAGTGAATTTGAAAACTACAATGCCCAAACAGCGGTTGAAGAATTATCAATTAGTGGCCAAAAAGTGTTTAGGGCATTAGAGTTGTTTTCAAAACCAGTTATTGCAGCAGTAAATGGTTTTGCATTAGGTGGCGGTTTAGAGTTGGCGATGGCCTGCCATATAAGAGTGGCCAGCGAAAATGCTCGCTTTGGCCAACCCGAAGTTAAATTGGGCTTAATACCCGGTTATGGAGGAACGCAAAGATTAGTACAACTAATTGGTAAAGGCAAAGCAATGGAATTGTTGATGACTGCCGATATGATAAATGCACCCGAAGCATTACAATTAGGTTTGGTAAACCACATGGTTGCACAAAACGAATTGTTAGATAAATGTGTTGAAATTATTGAAAAAATAGCCACTAAAGGCCCTGTGGCAATTGCTAAAATAGTAACTTCGGTTGACAATTATTATAATAATACAGCAGATGCTTTTACTGAAGAAGCAAAACTTTTTGGCGAATGTTTTGGTACAGATGATTACCAGGAAGGCGTTACTGCATTTTTAGAAAAACGTGCCCCCAATTTTAAAAACAAATAGTTATGCACAATAAATATAATGCTAAAATAAAAGTAATTGAAGGTTTAAAAAGTGATCTTCTGAAGGATTTTAATAGTTTAACAATTAATCAACAAAACTTTAAGCCCAAGGCTAACAAGTGGAATATGCTTCAAGTAATAGAACATTTAATGTTAGCAGAAACCGCTTCTTTAAACTATGTGAGCAAGAAAATTTTAAACCCAAGTACTTTATTAGATAAAAATTTTGCCTCTAAATTTAAGTTCTGGTTGTTAAAAATGACCTTTACATTACCCATAAAAATAAGCAGAAGGCCCAAAATGGTAACACCAACCGATTTGCCCGATTATAAAAATGTTTTGTTAAGATGGGATATTGCCCGCAAAGCGTTACAAAAATTTTTTGATGAACAAAGTGATGAAATATTAGAGAAACTCATCTACAAACATCCGGTAGCAGGTAGGTTAACAGGTTTGCAAATGTTGTTGTTTTTTGAGTATCATATTAAGCATCATACCAAACAAATTAACCGAATAAAAAAACATAAAAATTACCCAACGCTGTAAAATGGTTTTGCATAGAATAGTTTTGCCAAATTTGCGTTTTTAACCAATAACATATTTGTATGAAGTTTGTAATTAATTTTATTGTTTTGTTAACGTTTGGTTTTGTAGCTAACGCACAAACTGCCAGTAGCAACGAAGCCACTTTAATAAAGTATGCTAATAATGTTATTGCTTTAACCAATACCTATTATCAAAAAGTAAATGCTTATCAAAAAAAAATGACCTTGTTAGAGCGCGACAGAGATAAAGCGGGCATAAATAAGGAAGCACCAATATTATACAACTGTGCTGATGGTAAAACACAAACTACCCGCTTGTTTAGAGCGGCAACTAATCCACCAGCTGTTTTTACTAATGAAGATGCTACCTTTTTAAAAGAAAGTATAACGGCCTACCGAGCCGAATTGAATAAATTAGATGATTTATGTTACACCATTAACGACGATATTGAAGATTGTAATTTTAAAGAAGATGAATTTGTAGTGTTAGATTCGTTGATGATGGTTTCTAATCAAAAAATAGATGCCATTGTTAAGCGACATCAAAAAATTGTACAGCGCGTAATGAACCAAACTACTGAGGCTGAAAAAGTGATTGATAAAGAAAGTCCGCTTGGCCCATTAACTACAGCAATGAAAACGGATTTACGATTGGCCAAATCAATATTAGATAACTTGCTGAATTACACACCTGATAACCTTACTTCTGTAAAAATTGAAGTGTTACGTTTAAGAGCAGGAATTGCTAAAAGCGAAGCAATGAAAGAGCTGCACAAAAACGAGTTTGATAAAAAATATACCAGCAAATTCGATGATTTTTACAAAGCCTTAAAATTTGATTTTGCCGATACTGCAAAAGACGTAGCTGCTGATTTAGAAAAAGCCGGTGATAAAGGTAACTATAAAAAGTTTGCTCAAGATCAACAGCAATTATTAGAGCAATACAATGAATTAATAAAGATTTTCAATTTAAGTTTTAGTAAATAATATCTACTCTTTAACTCGTTTCATACTTTGTACGGTAAAAACAGATTCGTCAATTTCGGGGTCAAATTGAATATCAAGATACTCAATGATGGTTCTGTTTTCAGGTTCTTCTTCTGGGGTAATAATCATTTTAGCAGGAAATTTTCTTCCACTAGTTTCAATAATGTTGCTCATTTCCATTTTGTTCACCAAGTATTCATCTTCATCATAAAACGCTACTTTTAGCTGTATGAAATCTACTTTGCTAATCCACATTTTAACCTTGCCCCACACCACCGGAGCTGCTGGTTTTGGTATTAAAGTAATTTCATAAGCTTCCATCTCATCAATTACGGTTTCGCCAGTCAGCTCGTGTTCGTAGTCATCTACAATTGAAGAACTTCTTACCAAATCATCATTAGTAAAGTCACTACCCATCCAACTTTGCATCATCATTGAAGGCGGCATTTTTACTACTCGTTCAATGTTAGGCACCCAATTCCATATTTCTTTTTCTCGCTTTAAAAAAGTAGTACCTTCCTCTCGCTTCGGCGATTTTATGTAAATCAATGAATAATCTTCCCCTTTTGCCCAAACTTTCATTTCCATTTCACGAGTCCATTTTGGTCGCTCAATGGTCATTTTCATTTCTGCAATGGTTGATTTGCCTCGTAAATTCTCTTCCGATTTTTGTAAGATTTCTTCACTACTTTGTGCACCAACATAAAAGCCACAAAAGAGTGCAAAAGCTAACGGTAAAATATTTCTTAATTTCATTTATTATATTTTAAACAAAGTAATAAAAATTAAAATAGATGGGTTCTTAATTTTCATAAATTTGACGATCACTTTTAGCAGAAGCTTAATTACAAACAATTCAATAATTTATTTTTATTAATTTAGCACTATAAAAACAATACATTTAATAGGGGAATAGGTTGGCAATTGACCTTATTATATTAATCAATATTTAATAAACTAAGCACAATAGCATTGGGCAAACCACACTTTTGTAAACGCATTATTTATTGCAGTTTTTGATATTACTTTTCTGCACGCAGCAACAGCTATTAAATTGGCTTTGGTATGATGATTTATTAAACTACTTTCGTTACCGTGAAAGTTGCTAAAGGTAGAGACATAATTGTTGATTGGTTTAAGGCCCGTAATTGGACACCTTTTCCTTTTCAAGAAGAAACGGCACAACAATATTTAATAGGTAAATCGGGCTTGTTAAATGCACCAACAGGTAGTGGAAAAACTTATGCCTTGTTTTTACCAGTTTTAATAGAATGGCTCAACAACACGCCTAACTATCAAAACAAAACAAACAATGGTTTACAATTAATTTGGATAACACCTTTGCGTGCGCTTTCGAAAGACATACAAAAAGCAATGCTGCAGGTTTGTGAAGAACTTAGCATACCTTGGCGGGTAGAGTGCAGAACTGGGGATACTAAAACAGCCCAACGTACCGCTCAAAAAAAACAAATGCCCGAGGTGCTGATTACCACGCCCGAAAGTTTACATTTACTAATCGCTTCAAAAAACTACCCTAAATTTTTTAAACCATTAAAAGCTATTGTATTAGATGAGTGGCACGAGCTATTAGGCAGCAAGCGAGGCGTGCAGGTAGAGTTAGCCTTGTCACGCCTAAAAGGCATCTGCCCAAATTTAAAAGTATGGGGCATTTCGGCTACCATTGGCAATATGGAAGAAGCCTTACAAGTGCTATTGGGTAAAACATATAACGTAGACAAGGTGGCTACCATAATTGCCAACATTAACAAAGCGGTGGAAGTAGAATCGATATTGCCCGATGATGTTGAAGAGATGCCCTGGGCCGGACATTTAGGCTTAACCTTATTAGAAAAAGTGTTGCCCATTATTGACAGAAGCCGATCAACATTGTTGTTTACCAACACCAGGGCACAGGCAGAAATATGGTATCAAAATTTGTTGAACGTAGCCCCACATTTGGCTGGGCTTATGGCAATGCATCACGGTTCAATAAATACCGAAATGCGGCAATGGGTAGAAGAAGCCTTGAGCAAAGGTGCACTAAAAGCAGTAGTCTGCACTTCCAGTTTAGATTTGGGAGTTGATTTTTGGCCAGTAGAAACTGTAATTCAAATTGGAGGAGCAAAAGGCATTGCCAGGTTTTCGCAACGTGCCGGGCGCAGTGGTCATCAGCCGGGTGCAAAAAGTAAAATTTATTTCTTACCCACACATTCGTTAGAGTTGATAGAAGCCGCTGCTTTAAAACAAGCCCTAGCACAAAAGTATTTTGAAAAGCGAATACCTGTTGTAAACCCAATTGATGTATTGGTGCAATATGCGGTTACGCTTTCGGTAGGCGAGGGAATGAACGCCGAACAAACTTATCAAGAAATAAAAGACACTTATTCTTTTGCCGATTTAACCTTTGAAGAATGGCAACAAGTACTCAACTTTATTACCACAGGCGGGCAAAGTTTGGTGCAATACGATGAGTTTTCGAGAGTAACAAAAACAGATGATTTATTTAAAATAGTAGACCGAAGAAAAGCCATGCGGCATCGTTTGCAGATGGGTACCATTGTTAGCGATGTAATGTTAAAGGTAAATTTTGTTAAAGGGCGTAGCTTGGGTTTTGTTGAAGAATACTTTGCATCAAAATTAAGCGAAGGCGATGTTTTTTGGTTTGCAGGCAAGCCATTAGAGTTTGTAAACATTAAAGGAATGACGGTTTATGTGCGCAAATCAAAAAAGAAAAAAGGAATAGTGCCACAATATATGGGCGGGCGAATGTCTTTCAGTTCGCAACTATCGGAGTTGTTTAGGCGAAAGCTAACCGAGTATGTAAATGGCGTAAATAAAGATATTGAATTAGAAACACTAAGGCCTTTGCTTACTATTCAACAAGAGCGATCAATGATACCAACCGAAAACGATTTTTTAATTGAGTACAGCACCTCTCGTGATGGTCATCATTACTTTTTTTATCCATTTGAAGGTTATATGGTTAACCAAGGTTTGGCTGCGGTGTTGGCTTATCGTATTGCCAAACTAAAGCGCAGCACTTTTTCAATTGCAATGAACGATTATGGTTTTGAGTTACTCACCGATGAACCGATACCTTTAAAAGAAGCAATTGAAGCCAATTTGTTTACCACCGATAATTTATTTCAAGACATACAAAATAGCATTAACTCCACCCAAATGGCCAAACGTACTTTTCGAGATATTGCGGTAATTGCAGGCTTGGTATTTCAAGGTTACCCAGGCAAGTACAAAAAAGGAAAGCACTTACAAATCTCATCTCAATTAATATTTGATGTGTTTGAACAATACGATCCTAAAAACCTTTTGTTAATACAAGCTTATAAAGAAGTGTATGATAACCAAGTAGACGAAGTGCGGATGCGGTTGGCCTTAAAACGTATTCAACAACAACAAATTCATTTTATTAAAACCGAAAAATTTTCTCCCTTTTCATTTCCGATAATGACAGATCGTTTACGTTCCAAATTTAGTAACGAAAGTATTAGCGACCGCGTTAAAAAAATGTTGAAATAGCAAAGCCTTTTTGCAATATGTTCTTATATAATTTTAAAAAATAATTTGAAGCGAAATGGCTTTCCTCGCAGAAATTTGGGTCCTGCCATCCGTTCAAATACCATTTTGCCAACGCTGCAAAAGCCCACCAAAAATGGTATAACCACTTCTGTCAGGGCTATTTTAAAAACTTCGCCCGCCCGTGTAGAGGTTTTAGCAAAAGAAATATCTACAAAAAATTAATAAAATTTTATTTTAAAATAATAACTAAAAAAATTAATTTAATTAAATTAGGTACAATTAAGTTTATTAAACCATCGGCATATTAGTCTTGAATTTCTTTTATTACCGTTTTATCTACTGTGTTACTGCCTATATATCACCACAGTAAATTATACATCCAACCCCAACACCCCAACACCCCAACACCCTAACCTATTCATTCAACTTCAACACCGCCATAAAGGCCTGCTGTGGTACTTCTACGTTACCAATCTGACGCATCTTTTTCTTGCCCTTTTTCTGCTTTTCTAACAGTTTACGTTTACGGGTAATATCGCCACCATAACATTTAGCGGTAACATCTTTTCGCATAGCAGAAATAGTTTCTCGAGCTATAATTTTAGCACCAATTGCTGCTTGTATGGCAATAACAAATTGCTGACGAGGCACTAACTCTTTTAACTTTTTACATAACCGCTTACCAAAATCAAAAGCTTTGGTACGGTGAATTAAAGCAGACAAAGCATCTACTTTTTCGCTATTTAATAGCATATCAATTTTCACTAAATCCGATTGACGATAATCGTGTAAAAAATAATCGAAAGAAGCATAACCTCTTGAAATAGACTTTAACTTATCGTAAAAATCAAAAACAATTTCGGCCAAAGGCATTTCCCAACTCAACTCTACCCGCGTTTCCGATAAATATACTTGGTTTGTTAAAGTACCCCGCTTTTCCATACACAGCTTCATAATGGCACCAATGTATTCTGGCTTGCTAATAATTTGCGCTTTTATATAAGGCTCTTCTACAAAATTTAACGCCGTATTTTCGGGCAAATCGGCAGGGTTATGTACCATAATTTTATCGCCAGCAGTAGTGTAAGCGTAATAACTTACATTGGGTACGGTGGTAATTACCGACATATCAAACTCTCGCTCTAAGCGTTCTTGCACAATTTCTAAATGCAACAAACCAAGAAAACCACATCTAAAACCAAAGCCCAATGCAATAGAAGTTTCTGGCTCGTATACTAAACTCGCATCATTTAGTTGTAGTTTTTCCAAAGAGTCACGCAAGTCTTCGTAATCATCATTATCAATAGGGTAAATGCCTGCAAAAACCATTGGTTTTACATCTTCAAAACCGCCAACAGCTTCGGTGGTTGGGTTGGCCGCAGTTGTTATCGTATCACCAACTTTAATTTCTTTACTTTGTTTTATACCAGTAATAATGTAGCCCACATCACCTGCACTTAGTTGATCCCTTTTTTCTTGAGTGTATTTCAACACACCTACTTCATCGGCAAAATATTCTTTACCTGTATTTACAAACTTTATTTTATCTCCTTTTTTTAGGGTGCCATTAAATATGCGAAAATAAGCCTCTACGCCACGGTAATTGTTAAACATTGAGTCGAAAATGAGGGCTTGTAATGGCGCATCAACAGAACCACTTGGCGCAGGCACCCGATCTATTATTGCTTTCATAATTTCGGGTACGCCAACGCCAGTTTTACCACTAGCTTCAATTATAGTATCGTATTCACAACCAATTAGTTCAATAATTTGATCTTTTGCTTCTTCGGGCAATGCCCCATCCATATCAATTTTATTTACTATTGGTATGATCTCTAAATCATGCTCAATGGCCAAATATAAATTTGAAATGGTTTGTGCTTGAATACCTTGCGAGGCATCAACGAGCAATAATGCACCTTCACAAGCAGCAATAGAACGAGAAACCTCGTAGCTAAAATCAACATGACCAGGCGTATCAATTAAGTTAAACACGTACTTTTTACCATCCAACTCAAAATCTATTTGAATAGCGTGACTCTTTATGGTAATACCACGTTCGCGCTCTAAATCCATATCGTCCAAAGCTTGATTTTGCATATCGCGCTCGCTCACGGTATTCGTATATTCCAACAATCTGTCGGCCAAAGTACTCTTACCATGATCTATATGTGCGATAATACAGAAGTTTCTAATATGCTTCATAAGCTGCAAAGATAACGGAAATGAAACATCCATTCAATTTATTTTTTTAGTGTTCTTAAGGTTTAAATTTTATACTTTTGATGCGCTTGCTTAACCAGGTTATTTACTATAAATTTTATGTTTAAAAAAGGGTGTTTTTTTGTTGGATTATTACTTTGTATAACACACTTTAGTTGTAGTTATTTACCCGAAACTTTTGAACCTGTTGATAGCTTTTCGATAACAGAAACCCAAAAATATATTGAGGTAGATAATGGACAAAAAGCAACAACTGGTATTATATTTTACCCTGGTGGTTTGGTTGATGCGCACGCTTATCTTCCTCTGTTTTCAAACACATTAATGGCTAATTTATCGGTAAAAAGTGTTTTGGTAAAGATGCCTTTAAACTTAGCAGTTTTTGATGCTAACGAGGCGCAATATGTAATTGAAACATATCCAGAAATTGAAAGATGGTTTATTGCGGGCCATTCGTTAGGTGGCGCAATGGCTTGTACTGCGGTAAATAATAGCCCAAGTTTGTTTAATGGAATGATACTAATGGCCGCTTACCCTGCCAATAGTGTCGATTTAAGTAATTGGGCCGGTAACGTACTAAGTGTAAGAGGAAGTAACGATTTGTTGACGCAGCAAAAAGATATTGACGACACAAAAAAGCAACTACCTGCCAATACGCAATTTACAACTATTAACGGTGGAAACCACGCCGGTTTTGGGCAATATGGAGTTCAAAGTAAAGATGGAGAAAACGAGTTAAGCAACCCATCACAAATTGATATTACTGTTGAAAAAATGATCAATTTTATATTATGATTAGAGCTATCCTTATATGTATGCTGTTTATTTTTTGTATGAAAGTTAATAGTCAAAGCTTTGATGTTGGCATAATGTCGTTTCTCAATATAGTAACCAATAATAAATTATACGAAGTTGAAAAAGACGGTTTAACATTAAATGGAGGTGGTTTAAAATTTAACTTTCAGCAAGCTTACCAACAAAGCACTTGCAATTATAATATTGGCTTAGAGCTTTCATTTAACGATTGGGGAAACCAAATTTTGAGCCGACTTGGTGCTAATACTTTATTAAATAATCAAATTGGTATTAACATTATTTTATTAAATGGACTTGCTTTATATGTAGATAATTTAGCTTATGTTTTTGGGGCAGAAGCATCTGTTTTTTATCTTATAAAAATAAAAAATATAGACCGTGTAAAACTGAATTTGGGTTTACGTTTTACGCAAAATACGAAGTACAAAACAATTGGTAACTTTAGCTTTGTTGATTTGCCAATTAGCATTTGTTGGCTGTTTGGTAATAGAATAGATTAAGTATATTTTATAATATATTATTTGTAATTATTAGTTTAGTATGATGAAAAAATTTGTTTTGATAACCGTAGGTTTTGAGATGCCTACACCAGAAGATATGCAAAAATGGATGCAATGGTTTCAAAATATTGGCAACAAAATGACCCAACAAGTCGGTTTAATGAATGGTAAAGAAGTAACCCCTGAGGATATAAAAGACCTAGCAATGGACAAATTGGCACTTACCGGTATTTTAACAATTAATGCCGAAAGTATGGACGAAGCAGTAAAAATTGCACAAGCCTGCCCTGCGGTTACTAGTACTAAGGTTTATGAGGTGAGAGGCTAACCTGCTGCATAGCTTCATTAAACCTCCAATACAAAGTATTACACCCGAACTACCCAATGAATTGTTTGAGTTGACACGTTCAGATTTGACAAGTTTCCTGAAATTCACTATATTTGATTAATGACTATTTCGCTTTCACCAACATTAGAAAATTTTGTTAAAGAAAAAGTAGCAACAGGGCATTACAAAGATGCTGATGAAGTAATGAAAAAAGCCTTACAGCTATTGCAAGAAAAAGAGTTAAAATCGGAGGAATTGTTTACCGAATTGAATGAGGGCTACGAAGCCTATAAAGCTGGTAATTATGAAACATACCATCCTAAAATGCTGCGCAAAATGGCAGATAACATTGCGGGCAAAACTAAATAACCAATGAAATTGGTTATATCTAAACCTGCAAAAGATGATTTCAACAATATATTAAGTTACACCTTTGGCCAATGGGGTGAACGACAGATGCATAAATATGAAGAACTGCTGAATGATGGTTTAAAAGCAATTCTTCAAAATCCCTTTTCTCCACTGAGTAAAAAATATGAACACAAACAATTGAAGGCTCATTATTTGCGAGTGGAAAAACATTACATCTTCTATGTTATAGAAAATGAATTGATTGTTATTTTGCGAATTTTACACACCAAGATGAATCCTGAATTACATCTTTAACTAAAAAGAAACGAAAGCCTTTCAAAAGAAAAATCCTGCCAATCAAAATAATCCGATAAAGCATTATTCCGACAAACACCCAACAAAAGAAATTCCATATTGGGGTTGTTCTTTTTAAGGAGCTTATATTTCCAAGCTCTACTTCTGTTTTTAAATTTCTTTTCTTTTAAAATGGCCTCGGTAGTATTTAGGGAGTTGATCAATCCACCTTAAAAACCACCATTTCTTTGTCCTTTTTTTTAATGGTTTTGGTAAATGCTTTAAGGCTTTCATACTCATCAACTTGATAGGTGCCTTTGTTAAAAATTACTTTGCGGGTTATCATAATATTATTGTCGTCAATTACAGTATAATCAATATTAAATTCGCCATAATCGGTTACTTTTTTTACAGGCTTTACCGAGGCTTCAATACTATAATTTTTTGGGTAAGAAATAAAAATTACATCTACATTAGTAAACGGATATTGCAAATAAATAGGTTTGGTGCGTTCCTCTTCGTTAAAGTAAATTTCTTGATCCGAAAAAAAGTCATCTAACTTAAAAAATATTCTACTGCCTTTTGTGTTAAAACCGCTGCCAATTGCACCATTAATAGTTACCTCACATTGTGGTACCACTTCATTACTTGTTGGGCTTACTGTATATTCATTAATATTAAAATTGTTAATGGTATTAATATCTGCCAAGCGGTTGTCTTGTTCAATTTTGGTAAGATGGTCAAAATTCATTAAGCCACTTTCTTGTAAAACAACACCGCTCAAAGTTTTCTCAATTTCAACAGCTATCTTATCTGCACTTTTTATATTAATATAATATTTACTTTGGTTGTAGTTTTCATCTGCAGTATAGGCTTTTGTTTTAATTAATTTACTGTTAACTCCATCAACAGCAAGGGCATATCTATCGCTGGTAAAAGTACCCAAATAACCAAATGGATTACTTTGGCTGGTACACTCTAACCAAACCGTATCTTGTTCAAAAGGAACTGTTAGAATAACGTGGTTAAACCTTGCTGTTGGTTTTTTTGTTATATTAATGTGATTGTATTTTCCTGAACTGATGTTTGTATAATAGGCTGGTATTTGATAGGCTTCAAATAGGGCCTTGGTATAAAAAGATAGTGCTTTACAATCGCCGTATTTCTTTTGATGCGTAAAACCAGTTTCTTGTGGTTCCCAGCCACCAATACCTAATTGAACGCTTACATATCTTGAATTGTCTTGCAAATAGTCATAAATAGCTTTAGCCTGCTCTAACTTCGTATCTTTTATAGGAATTTCTTTTTTAATTGAAGCGATCTCTAATTCACTAAGGGTATTTCTTTGTTGAAGCAGTTTAGTTTCAAACTCGCCATAATTTTGCCAGCTATTTAAGCTGCCTTTGTGATTGAAGAATTCAAAATTTTTACAAAACATTTCTAAGATTGGGTAATAATCCAAGTTATTGAAATTGAAAGACTCAAAATCGAATGGTTCAATATTTTTAATGAAGGCATTATAAGTTTTATCATTGCCAGTAGGCATTGGCATATTATGGTTTTCGAAACGTAAATCTGCATTTGCTGTATTTATTATTTTTAAAGATGCTTCTTTTACATATTGATTGTTGTTTTGTTGCGGATCCCAAGGGGGCATAAACATGGTACCCGAAATTTCTTTTTCGTAAGCTACCTCAATTATGTATGGATATTGGTTTCTATTTATACTTAAAAATAATCCTCTATTGTCGCTTGCTACGCTAGAGCCATCGGCAGCAAAATCGTTAAAGTCCTTTTTTTTATAATTTTTTGATTTTGAATCAGCTGTAATTAAAGTTACACTCAGCGATGTAATTTTATGCTGTGGCGAATAGCTCACCACAATGTTATTAGCATCTTCTTCAAAACTATTAAGTATCTCTACTTTATAGCTTGTTTTTAGCGTAACTTTTTTTAAACTTTCTATTTCAATTACGGTAGTATGCTTGTGTAAAATACTGTTTTTTTGTGTCGCATTACCAATAAGGAAAAAGAATAATAGACAAGTTGTTAATATTACTTTATACATATTTATAATTTTCTCTTTATAACTAAAAGTTCATTTTGAAGGGTACTATAACCTTCAAAAAATTGTTTTAAAACGCTATATTCTTCTACAGTATACAAAGTTTCGTTTAAGGTAAAATCGCTTACTACATCTATAGTATTGGCATTATTAGAAAACAAATAGCTAAAAGTACCTTTTTTATCTTCCATTGCATATCGTTGACTTTTAATTGGTTCTACCTGCCAATTTTCATCAATAGTTAATTTATAGATTATTTTTTCACCAAAACTATAAGGAAAGTTTAAATTTGAAAAGCGTTTTTCTCGCTCAAAAGGATTTTTCTTGCTTCCATTATAACTTACCGGCTCCATATATAAAATGTCTGCATCTTCAATTACTTGGCTTGTAGTAAATTTTACCACCAAAGGCTGCTCGTAGTCTGCATAAGAAACCGTAAAACCAGAAATTTCTTTTTCATAATTGCTAATAAAATCTTCTTCGAAAGCATCAATTCCCTCTTCTATTATTTGTTCAATTTTTGGATAAGCCAAATGCTTGTTGTATTTTATTGAAACACTTTCGGTATAAACATTGCCTTTAATAGCTGCCTGTATAAATATGGATTTAGTTGCTTTTCTGCCTTCTTTTAAATTATACCAACCATTAAGTGTTTTATGCACTATATAGCCATTACCATTTAAAAGTTTGAGCGGTATTTCACCATAGGGCAGGGGAGATGTTGCATCTAAAAAAAACCAGCCAGTAGGCATTTTTATGCCAGCAATAACATAATTGAAACGCTTTAAATCGGCAAAAACAGGATGAGGCGTACCATTACCTCTTGTACTTGCCAAAATAGGTGCTGCATCAAAACCGGCCTCCTTTAATGCAGTAACTAATGTTAAATTTATATCAGAAACGGTTCCTTCTTTAAGTGTTGTAATTAATTTTTTACCATAATCTTCGCTATAAGTGCCGTAGTAACCATTCCAACTAACTTTACCTTTAAGGCGCTTAAAAATATCTTTTGCAAACGCTTCATCGGGTGTTTTTTTGGTAAGATACAATGCCTTTAAGATTCCTTTTTTACCTAAACCCGAACCAAAATAATCGCTTTTTAGTAATGATTTATTTAATGCATTATAGTCAGATGAATAATCGGTAAAAGAAGGAACATGCCTAACTAATTGAAAATTAACTTTTCCATATACGTCACTCATATTGGGTTGATAAGGTTCTTTATAAATAGGCAAATTGTTTACAATATATAAACTACCTTTTCTATTGTCAAACCCCCAATTATCTTTACCCGATTTACCTGTTTCTGCATCGTAAATATTACCTGTAAAATAAACTTTATACAAAAAAGCTTGGTCAATTTTGTAATCAAAAATATTTTGTAATACCGGTATATCAAAATGTAATTGCCAAGATGGTATACTTCTAAAATATTCAGATTCAATACGGTAAGTGTACTCAAAAACAGAACCAACTTTAACGTTAGGAATTACAAAACTAATTTCTTTGTAGTTATCACTTTTACGTTTTTCAAACTTGTCCTCTTTTTTTAACTTCGTTTCAACTATTTGACCGTTTTCGAGGTTGAAGCAACTCGCTTTTAGATTTCTAATGGTCTGTTTCGAATCTCCTTTTGGAGCATATAGCGGTATTTCAACAGTAGCATATTCTTTACCTTCCGAGCTATAAACTTTAAAACGTTTATGCACATAATAGCTCACATTTTCAGTTGTTATATCTAAAACACCTTTTGATATCAGCAACTCCGCTTTTGCATCGGCCGCATAATTACATGCTTTACTTTTTAGTTCTTGTATTGTTACCGCTCCGTAATTAACTTTTGGAGCTTTATTTTGTGCTTGTGAATAATTTACAATTAGAAGAAGAACAATTAAATAACTTGTGAAATGTTTCATTATAATTTTAAGGTTGATCGATTAAATATAAGGTATACAAATGTAATTTTATATTCAGAAATTTTACTGATGGTTTTCCGTGATTTTTTTATTTGGTATTGAAAAAAAATACTAAACATTCAGTTATTCTATATTAAATACTATGCCTTTTTTACAAATTCAGATTTTAAACCCATCGAACCAAAGCCATCAATTTTGCAATCAATATTGTGGTCGCCATCCCTTAGCCTTATATTTTTTACTTTCGTACCAGCCTTAATTGGTCCAGAAGCACCCTTTACTGGTAAATTTTTAATTACTATTACGGCATCCCCATTTTTTAATAAATTGCCGTTGGCATCTTTAACTTCCAGTACCTCTTCTTCAACTATTTCATTCGGATTCCATTTGTTACTACACTCTGGGCAAGCATAACTATTTTCACTATTGTAATACCCATAAGGGCATTTACAATGCGGGCATGGTTTCATTTCATCTGACATATAAGGTTTTATTTTGTTGAATAAATGTAAGTTTATTTATTTTGATGGCCAACAAATATAAAGGATTGCAGTTGCTTAAACTGCATAATATTGAGAATATTGATTTTAAAAGAAATAAAAAATCCTCACAAGTTTTAATTGCAAAGATTTTTTAAAGTGAACCCGAGAGGAGTCGAATCCTTTACAATAAATAACAACATTATTAATTAATGTACTGTTTATCAGTAAATTAAGAAATGTTATTGTTTTATTATGTTTCTGTAAGTTCACCTTTGTTTAAAATTTGTTGTACCTATGTTGTACCCATTCAGATTATCTTTGTACAGTATAAATACATTTTTCAAAGGCAAAAGTAGTAAAATGGCATCACTAAAGGCAGTAGTAAGAACAAATAAAACTAAGAGCGATGGCACAGCTCCAATTGCTATTAGATTATCACACAGGCAAAAAACTAAGTACATTTGGTTGAAGCGGTACATCAATCCTAAAAATTGGGATGCCAACCGTCAGAAAGCAAAAGGTATGAGTAAGGCAGCTAATGAACTGAATGTATTGGTTAATAAACTAAAATCAAACTACCAGTCAATTGTTGATAAATTAGAGGTAAATCAGAACTCCTATACATTAGAAGAAATTGCAGATGGTATTGATATTAAGCAAAACGGAAAACAACAGATTTGCTTTCATACATATTTAGAAAATTTCATAATTAATAATCCCGAAAACTTATCTTTTGGAACACTAAAGAAATATAAAACAATACAAACTCATCTAAAAAAATTTGCTGCCGAACTTTCATTTGAGGATATAACCGTAGAGTTCTTATCAAAACTCGAATTGCATTTCAAGGATAATTTCAGACTAAAAGTAAACTCAATACATTGTAATTTAAAATTCATTAGAAAACTGATGATAAAAGAATACAATTTGGGAAATATTAAAGACCATCCATTTAAAAAGTTTAAATTAAAAAAAGAGCAAACCAAAAGAGACTACTTAACTGCCGATGAAATAAAATCTATTGAAGAACATGGGCCTACTAATCCATCACAGCATATTGCAAAAGATTTATTTGTTTTTGCGCTGTACACAGGACTTAGATTTTTTGACATCTGCTTTATAACACCTGATAATATTATTGAATCAACAAATGTACGTGGTGATAAAGTACATAAGCTATATTTCACTATGTCTAAAACAGGTGATTCAATTTCATTTAAGCTGCCAAATAAGGCTTTTGCAATACTTCAAAAATATAATCTAACTGATGATAGCCAATTTATATTTCCAGTAATTAACCTACCGCCCGATAGTACAAATGAACGATTGATACAAAAGAAAGAAAGCCGTAATGCCTACATCAATAAAATATTAAAAGAAATTGCTGCTGCTGTTGGAATAACTAAAAATGTATCTTTTCACATTTCACGCCATTCATTTGCTACAAAAGCCTTAACTTTGGGTATTAATATGGAAGTCGTCTCAAAGCTGTTAGGACACGCTGATTTAAAGACTACACAGATTTACGCTAAGATAGTGGACAAAGCTAAAGACGATGCTATGGACTTATTTAACTGATACCAATGCAATTTAATTTTAAAGAAAGAACAGACTATTTAAATAACATTGAAAAATTCGAATATTCATTTAAAGGAACATTTAATCCTAAATTAGCTGCTGCAAGAAATGAAAATTATGATATAATGAATATATACAATTCGCCGCCACCTAATTCAAATTTATATATTTATCATTATAAAATCAATGATTCAATATTTTATCAGTTAAAAAATGGTGTGTATGAATTTTATACTAAAAATTACGATGAATATAGAAAAAATTACCAAAGTTTTCTTGGGAATAAATTACTAAGTTCAGCAAACAATAAGATATTAGTTGAATATTTAAAATACGATTTAGAACTGTTTAGTAATGCTCTCAAAAGACATTACCTTCATAAAGATACTATTAATGACCTTAGTTACGAAGAAATTGAATTAGAGGGGCCGAGAATGGACTTTGTAGTTGATGAAGTAACTGGTGAAAATTACCATAATGGTGATGCAATATTTAAAAAAAAATTCTATAATCCTCCACATTCCTATTATGTCAAAAAGACTTACAATAATTTAATAGAATGCTTAGAACAAACAATTGAATTTATTGAAACTAACTTATCTCATTTAGGTGTTGATATCAAGCCGAAAAATCTAAAAAAAGAGCCCAAAAAAATATTTATTTCTTACTCCAAACACGATGTTAAAGTGATTGAAGATGAGTTAATCTCTGACCTAAAAATTTTAGAACGACAAGGTAAAATCACTATATGGTATGATAAGAAATTGCAGGTAGGAGATGAATGGGATTTTGAAATTAAAAAGCAATTACAAGAAGCCGATGTCATTTTATTTGTAGTTAGCCGTAAATTTATCGCCACAGATTATATTTGGGATGAAGAAATCAAAAATGCCCTTAAACGTCACGATAATCGAGAAGCTAAAGTTATCCCCATCATATTAAGTCCTTGTGATTGGACTGGTGAATCTACTCCATTTAGTGAACTCCAAGCCACTCCGACCAAAGGCAAACCTATTACTACATTTGACAATCAAGATGAAGCTTGGCTGGAAGTGTTGTGGGAGATTAAAAGGGTGATTGATTGATTAACCCAAGGGTCTATTTCAACAAGGGTGCAAGTATTTTTAAAGTTATAATTGACTTTACAAAGAATGAAAAAAACAAATAATTAAATTTATATGTAATAAATTTTGGTAATTCTTTAATTGGTAAGCCTATCGCTTGCAAAAATTTTATGAAGAATGTTGTTTCCAAAATAGCCTTGATTGGAGTGGTTATGCTACCTGAAGCGTGGGCATTTGCAGCACGGCCGTAGCATTTGAACGGAAAGGTACTATCTTAAAAAGCAAGTAAAATTTACAATTTATTTTTGATGTAACTTTCCTATTCAATAAATTATTATTCATTGTCATTTCATTTAAATTTTGTATTTTTGTGTTACCAGAGAGGAAACATACAGCGATCACTTCGATGAATGTTTACCTTGTGTAGCCACTATTTTGTGGCTACTTTTTCATACGATCATAGGCTCATTGGTAATTATAGCAGCTTCGCTGCTACTGGTACCAGAGAGCGAAACGCCAACAGATCCGTTTCGCCGAATATTTATTTTGTGGTAGTCATTATCATAAGCGGTGTTGTTCTTCCACATCGCAAATATAGTGACTAATAGTTTTTTCTGAACGGCGACATAGCCTTTCATTTTGATGCCACTTTTTTCATAAATCCTATTGTATAAATTGCAAAAAACGGTTTGCTGGTGTTTAACAGCAACAAATGCTGGCATATACAATATGCGCCTTATTCTGCTATTACCTTTTTTGCTAATTTTTGTTTTACCACTTCTTTTGCCCGATTGATTTTCTACTACATCATAACCAGCATAACTGATTAGTTGCTTATAGTTTTCAAACAATTCGAAACCAAAGGTTTCTGCCAAAACAGTAGTTACCGATAAAATAGCCAAGCCCTTTAGCTTACAAATGCCTAAGATTTTAGCGTATACTTTTTCATCTTTTTGAACCTGTGCTTTGATAGCAATTGCTGCTTTTTTAACCTCCAAATTAAGTCGTTTAATTTGTAGTTTAAGGCTTTTTAGTACAAAGTTAGAGCTGTTGGCCGAATGAGTGGCTGCTTCTAACTGGTTGCCCACCGCAGTTTTTTGTTCCTGCAAATTTTGGTAGTGACGGGTTAAAGCTCTTAACTCGTACCAAAACTTGGTAGCCGGTTGCCATAACCTTAGCTGCTGCTGGGCGGCCATTTGTGCTAAGCCTTGCGCATCTATCTTGTCTGTTTTGCTTTTTAATCCAAGATATTCCAAATATTTTTTCGCTTTGTTGGGTAGCACTACACTTAAAGCATATTGCTTGTCTTGAAGAAAAAATGCCAGATTTTCATAATACACACCAGTAGCTTCTAAAACCAATACTAAACCAATAGCGTTATCTTTTCTTTTTTGATTGATCCATTGATCCAATTTTTTAAAACCTGCATTTGAATTGCTAAAGCTACGGCTTGCAATAATCTTGATGTGTTGATTATTGTCAATACTAACAAAACAGGCCTTAAAATCGGCTTTCGAAATGTCTATGCCTACGGCATACTTTAAAATTTTAATTTCATATTTCATAATTATTATATTTATGAATTTAAAAAAAAGGAAATTATATACCGTTTTCGCTCATAGTATAGCGTATCATAACATAAATATTATCTACATAGGTACTATTCAAACTCAGTATAAAAAATGTGACTGGGATTCCTATCACGGCAGTATCACATTAATGCGTACTTTGCAGGACCACTTGTTACAGCCACATTTCCTCTATAAATTATTCTGCTAATTTAATAGATTGTAAAGATATGAGCAGGACGGTTGTATCCACAACGCGCAAATGTTTCGCTTCAAATAAAAAAAGAGTGAAAATATCAACTACTCTATTGCACTGATAAACCTGTCCTTTAAGACAAACAATACTAAAAAGATTGCATTAGATGCAACGAAGCAAGAGAATGTTCAAGATGAATCCATTGAATTAAAACAAGTACCATTTAACGGAAAAGAATTAATGGATATGGGTAAAGATGAGATTGAAACTTTGCTAAATCCAATCATAGTAAAAAATACTTTAGGTATAGTTGGAGGTTCAAGTGATACTGGTAAAAGTACAATTTTGAGGCAACTTGCCTTAGCTATTGTTATGGAGGATAAGCAGTTTTTGGGATTCGATATAAATGCTACCCATAATAAAGCGTTGTATATTAGTACAGAAGATGATGAGGATGCTGTTGGTCATTTATTATGTACAAAAATGAAACATCTGGTGAAAGATGAAACCAAATTGGAGAATCTGCATTATTTTTTTGAATCTGATAATATATTGATAAAGATTGAAAAGTTTGTAAAAGATTGTCCAGTTGATTTAGTTGTGGTAGATGCCTTTGGTGATTTGTATGAGGGTGACATGAATATGACCAGTAAGGTGCGACCCTTTCTTGAACAGTTTAGAATGTTGGCAAGGAAGTATCAATTTACTGCATTATTCCTTCACCATACAGGAAAAGGAACTGATAATAATGCGCCATCAAAGCATAATCTATTAGGTTCGCAG
>Ga0209303_1000203_pt1 | contig 54917 bp, 54 predicted proteins | sample SidtaG_3_FD_187449 | JGI IMG/M metagenome (GOLD analysis project Ga0209303, IMG submission 187449) | Marine algal microbial communities from Sidmouth, United Kingdom - Sidmouth_Asex1 metaG (SPAdes) (version 2) | ecosystem: Host-associated > Algae > Red algae > Unclassified | place: Sidmouth...
GCACGAGACCGAGCGGCAAAAGCACCGTGCGACGATCGAGACGCTCGGTACACGTCTGGCACCGTTCATCGACACGACGCGCAGCGATACGCTGGCAGCGCTGCACGCCGCCCTGGAATCGGCACGGGCGGATGCGAAGCGGCACGAGGAGGCGAACGAGGCTCGCGCTCGTGCCATCGAGGCACTGAAGAGCCTGGAGCACGAGCACGGCACGGTGCTGCACGAGACCGAACGACGCTGCCGGCTGCTGGACGTCGATTCGCTCGATGCGATGGCGTCGTGCGTGCGCACCCACCGGGAGCGCACGCAACTGCGCGCCCGGCTGGATCGGGAGAGCGCGGCGTTGCTCGTCGAGGCGAGCGATACGCAGGGGACGACCACGACGATCGCGGCACTGGCGGCGGCCGACCCTTCCGCCCTGCTCGCCGAGCAGGATCGGCTACGCGCGCTGGTCAGCGAGAGCGGGAAGGCGCGCGATGACGCCCGGGATGCCCTGAGTTCGGCTCGAGGCGCCGTGAACTCGATCGGTGCGGACAACGCGGTCGCCCTGCTCGAAGAGCGACGAGGCAGCTTGTTGCTGGACATTCGAGAATCGGTGCACGCCGCACTGGCGGTGCGGCTCGGTGTCGCAGCGGCGCACGAGGGGATGCGCCGCTGGCGCAGCACGCATCGCAGCGACATGCTGAGCGATGCCAGCGACACCTTCGCACGTCTGACCGATGGGCACTTCAGAGCCCTGGTCGCCGAACCGGCCGCCGGTGGCGAGGACCACCTGTACGCGGTCGCCGCCGACGGGAGCATGAAGCTGTCGGACCAGTTGTCCAAGGGCACCCGGTTCCAGCTGTATCTCGCCCTGCGGGTGGCGGCGCACCGTCGCTGGTGCCGCCAGCACGCACCGCCGCCCTTCGTCGCCGACGACGTGCTCGAGACCTTCGACGACACGCGCACCGCCTCCACCTTCGAGGCCTTCACCGAGATGGCCCGTCACGGTCAGGTGATCTACCTGACGCACCACCGGCACGTGGTCGACATCGCCCGGGCTGCCTCGAAGGGCATGGTCCGGGTTCACGAGCTGCCAGCGCGCCGGTGAGCGCGATCGAGCTGTCAAGGCGTGCCAGCGTGGACCGCGTGCAGGTGCACCGGCTGGATCCGCCATCGCGTCCGGCTGCCCACGCGTGAGCCGATCGCGGACCGCTCGGTCCGAGCCGATCCACGGCGCGGGAACACGACGCCGCTCAAAGGGCTGCCAGCCGCTCGGACAGCTCGCGCATCCCGACCACCTCCACACCGTCGCCCAGCGGGTATCGATCCTCGCCGGCGTGAACCACCCAGGTTCGATCGGGGGCCAGGGCGGCACGCGCTTCGTGAAAGCCCCTCGTCAGCGAGACGGCAAGCGCGCGCTTGATCTCGATGGCCCAGCGCCCGTGCCGACCGGGCAACTCGAGCACCAGGTCGATCTCGGCCCCGTCCGCGGTCCGGTAAAAACGTGCCCGCGTACCGTCGGGTGCCGAGGCGATCAGGTTCTCGATCACGTGCCCTTCCCAACTCGCACCGATCACGGGGTGACCGGCCAGATCGTCGTCGCTCTCGATACCGAGCAGGGCGTGCACCAGACCGCTGTCGCGCAGGTACAGCTTCGGCGACTTGACCAGTCGCTTGCGCGCATTGGTCGCGAACGGCACGAGCCGGCGCACGAGCAGCAGGTCGACCATCAGGGCGAGATAGCGGTTGATGGTCGGAACGCTGACCAGCAGGCCCCTGGCCAGTGTCGATGCGTTGGAGAGCTGTCCCTGCGAGTGCGCCAGCATCGTCCACAGACGTTGCAGGGTCTCGGCGGGGATCGACCAGCCGAGCTGCGGGATCTCGCGCTCGACATAGCTGCGGACGAAACTGCGACGAAAGGCGAGACTGTCGCGATCGCTGGCCGCCAGGTAGCTGTCCGGCAATCCGCCGCGCAGCCAGAGTCGGTCGGCCTGGCCATCGATCGCGTCGTCGACCGCACCATCGACCCCTGTCTCGATCGCGGTCACCCCGGTCAGCTCGACGTACTCGATGCGACCCGCCAGGCTCTCGCCCGATTGGCGCAGCAGGTCCATCGATGCCGAGCCGAGCATCAGGAACCGACCGTGACGCCGCCCGCGCCGCCGGCCACGATCGATCAGGCCGCGCAGCTCGGAAAACAGGTCCGGTACCCGGTGGATCTCGTCCAGCACCACCAGCCGATCTTCCCGGGGTTCGAGAAACAGGCGCGGGTCGCTCAGCTTGTCTCGATCGGCTGCCGACTCCAGGTCGAGATAGACCGAGGGCCGTGTCTCGGCGATGCCCAGCGCAAGCGTCGTCTTGCCGACCTGACGCGGACCGATCAGCACGACGGCCGCCTGACGCGCCAAGGCATCGAGTACCCGTTGTTCCGCTGATCGCTGAATCATCCCCGCAATCTTAATAGTTCATATTAAATTTGCGGGAATAATGGGCGGGCATGTTCACGTCGAGGAACCCCATGAGCGCACCGCTCCACATCGACAACGTCACCGCCCGGCGACTCTGGCTCGAACGGCATGCACTGCTCGATGCCCCTCCGACCGGCACGCCGCTGGCAAGGGCCGAACGCACCGTCGAGCAGCTCGGCATGGTGCAGCTCGACCCGATCCGCACCGTCGCCCGCGCGCACGATCACATCCTGTGGACACGCGCCGCCACCTGCCGACCGCCGGTGTTCGAGCGTCTGATCACCGAGCGACAGGTGTTCGAGCACTTCAGCCACGACGCCTGCATCCTGCCGATGAGCTACTGGCCGGTGTGGCGCCGCCAGTTCGCACGTCGCGCGGCAAGCTACGAGCGCACCGTGTTCGGACGCTCCCTGCCGGCCACCTCCGCGATCGATGCGATCCTTGCGCGCATCGAGACGGAAGGGCCGCTGTCCTCGCGCGATTTCCAGGGGCGGGCCGATCGGCGGCTGCACGCCTGGATGAAGCCTGCCCACAAGCTCGCGCTCGACTGGCTGTGGCTGTCTGGCCGGCTGGCGGTCGCCGACCGGCGCGGGTTCGCCAAGCGCTACGAGCTGGTCGAACGGGTCGTGCCCGAAGCGGTGCGTGCGGTGCGGCTCGACGACGAGGCGTGCATCGACCGCCTGCACCGCGATGCGCTGGAGCGCATGGGCGTGGCGAACGCCGGCGAACTCAAGCGCTTCTGGGATGCCTGCTCGACCGAGGAGACGCGTCGCTGGATCGACGGGCATCGGGGCGCGCTGATCGAGGTCGACGTGCAGGGCCACGACGGTTCCGTGCAGCGTGCCTGGACGTGGCCGGACATCGAGGCGCGCCTGGCCGCCCTGCCCGATCCGGGCCGGCGGGTGCGGATCCTCAACCCGTTCGACCCGGCGGTGCGCGATCGCCGTCGGGTCGAGCGGCTGTTCGGGTTCCGCTACACGATCGAGATCTACGTGCCGGCCGCGAAGCGCCGCTACGGCTACTACGTGTACCCGGTGCTGGAGGGGGACCGGCTGATCGGGCGTTGCGAGGTGGTGCGCGAGCGCGCGCCCGAGCGGTTGCGGCTGCAGGCGTTCTGGCCCGAGCCGGACGTGCGGCTCGGCAAGGAGCGCAGGCTGCGCATCGTTGCCGAGTTGCAGCGGTTCGCACGGCTGGCGGGAGTGACGGATGTCGACGCTCGGGCGCTGCTCGTGTCCTGAATCCGAGCGGGATGGCGCACGACCGATCTCGTGGAACGCTTGCTGGAATCCCGACCCGCTCGCCCGCCTGAAACAGGCGTGGCGCCACGTGCCGGGATGCGACACCCTGCACGGATGCGCCCCTTCGCCCCCCTGTCGACCGTCATCCTCCTGTGGCTGGCAGGCCTGTGCGCCGCGGCCCAGTACGCCAAGATCAGCGTCATCCTGCCCGAACTCGCCATCGCCTACCCCGACGCGGGCAGCGCACTCGGCCTGCTCGTCTCGGCGGTCAGCATCGTCGGTGTGCTGTTCGGTCTGATCGCCGGACTGCTCGGTCTTCGCATCGGGCTGCAACGGTTGCTGATCGGCGGCCTGGCGCTCGGTGCGCTGGTATCGCTGCTGCAGGCCACGTTGCCGCCATTGCCCCTGCTGCTGGCCAGCCGCGTGCTCGAAGGGGCGTCGCACCTGGCCATCGTGGTGGCCGCACCGACGTTGATCGCCACCCTCGCCACGCAGCCGATGCGCGGCGCGGCGATGACGCTGTGGGGCACCTTCTTCGGCGTCTCCTTTGCCCTGACCGCCTGGTTCGGCCTGCCGCTGGTGGCATCGCGCGGGCCGGAAGCCCTGCTGATGGTCCATGCCGGCGTGACGAGCGTCATCCTGCTGCTTCTCGCGATCGTGCTGCCGGACCCACCCCCTGGAGATTGCGATTCGGTAGAAGGGCGCGAACCGGGCGGGCACGATCGCCACGCCCTTCCATCGGATGGCGCGACGACATTCTCGCCACGTGGATTGCTCGCTCGGCACATGCGGACGTGGCGCTCGCCGTTCGTCGCCGCACCCGCGGTGCTGTGGCTGTTCTACACGCTCACCTTCGTGGCGTTGCTGGCCGTGCTGCCCGGACTCGTCGCTGTCGAGGAGCGGGCCTTCGCCGCCACCGCCATGCCGCTGGCCAGCATCGTCTGCTCGTTGACGATCGGCGTGCCGCTGCTGCGCCGGCTGAGTGCCGTGCAGGTCGTGGGCACCGGCTTCTCGCTGTCGATCCTGGCAGCGCTGGTGCTGGCGACGGTGTCACCCGGTACCTGGGCGGGCATCGCGCTGTTCGGGGCGCTCGGTCTGGTGCAGGGGGCCAGCTTCGCCTCGGTGCCTGAACTGAATCCGACGCCTGCCGACCAGACCCTGGCCAACGGAGCGCTGACCCAGGCCGGCAATCTGGGCAATGCCATCGGCACGCCGCTGCTCGTGGCGGTTCACGCCGGACGCGGCGTCGGTGCGATGATGCTGGTGGTCGTGGCCTGCTATGTCGCTGCACTGGCAGCCTCTGCGCTGCTGGCCGCACGCCGCCGCAGGCTCGGGCCCATCTCACCCTGAACGACCGGCACGGCCCTCTCGATCCACCGGTGCCGGCGCTTTCAGGGTGCGATCGAAGAACGCTCAGCCGAACTGCCGCACCGCCAATGCAGCGACCACGGCGACGGCGGCCGACAGCACCGTGCCCCAGGCCAGATCGACGAAGGAAAGCGTCGTGGGCCAGCCCCGTATCACCGACAGCGAGGTCATGTTGTAGGTACCGTAGGCCAGGAAACCGACCACCGCGCCGTACAGCGCCACGTTGCCCAGCGGCAGCTCGGGCGAGCCCGGTCGCACCGCCAGGAACACCAGCCCGGCCGCGTAGCAGAGGTAGAAGCCGGCGGCCGGTACGACGCTCGGGCTGGGACGCAGCAGCTCGCCCATCTGCTGCACGTAGAACGATTTCGCGATCACGCCGAGCCAGAGGCCGTCCAGCAGCAGGAAGGCGATCGTGGCGGCGAGCCAAGCGATGAAGAAGGTCATGGGTGTGGCACTGGCCGATGGCGGGAAGCGATCGGCATCATCGCTCAGCGCTTCGTCGCTGCAGTGGCATGTCGCAAGAATGGGTGCTTCACCGGCGGTCCGGCGGTACGTGCGGGCTACCCACGCAAGGACGCCAGCAGGGCATCGGTCGCCGTATCCGGCGGAAACACCGGGTAATCGCAACGACCGATCACGCCGTCGTCCACCACCAGCGTCAAGCGTCGGATCAGCGTCAGACCATCGGCCTGGAAGGTGGGCAGACGAAGTGCGCTCGACCAGGCAAGGTCGGCGTCCGACAGCAGCCGATACGGCAGGTGCAGGCGTTCGGTGGCCTCGCGCTGTTCCTCGCTGCTCTGCGTGCTCAGCCCGAAGATCGCGATGTCCAGTGCGGCGAACTCGGCGTGCAGGTCCCGGAACCGGCACGACTGCGGCGTGCAACCGCGGGCACCCGGGATGTCGTCCCATCCTGCCGGCAGGGCCTGCCCCGGGACGCCGGTGCGCGGGTAGACGAATACCACGGTGCGACCGGAACGTGCACTCAGGTCCACGAGCGAGCCGTCGCAGGCTGACAGTGCGAGGGCGGGCAACGGTTGGCCCGGCAGCTGATCGCAAGCACCGTCGTCGACGGGTGCGGGCAGCTCGTCGGGCAGCAGGTTCGTGTTCGTCATCGGTCGCTAGCAGCGTGAAATCAGGGGAAAAAAGGGGGATGCAAGGCCCCGAGGGCGATCGATTCGGACGCTCTTCTCTTTCGGATCAATGGCTTGCCATGGTCCGACCCCATCTTCAGATGGCGAGGTATTCGTGGCGCAACGCTTCGTCGTCGAGCACTTCCTGGGCGGTGCCGGAGTAGGCGATCTCGCCGGTGTCCAGGATCAAGGCGGTGTCGGCAAGTTTCAGCGCGGCCACGGCGTTCTGCTCGACCAGGATGGTGGTGATGCCGTCGGCCTTGACCTCGCGCAACGCGCGCTCGATGTCGTGGCGCACCACGGGCGCAAGCCCTTCGTAGGGTTCGTCCAGCAGCAGCAGCTTGATATTTCTCGCCAGCGCGCGGGCGATGGCCAGCATCTGCTGCTCGCCACCGGACAGTGTCGTGCCTTCCTGTTTCGCACGCTCCTGGAGCCGGGGAAACAGCGAATAGATGCGCTCGTAGCTCCAGCCCAGTTCCCCCTCGATGCGCGCCAGCTGGATGTTCTCCTCAACGCTCAGGCCCTGGATGATGCGCCGGTCCTCGGGCACCAGCTGCACGCCGGCCAGCGCCGCCTGGTAGTCCTGCATCTCGTGCAGCGCCTCGCCCTCCAGCCAGACCTCGCCGCTTCGAACTTCCGGATTGGCAGCGCGCGCGATGGCGCGCAGCAAGGAGGTCTTGCCGGCACCGTTGCGCCCGAGCAGCGCCATGATCTCGCCTTCGCTGACGGTGAACGAGACGTTCTGGACGATGTAGCTGTCGCCGTAGTACGCCTCCAGGTGGCTGACACCGAAGTAGGCGCCTGTCGCGGGCATGCTCATCCGACTTGCTCCTCGCCCAGGTAGGCTTCCTTCACGCGCGGATCGTTCTTGACCTGCTCGGGCGTGCCCTGGCAGATGATGCGTCCTCCCGCGAGCACCGTGATGCGGTCGGCCAGGCTGAACACCACGTGCATGTCGTGCTCGATGATCACCTTGGTCATGCCACGCGCCTTTATCTTCTTCAGAAGCTCGATCGTGGCGTTGGTATCGTGCCGCGCCATACCGGCGGTCGGCTCGTCCAGCAGCAGCAGGCGGGGCTCCTGGGCAAGCCCCATGGCCAGCTCCAGGCGCCGCTTGTCGCCGCGCGACAGGCTGGTGGCCAACGTGTCGAACATCGTGCCGAGCCCCAGGTCGCCCAGCACCTCCTCGGCCTTTCGGCGCACCTGCACCTCGCCCGCGAAGCGCCTGAACCAGCTCAGCCGGAAGCTGCCGTCGCGCTTGGCCAGGATCGGCACCATCACGTTCTCCAGCAGCGACAGGTCCGGGAAGATCTCCGGGGTCTGGAACACCCGCACCACGCCCAGCTGATTGATCTCGTGCGGGGCACGTCCGGTCAGGTTCTCGCCATCGAAGATGACGTGTCCGGTGTCCGGGCGCAGCCTGCCGATGCACACGTTGAGCAACGTCGACTTGCCGGCGCCGTTCGGCCCGATGATCGCGTGGGTCTCGCCTTCGGTGACCGACAGATCGATGTCGGACAAGGCGTGCAGGCCGGCGAAGCTCTTGTGCACGTCGGCGACGTGCAGCACGGTGTTCTCCACCGCCGGTGACCTGGCAGGGGTCACTATTGCATCAGGCGCGTTCATGGCGCGGTGCTCGTCGGGGTACCGGGCGCCATGCTCGGTGCAGTGCCCGGTGCGCTCGAACGGTTCGCTACCGTGGCGCCCTTGTCGCGCCGGAACAGGGCGCCGATGCGGCGCACGCCCTCCATGATGCCGCCGGGCAGGAAGATCACCACCAGCATGAACACCAGTCCCAGCGTCAAGTGCCAGCCGTCCCCGACGAACAGGCCGACCGTGTCGACCACGAACGGCTGGATGCTGTCGGGCAGCGCCTCGAAGGCGCGGTTCAGGGCACCGGCATTGAAGGCCGACAGGATGTTCTCGAAGTACTTGATCAGCGCGGCTCCGATGACCGGCCCGACGAGCGTGCCGGCGCCTCCCAGGATGGTCATCAGGACCACCTCGCCCGACGCGGTCCACTGCATGCGCTCGGCCCCTGCCAGCGGATCGGTCACCGCCATCAGGGAGCCGGCAAGCCCTGCGAACATGCCCGAGATGACGAAAGCCCAGATCAGGTAGGGCCTCGTGTTGAACCCGGTGTAGGCCATGCGGGTCTGGTTGGACTTGATCGCCCTGAGCATCATGCCGAACGGTGAGCGGAAGATGCGCAGCGCGATGAAGAAGGCGACGATCAGCACCACCGCGCAGAAGTAGAAGGCGGTCTCGTCGCGCAGCTCCAGGCCGAACAGGTTCGGCGTGGGCAGGGAGCGCGTCACCTCGACGCCCATGGCCGCGTCCAGCACGCGCGCGTCCCGCAGCGATAGCTGCAGCCCGCTCTCGCCGTTGGTGATCGGTGTGAGCACCGAGTAGGCGAGCTTGTAGGACATCTGCGCGAAGGCCAGAGTCAGGATCGAGAAGTAGATGCCCGAGCGCCTGAGGCTGATGAAACCGATCAGGCAGGCGAACAGCCCGGACAGGATCACGCTGAACAGGATGGCCGGCAGCACGTTCATGCTCAGCAACTTGAACGACCACACCGCGGTGTAGGAGCCCACGCCCAGGAAGGCGGCGTGTCCGAACGACAGGTAACCGGTGAGTCCGAACAGGATGTTGAAGCCGATCGCGAACACCCCGAAGATGGCGAACTTCTGCATCAGGTCGGGGTAGTTCGCACCGAACGGGGCCAGCCAGATCGGCATGGTCAGCACGGCGACACTGAACAGGGCCAGCAGTATCCAGTCGGAGGCGCTGCTGCGCGATAGCGAGGATGCGTTCATCGAACAGGATTTCCGGCAAGGCGGTTCTTCGAGAAGGCAAGCTGCGGACGGGTCGAGACGCTGATCATCGTCAGTCCTCCATCACGCCGGCCCGCCCCATCAGGCCACGCGGCCTGATCAGCAGGACCGCGACCGCCACCAGGTAGATGATGACCTGGTCGATGCCGGGAACGATGGCCTTCACCTCGGTCATCGAGGCGAACGATTGCAGGATGCCGAGCAGGAAACCTGCAAGCACGGCGCCGCCGAGCGAACCCATGCCACCGACCACCACGACCACGAACGAGAGCACCAGGAAATCCATGCCCATGTGGTAGTCGGGCGGCAGGATGGGCGTGTACATCACGCCGGCAAGCCCTGCGCAGACCGCCGCCAGGCCGAACACGATCGTGAACCGGCGCTGGATGTTGATGCCGAGCATGCCGACCGTCTCGCGATCCTGCATGCCGGCGCGCACCACCATGCCGAACGTGGTGAAGCGCAGGAAGGCGAAGGTGATGCCGATGATGACCAGCGCGAACACCAGGTAGATGAGTCGCCACCACGGATAGACGACGTTGTCGCTCATGCCGAGCCAGCTGCCGATGTTGGCAGATCCTGCGACCACGTCGGGAGCCAGCTGCGGGATCGGGTTCGCCCCGAAGTAGTGACGCACGATCTCCTGGATGACGATCGCCAGCCCGAAGGTGACCAGGATCTGGTCGGCGTGCGTTCGCTTGTAGAAGTGGCGGATAAGCCCGCGCTCCATCGACCAGCCGATCAGCAGCATGAGGGGCACGGTGATCAGGATCGCCAGCGGCACCGAGTAGTCCACGATGATCGGCCCGATGACCGGGAACTTCGCCTCCAGGACCGGCACCTCCTTGAACGCATCGAAGAAGGTGATGCTCTCGTCCTTGACCTTGGTGGAGATGGTCAGCAGCTCGTTCATGGCGACCGCGCAGAAGGCGCCGAGCATGAACAGCGCGCCGTGCGCGAAGTTCACCACGCCCAGCGTGCCGAAGGTCAGGGTCAACCCCAGCGCGATCAGCGCGTACGCCCCGCCCTTGTCCAGGCCGTTCAGGGTCTGCAGCAACAACGCTTCCACAAGGATCGGCTTCCGTCAGGGGTCGGGTCGGGCACGATGGCCGGACCGGGTGCACACGAGTCCGACCGGCGCGTGATGAACCGGCCGACCCTCGGGCGTTCGGGCAAGGTCCGGGCCCCCTTGTTCAGAGAGCCCGGACGGTGCGAGTGGTCAGGCGCCGTTGTTGCACTGACCCAGATCGCCGCCGGCGAACATGGGGTGATCATCCGGGTACTCGACCTGCGCGCGCGGGGTGACCTCGACCACCTCGAGCAGGTCGAACTGCGAGGAGGGGTTCTCCTTGCCCTTCACGACCAGCACGTCCTTGAAGCACTGGTGATCCTCGGCGCGGTATTCGGTGGGACCGTTGCCCATGCCGTCGAACTCGAAGCCCTCCAGGGCGGCACCGACCTGGCAGGGCTCGAACGTGCCGGCACGCTCGCAGGCGTCCGCGTACAGCAGGGTCTGGACGTAGCAGGTGTGTGCGGCCTGGCTCGGCGGGAAGCCGTACTCCTGACCGAAGCTCTTGACGAAGGCCTGGCTGCCCGCATCCTCCAGCGACCAGTGCCAGTTGGTCGAGCCGTAGATGCCCTTGACCGCATCGCCTGCGCCCTGCGCCATCAGGCGCGAGTACAGCGGCACGATGATCTGGAAGTCCTTGCCGTCGACCTGCTTGTCCTTGAGGCCGAACTGCACCGCCTGGGTCAGCGAGTTGACCATGTCCTTGCCGTAGTGGTTGAGCACCAGCGTGTCGGCACCCGAGTTCAGCACCGGCGTGATGTACTGGCTGAAGTCGCCCGCGCCCACCGGGGTCAGCACGTTCTGGTCGGTCTTCCAGCCGATCGCCTCGGTCGAGGCCTGTACCGACTCCTGCACGGTGTAGCCCCACGTGTAGTCGGCGGTCAGGTGATAGGCGTTGCGGTCGTTGCCGTAGGCCTTCTCCAGCACCGGACCCAGCGCGGCACCGGACATGTAGGCATTGAAGAAGTGGCGAAAGCCGTTGGCCTTGCGGTCCTTGCCGGTGGTGTCGTTGGAGTGTGTCAGTCCAGCCATGAAGATGACGCCGGCTTCCTGACACAAGCCCTGGACCGCGATGGCCACGCCCGAGGAGGAACCGCCGGTGATCATCAGCGCCCCGTCCTTCTCGATCATGCGCTTGGCCGAGGCGCGCGCCGCATCCGACTTGGTCTGGGTATCGCCGGTCACGTACTCGACCTTCTTGCCCAGGATGCCGTTGCCCTTCAGCTCGCTCGGCGTGAAGGTGTTCATCATGCCGCCGTCGCCCTCGCCGTTCAGGTGCTTGACCGCCAGCTTGTAGGCACGCAGCTCGTCGGCCCCTTCATCCGCATAGGCGCCGGACTGGGGAACGTTGAACCCCAGCGTGACGCTGCTGGCGTCGCCGGGGTTGTTCAGGAACTCGGCGCCGTGGGCGCTGCGCGTAAAGAACAACGGTGCGCCGGTGATCGCCGCCGATGCCGTCGTCGCCTTCAGCACATCGCGCCGAGACCAGTCGCTGCCCCGTGATGTCTTGCTCATGCCGCTATCTCCTCGTGGAAATGGACCCGATGGATCCGGGTTCGATCGTTCGTTGTCGACTGCCGGGGATCACGGCTTGAACACCACCCGGACGAACGTCCGGCCCGATGTTCACGCAGCGAGAGGTCGCGACTTGATGACCCTGAAAGCGGCCAAGCGCCGTCGTCATTTGCGCTGCAGCCAGTATAGAGAAGTGAACGTGCGTCAAAGACCGAGAATTATTCGCTCGTTTTTCAGTCACTTGCAGATTCACCTCGCGGGCCGTGAGACGGGGTCGACCTGCGCTTCATCCCGGGTGTTACGAAAGGTAACGATGCGGAAAGGACAGCATGGTCGCCGAGCGTCGCACCGCGGATCGTCGACGCATCAGCGCATCAGCGCGTCAGCGCGTCAGCGCGTCAGCGCGTCAGCGCGTCAGCGCGTCAGCGGAACCTTGAACAGCCACTGGTCCAGCACGGCGTGGACATCCTCCACGCCGCTGCGCTTCAAGGCGGAGAACGACTGCAGCGTGGCCTCCACCCCTTCGTCCTCCAGCGAACGTCGTGTCGTCTCCAGCTGCCGTGCCTGCTCGCTGCGCGACAGCTTGTCGGCCTTGGTGAGCAGCACGTGCAGCTCGCCGCGACCTTGCTGCTGGATGTCGATCAGTTGCCAGTCGACCGGCTGCAGCGGATGTCGGATGTCCATCACCACGATCAGCCCGGCCAGCGCTTCGCGGGTGAACAGGTACTCGCTCATCGAACGCTGCCAGGCGTTCTGCTTGTCCCGGGACACCTTGGCGTACCCGTAGCCGGGCAGATCGACCAGGAAGCGTTCGCTGCCCGGCACGCCGCCCACCTCGAAATGGTTGATGAGCTGGGTACGTCCGGGCGTTCGACTGGTTCGAGCCAGCTTTCCGTTGCGCGTCAACGTGTTGATGGCGCTCGACTTGCCGGCGTTGGAGCGTCCGGCGAAGGCCACTTCCACCTCGGCATGCGGGCATTGGCTCGGATCGGAGGCGCTCGAATGGAACCGGGCGGCGAAATAGGCGGTGTTCATGGCGGCGACGGTAGCGCGGACCCGCATCGAACGCACCACCCGCGCCGGCGTCTCGATACCGTTCGACAGGCATGGCCCTTGCGGCTCGGGCGACCTGCCGGTGGCCCGGGACACGCGGAACGACGGACCCCTCTGTTACCATCGATAGATCCTCGCGCGCGCTACCTACGTAGAGTGCCATTAGCTTCGCACCGACGATTCTCGCAACCCAGATGACGCTCATCCTCGACATGCTCCCGGGTACCGCCGATCGCGCCGGCACGCCGGCCACCGCCGCCTCGACAACGATCGAGCGTGCGGTCCGTCGCCCTTGGCGAGCCTGCTTGGCAACGCTGCTCGCCGGTTGCTCGCTCCTGGCCGGTGCGGCTTTCGCCGCGGACGAGCCGGTCATGGTGGGGGATGCAGCCGCCGGTCAAGGCAAGTCGGCCGTGTGTGCCGCCTGTCACGGTGCGGACGGCAAGGCGTTGCAGCCGACCTACCCGAACCTGGCCGCGCAGCATCCGTCCTACCTGGCCAAGCAGCTCACCAACTACCGGGATGGCGGCCGTGTGAACGCGTTGATGAGCGGGCAGGCGGCGAACCTGACCGATCAGGACATCCTCGATCTGTCGGCCTACTTCAGCGAGATGGCGCACATCGACGGCGTAGCATCCGAGGAGAACCTGACACTGGGCGAGAGCATCTACCGCGGTGGCATCACCGCGCAGGGCATCGCCTCGTGCATGGGATGCCACGGTCCGCAGGGGCTGGGCAATCCGGCAGCCGTGGTGCCGTCGATCGGTGGGCAGAATGCGGGCTACACGGCCGACCAGCTGCGACAATGGCGGGCCGGCGAGCGTTTCAACGATCCGAATAACGTGATGGGTGCGTTGTCACATCGACTGACCGATACCGAGATCGATGCGGTGGCCAACTACATTCAGGGCCTGCACTGAGCGCTCGTGCGAGCCTGACGGCGCTCCACCCGCACACGCCGGCCGGTGGCGCGACGCTTGCACCGCGTTCACCTTTCGGCTGATCGACAGGAACCGGACGGGCGGGCCGAGGTCAGTGCAGGTCATTCCGCCATCCCCGCTTTTGCCAGGAGCCCTTTCATGTCGACCTTGTCTCGCCGCCGTTTCGTCCACACGCTCGCCGGCGCCGCCGTGGTGCTCGGCACGGCCATCACGCTGCCCGCCTCGGCCCAGGGCAATGGCTACCAGCTGATCCAGCCCCCGCAGAACACCTCGGTGACCGACCAGGTCGAAGTGGTCGAGTTCTTCTGGCTGGGTTGCCCGCATTGCTACTCGCTCGAGCCGGACATGCTCGCCTGGGAGGCACGCATTCCGGACAATACCGTGTTCGTGCGCGAGGCGCCGCCGTTGAACCCGAGCTGGGAACAGCACTCGCGCGGGTTCTACGCGGCCCGGGCGCTCGGTATCGAGGAACCGTTCGTCCACGCGATGTTCGAGGCCATCCACGAGCAGGGCGATCGGATGCGCAAGCCCGGGGACATCGCCGAGCTGGCCGCGACGCTGGGCGCGGATCGCGACACGTTCCTGAAGACCATGGACTCGTTCACCGTGGAAACGGCACTGCGCCGCTCGGTTCAGCTGGCGCAGGGTGCCGGAATCTCCGGCGTTCCGTCCATCATGATCAACGGCAAGTACCTCACCGGTGCATCGCTGGCCGGCGGCAACGCCGGCATGATCGACGTCATCGATCGCATGGTGTCGATCGAGAAAGGCGAGATGGGTCTGGAATGATCCCCTGATCGCGTCGTCGGCAGACGACGGCGCGTGATGATCTACCCGAAAGCCGCCAGACCCGGGCGGGGACCGGCACGGACGATCAGCGACGATCGGCGCCCGTACCGGACCCTGCCGGGCATCACCCCTGTTCCAGCGCCTCGTCGATCGCCACGATCGGAAAGGCGCGCAGGAATTCCATCACCGTGTCGGCATCCGCATCGCCGGATTCCACTGACAGCATGCCGCCGCTTCGCAGCTGGACGAGCAGGTTGACCCCGCCGCCGCCATCGTCGCTCATGTCGACCACGGTCCGCTTCTGCACCCGCAGCTTGCGACCGCTTCCCGCACCCATCACCGCCCCCATCTGGGCCAGTGCCGCCAGACCCGCACCGGCCGCGCCGGAGGTCAGCGTGACCTCGATGCTCGACTCGGCGGTGGTGTAGCTGCGCGACAGGATGCTCATCCCCATCGCGCCCTGCTGCTCCAGCTCCCCCCCTGTCCAGCCATCGACCGCGTCCGGGAATATGGCCAGCGTACGATCCTGACGGATCTGCTGGAGGCTCTCCAGGCACCACTTCGCCTCGGCCAGCGCCCCGTCCAGGTCATCCTCGCGCAGCATCGTGGCGGCGTCCTCACAGGCGCTGGCCGCCTCCTCGCGCACGGCATCCTGTTGGGCGGTCACCGGCACCGACACCAATAGCGTGCCCAGCAGGATGACGCCGCTGACGCCGCTGTTCGGCAGGTTGATGTTCATTCGACAGACTCCTCAGGCAGGGTCGTGCAACGGCGGCGTGGTCGATCGGCCGGACCGGGCCGAGGCGCCGAGCTCGAAGGTCACCGGTGCGTTCGCGATCCGGTAGTCACGGTCCATGGTACTGACGTTGAGGCATCGCACCGCATCGACCTGCCGTTCGCCATGCCCCTCGTGAATGTGCCCGAACACGTGCGCCTGCGGTGCGATGCAGCGCACGGTGTGCAGCAGCGAAGGACATCCGGTGTGCTCGCTGTCGCCGGGCCCGCGCTCGACCAGGTCCAGCACGCCGAACGACGGCCCGTGCGTGATCAGCAGGTCGGTGCCGGCCGGAATGCGGTTCCAGTGGCGCTCGATCGGTTCGCCCGGATCGCGCATGAAGCTCCAGTCGTGAAAGCGCGGCGTGATCGGCGACCCCCAGACCGCCAGCCCGTCGATGCAGGTTCCCGAATCGTTCAGCCACTGCACGCCGGCCCCCCGCGCCAGGCGGGACGCCTCTTCGGGGTCGTCCTCCAGCCAGGTATCATGGTTGCCCGCCACGAACAGGCGATGAGCGTGCGGGCGAGAGCCGAACCAGTCCAGGAAATCCAGGTAATCCTCGCGGCTGCCGTGCGCGGTGATGTCACCGGCATGCACCAGCAGATCGCCGGGCGGCAGGTCGACCTGCCGGTGTGCGCCATGAGTGTCGCTGATGCAGACGATGATCATCGAGAGTGTGTATTCCGTTGGCCGCCTGCCGGGTCATGCCCGATGCCGCCCGTCCTGACCACCTGTGCTTACCGCCCGGACTGCTCGACCGGTCCGGCATCGATCGTGATCTCCAGCCGCAGCAGCCCGTTCCAGGTGCGGCGGTAGTCCAGTTCCGCAGGCCAGGTGACGGCCGGCCAGAACTCGTAGAACAACCACGGTCGCCATACGTTACGCCGGTAGCGTACCCGCAGTTCATGGCCGCGGTAACGCTCCCGAACCTCCCCGTTGAGCGCGGTGTGATAGGTGGCGCGGGCCTCCAGCGCGATCGCCGAGTGCGCCGTCAGGTCGGCGTAGGCCCCCAGCACCTGGTTGAGGTGCGCACCCTTGCGTCCCTTGCGCCAGTCGAAGGTGGTGGAGGCGCGCAGGAGGCGCGAGCGCTCGGCGCTCAACGAGCGGGTCAGGTCGAACTGCAACCGATCGTCGAAGCCGGAGGTGGAGTAGTAGTAGTAGCGATTGCCCACCCGCAGCTCGACCCGCTCGCCGAGCTTCTCCCGGTACTCGGCGTTGAAGCGTCCGAACAGCTGCAACCTGCCCTCGCGCTGGCGCGTGCCCAGGTCCGCGTCCAGCCGAGTGGAATCGCGGGCGCGACGCACGAAGCGCAGTGCCAGCGACAGCGACTGATCGCGGGCATCGACCGAGGTGACGTTGGCCACGCCATCGCTTCGATCGTCGAGATCGTCCTCGGTGCTCAACAGCAAGCGCAACCGTTGCTCGGAGCGCGGCAGCACCACGCGCAACTTGACGCTCGGATCCAGCTCGAAGCCGTCCAGCGGGGCTCGCTTCGCATCCAGGCGCACCCGCATGAAGCTGGTGTTCGGCTCGTCGCTCTGCGACTCGCCGGCGAAGAAATCGTCCAGCTCGTACATGAACACGCCCAGGCGCGCCGAGGCGTTCGACTGAGCGGTGTCGACGAACCGCGCCACGGTGGCCAGCATGCCGGACTCATCCGATGGTTCGGCACCCTCGACGCCCTCGGCGGTGTCGGACGAGGCGTCCGATGCATCGGGCGTGGGTATCGGTGCAGGCGTCGGTGCCGGTTCTGGCCGGCCGCGCCAGGCACAGCCGCCCTGCATCCAGACCATGCCGACGAGCAGGGCGAGCGCACCGAGCATCCGGACGCCCCGGACGGGCCGGACGGGCCGCGCGGCGTGCCGCACGACGTTCACGACGTGGCGCCACCGTCCGGCTCGTCCCGCGACGCACCGTCCACCAGGCTCAGCAGTCGCTGCATGTCGGCATCGGTGCCGATCGAGATGCGCAACCATCGGGCGATCGGTTCGACCGACCAGCGCCGCACCAGCACACCGGCCGCCGACAGACGGGCGGCCAGGGCCTCGCCTTCCCCATCGGCCGGCCGGGCGAACACGAAGTTGGCCGCCGACGGCAGTACCGTCCAGCCACGCGCCTGCAGTGCCGCCACGAACCGTTCGCGCGTCGCCACGATCAGGCTCACCTGTTCGCGGTAGGTCGTCTCGTCCTGCAGCGAGGCGACGCCTGCCGCCTGCGCCAGCACATCCACCGGGTAGGAGTTGAACGAATTCTTGACCCGTTGCAACGCAGCGATCAACGTCGCATCGCCCAGCGCGACACCCAACCTGAGACCCGCCAGCGAGCGCCCCTTGGAGAAGGTGCGCGAGACCAGCAGGTTCGGATGGCGATCGATCAGCGCCACCGCGCTGTCGGCGCCGAAATCCGCATAGGCCTCGTCGATCAGCACCACCCGATCGGGCAGGCGTTGCAGCAAGGCCTCGACCGCCTCCAGCGTGATGGCCCGGCCGGTCGGCGCGTTCGGGTTCGGCAGGATCACGCCGGCACTTCGCTCGTCCAGCGCGAACCTGGCCGGGTCGAGCGCGAATCCGTCGCTTTCGTGCAGCGGCAGCTCCTCGGGCACGATCCCGTACAGGCCGCAGTACACCGGGTAGAAGCTGTAGCTGGGGGACGGATAGTGCAGCCGGCCGCGCCCGGTGAAGAAGGCCAGGAAGGCGAACGCGAGGATTTCGTCCGAGCCGTTGCCCACGAACACCTGATCCGGGCGCAGCGCGTGATGCTCGCCCAGCGCGGCGCGCAGGCGCGTCGACTCGGCATCCGGATAACGCCGCAGCGCCTCCCCGTCCACCGCGGCGATCGCCTGCAACACCGCAGCCGAGGGCGGATACGGATTCTCGTTGGTGTTGAGCTTCACGATGTCGCTACCCGCGCGCTGCTCGCCGGGCACGTACGGCACCAGCCGGTGGACCGTCTCGCTCCACAGCGCGCTCATCGGCGCACGCCCGCCGCACCCGCTCGGCAAGGCCAGCCCGGCTGACGAAGGAACGAACGGACGAGAAGGGGACGGCAGGTCATCGGCGGCGAGGCGGTGGCGCTAGGGAGGCCGGCGGAAAATCCGGAAGGGAGTCCAGCGGATCGGCCCGGGTGGTGACAGTCGCGAGCGCAGGGCTCGGGTCGCTTACCATGCAGGGGACGAATGGTCTCCCGGCCGACCACCTGCCGACCATCCGACGCCCACCTGCGAGAAGAACCTTGAGCGACCAACGCGACGACGATGTGGTGATCGGTGCCGGTTCCGCCGACCGTGGCCCGGTCGACCGCCCGAGTGCCGATAGTACTACACGGCTCGTCCCGCCCGAAACGGGCGGGCGTGATACCGGCCTGATCCTCGACCAACCCTGCAACCGGACAGCATCGGCATGAGCCACTCCCCGTTCGACCGGATCCTGGACCGGGCCCGCACCACGCCGCGCCGCATCGTGCTGCCCGAGGCCAGCGACGACCGGATACTGCAGGCGGCCGTGCGCGCCCTCGACGAAGGACTGGCCCGGCCGGTGCTGCTGGGCGAGCCGGAGACGATTCGAAACGATCTGGCCCGCCTGGAACTCAGCCCGGACGGGCTGGAGCTGCACGCACCCGACGACGCCGGGCTGATCGAACGGTTCACGCTGCGCCTGCTCGAGCTGGGCAGCCACCGGGGCATGACGCGCGAGCGCGCCGCCCAGTCGATCGCCTCGCCGGTGACCTACGGCTGCCTGATGGTGCGCGAGGGTCTGGCGGACGGGTGCGTGGCCGGGGCCATCACCGCCACCGCCGAGGTGGTGCGCAGTGCGCTGCGCACGATCGAACGCGATGCCGACGCACCGGTGGTGTCGAGCTGCTTTCTGATGCTGTTCGAGCCCGGCCATCCGTTCGGCGAGGCGTTCGTGGCCGCCGACTGCGCGCTGATCATCGATCCGGACGCCGAGCAGCTGGCCGCGATCGCCAGCGCCGCCGGCGACTCGGCCGAACGCCTGCTCGAGCTGGTGCCGTCGGTGGCCATGCTCAGCTTCTCCACCGCGCAGAGCGCCAAGCACGCCGGCGTGACCAAGGTGCGCGAGGCCACCGCGCTGGCCCGCGCCGCGCGCCCGGATCGGCGCATCGTCGGTGAGGTGCAGCTGGACGCGGCGATCGTCCCGGAGTTGCTGGCGAGGAAGGCACCGCAGGAGCCCGCCGGACCGCCCTGCAACGTGCTGGTGTTCCCCACGCTGGATGCCGGCAACATCGGCTACAAGCTGATGCAACGTTTCGGTGGCGCGCGCGCCATCGGTCCGATACTGCAAGGGCTCGTCCAGCCGGTCAACGACCTCAGCCGTGGTTGCAGCACGCAGGACGTCGTCGACATGATCGCCGTGACCGCCGCCCAGGTGCGCGAACGGCGCTGACGGCGCGTCCCGACGCGGCTTGCGCCGCGCGCCCTTCTGGCACGTCACTCGCTACGTCGAGTGATCAGGCGCTGCGCCGGACACCGACCTCACCATGCATTCACGGCAGTACGAGTTCACGGCCGCCGATCGCGATGGCTGCCAGATCGAGGCGCAGGCGCTGCTGCGACGCAGCGAAGCGATGCGACGGCTGGCCGTGCGCGCGATGCGCTTGTCGCGACAGGCGAGCCACTCGGCCTCGGATGCCCGCGTCCGTGCGCTCGGCGCGCACGTGCGAGCCGACAGGCGGCGTGGCCGACCCTGGCAGGACCTGTCCATGCGCACGATCGCGATCGCGATCGCGCCGGTGCCGGTGCCGGTGCCCTCGCCGCTTCGCGATCCGACGCCGGAGCACGAGGTCGATCTGGATCAGGCGGCCTGATCCGCCTCGCGGCACCGATGCGCCACGTGCGCTCGAAGTGGCTACGGCGATTGGCGTCTGGTGTCGTGCGAGGCCGCCCCCCTGACGGGGCGGGAAGGATCGCAGGCAAGACTGAACACCGCCACCGAATCGAGCAGGCAGCGGGTCTCTTCATCGAGCAATGCCGCATCGTCCGCGCTCTGACCGACCAGCGAGACGCTCTGTCGTGTCGCCTCGTCGATCTTCCTGATGGGCGTGCCGATGCGCACGACACCCTGGCTCTGTTCGGTTCCGGCCACGGTGATGTCCTGCATGAGTGCGGTGACGCTCTTCACCGAGTCGGCGATGTCGTCCATGGTGGCCCCTGCCCGGTCGGCCATTCGCGCACCTTGCTGCACGCGATCCACGCTGTCGTCGATCAACAGCTTGATGTCGCCGGCGCCCGGGCGGGCGTGCCGTCAGTCCACGTCCGGTATCGCGACCGAGCCGCGCTTCGCATCCGATTCGATCGCGGCGTCGAGCCAGCCCTGCACGCGGGCCCCGCGACGAAAATCCGGGGCCGCCGTGCCGCCCCCTCGTACCGCGGTGACGAAGCGCTCCCAGATCGTCGGCACGGCGGACGTGGGGATATCCCGCCACGTCGCGGTGCGGGCGTCATCGCCCAGGCAGGCGCGCAGCCGGAAGCGCCGGTCCTCGTAGCTCGCCTCGATCCCGCCGAGTTCGCCGTGCACGCGCACGTACAGATCGTTCCTGTGCCCGGCCGCGAAGCGCGTCGCGGTGACCGTGCCGAGCGCTCCGCCCTGCAGCTGAAGGTGCATCAGCGCGCTGTCGTTGGCGTCCAGCACGTAGTCGCCGATGCGACCGCCGGGCGCCTTGTCGAACGTCTTCAGCCGGCAGCCGATGTCCACCGGGTCCGAGCCTGCCACGAAGGTGGCCAGATCCAGGATGTGGATGCCGACGTCCCCCAGCACCCCGGTGCTGCCGTGCGCGGTCGACAGTCGCCACAGCCAGGTCGGGTCGGTGCGCCAGTCGCCCCAGGCGTCCTGCATCAGCCAGCTCTGCAGGTAGCTGGCCTCGACGTGGTGCACGGTACCGATCGAGCCGTCGGCGACCATCGCCTGCGCCATGGCGAAGGCCGGTACCACCCGGTAGCGCAGGTTCACCGCGTTCACCAGGCCCGAATCGGCGGCGGCCTCGGCCATCTCGTGCGCCAGCGTCCGGTCCGGCGCCAGGGGCTTCTCGCACAGCACGGGCTTGCCGGCCGCCAGCAGCGAAAGCGTCGTCGCGTGGTGGGCCACGTCCGGCGTGACGTTGGAGGCGGCATCGAACGCGCCCCAGGCGATGGCCGCCTCGAGCGTGGCGAAGCCTTGCTCGATGCGATGCTCGACCAGAAAGGCTGCAAGCCTGGCAGGGTCCGTGTCGACGGCCGCCACGAGCTCCACGCCGTCGATGCTGGCGTACTCGCGGGCGTGCTGCGCAGCCCAGCCGCCTGCCCCGAGAATCAGCAACCGGACCCTTGCCGCGCTCACCGAAAACCTTGCTCGCCGTCGGCGTGCAGTTTCGGTCCCCGCTGCTCGATCGGCTCGAGCGCCTGCCCGACCGGCACGTTGGGCGCATCGCTCACCTGCGATGGACGCGGCGCCGGATTGTGCGCCCAGCGCACCGCATTGACGATCACGCGCTGCACGTTGGCGTCGTGATAGGTCGGGTAGGTCTCGTGGCCGGGCCGAAAATAGAACACGTTGCCCCGCCCCCGCCGCCAGGTGACGCCGGAACGGAACACCTCCCCGCCCTGGAACCAGCTGACGAGCACCGTCTCCTGCGGCTCCGGTACGCCGAAGGGCTCGCCGTACATCTCCTCGTGCTCCAGTTCGAAGTGCGCCGGCAGCCCGGCCGCGATCGGGTGACCGGGAGCGGTGACCCACAGTCGCTCGCGCTCGCCCGCTTCGCGCCAGGACAGGTTGCAGGGCGTGCCCATGAGCCGCTTGAAGGGCTTGGCGAAGTGCGAGGAGTGCAGCAGGATCAGGCCCATGCCGGCCCAGACCGCCTCGACCACCTGCTCGACCACTTCGTCCTGGACATCGCCATGCGCCGCGTGCCCCCACCACAGCAGCACGTCGGTCTGCGAAAGACGCTCGCGGGTGATGCCGTGACGCGACTCCTGAAGGGTGGCGGTACCGGCCTGGATGCCGGGCTCGGCATTCAGAAAGCCGGCGATGCAGCCGTGGATGCCGTCGGGATAGACGCTCGCGACGATCTCGTTCTCGCGCTCGTGGACGTTCTCGTTCCAGACGAGGGTGCGGATGGTGCCGTCAAGGGTGCGCGTGTCGGACATGGTCTGGAGAGCGAAGGCTTGCGTGGTCCTGACAAGGATAGACCCGAGCGCCTCGACCAGGTCGTCCAGCGCTCACCCGCCCAGGGGCAGCACCTCGTCCCACACCGATGACGGCTCCTCCCGTCCCACGTCCTCGCCGCGCGAATTCACGATCGACGGGGCGAACCAGTCGTTCAGCGCCCGCGCATCCTCGCGCGAGATCAGCCCGAGCCGGGTCAGCACCGCGCCCAGCGTGACGCGTGCCGCGCTGTCCTTGCCGTCATCCATCTTCAGGGCGATGCCCAGTCCGGCCTCGGGCAGCACGGCGGTGAACACGCCCTCGGCACCGACCTTGACCAGGATCGCCGGGGCCAGCCGCTCCATCAGTGCCGTATCGATGCGCTCGCGGCCGGCCACCAGGTACGGGTGCTCGGAAATCGCCACCTGGATGCGCTGGACCGCCTCCCGGCGCTCGCCCTGGAACTTCGTCCGATCGCCGAACCGGGCCATGGCGACCGCGATGCGTTGCAGCGGCAGGCACAGCGCCGGGATGCCGCAGCCATCGTAGCCCCACGGCAGTTCGGTGACCCGGGTGCCGCCCAGCGTGCCGAGCACCTCGAACCAGCGCTGCTGCACGGCATGGTTGTACAGGCGGTAGCGCTTGGTTTCCTCGCTGCGCGCCAGTGCGCTCGACAGCATGCCCAGGTGCTTGCCGGAGCAGTTGTGATGGATGCGCTCCGGGCCGCGCCCCTCGTTCATCAGCTCGAACGCGGTGGCCTGGTGCATCGGCAGTTCCGCGCCGCATTCCAGATCGTCGTGACCCAGGCCGATGCGATCGAGCCAGTCGCTGGCCAGCCCGGCGTGTATCGGCTCGCCGTTGTGCGAGGCGCAGGACAGCGCCAGGTGCCGCTCGTCCAGGCCGAAACGCTCCATCGCGCCGGATTCGGCAAAGGGAATCGCCTGCAGGAACTTGATCGCGCTGCGCGGGAAGACCTGCTGACGCACGTCACCGAGCGACATCAGCACCCGGCCACCGGACTCGGCGACCACCACGGAGCCGCGATGACGGCTCTCGATCGCGTTGCCGCGCCAGCGGTTGACCAGGACCGGGTTCACGAGCGCACCAGCGCGGCACCCACGCCGGTGGCCTCGCGCAGCCGGTCCAGGAACGGTGCGCTGATCGCGCGGGCGCGCGTGGCGCCGTCGGCCAGCACCGCATCGATCTCGTCCGGATGCGCCATCAGGTGATCGTAGCGCTCGCGCGGCTCGCCCAGTACCGCCTCGACGCGCTCGAACAGCCGCTGCTTGGCATCGCCCCAGCCGATGCCCGCGGCGTAGTCCTCGGCGAACTCGGCACTCTGCTCCGGTGTCGAGAAGGCCTGGTGGATCTCGAACACGGTGTTGCCGACCGGCTCCTTGGGCTCGCCCGGCTCCTGCGAGTTGGTGACGATGCGCATGATCGACTTCCTGAGCCGCTTGGACGTCTCGAACAGCGGGATGGTGTTGCCGTAGCTCTTGCTCATCTTGCGTCCGTCCAGCCCCGACAGCACCGCGCTGTCCTGTTCGGCGACCACCGCCTCGGGCAGCACCAGGTGCTGGCCGTAGACGTGGTTGAAGCGCTGCGCCACATCGCGCGTCATCTCCAGGTGCTGCGCCTGGTCACGGCCCACCGGCACGTGCGTGGCGCCGAACATCAGGATGTCGGCCGCCATCAGGATCGGGTAGCTGAACAGGCCCATGGTGATGCCCCGATCCGGATCGCGCTCCTCCCCGCCGTCCTGCCCGCTGTCCTCGTTGGCCTGCACCAGCGCCTTGTACGCATGCGCCCGGTTCATCAGACCCTTGGCGGTCAGGCAGGTGAGCATCCAGGTCAGTTCCGGAATCTGGGGAATGTCCGATTGGCGGTAGAAGACCACATGCTCGGTATCCAGTCCCAGCGCCAGCCAGGCGGCCGCGATCTCGCGACGCGAGCGGCGCAGCAGCTCCGGATCCTGATGCTTGATCAGGGCGTGATAGTCGGCAAGGAAGTAGAATCCGTCACGTTTCCGGTCGTGACTGGCTTCCACGGCGGGCCGAATGGCACCGACGTAGTTGCCCAGGTGCGGCGTGCCGGACGTCGTGATTCCGGTCAGCCAGGTCTGTTTGGACATGCAAGAGCGTTCCGTACGAAGTCGGCAAACCGGGCCGCGCCGGGAAGGGCCGCAGTGTAGCAAGCGTCACCCCGCCAGCTGGCTTGCTTGCACGCTTGCCAGCCCGTCTGCCGGTCTGTCTGCCGGTCCCCGCGCCGGTGGCGCCCTGCTGACCTTGGCCACCCTCTGCGCGTTGCAGCCGGTGCTCGCCGATGAACTGCTCAGCGATCGGGTGACGGTGATCGAGGCGGACGGTCGCACCCACACCGTGCAGCACACCCTGTTCAGCGATGCCGTGCTGGCCACGCTGAAACTGCCGGGTAGCGTGGTGCCGCTGCGGGTGGCGTTCGGCGGCCCCGAGCGGCTGACCTTCCAAAGCGCCTGGGAGGCGCGCTCCGAGCAGATTGCCCTGTGGTCGGGCAGCGCCTTCGTGCGCTACCGGCATCAATACGGGGAGGCGGTGGAACGCCTGTCCGACGGTGCCTGGCGACTGCGCGCCTCCTCGTTCCCGCCCGGCCTGTCGATCGAATCGCCCGAGGCCGCATCCGGCAGCGATCCGGTCAGGATCGACCTGGCCTCCACCTGGGTATTCCCCAGCGACATGGACGTGCTCGACTGGCAGGCCGACGCTGCGGCGGATGGCGAGTGGACCTTCGAGGACAATTCGATCGGCTGGCAGCAGCGTGGCACCGAGCCGGTCGGGTTGACGATCACCTATCGCTCGCGCTCCGAGGCGATGCCCCTGGCCGACTCGCTGGCCCCTGTCACCGCTCCCGCCCCTGCCAGCGACCGGCCTGCCACCGGCCTGCCCCAAGCATCGGCACAGGAGGTTCGGGCCAGCCAGGTCGGTGGGGATGTCGACACGGATGCCGACGAGGTCGTCGATGCGATGGACGTGTGCATCGGGCCGATCATCCCGGCGCTGGCCGAGCCGAACGCGGCGGACGATGTCGACGTATCACCTCTGCCCGGCTGCGACGGTGCGTCGCGAGTGGTGCTGACGGGAATCGGCTTCGATGTCGGCCAGAGCCAGCTGGACGAGAGCGCGCGTCGCGTGCTCGATCGGGTGGCGAACGCCCTGATGTCGATGCCCGGCGACAGCAACCACGAGATCGCTGCCCACACGGACAGCCAGGGTCGTTGGCCCAACAACCTCGCGCTGTCGAAGCGACGCGCCCGCGCGGTGCGCCAGTACCTGCTGCTGCGCGGTGTGCCGGCCGGTTCCCTGAGCGCCACCGGCTACGGCGAGACTCGGCCGATCAGCGACAATTCCACGGCCACGGGAAGGCGCGAGAACCGGCGTATCGAACTGGGACCGTTGTCGCCGAATGCGCCTGTCGACGACTGAGCGCGGCGCGGATCCGGGGGCGGGTGCGTCGGTCGTGGTCCCGAACGTCGTCAGTGCCGCACCGCGTCGTCGTCGCCATCGACCGGCACGTCCATCAGCACCCCGACGTAGCCGAACAGCTCCCGATGGGCCTCGGCATCCTGTTGCTTGAGCCGCGCGGCCGCCGCGGTGAAGCGTCTCACCTGGGCATCGTGATCGGCCAGCAGCGCCTTCAGCAACGTGGACTCGCGCTCGCTCGGCGACAACCCGTAGCGGCTTCGCTTCTCCTCCAGCCGCGCCAGCAACGCGTAGTGACGCTGCTTGGTGGTCTGCATCGCGTTGAATGCCGAGAACGCGTCGGCGCCGATGCCGTCCAGCAGTGCGTCGGGGCGGACGAGCTCGCTTCGGGGGGAGGGCGGGGAGTCGGTCATCGCACGGGTGTCAAGACGTCATCGTCCGTTCGTGCCGGGCAGTTCCGGGCATCAGTGCAGCTTCACATCGGCGCGGGTGGCCTTGTAGATCCGGTCTCCCAGCATGATCAGCAGCGTGGAGAACGGCCCGAACACCGCCGACTGGTGCATTCGGTACAGCGACAGGTAGACCATGCGTGCCACCCAGCCTTCCACGAACACCGTGCCCTTCATCAGGTTGCCCATCAGGTTGCCGACGGTGGAGTACTTGCTCAGGCTGACCAGGCTGCCGAAATCACGGTACACGAACGGCCGGGTAGTGCCGGAACGGTGCCGCGCCACCACGTTCTTCGCAGCGATCGTGGCCATCTGGTGCGCCGCCTGGGCACGTGGCGGTACCTCGGTACCGTCCGCGGCGATGAACGCGCAGCAGTCGCCGATCGCGAACAGGTTGTCGTGCCCCTTCACCGACAGGTCGGGCAGCACCTCGATGCGCCCCAGCCGATCGACCGGAAAGCCCGACTCGGTCAGAAACGACGGCGCGCGCACGCCGGCGGCCCACACGCTCAGATCCGCCGGATAGCTGGCGCCATCCTTGGTGTGCACCCGATCCGCTTCCACCCTGGAGACCTGGGTGTCCAGCAGCACGTCCACACCGATGCGCCTGAGCTCCTTGACCACCGATTCACCGATGCGCTCGGGCAGGCGCGGCAACAATCGGGGCGCCGCCTCGATGACCGAGACGCGCAGGCGCTCGTTGGAGAACTTCGGGAAGCCGTATTCGCGCAGGCGTGCCGCCACGTTGTGCATGTCGGCCGCCAGCTCCACCCCGGTGGCGCCACCGCCGACGATCACCACCGATAGCAGGGAATCGTCGTCGGTACCCGCGTTCGTGCGGTGCAGGGCCGACGTGAACTGCTTGTGGAAGCGTTCAGCCTCCTCGCGCGAGTCCAGCTGCCGGCTGTACTCGGCAACGCCCTCGATACCGAAATCGTTGCTCAGGCTGCCGACCGCGACGATCAACGTGTCGTAAGGCAACACCCGTCCGGGCACCATGTCCGAGCCCGCATCGTCGGTGAGCGCGCCCAGGGTCAGGCGCTTCTCGTCCAGATCGATGTCGGTCACGCGCCCGAGCACGAACTCGAAACCGTGCTTCTTGGCCAGCATGCGGTAGCTGGCCTCGTCGTGGTAGCTGTTCAGCGAGCCGGTGGCCACCTCGTGAAACAGGGGCTTCCAGATGTGGGTCGGGTTCTTGTCGATCAGTTGAACCTGAACGTCCGGCTCGCGCCGCAGCCTTCTTGCCAGCTTGACCACGAGCTCGAGCCCGCCGGCACCGCCGCCCACCACGCAGATTCGCTCCGTCACCCTTGGATCGTGTCCCGATTGTCCGGCAATGGCATCGCCGCTTGCAGCATCGTACGCGAGCGCCACTCGACCGGACGTCGCCCGCGCCGACCAGGACCTGGTTCCTGGCCGGATGTCCGCACGAGAAAAACCGCGATGCGAACCGGTTCAGATCATTGCTGCGAGCGTGCCGATCCGGCGCCGCGCCCGTTCGATTGTAGAAACGCTACGCGTTAGCTGGACTATCCGAGCAGACAAGAATTGCTCGTTTGAAGCCGCCTCGGGTCGTTCCTAGCATCAACGCGTACCCGCCGAAATCGTTCGGCGCAGGCACCACGCACTTCGACATAGAGAGAACCTGTAACACCATGACCTTCTTCTCCTCCGCCATCCGGTCCCTGCAGGACGCCCTGGTGCGTAGCGGACGCATCCGTGCCCGCAACGAACTGCTGCGCATGAGCCCGCGCACGTTGGAAGATGCCGGCTTCTCGCTCGAGCTGCTCGAGACGGGCGTTCACGCCTGGCCGTGGCGCACCGAAACCGCTGCTCCGGTCAGCACCGGATCCGCCTCCGACGCATCGGCGGCCGAGATTCGCCGGGCCGAGCGCGAACTCCAGAACCTGAGCGATCGTGAGCTGGACGATCTGGCCATCGCCCGTGTCGATATCCCGCGAGCCGTCCGTCAAGGCCGCGCCGGCATCGATACGCCGGTTCGCAAGGATGGTGACATGCCGATCGCGGCATGATCGTTTCCAGGAAACAGGATCGGCAGCCGGCGCTGTCGATCCTGATTTTCCGGTGCGTAGCGCACCGCCACTGACACCATCCACCGATCGCTTCACCGACGGGCGTGACGCCCCCACCGTCCGTGACACCCTTTCCGGTTCGCGCGGGTCCGCCGCGAGCCGACGTCAGGCGTGAACCGACGATAACCCTTGCGACACAGGCTTGCAGATCCGGCCCGGGCAGCGACGGTGCCCCGATGCACCGGCGTCAGGGTCACCCGCCGGTTCGACGCGTCGGCAAGCGCGGATCGATCGCCTGCCGGCTCGTGATCGATCGAGCGGCCGCGTCCGCCAGCAGCAAGGCCGCCAATCCGTCCTCGCCGGGGGTCGGCACCGCCGTTCCGTCCTGCAGCGCCATCACGAAAGCGGTCATCTCGGCCGTGTAGGCCCTCGCGTACCGACTCATGAAGAAGTTCAGCAGCGGCGGCCGCGTGAAGCCCGCCTCGGTGGCCAGCTCGACGTGGGCCTCGTGCCGGTTGCCGGCCGATACCGAACCTTGCGAACCGTGCACCTCGATGCGCTGGTCGTAACCGTAGCTGGCCCGTCTCGAACAGCTGATCGTGCACTGGCGCCCGTTTTCGGTCTGCAGCATCACCATGCCGGTATCGATGTCGCCCGCCTGTGCGATGGCAGGATCCACCAGCACCGAGCCGATCGCCTGCACCGAGACAATGGCATCGCCCAGCAGCCAGCGCGCCATGTCGAAGTCATGAATCATCATGTCGCGGAACAGACCGCCCGAACGGGACAGGTAGTCGAGCGGCGGCGGCGCCGGGTCCCGGCTGGTCAGCGCCACCGTCTCCACCTCGCCGATGCGCCCCGCATCGATCGCCGCCTTCAGCGCGATGAAGTCCGGATCGAAACGCCTCTGGAACCCGACCATCAAGGTCGCCCCGGTCCGGTTCACCACCGCCAGGCAGCGCTGCACCCGGGCGATGTCCAGATCGATGGGCTTTTCGCAGAAGATCGCCTTGCCGGCGCGTGCGAACCGCTCGATCAGGTCGGCGTGCGTGTCGGTCGGGGTGCAGATCACCACCGCGTCCACATCGTCCGATGACTCGATGTCGTCCAGCGTGGAGACGCGGCAGCCGTGCACCGCGGCCACCGCCTCGGCGGCGGCCGCCACCGGGTCGGTGACGGCGATCAGCGTGGCACCCGGCACGCCTCCGATCGTATCGGCGTGCACCCGCCCGATGCGTCCGGTGCCCAGCACGGCAAGGCGCACCGCCATCAGACCGTGCCGCCCAGCGAGCCTTCCAGGTTGGCCATCTCCTGACCGCCCGCCATCAGGTCCTGCAGCTCGTTGATGTCGACGTCCCCCCGGTCCGCGGTGCCGAGCGTCTTGCCGCGGTTGAGCACCGTGAACCGGTCGCCGACCGCCATCGCATGGCGCACGTTGTGGGTGATGAACACCACGCCCACGCCGCTCTTTCGCACCCGGTCGATGGTGGCCAGCACGTTGGAGGTCTGGCGCACCCCGAGCGCCGAGGTCGGCTCGTCGAGGATCAGCACCCGGGCGCCGAAGTAGACCGCGCGGGCGATCGCCACGGTCTGGCGCTCGCCGCCGGACAGCGTGCCGACCGCCTGACCCGGCTCGCGCAGCTGGATGCCCATCTTCGACATCTCCTTCATGGTGATCTCCCCGGCCTTGTCGACATCGAAGAAGCGCATCGGCCAGACACCCTTCAACGGCTCGCGCCCCATCCAGAAGTTGCGCGTGACCGACATCAGCGGAATCATCGCCAGGTCCTGGTAGACGGTGGCGATGCCGGCCTCGATCGCGGCCCGGGCGGTGCCCAGCCGCTTGGCCGTGCCATCGATCAGGATCTCGCCGCTGGTCGGTGCATGGACCCCGGACATGGTCTTGATGAAGGTCGACTTGCCGGCACCGTTGTCACCGAGCAGGCAATGGCATTCGCCGGGATACACGCTGACGGTCACCCCGTTCAGCGCGATCACGCTGCCGAAGTGCTTGGTGATGTCGCGCAGCTCGATGATCGGCGTGCCGCTGCGATCGATGGACTGTCGGGGCGCCTTGTCCGCCGTTCGGGCCGTCGGCTGGGCCATCTCAACGCTCCCCGGTGATCATGCGACGGATGTAGGTGTTCAGGATGACCGCCAGCAGCAGGATGCCGCCGAGGAAGACCCGGAACAGCGAGCTTTCCACGTTGGCGAAGAACAGCCCCTGCTGCACCACGCCGAAGATCAGCGCACCGAGCGCCGCCCCGACCACCGAGCCGTAGCCGCCGGTCAGCAGCGCCCCGCCGATGACCACCGAGATGATCGCCTCGAACTCCTTGAGAAGCCCCCGGTCGGCGGCCGCCGAGCCGAACTCCATGACCTGGCAGGTGGCGAACACGGTGGCGCAGAAGGCGGTGAACATGAACATCAGGATCTTGACCCGGTTGACCGGCACGCCGGCGTAGCGGGCGGCCTGCGCATCGCCGCCGGCGGCGAAGATCCAGTTGCCGAAGCGGGTGCGGGTCAGCAGCACATGCGCGAACAGGATCAGCACGACTGCCCAGACGATCAGCATCGGAATGCCGTCGACCACCGGCTGGCCTTCGCGATTGCCGCGCGTGAAGGTCTCGATCCAGCCCTGATCGGCCATCCAGACGAAGGCGCCCTTGAACAGCGTGCCGCCGAACAGGTTGGCCAGCCAGTCGCCCTCGGCGTGCTCCTTGATGCCACCGATGATGGTCTTGTTGGTGGTGGCGATGGCCAGGAAGATGGTCAGCCCGCGCAGGATGTAGAGAAATGCGAGCGTGACGATGAAGGAAGGCAGCCCGGTCTTGATGACCAGGTAGCCGTTGAGCGCGCCGATGGCGACCGCCACGGCGAAGGCGGTCAGGATGGCGATCCACATCGGAAAGCCCCAGGTGACCGACATCATGGCGATGACGATGCCGGCGAAGCCGATCATCGATCCGACCGACAGGTCGAACTCGCCGGCGATCATCAACAGGCAGGCGCCGACCGCGATGATGGCGAACTGCGCCGACACGGTGGTCCAGTTCAGCACCCCCTTGCCCGAGAACATGCCCGAGTCGCTGGCCACGCTGATGAAGAACACGAACACCAGGATGGTGCCGCAGATCGAACCGAGCTCCGGCCGGATCAGCGCCTTTCGAAGCGGCGACATCGCCTTGATGCGCTCATCGTCAGGGGGTGCCTGATCCGGGGGTGCCTGCCCGGCCACCGCCTTGTCTGCCTTGACGTTCATCGCGTTTGCCCTCGTCGATCGTGGATTGCAAGGCGCAGGGCCCGGTGTGCGACCGGGCCCTGCAACTGATCAAGCGTCGTGCGGTGCTGCCGTGCTGCGATGCGATCTAGCGGTATTCGCCGGCGAACTCCTCGACCTTGCCCAGCGCATCGGCGGTCACGAAGCCGGGGCCGGAGTTGATGTTGTTGCCTGGCAGCACACCGAATCGCTGGTAGTTGGCCAGAATGATCACCGGCAGGTAGGCCTGCAGGAAGGGCTGTTGATCGATGCCCCAGTTGATCACGCCGTCCTTGATGCCCTGCACGATCTGGGTGCCCAGATCGAAGGTGCCGAAGTAGATGTCGCCGTCCAGGCCCAGCTCCTTGACCGCCTCGATGGTCGGATCGGCGGAGGTCGGCCCCAGCGTCAGCACCGCATCGGTGTCCGGATTGGAATCCAGGTAGGCCATGACCTTGTTCTTGATCTCGGAAGGATCCTGCCCCGAGTCGATCATCGAGTCGCCCAGGTCCACGCCCAGCCCATCGGCGAAGCCGCGGCAGCGCTCGCCCACCACCGGGTTGGAGATCACGTGGTTGACGCACAGGAAGGAGCCCACGCCATCGTCCTTGGCACGCTGGCCGGCGGCCAGTCCCGCATCGTACTCGGGCTGCCCGACGTACATCAGCGCGCCCACTTCGCGCGCCTGCTCAGGGGTGCCGGAGTTGACGATGATGACCGGAATGCCGGCATCGACCGCATCCTTGATCGGCTGCGACAGCACGTCGAAGTCGGCCAGCGTGGTGATGATGCCGTCCGGGCTGGCGGCGGCCGCCTGCTCGATGATGCGCGCCATGTCGGCGATGTCACCGGTGGGCGGGTTGCGGTACTCGACCTCCGCGCCGACCTGCTCGCCGGCCAGCGACAATCCGTTCTTGATGGTGTTCCACCACGAGTCCGAATCCGGCGCGTGACTGACCATGATGAACGTCTCGCCCTCGGCCTGGGCGCTCGTGACGCCGCCCAGCGACACCACGGCGGCGACCGCGATGGCCCCCGCCTTCAGCGCGGTCCTGATTTCTGCTTTCATCTACCTTCTCCTCGGTTGGTCGTGCGCCGCATCGATTCGATGCGACGTCGTGCTCGTGCCGCTGGCGCGGCAAGATTCTCGTGCAGGCGAGACGGCATCCCTGAACGTACCCGTGCCGATGCAGGTGCTTGCGCCGATGCCCGTGCTCATGGTCTGGTCCATCGACCGTTGGCACGGGCGGACTTCGCCGCCGCGTGCACCACCTTGACCATCTCCACCCCGTCCGCCGCATCGGGCAGCCGTGCCAGGGCCCGTGCGTCGCCGTTCATCGCACCGGACAGGTCGCGATAGACATTGGCAAACGCCGACACCATCCCTTCGGGATGACCGACCGCGATGCGGGTCGAGTCCTGCGTGTCGCGCGACAGGCCGCGCGAGCCTCGCTCCAGGATCCGGGTCGGCTTGTTCAGCGGGGTGTGCACCAGCTGGTTGGGACTCTCCTGCTGCCAAGACACCCCGCCCTTCGCGCCGAACACCTGCAACGTCAAGCCGTGCTGGTGACCGAGCGCGATGGCGCTGGACCACAACCGCAGCGTGGCGCCGCCGTCCATCGTCGCCTGCACCGAGGCATCGTCCTCCAGCTCGCGTCCGGCCACCGCCGACAGGAAGTGTGCCGACAGCTTCTCCACCCGCTGGCCGATGACCCATTCGGCCATCTGCAGCGCATGGATGCCGCAGTCGGCCAGCACCGACGAGACACCGGCCTGGATCGGGTCGTAGCGCCAGCGCACGCGCGGATTGTCCGCATCGGCCGCATCGGCGTGATGACCGTGGGCGAACTCGGCCACCACCAGGCGTATCGCGCCCAGCTTGCCGCTGCCGACCATGGCGCGCGCTTCGCGCACCATCGGATAGCCCGTGTAACCGAAGTTGACCGCCAGCAGGCATTCGCGCTTGTCGGCCAGCCGCTCCAGCGCCACCGCCTCCTTGATGGTCATGGTCAGCGGCTTCTCGCACAGCACGTGAATGCCCGCATCCAGGAAGGACCCGGCGATCTCGTAGTGCGTGGCGTTCGGCGTGGCCACGGTCACCAGTTCGATGCCGTCCTCGCGATCGCGCTCGCCGGCCAGCATCTCGCGCCAGTCGCCGTAGGCACGATCGGACGCGATCGCAAGCTGCCTGGCGTAGCGCCGACCCCTGGCCGCGTCGATGTCCAGTGCACCGGCCGCCAGGTGAAAATGCCCGTCCATCGTCGAGCCGATGCGGTGCGCCGCACCGATCTGGCTGTCCTTGCCGCCGCCGACCAGGCCCCAGGGGCGTGACGGGCTCATGCGCCGTGCCCGAGCTTGTCGGCCGTTTTACCCAGTCCGACCCTGCGCAGGTAGTCGCGGTTGGCGCGCGCATCGTCCACCGGCGCCATCGCGGCTTCGGGGTCGCAGTCCTGCTCCACCGTGCCCCAGCCCCGGTAGCCATGCTCTCTCAGCGCATCGCGAAAGCCTGCGAAATCGACCACCCCGTCACCCAGGTTGCAGAACAGCCCCTGCGCGCAGGCATCGTAGAAGCCGATCCGATCCTGGACCACGCGCTGTCGTACCGTGGCGTCGACATCCTTGAAGTGCACGTAGGGCGCCCGCTCGGCGTAGGTGCGGTACAGCTTGACCGGGTCGGTACCGGCGTACTCGCAGTGTCCGGTGTCCACGCACAGTCCGAGCAGCGATGCCGGTATCGCGTCCATGGCACGATGCACCTCGTCCTCGAACTCCAGGTAGCCGGCGGCGTGCGCGTGCAGCGACACCGCCATGCCGTACTCGTGGGTGGCGATCTCGCAGATCTCTCGCAGCCGGCCCATGAAGCCGTCCCAGTCCGGGTGCCGCTCGGCCTCGTCCGGGCGCCCGGCGGTCGGTGCACGCACGGGGGCGATGCTGTCGATGATCACGAACTGCTCGGCGCCCAGCGCCTGCAGCGAGCGGCAGGTGCGGTGGGTGACGTCCAGCACCTCCTGATGCCTGGCCGGATCGTGCACCGGACGGAACATCACCGCCGCGGTCAGGGTCAGCCCGCGGCTTAGCATCGCCTCGCCCAGCTCGCCCGGGTCCTCGGGCAAAAAACCCAGCGGGCCGAGCTCCATGCCCTCGTAGCCTGCGTCTCGCGCCTGGTCCAGTACCCGGGCCCAGGCAGGATTGCGCGGGTCGTCCCCGAACTCCACGCCCCAGGAACAGGGGGCGTTGCCGATCCTGATGCTCATCGATGGTGACTCTTGGTTCATCCACGCGCCCGGTCGGGCGCGCGCTCGGGTCGACCGTGCGACACACGCCCGGCAATGGAATCGGCCGACGGCATCAGCAGATCGAAGAAGCGCCCGACCTCTTGTCGCATCACCGGCATGACTTGACCGAAGATCGTCAACCGATCGTATTCGTCGGGGTGTTCGGCAAGCGTCTGCCGCAGCGCGCGCCCGAAGCTCTGGCGCAGGGCGGTGCCGATGTTGAACTTGCACACCGCCATGCCGGACAGCGTTCGCAGCTGCTCCTCCGGAATGCCGCTGGTACCGTGCACCACCAGCGGCTGGGCGACCACCGCGGCGATCGCGCGAACCCGGTCCAGGTCCACCTCGCTGCTGCGATCCTCCAGCCGGTGCACGTTACCGATCGAAATCGCCACCGCATCCACCGCGCTGCGCTGCGCGAACGCCTCGGCCGCGTCCGGCTCGGTCAGCTCGAAGCGGATGTGCTCGCGTCCGCGATTGCCGGTGTCGCTGTAGCCGACCGAGCCGATCTCGCCCTCCACGCTGACGCCGCGGCTTCTCGCATGATCGACCACCCGGCGGGTATCGCGCACGTTGTCGTCCAGCGACAGCTGCGAGCCGTCGTACATCACCGAATCGTAGCCGGCATCCACCGCCCGACAGGCCAGCCCCACGTCGTAGCAGTGGTCCAGGTGCAGGCACACCGGCGTGGAGGAATGCTTCGCCACGTGACCGAACAGCGCGACCGCGCCTTCGACGCCGAGGAACTCGGTCATCTCCTTGTTGGTGGCCAGGATGACCGGCGCACCGCGCGACTCGGCCTCGTCCACCACCGCCCGCGCATCCTCGTGCCCGAACACGTTGAAGCACGGCACCGCATAGCCGCCTGTCAGCGCATCGTCCAGCAGTTCCTTGAGAGAGGCGCGCATGGTCGTTGCCTACTTGAACGCCGCCACCATGTCCTTGATGCCCGGTATCGTCTCGATCTGGTGGGCATGGGTCGGTTCGAAGAACTGGCGCAGCGATTGCGAATGCTCACCGACGATGATGGTGAAATAATACATCTGATACCCCGGCGCCACCACGCAGGGGTGATAGCCGTGATCGATCTGGTAGGTGTCGTCATGGCGCAGGTGGTGCGGGTTGCCGGTGCCGCCATCCTCCAGGTAGTCGAACTGGCAGCCGAACCCCTGGGGCGGATCGAAGCGGAAGTTGTAGACCTCCTCGAAGCGGGTTTCCTCCGGCGGACGCTCGGTGTCGTGCTTGTGGGGCGGAAAGCCCGACCAGCCACCGGTGCCGACCGTGAACAGCTCGCTGACCAGCAATCGACCGCGCCGCTCCGCGTTGCTCTGACCCAGCAGGTGCTTGATCTTTCGGTGCGTCTTGGTCTCGTCCGAGCCGTACTGCACCAGCTGCACGTCATCGTCGCGCACCGCGAACGGCTCGAGCCTCTGATCGAACGCGCCGCCCGCGATGAACACCTCCATGCGGGTGCCCCCGGCGGTGATCGTGCATTCGGCATTCACCGGCACGTACACCGCGTTCGGCTTGCCCTCCCACAGGCGGGTGCGCGTGCCGATACCCTCGAAAGTGTGCCCGTCGACCTTCACGGTGCAGGTGCCGTCGACCGGCACCACGCAGGATTCGTGGCCTGCGAGCCGGTAGGCGTGCGATTCGCCCGGATCCAGCCACACCCGGTTGAAGTAGACCAGCGGCGTGACGGCATCGCCCTCGGCCACGATGGGGCGGTTGGCATTGTCGTGCGCGAGAATGTGTCGGGTCATGGCTCAGGACGCCTCGTGCGTGATCAGGAATCGTTCGAGCTCATCGGCGGTGGGCATGGCGTCATCGCAGCTGGTACCGGCCACCACGATGGCCGCCGCCGCCGCACCGCGGCGCAGCGCGTGCGCCAGATCGTGTCCGTCCAGCAGACAGGAGAGCACCGCGGCTGCGTAGGCATCGCCCGCCCCGAACGGCTTGGTCGGCTGCACCTCGAAGATCGTTTGCCGGCAGGTCGATCCGTCGGCCAGGAAGGCATCCGAGCCCTCGCTACCCGCCTTGACCAGTACCAGGGACGTGACCCGATTGAAGCAGGCCCTGGCCACCTGGGCGGCCGACGCGCTTGCCGGCACACCGAGCACCTCGAACTCCTCGCGATTGCCGATCAGGATCGAGCAGCGCGCGGCCGCCTCGCTCATCACCTCGCCGGCCTGCGCGACCGATGCCCAGGTGTAGGCGCGATAGTCCAGGTCCATCGCCACCGGGATGCCGGCCGCGACGGCGATCGACATCGCGTGTTGCGCCGCCAGGCGCGACGGCTCGCGCGACAGGGCGGTGCCGGACACCAGCAGCAACCGCGCACGGCACACCAGCACCTCGTCCACGTCCGCCTCGCACAGTGCCAGATCCGCCGCACCGTTCCGATAGATGACCACCTGGCAGCCGTCGGCACGCATCTCGGTCAATGCCAGCGTGGTACGCGCGCCGCTGGCATCCAGCGTCACCCCGTCGGTGGCGACGCCGCCCGCCCGCAGCCTGGCCATCACGTAGCGTCCGACCATGTCGTCCGAGACCCGGCTCAGGATGGCGGTGCGCTTGCCGAGCTTCGCCGCCCCCAGCGCGATCAGCCCCGGGGATCCGCCGACGTGCTTCTCGAAGCCTGTCACATCGGCGAAATCGGTGTCGTGCTCGCGCGCGTACAGATCCAGCCCGACCCGCCCGAGCGTCAGCACGTCGATGTCCTGCCCCTTGCCGCGTCCGGCCAGTATCGATAGAAGCGCCATCAGAATGCCTGTCCATCGCGGTGCGCATCCTGCCAGTCGCGTCGCGCATCGGTCACCGATTCGCGCACCGATACCTCGGGGATACCCACCTGCCACCAGCTGCCACCGTCGGTGGAGTCCACCGCATTGGTATCGATGGCGATGCAATAGGTGCTGCGCGATTCCCGCGCCCGTTGCAGCGCGGCCGCCAGCCCGTCCAGCGAATCGACCTGCTCCGAGACGGCGCCCAGCGAGGCGGCGTGGGCGGCGAAGTCGACCTTCGGATACGGCGTTTCGGCAGCGGTCCCATCATCCAGCAGGTTGTTGAACGCCTCCTGCCCGGTGGCGCCCTGCAGCCGGTTGATGCAACCGAACCCGCGGTTGTCCAGCACCAGGATCACCAGCTTGTGCCCCAGCGCCACCGAGGTCAGGATCTCGGAATTCATCATCAGGTAGGAACCGTCGCCGACCACCACGTAGACATCCCCGTCACCGCCCTGCTCGGTCTCGGCCATCTTCACGCCGATGCCACCGGCCAGTTCGTAGCCCATGCAGGAGAAGCCGTACTCGGCGTGATAGCCGCGCGAGTGCTCGGGTGCCCACAGCTTCATGCCCTCGGCCGGCATGGAGCCTGCCGCCACCACCAGCACATCCCGATCTTGATCGGCGTGGCGGTTGAGCACGTCGGTGACCTGCGCGTCCGAGGGGCGGTTCTGGCCGCTGCCCTGCAGCGCTTCATCGATCAGTGAACGCCACGCCCGCTTCATCGTCGCCAGCGCCTCGCCGTGCGCAGGCTCGGCGCTCCAGCCTTGCAGTCGGGGCGACAGCTCCTCCAGCGCACGCTTCGCATCGCTCCTGAGGGCCGTCGCCGAGTGCTTGTGCGCATCCAGCTGCGCCACGTTGATGTTGACCTGCGGCACGCGCACGTTCGACAGCACCGAGCGCGAGCCGGTGGTGAAATCGGACAGGCGCGTACCGATGGCGATGATCAGGTCGCTGGCCTCGACGATCGCGTTGGCCGACGAGGCGCCGACCACGCCGACCCCGCCGGCATTCAGCGCATGGCTGGCGGGCAGCGCGCCCTTGCCGGCCGACGTCTCCACCACCGGAATGCCGTGCGACTCGGCGAACGCCTGCAACGTCTCGCAGGCGAAGGAGTAGTGCACGCCGCCGCCGGCGACGATCACCGGTCGACTGGCGCTGCGCAGTCGGGCCGCCACCTCGTCCAGCGTGCGCTCGTCGGCACCGGCTCGCGTCAGCCGATGCACCAGGGGCTCGAAGAACCAGTCCGGATAGTCGTAGGTCTCGGCCTGCACGTCCTGTGGCAGGCACAGCGTGGCGGGTCCGGCCAGTTCCGGGTCGGTCAGCACGGAGATCGCGCGCGGCAGGGAGCTGATCAGCTGCTCGGGTCGCGTCAGCCGGTCGAACCAGTTCGACACCGGGCGAAAGCAGTCGTTGACGTTGACCGTGCCGTCATCGGGACGCTCCACTTCCTGCAGCACCGGCGCACCGGTGCGCGAAGCCATCGTGTCGCCCGGCAGCAGCAGCACCGGCAGGCGATTGACGTAGGCGGTGGCGGCGCCGGTGAGCAGGTTGCTGGCACCCGGGCCGACCGAGCTGCTGACCGCCATCATGCGACGGCGACGCATCTGCTTGGCGTAGGCGCTGGCGATGTGCACCATCGACTGCTCGTTCTGTCCGCGCCAGGTCGGCAACGATGTGCGGTGCGCGTGCAGGGCCTCGCCCAGCGCCGGCACGTTGCCGTGCCCGAAGATCGCCCACAGGCCTGCGAACAGCGGCTCGGTACGCCCGTCGATCTCGGTCCGCTGCACGATCAGATGCTGTACCAGTGCCTGGGCCAGCGTCAGTCGGTGGGTGTGCTTGCTCATGTCGGTGCCCGACTCGTTGCGGGTTGCGTGGGCCAGGCGTCGATGACGCGTTCGAAGTTGTGCGCGAGCGCGCTCGTCAGCTCCGCATCATCCATGTCGCCTGTCAGCCAGGCTCGCGCCGGTGCGCCGAAGATGCTGCGTCCGACCGCGAAACCCTTGACCATCGGCAAGCCCTGAAACGCGCGAAAGCCCTCGGCCAGCGCCTCGATCGGTGCATCCAGCCCCAGCACCACGATGCCGCGGCAATGCGGCGTGCGTTCGCCGACCAGCGCATCCAGACGCTCGGCCTCCGACCGCTGCACGCACGGCACCTTCCACCAGTCCGGGCGGATGCCCAGCTCGAACACGCGCTCGATCGAGCGCAGGACGGAGTCACCGATCGACAGCGGCTCGGGCGGCGGGATGATCTCCAGCAACAGCTCGTGCCCGGTCGCGCACACCGCCTGCCACAACGCCACCAGACGTGCCTCCTGCGCCTCGCGCAGACCGGCCTCGTCGTCGGTGCTGTAGAACAGCAGGCACTTGACCACGTGATCCCGAGGCCAGGCACGGATCAGCGTGCCGGCGTCCTGCCCCCGCTCGAAGGCCAGTGGACGCGAGCGGGGCAGCTCCACCGGACGCCCGATCCACAGCGGCCGGTCGCGGCCGGTGGCACGGGCCAGCGTATCGGCCCCGATCAGGTCGTCGCACAGGATGCCGGAACGACCGTGCAGATCGCGTCGCTCGATCACCGCCAGCGCCGCGTCCAGCAGCAGCGACTTCAGTGCCGGCAGGCGATCGCGCGACGCACCGCACTCGTCGGCCATCTCCTCGAACTGCACGCGATGGTCGAACGCCAGCACCGCCAGTGCGGGCCAGTTTCCTGCCCGTGTGGTCACCCGGTGCAGGTAGTTCAGCTCGGGATGGGTATCCGGCCTTGCAATGTCGGCCTGGTTCGCCAGGTACCAGTCCAGCTCTTCGCCGGTCGGCATGGCCGGCGTGCAGCCGTGCCGAGACACCACCAGTGCACCGCTGGCATTGGCCCGCGTCAGGCAGGCCTCGATCGGCTGCTCGCGCAACCAGCCGGACAGGAAACCCGAGGCGAAGGCGTCCCCGGCACCCAGCACGTTCATCACCTCGACCGTGACGCCGGGCACCGTCACGCCCTCGTCCAGCGATGCCGGGATGGTGCCTTCGAACACGGTCGCGCCCAGCGGACCGCGCTTGAGCACGATCGTTGCGGCGGTGCAGGCGCGCACCGTTCGCAGCGCCTGCAACGTGTCGGTGCTGGCACCGGCGATGTGGATCTCCTCCTCGGTCCCGATCACCAGGTCGAACCGGTCCAGCACGCCCTGAAGGTGAGCGCTGACCCCGTCGTCGGCGATGAAGCGCGTCTGGCCATCGCCCTTTCCGGCCAGCCCCCACAGCACCGGTCGGTAGTCGATGTCGATGACGGTCCTCAGGCCGCGTTCGCGAGCGATGTCGAGCGCGGCCAGCGAAGCGGCGTGCACACCCGGGCGCGACAGGTGCGTTCCGGTGATCAACAGCGCACGGGCCGAACCGATCCATTCGGCGTCCAGGTCGTCGGGCGAAATCGCCATGTCCGCGCAGTTCTCGCGAAAGAAGATCAGCGGGAAGGTGTCCCGATCCTCGATGCCGAGCACCACCAGGGCGGTCAGCCGCTCCGGGTCGGTGACCACCCCGGCGGTGTCCACGCCCTCGCGTTGCAGCTGCTCGCGGATGAAGCGTCCCATGTGCTCGTCGCCGACACGGGTGATCAGCCCGGTGGCAAGACCCAGGCGAGCGCTGCAGCAGGCGATGTTGGTGCTGGAGCCACCGATGTACCTGGCGAAGCTGCCGACGTCCTCCAGCCGACTGCCGATCTGTTCGGCATAGAGATCCACGCCAGCGCGGCCGAGGCAGATCAGGTCGAGCTTGGGCGCGGAACAGGTCATGTGCCGTGGATCGTATTGGAACGCCTGTTCCAAAGCAAGCCGTCGATCACGTTGCCTGGAACGTACGTTCCAGGCTAACGTCCAGCGCGTGACCTCTTCCCCGACCACTCTCCCGACCACTCCCGAGCCGGCATCCGCCACCGATCCGCCGCCCGCCACGCTCGATGCGATGCGCGAGCGACTGGCGATCGAGCAGGCGAACTTGAGCCCGCGCCTGCAGGATGTCGGTGCCTACGTGGCGACCCACCCGCAGTCGATCGCCGTCGACACGCTGGCCCAGATCGCCGAGCGCGCCGGCAGCCATCCCTCCACGCTGGTGCGCTTCGCCAACCATTTCGGCTTCAGCGGCTTCTCCGAGCTGCAGGGGCTGTACAAGCAGCACGTGCACGAGCACTTCGCCGGCACCGGGGCGGATTACGGCATGCGCATCCGGCAGCTCCAGCGCACGTTGGGCGACGATGACGCCGTCACACCGCCCAGGCTCCTTGACGAGTTCACCGAAGCGAACCTGCTGTCCCTGCAGCAGCTTCGCGCCAGCATCGACCCGGACGCGCTGACCCGTGCGGTCGACCTTCTGGAGGCGGCCGACACCGTGCACGTGTGCGGTATCCGGCGCGCCTTTCCGGTCGCCATGTACGTCAGCTACGCGCTGTCGCACATCGGTGTCGACTGTCGCGCCATCGACGGGCTGGGCATGATGCAGGACAGCCAGGTGCGTGCCATGCGTGACGACGATGTGCTGCTGGCGATCACCTTCGGCCCGTATGCGCAGGAAGTGCAGACGGTGATCGCGGGCGCGGTGGCGTCCGGCACTCCCGTGGTGCTGATCACCGATCGCCTCGACGCCCCGAGCGCCGAGCGGGCCGAGCTGGTGTTCGCGGTGCAGGATGCGGAGGTGCGCTCGTTCCGATCCCTGAACGCCAGCCTGTGCCTGGCGCAGACGCTGTGCATCGCGCTGGGCTATCGACGCGAAGCGATCAACGGACAGGGCCCTCGTTGATCGCGTCGCCGAAGCCGTTGCCGGGCGGATCGTCCGGCGCATCGCGCGGTTCGCCCCGATCGCACTTCACGCACTCCAGGGTCCGACCGATGATGCCGCGACGCCCCGCCTTGCTGGTCAGGGCCTGTGAAGGAATGAAGGGTACATCCTGCACCCTTCATTCCTTGACAGGCCCTTACCCACGGCCGCAGCTGCCAGGGTGGGTCGTGTCGCACATGCTGACGGTGGCCGCAGGCGAGGATCGCCACCGGGTCGCCCTCGGCATCGCGTGTGAACGCGTTGATCGGTTGCTGCATCGCCCCTGCCTGTCGAAACCCCGAGATACCCCAGCATGACAAAAGCGATTCGTATCGGTCTGGTCGGCGCCGGCTACATGGGCAAGCGTCACGCGGTGGCCATGCAGGCGGTGGGCGCGGTGTTCGACACCCCGCTGCGTCCGGTGTGCGAGCTGATCGCCACCTCCAGCCCGGACAGTGCCGAGCGTGCCGGCCGCGCCCTGGGGTTCCGGCGCCACACGCACGACTGGCACACGCTGGTGAACGATCCGGACGTGGACGCGGTCATCATCGCCTCGCCGCAGCACACGCATCGCCGGATCGCGCTGGCCGCCCTGGCCGCCGGCAAGCCGGTGCTGTGCGAGAAGCCGCTCGGCGCCTCGCTAGAGGACGCCATCGCGATGACCGAGGCGGCAAGCCGGCCCGGTGCCATCACCATGCTCGGCTTCAACTACATCAGGACACCGGCCAGCGCGTTCGCCCGCCGGCTGATCGCCGACGGCGCGATCGGCGAACCGACCTGGGTGCGGGCCGAGCACACCGAGGATTTCCTGGCCGACCCGTCGGCGCCCGCCACCTGGCGCACGCAAGGCGAGGCGAACGGCACGCTCGGCGACCTGGCCCCGCACATCATCAACGCCGTGCTGGGACTGGTCGGGCCGATCCGTTCGGTGCTGGCCGATGTGGAAACGGTGCACGCCACCCGCCCGGGGCGTGACGGGCCGGAACCGGTGACCAACGATGATCACGCGCACGCGCTGGTGCGCTTCGCTCGCGGCACCATGGGGCACCTGCATTTCAGCCGCATCGCCACCGGACGAAAGATGGGGTACGCCTACGAGATCACCGGTACCGACGGCGCCATCCGCTTCGACCAGGAAGACCAGAACGCGCTGTGGCTGTACCTGCGCAGCGACGACGAGGCGGTCGCGGGTTTCCGGAAGATCCTGACCAACGGGCACCACGGTGCCTACGGCGCGTTCTGCGAAGGGCCGGGGCACGGCACCGGCTACCAGGATCAGCTGATCATAGAGGCGCGCGACTTCCTGGCCGCGATCCATGCCGGGGAATCGCGCTGGCCGAGCTTCGCGGACGGGCTGGCGGTCAGCCAAGTGGTGGATGCGTGTCGGCGATCGGCGGTGGAGGGACGATGGAGCGAGGTGGGGGTCGATCCGATCGATTGATCAAACTAGCAAATCCGGTATCAGAAACCAGAGTTGCAAGGATTTTCGACCGCCGCCTGCGCCGGTGCTGAAATGGACCTGGTGCTCGAATTCGCCTCCGCACGCTGGGCGATCGAGATCAAGCACTCGAGCGCACCCGTGCCGGGCCGCGGGTTCTTCGAAGGAGCGCGGGACATCCCCCGAACGGCGAACTGACCGACATCGACATCGGATCGGTCAGGACACCGCACGGTGACACCGTCTACCGCCACGACGCGATGGGCAACCGCATCACGCGCCTGCGATCCACCGCTGCCGGCACCATCACCGGCGAGCGCCATCGATACGCCCGCACCGGCAACCGCCTGCTGGAAACGATCGACGAGCGCACGGGCCGTGCGACCGCCTACCGCCACGGTATCGGTGGCGCCCCGCTCGCCATCGGCCCGCTCGCCTACACCGACGACCCGTACCGCCGACCGGTCAGCGTGCACCGCGACGGCGAACCGGTGGCGACCTGCGCCTACAACGCATTCGGTGAGCGCATCCGCACGACGGTGCATTCGGGGCCGGATCGCCACCGCGCATCACCTGGTTCCTGTACGACCGGCACGCGCTGAGCACCGAGATCGACGAGACCGAAGCGGTGGTGGCGCAGTACGTCTACCTGGACGGGCACCGGGCGGTCGCAAGAATCGATGGCCCCGAGGTGTACGGCATCCACGGCGATCACCTGGGCACGCCGCGCGTGATGGTCGATAGCCGCGGGCTGGTGGTCTGGCGGGCGACCCACACCCCGTTCGGTAGGACCGCGATCAGCCTCGAGACCGTTCCGCTACCGCATCGAGCGTAGCAGCCTCCCTCTATTCCACATTTCCCGAGATTCGATACGACCTTGGGGCCTGTGAAGGAATAAAGGGTGCATCCTGCCGGCCCTGTGCGTTTGTCACGCCAGGCGCTGTGAACGAGGGTAGCAGGGCTACCCTCGCGGTGAGCAACGTAGCGGCACGAACGCACCGGGCCGGCCCGCAGGGTCGCTTCGCAGGGCGCGCCATCCGTTGTTGCTCGTCGGTCGCTTGGCCCTGCCAAGCTCCGCTCCTCGCGCCTAGGCTGACACGCCCTGCGAAGCGACAGGATGTACCCTTTATTCCTTCACAGCCCCTGACACCGCGCGCCCCGCGACGAGGCGCCGAGCGCCGCCTCGACCATCTCGTCGGACTGCAACTTCGGATCCGTCGTTGCCATGCCGCTGGCGGCCATCCGGCCTAGCCGTTTTCCCAACTCCCCAGCGTTGACCGGAAAAAATGTGAACTCTATCGTGAAAATCCTCCCTAAAATTCGTGGAGCACACTCATGTCAACCCTCGTTTCGCACTTCGAGATCCTGTTCGTCAAGCAGGCACCGGTCATGAACCTGGCCGTCGAGACGGTCCTGCAGGGCTACTTCCTGGAGCTGACCAACCTGGAGGAAAAGGACTTCCTGTTCGACATCGAGTTCGTCTCCCTGCCCCCCAGCAGCGGACAGGCCAATCGAGAGCTGGATGACAACACGCTGGTCATCCTGGACAACCCCGGCGCGCCCGAAACCGATAACGTCTTCGACCGGTTGACCCGGGTGCCGGGCTCCAGGGAGACCTATCGGGCAGCCGATCTGAACCTCCGGATCGCCTCGAAGGCCACGGCCAAGCTGGCCGTGCTCCCGCAGATCGTTCCGGTGCGAGGCGACAGCCTGCTGGTGGGACGCAACTTCGAGGTTCGCGGCTACGTGCAGGTCTCCCTGCCCCAGGTCGACGGTTCGGCGCAGAGCCCTCGCGCGTTGAAGGTCATGGTGACCCCGCAAAGCCGCGCGGCGTTCTACGACTTTCCCAGCGACACCGACTTTGCCGGCAGCGTGGTCAAGAACCAGGTGCAGGCCAGCCTGCCCACCGGCACCGGCGGTTGCGTGATCGAGGTGGAGCCGATCGGTGATTTCGTGGCGCCTGCCTGATTCGCCGGTACCCTTGCTCACCGGCGGATAACGCCATCGGGAACGCAGGGGTCGGTAGCGTCTACCATGGGGGTCGACCGATGACGGCGCAGCGCCGGAACACGACCCGCCCACGATGATGAACAGTACGAAGCAGAAGACCGACCCCCGTGGCGGTTCCAGCCGCCTCACCCCCTTTCGCGGTGCGCTGTTCGACATGGACGGGCTGCTGATCGACACCGAGCGGCGCATCCTGCAGGCGGCCGTCGAGGCCGCCGATGCACTGTCGCTCGGTGACCTGCGACCGACCTTGCTGGCGATGATCGGACTGCGCGGCGACCATTCGAGGCCGCTGCTGGAAGCCGCCCTGGCCGGGCGGGTGAGCCTGGACGCGTTTCGCGCCGAGTGGGCGGCGCGCATGAGCGAGCTGGAGCGCGACGTCGTGGCCGTGCGCCCCGGCGTCACGGAGCTGCTGCAACGACTCGCCGAGCAGGACGTGCCCTGCGCGGTCGCGACCTCCACCGACCGAGGGCCCGCGATCGAGTTGCTGGAACGCACGGCCCTCGCACCGTTCTTCCGGTCGGTCACCGGCGGCGACGATGTCGTGCGCCCGAAGCCCGATCCGGAGATCTACCGCATGGCCGCGGCCACGCTGGACATCGAGCCGGGCCAGGCCTGTGCGTTCGAGGATTCGAATCCCGGCACCCGGGCCGCGGTGGCTTCGGGTGCCACGGTGGTGCAGGTACCCGATCTGGTCGAACCCTCGGCCGAGGTTCGCGCGCTCGGGCACGTGATCGCCCCGGACGTGCTCGCCGGGGCGCGCACGATCGGACTCATCGCCTGAAGCGGGTTTCAGTCCGGCAGGGCGCCGCAGAACCCGCCGGCACTGGCCGCGCCGGAGCCCAGCGCGATCATGGCCGGCGCCCGGTAGGGGTCGGGTGGACTGGCCGCGTAGTCCAGGCCGATCAGCACCAGCAGCAGGCCGACCGTCAGACAGGCGGGCAAGGCTCGGCTCATGCGCGCGGTTCCAGGCCGAGCGCCGGGCGCAGCCTGATACCGAACGCGGAGCCTGCGAACGCGGCGGCGAACCACACCCAGCCGTGCAGGCTGCCGGTGGAGATGCCGGAGAAGAACGCACCGACGTTGCAGCCGAACGCCAGTCTCGAGGAGTAGCCGAGCAGCAGGCCCGCCACGGCGGTGGCGATCCAAGCGCGCAACGGCAGTGCGGGAGCGCGCGCCGACAGCCCGCCGCGTCGCCAGCTGGCGACCAAGAACGCACCGAGCACGATGCCGATGTTGGTCAGCGAAGTGATGTCGGTCAGCACGCTGGCCTGGATGCGCCCGGTGCTCTCTGCGGCCGACCAGAAGGGCGAACCGGACAGGTCGGCGCCCAGCACCGTCGCCCCTTTCGCGGCCCACAGCCCGAGTCCGTAGACCACCCCCCACGGTTGCCCGGCGACCACCAGGTTGCCGATCGCCAGCAGCGCGATCAACAGCGCGGCCACGGCGTGGCGCCGTTGCAGGCGGCCTTGACCGGGAGCTGCGAGGCGGTGCAGCAGGGCTGCCACCAGGGCAAGCCCTGCCAGGGTGACGGCCACGCCGCTCCAGCCGTTCACCCCGAGCGGCGGCAACGCACCCAGATCGGTCCACCAGAACAGATGGTAGGCACCGGCGAAGCTTCCCAGCGCGAAGAACGGCAGTGCCAGCCCGGCCACCGGGTTGCCCGAACCGGCATTGACCAGCGTGCCCGAGCCGCAACCGAGCACCACCTGCATGGCGATGCCGAACACGAAGGCGCCGCCGATCATCGCCCAGCCTATCGGCGCCTGCGCACCGACGATCTCTCCTCCGCGCGCCTCGATCAGCGGCAGCGCGACGATGGCCACCAGTCCGATCGCGATCAGTTGCGCGAACACGCCGGACGGCTCGCGGCGCAGGATCACCGCGCGCCACGGACCGGCGAAACCGAAGCGCAGCCCCTCCAGCACGAGACCGAAACCCAGCCCGACCGCCAGCAACAGCCCGTAGCGGATGCCCGACAGGATCATCACCGCCAGCACCGCGATCAGCGCCGCCACGATCAGGGCAACCCGTCGCGGCCACGGGCGGGACGACGAGGCGGGCGCTGTCGGGGCGGCGGCGACGGCATCGGCCGGCAACGTGGTGGCGCTCATGAACGAACGAACGTTCGTCAGCGACGCCCGAACGAGACGGCGTCGCCGCTCGCTCAGTTGCCGCGCAGCTTGTTGATGAAGTTGCCGACCAGACCCGGCGCGTTGGCCACCTCGTGCCCGGCGTTGGAGTACTCGACCATCGAACCGGGGTAGAGCTTCACGTTGTCCAGCCCCGCCACCTCGGACAGTGCGAACCAGTTGGTCGCGGCCCAGTGCCCGGTGTTGCAGAACGACACCACTTCCTGCCCATCGGTCACGCCCAGCGTCTGCATCAGGTCCGGCGCATCGATGCGGCTGTCGATGGCGGACGAGCCGTCATCGAAGAACGAGGTGTAGACCAGGTTGTCGGCACCCGGCAGGGTGCCGGGCATGGCCGCCGCGGCGTGCCCCTTGCGCCCTTCGTAGAACGCGTCCGGACGAGCGTCCAGCAACAGTGCATCGACCTCGCCACGCGTGGCGGCCACCACCTCGTCGGTATCCGCGGTCCAGGTATCGTCGAACGTGATGTCCAGTTCGGTGGCCGGCAGCGTGCTCGGCTCGCTCTGCAGCGACAGCCCCGCGGCCTCCCAGCCGGCGATGCCGCCGTTGAGGATCGACAGGTCGGAGAAGCCGGTCGACTTCAACGTCCAGTAGACCCGAGCCGCCGCCCCGAAATCGGTGTCGGTCGCACCGTCTGGCACGATCACCACCGAACGATCCGTCGCCAGGCCGAGCGCCTCGAAGCGTTCCTCGAGCGTGTCCGCATCGAGCGCCTGGCCAGGATTCTCCTTCGGGCCGCGGAACAGCGCGTAGGGCGCGGAGATGGCGCCGTCGATGTGGCCCGTCTCGTAGGCATCACCCCGGATGTCCAGCACGATCGGATCGACCGCTTCGAGACGCTCGGCCAGTTCGGCGGGCGTGACCAGAGGCCCGAAGGTGGCGGCGAAGCTGGCCGGAGCGGCGAACGTGACAGCCAGCGCGGTGGCGGCGACAAGGTGTTTCATCGGTATCTCGACACGAGTGACGGGCGCGGTGCGCCCGGGGATGCCGGACAACTTATCGACACACCGGCAGCGCTGCAAATGCAATTTCGCTATCAGCGTATTCCGGCAGGCACGGCGGTGCTCGCCGCATCGAACGCACGGGTGCAAGCGGCGGCCCGCGCCGCCACGTCCGTTGCCGAGAAACCCGGCTTGTACAGCCCGGACCCGATGCCGAAGCCGGTGACGCCGGCCGCCAGCCAGCGGTCGAAATCGTCGGGCCCGACCCCGCCCACCGCGTAGGTCGCGGTTCCGGCCGGCAGTACCGCGCGAATCGCGCTCAGCCCGGCCGGTCCGACCAGCATGGCGGGAAAGAACTTCAGCCCGTCGGCTCCGTGCTCCAGTGCCAGGAAGCACTCGGTCGCGGTCTGGACGCCGGGAAAGGACTGCAGGTTCCTGCGCCCGGTGGCCTCGATCACCGCCGGCACCGTGTTGGGCGAAACGATGAACCGGCCACCGGCGTCGGCGACCCGGCCGACCTGGTCCGCCGTCAGCACCGTGCCGGCACCGACCTGCGCCTGATCGCCCAGCGCCGCCGCCAGGGTCGCGATGCTCTTCAGCGGCGACGGCGAATTCAGCGGCACCTCCATCCGGGTGATGCCGGCGTCCAGCAGCGCCTGACCGATGTCGACGACCTCGTCGGGTGCCACCCCTCTCAGGATGGCGATCAGTTCACGTGCCATCGGTTCTCTCCCGGATGCGTGCGAAGGCGGCCGTCAGGCCGAGACGGGTCAGCCGCTCCGCATCGGGCGTCTCGGATTCGATCGACAGCGATGCGAGCGCCCGCGCGTAGACGGCCATCAGCGAATCGGTGCCCAGCAGCAGGACCGTGCCACCCTGACGAAACGATCGCGTCGCGGCAAGCTCCAGACCGATCAGCAGGCCCGATAGCCGCGACCGGCGGGAACCGGCCGACCGGTCGGTCAGCAGCGACCGGGCGCGCAGCTCGAACAGCGCGCTCGCCACCCGCTCCGGCGCCCGCATCGCCTCGTGCACGGCAGCATCGAAGGCTGCAGGATCCCGAGCACCGCCCGTCACCGCCGGGCTCAGCGTCGAGCGCTCGCTCAGCAAGCCGAACAGCTCGCCCGTCATGCACGTGGTGAATCGCTCGATCCGCCCGTCACGCAACGCGACCCACTTCGAATGCGTGCCCGGCAGGCAGACGGTGCCGGTGCAGTTCGGTCGCATCGCCATCAGACCGAGCAGCTGAGTCTCCTCGCCGCGCATGACATCGGCAGGCTTGCCCTGCTTCATGCCCGGCAGGATGTGCACCTCGCGCTCGATGTCCGGCACGCGCACCGCCCGGGTTCCGAGCCGGGACAACGGCTCGTCGATGTTCATGTAGGGCGCTTCGTGCCAGCCGGTCCTGGCGCCGGCCATGCCGCAGATCACGACCGGCACGGCGGGTCCGACGCCGGCGGCATCGAGCTGCTGCTCCAGAAGCGGCCCGAATGCCGACGGCGGCAGCGTGGACATGCCGAACGGGCCGCTGGCGCGTTGCAGCACCTCGCCCCGTGCGCACAGGTGCCAGAGCCTGAAACCGGACGTTCCCCAGTCGACGGCAACGAAGGACTCGGGGCCCTGCCCCGGCGCGTGTGCGGCGCGACTCACGACCGGACTCGGACCGGTCGGGAGGGTGCGTCCGCGCACCGCTCAGTTGCCGGTATCGTTCTCTTCCTGCAGGACGATCTGACCGCGGATCTCGCCCGGCGCGTTCAGCTCGGTGTGCACGTTCACGTACAGCAGGCCGGTCTCGAGCGATTCGGCCTGCTCTTCGGTGAGGATCACGTCATCGGGCAGCACGAAGCCGGTTCCGGAGCCGTCCTCGATGAAGTCGACGATGGGCGGACCGGTCTCCTCGCCCGCCGGCTGCTCGTGCACGTGCGCCATCGTCGGCGGACCGCTGAGACCGCTCGTGGTGATGCTGCCGCTCAGGCCGCGCGTGGCCGGATCGAACACCAGGGCGGCCTCGCCGCTCGCGCCGTCCGCGCCGGTCGGAGCAGGAACCTCTTCCTCGACCGTGAGCGGGATCGTGTACGCGACGGGTGAGAGGTCGATCTCGTCGTCCGGACCCGTGCCGGGTGCCTGCATCGAGGTGTCGCCTACGCCATCGGCATCGTTCGGCTCGGCATCGTCGTCGTCGCTGCTGCAGGCGCCAAGCACCAGGGTGCCGACGACCAGCATCGAACCGATCAGCAGGCGCGGCGTTCGAACGGGAATGCGGGGAGTGGCCATGGGACGGTGTCTCCATCGGTGCCGGAGGCGGATACCTCGCGAGCGGGACCATCAGTGTAGCCGTGCCGTCCGACCGGATGCACTCGGCACCGCCTGTCCTTTGTCTGGCGGTAACCTGTCGACGACCCTTCAACGTGCCGTGGATCCATGTCCGCCCAGAAGACCGTGCGCGAAGTCCGTCGCGTCTACCAGCTCGTCGCCGAACGCATGGTTCGCAACGACGCTGCCCATGCAGCGGCGCAGCAAGCCGTCGTGCAACGCCTGTGCACGCCGGTCGGCGTCGCCTTCGGCAGCGATCCGATGACGATCGAGCGGCGCTTGCTCGACAGCGTGTCCGGGCAAGCCTACGGTGCGCTCCTGTGCGACGAGCTGCTGCTGTGGACCCCACCCGAAGGGGTGTCCCTGGGGCAGGAACTGCTGAGCGCCAAGGCCTTGCGCAAGCGGGCGATCGCGCAGCAGTTCCTGCACCGGTTGCAAGGCTCTACGCTGCGGTCGTGGCACGTCGTCGACGCTCACCCGGGGCGGTGGGCGTTCGTGCATCGGCTGGGAGGCGACGATCCACCGCGCCGCGTGGAACTGCTGGAAGGCTGGCAGAGCATCGAGAAGGGCGATTGCGTGGTGGCGCGCCGCATCAAGCTGGGCACCTGGCGCGTGTTCGCCGACGGGTGGCTGGCCTTCCCCGACGGCGCCGTTCCCGTGCTGCGCGGCAGTGAGGGCGCGCCGCTTCTGGAGCGCGCGTTCTGTCTATGGGCGCTGATCGCACTCGGCGACCAGCGCGTGCTGGATCGATGGCTCCAGACGCTGGGCGCATCGCGCGGGGAGCGCTCGTCCGGGCGGCCCCCGCCCCGTGGAACGGCACGAACCGGTGGCGCTGCCGACCCGGAACGCGAGCGCTTGCTGGAACGCATCCGCAAGCTGTTCGCGATGGCGCAGGAGACCGAGGCCTCGCCGCACGAGGCGGAGATCGCGTTGCGCCGCTGCCAATCCCTGATGGCGCGCTTCGGCATCACCGAGGCCGACCTGGAGACCAGCGAGTTCGCCGTCGCCTCGGTCGCCACCGGACGCACCGTCGCCACGCACGTCAAGCTGCTCGGCGGCGCGGTGGCGATGCTGCACGATGCGATCTTCGTGATCGGGCGCGGCGGACTGGCCGAGTTTCGCGGCTACGAGATCGATGTGCAGGTCGCCACGATGACGTTCGCCTACCTGAGCGAGGCGATCGAGCGGGCGCTGTCGTCGCGCAAGCAACGTGGCGAGTTGCCGCCGGGGCGCTCGGCCGCATTCGACTACCGCGTGGCCTTCGCCGACGAGGTACGCCAGCGGGTCGGCAGGCTGGCGGCCGAACGCGCGGTGGCCGAAGCGCAGGCACGCCCTGGCGAGTCCGGCGGCGAGTCCGGCGGCGGCACCTCGCTGGCGGTGCGCAAGCAGGAGCAGGTCACCAAGGCGTTCGGCGCCGACCTGGTCTCCAGGCCGCTCAGGCTGCGCGGTCCGCTGGACGACGAAGCGGCCGATGCCGGACGCCGGGATGGACGGGGCGTCTCTCTCGATCCGCAGATCGGTTGACGCTTCGCGGTAGCGTGCACGGACATCGCCACGGCACGGCAGCGCTCAGCGGGGCGATCCGGTGCGAAGCCGCTGCAGCAGCCGACCGACACGCGCCAGCACGGTCCAGCACGCACCGGCCAGCACGATGTACAGCGCCGCCTGGAACGTCGATGCATCGACCGGATGCCCGAACAGGCGCGCCCCGATCGCCCCGAGGCAGGCCAGCGTCAGCACCGCCATGCGCTGCGGCTTGGCCATCCAGCCACCGAAATCGGCCACGCCGGTCAGCCGATGACCCAACTCGCGCACGTAGGCGGTGAGCACCGCGACAGTGGCCGCGGCCCAGCCCAGTTCGGGCCTGCCGGCCAGATAGCCTGCCGCCGCCAGCAGCAGCAGGTCGGAAAGCCGATCGGGAAACTCGTTCCACAGCACGCCGGTGGCGCTGGCCCGCCCTCCCTCGATCGCGACCATGCCATCGATCAGGTTGCACAGCAGGCGCAGCTGGCAGCCGAACACTGCCAGAAGCAGCCAGAGCATGCCTGCAAGACCCGGGCTGCCTGCCGCCAGGCACAGACCGGCAGCACCGGCCGCCGCGCAGCCGACGCTGGCGATCGAGATCGCGTTCGGGGTGACTCCCGCGGCGGCGGCGCGGTGCGCCAGGGCGCGCGCCCAGCCGGTATCGCGGCTGGCCAGCGGACGACGGTCCTCGTTCACGTCGCGGCGTACCCGTAGCGCACCAGGTGGAAGAACACCGGCGCGGCGAACAGCACCGAGTCCAGCCGATCGACGAAGCCGCCGTGCCCGGCGATCAGGTGGCCCCAGTCCTTGATGCCGCGATCGCGCTTCACGGCCGACAGCACCAGCCCGCCCAGAAAGCCCATCGACGTGACCACCAGGGCGAGCCCCGCCGCTTCCAGCGACGAGAACGGCGTGATGCCGTGCAGGGCCACGCCCGCCAGCACCGCCAGCGCGATGCCGCCGACGGTACCCTCGCGCGTCTTCGAAGGCGATAGCGACGGTGCGACCGGGCGACGCCCGACCAGCTTGCCGACCACGTACTGGAACACGTCGCTCAGCTGCACGACCACCACCAGCCAGACGATCAGCATCACCCCGGCACCGTCGTGGTCGGGTACCGACAGCGTCAGCAGCGCCGGTACGTGGGACAGGCAGAACACCGCGATCATCAACGCCCACTGCGCCTCGGCGACCCGCACCAGAAAGCGTTCCGTGCTGCCGCGCAAGGCGGCCAGGATCGGTAGCAGCAGGAACGCGTAGACCGGAATGAAGATCGAGTACAGGCCGTACCAGCCGACCCCGATCAGCACGTATTGCAGCGGCAGCACCACGAAGAAGGCGACCGCCAGCGCACGGTGATCGTGACGCGAGGTCCGCGTCAGCGTCAGGCACTCGTGCAGGGCGGCGAACGAGCACACCGCGAACAGCAGGATCACCGCGACATCGCCTGCCAGCAGGGCCAGCCCCAGCAGCAGCACCATCGCCCACCAGGCCTTGATGCGCGCGTTCAGGTTGTCGATGACCGGCGATTCCCGTCCGGCGGGCCGCCGCCGGGCCAGCCACTGGCCGATCGAGGAGGCGATGACGAGCAGCACGAACGCACCGCCCAGCACGCGCAGCAGATCCGGGGGCGCGTTCATCAGACAGTCGCCGGGAAACCCCGTCCTTCAGGGCGGGGAGGAAAGGCGGCACGCCAGCACTGCATGCCGTAAGCCTTTGCAGTGGTCGCGTGAAGGAGTCGCAGCCCGTCAAGGTCCTGCAGGTCCGCGTGAAGGACAAGCACGCAAAGCTGCTGCGCGCGATGGCCCACGAGACGAACTTCGTCTGGAACTTTGCCAACGAGCTGTCGGATCGGGTGATCCGCGAGCGCGGTGTCTGGATGACAGGCTTCGATTTCTCGCCCTACACGATCGGGGCCTCGAAGGCGTTCGAGCACAAATGCTCCGAATGCGGGTCGATGACCGGTCCGCAGGGTCTGGGAGCCTTGTCGGCATGGGCGTGGCAGTGTGGGGACTGTGGTGGTTTCCATGATCGGGACGTGCCAGGCGGCTCGGAACATCTGTCGGCTCGGCGCGGGACATCGCGCTCCTTGGTGGGAATCCCCTTCAGTTCACGCAGGGGAGGATCTCAAGCGGCCTGTCTACCCTATCGGACCAACATCGGCAGTCCACCGGCTTCGGGATGTGCGCT
>Ga0209303_1000208_pt1 | contig 54391 bp, 33 predicted proteins | sample SidtaG_3_FD_187449 | JGI IMG/M metagenome (GOLD analysis project Ga0209303, IMG submission 187449) | Marine algal microbial communities from Sidmouth, United Kingdom - Sidmouth_Asex1 metaG (SPAdes) (version 2) | ecosystem: Host-associated > Algae > Red algae > Unclassified | place: Sidmouth...
AAGACCAGCAATACCCATCTGTTTGATAAATTGTCTTCGTTTCATGTGTGGTTTCCTTTTTAGTTTCTGACCATTCCAGAAAATTAACTATAGATAGGCCGCGTCCTGTGAGCACGTTCACGTGCGACTTTGTCTCTCTATTAACTAGTAGTAGTAGTTCGGAACCGTAAAGCGAGAGCCATTTGTTTCTAGGAAAGTCACCACCTGTGCTCATTTTGGCTGTTCAGTGGACTCGACCTTCCTAGAGGCGGGGATGCGTCTCTTCCCGGAAGGCCGAGTCAAACGTTTGTCACCTAGCCAGCAGGATAGCGGCTTTCCGGGAAGACAATTTCGAACTGTACAGCTAGCACCACTGGTTATTATTGACTACAAGGCCGCACGAAAGCATGCCAGCTAGATTGATTAATAATCCGCAGATCTCGCTCGCAAGATAAAAACTATTGGCAGAGCCTTGACCATGTGTTGCCACCAACGATACCGTCAGCGTCTAAACCACGACTACGCTGGAATCTCTGTACGACAGACTTTGTGCCATTACCAAAATACCCGTCTGCTGTAACATAGAAACCTTTTGCTGTAAGACGTCGCTGTAATTGTTTCACATTGCTTTGCTTCCAAGCCAGTCCCCAACTTGTAAATCCATCACCATATTTAAGCGTTGGTCGTGTAGAACAGATGCCTGATGAAGATGGTTTTGGCGTTGGGGTTGGTATTGATGCCTGTCCGTGAATATAGTGGCACTGTGTCGCTACCTTCTTTCCCCAGTTCTTGCTCCACAGCTCTGCGCAAGCATTTCCTCGCGGGGCATCCCAATTAAACCGATACTTCCACTGCTGTGCATGATGACATCCCCAGCGAACGTCGCTCTTATACTCATATTTTCCGTTCCCATATGTAAAGCGTATGGAGGGATCGCACAGGTTCCCTGCCGAACCATAATTCGCTCCGTCCGTCTCAATACGGTTTCCATTACCTTCAATGAGATGAGCAAGTTGTCCACCAGGAATGTAAAGTGGAATTCCAAGAATACTTGTGTTCAGCGCATTCCAATATTCCACACCGTATGCACCTAGAGCAACTAACTCATCGTCACCTATTGTGCTACTGCCATCAGGCGAAATACCTTGCTCCGCATTCATTTCTTGGACTTCGACTAGGTCCTCTAGAGAAACTGATGATGCATCGGCCGCGTCTTGCGTCCCTTGTGAACCACCTGTCGTCATGAAGGGAATAAATAGGTTTGTGCCATCGCCAGTTTGTGCGGACGCTATTGATGCAAAGATAAGGCTGCTGCTGCCAAGTAGACCTATAGCGAGCAGCACTCTAATCAGACTCTGTTTGAAAGTGAAAATTTTCATACGTTTGACTCCTTTTTGTAGTTGTGGAGGCTCTTGCCCGCCCCCACTAAATCGTTGTGATTGAATTAAGATCTAATGGCAAGCTCAGAGGAATAAAACAGACAATTTAGCAGCGATACCGAGCATTTGAGTGACCTGGCTCGCAGAAGCGAACGTGCAGATGATTGTCATGACCAGCGTAGTACGTAGTGAGACCTTCTCCTCTCAGAACAGGGTCGTTGAAAAGAATTGATTTGACTCGTCCAGTTGCTCGCAGGTCGTTGATCAATTTGCGTGTTGCATCTCGGTCATAGCCATTCCAGTTCCACTGCATTCGGTTGGTACATTGACCGTTATCCGTGCGCATTGGGCGCAAATCAACGTCAAGCCCTACTTGGTGGCTGCTATGGGGTGCCATGTAGCCGCCACCTTTAAGGCTGATATTGCCGACCGAGATGTAGCCTTCGCCATGTCGCTTGTAGCTTCTACCGGCACTTTCCAGTAGCGTCATCGTGTTCCCTTTACCATATCGCTTGTATGCAGAGCCATAGGCGCACAGCCCACTTGACGATCCGATAGTTGGCTGGCGATATCCATTGCCAGAGGTGATGGGTCCGGCACCAGCACCGATAGAGGTGCGTGTGTTATATAGAAGCGCCCAAGTTTGCGAACCGACCATACCGTCAACGTCAATTTGTTTGCCACAGGCTGTTCGGCCTGCATTGCGCCAATGCTGCTGAAGTTTGCGCACTGCCGCTTCCGTCTGACCGCCAAAGATGCTGTCCTTCGCTAAGCCAAACTGGTGGTTCTGGTTCAGCTTGTTCTGAATATTCCAAACCCACCAATCTCGATGGCCTCGTTTGCGAAATGGATAGCTGACGCACCCCAGATCGGTGCCCAAAGCTGGTAGCTCATCTAGATCCGCCTCGGCCTGAGCAGTCGTGATTCCTGAAAGATCGGCCACGATGGCGGTAAAGATGCTTTCTTTAATGCCCGACTCAGCAGCAAGGGCGGGAATCGCACTTTCGTCAACGCTAATTGCGCCATCGCTAGCTACCGTGATGTGCTGCTCCAGCATCATATAGGCGGTTGCCTCGGTTGCTTCTGCTTCCTGAACATCGTCTTCATGATGATCGTGGCCATCCCCCTCAAAATGATTCTCCACGTCAACCGCTTCTGCGAAGGACATCATAGGCAGGAAAACGCTGCTGCCATTTTCTGGTAGGCTTCCCTGTTGTGCGGGGTAGGCCATTGCGCTATTAAATGTAGTGAGTATGCTGCTAAGAATTAAGGTGCTAGCAAGAAAGAGGTCGAATGCATGGCGACCCATAGACTTTGGATTGCCAGATTGTGTTTGATAGTTCTGACGAAAAGTTCCATTGGTTAACATATTTTGTCTCCTGTGATAGATTGTATAATTTGATCATTTGTCTCATCTTTGCAGGCGACAACTATCCATTGATGTGATTGCCGCCTGCAAGGCGAATGGAGTTGATGGAGGCCCCTAGTAGGCGATATTCGCTTGATAGTATCGGGACGAGGAATTTGGATTGTATATAAAGAGTTGGAACCGTACGTTGTCGCGGATTCCTGTCGTTGGTGCAAACCAGCGATTGCCTGATACTCGCTGCCAGCCTTTGGACTGCCAACTGCCGTTGCTGTTCAAATAACGTACATAAACGTATCCAGTGTGGTTAAACTTTACATTGATGTCTTTGCAGCGGGAGGAAGTGCGGAATTCGCCTATATATTTGTAAGAATAGGCAGAGATTGTTTGGTTTTTAGCAACTGCTCCGCCATAACAACCGCCGCCTGTTGATGGAGAACCACCTGGGTATGCGTGGCTACCAATCCTGCTGGCGATGTTGTTCATAATGCTCGTGATAGAGTTTGCCCACTGCTTGTCTGTTGCATAGCGAACATTCATGCCTGCTAGGTGCGCTCCGTTGTAATAAGCACCCCCTGGCGTTAGATAATTCTGCTTTACTTTTTCCATTACAAATTTTACAGAATCGGCCTTGGATGCATAACCTTGGGCGCAATCATAGGGGCAGTGATCAAACGCAGCATAGCCAAATAGATTGTTTTTCTCTCTTGCAATCCGACTGGTGCCCCATGCAGATTCAAGCGCAGCGTGCGACACAATATAGATTGGATTAATATTGTGCCGTTTGCCGGTCTCTACAATCACATCTCCCAGACCGATAAGACCGCTATCTGACCGGATGCTGCGTACTGCATTATCGATTTGAGCACCCGTGACGTTCGGGACCTGCAATAAATTTGTGTGAGTTGTATAGTTTTGAGGTGGTAACGCGAGAAGGTCGTCTGCAACTTCTTCGCTGCCATTTGCAGCAAATGGAATATTTCCATTGCCATCGGGGGTTGGCGGGCTATCGACAGTAAAGGCAGTCGTTACCATCGGCAAAAATAACAGATTTTGCGAAGTGTCGGTCTGTCCACTTTGTTGACTAGGAGCCGCCATTGCGGGGCTAATAAGCCCAAATGAACCACTCAGAACTACGGCACAGGCAGTCAATAAATAGAGCACAGTTCTATGAATTGATCTCCGACTAAACTTTGATATTTTGAACATAATCGATCTCCTTGTTTACATTTCTGGTACATCTAACATTAATTAACTTGTTTGGTTCGGACTAGCGAAAGAAAAAACCTCTCTGGCTATTGAGATGCACGGTCGTCATCAATTCTGGCATGGGATTAAATAAGTTGTGAGATCAAAAAAGCCCAGCGCAAATTGCGCTGGGCAAAAATTTTTTAGACCGAGAAGCGAATCAAGAATCTAGCGACCGTAGGGTTTGTCATGCCCGAGCGCGCCCTCGAATTTGTAATCGGGGGTATCGGGCATCCACTCTTTGAGCATCTGTAGATTCTCGCTAAAAGCCTGCGGGAATGACAAATCGAGGAGCGCTTTCCCAAATCCTACGGTAGCTAGAACAAGAATCAGTAGACCACGTTAGCTGAGCGAATATCCTGAGAGGTGTGGCGGTCTACCGAGAATTAGCTGTCTTCAACATTAGGATTATGCTTAATGATTAACGGCAAGAACACGTCGATCTCCTCTTGGCTCAGCAACTCATGTGGACCAGGGAGCGGCTCTAGATCTGGAGACGTGAGATTTGATAAGTTACCCAAGAAGGTGGGCCACTGCGACTGTTCGGTAAAGCTAAAGAGTGTATCTTCAAAATACTCTTCATAGCGCTGCGATGGTTTGAGTGGATAGTAAATGGAGATTCCTTGACCATTTCCTAAATCGATCACGCTATCCTCTGGCGGCAGGAACGGATTCTCGCCCGCTGTCGACACTTCGTTGCCAATAATCAATGGGGTCGATCCGGTCAGGCTGTCGATCAGTTCGCTCACCAATCTGCTTGCCTGCTCATCTTCGAGTTCGCGCTCTAACCGTACTGCCCAATCCAGCAGATCAATATAGACATCTTCATTCTCATTGATCAGATCGTTATCGCTATCAAACTTCTGCGACAGCGTGCGGACGGCGCGTAGCGTTGACTTGAGCGCTGTATCGTCGGCGTCCAGCAGTTCGATAAGCCGACCACTCAGCGCATCGAGGCTTTCGTGGGCGGACGCAACCTGCGATAGATCGAGCACCGAGATTGTATACGCGAGCGTTTCGCTTTCGGCTAAGTGCGCATATTCGCGGATCACGCGTCGTGCGATCAGATCTGGCGTGCTCAACAGATCAAACTGCTCTGCATAGTGTTCGTAGGCGAAGTAATCCCACCCGTAGTATTGTGAACTCAACAGATAATCAGCTTGATCGCGTAGCTCATACGCCACCTCGAAAAGATTCATTGAGCACGCATCAAAGTGCAGGATATCAACCTGCTCGATGCGAGAATCTTTGATCGCCTGCGCAATCTCTTTGGTGGTCAGGTGAGCGCTCAGCTCTTCGCCACCATCCGCAATATCGCTGGTGCGATCCCACGCAATGCCGCGCAGTGCCTGCCCATGGTTTGCAATCACAAGGTAGGTAAAATCGGTTGGGAAATTGCCCGTGCCCCAGTTGATGAACTCTGTAATCGTGGCGGGGTCGTCCATGGCACGTTCCGTTTTGCCCTCATCATTGGGGCTTACCGGCAGCGGTTCGCTAATCGTGGCATTTTGCCTATTCTTCCCCGGTTCGATCAGATACCGCATCGTATCGTCATCTTCTGGCCCATCCACAATCGCGGCAATGCGTACATTGGGATTCTTCAACTGCCGTCGAATTCGATTGAGAGCCTTTTCAAACTTTCGATGCAGTGCCCCACCATCGCCAAAGTCCCCAGCCAGATAGAGCAGTACGGTCCAGTACTCTGCATCAGTGCCGATGACAGAAATCTCTGTGGTGACGGGGGGCGACCAGTTTCCGGCATCGTCGCGGACGCGCAATGATATTTTATGTATTCCGGACGGCAGCGTATCCGCAGGAACATCCAAATCTGGGCTTTCGCCAAGCACGAGATCGTTGTTCAATTCCCAACGCCAAGCCACAATCTCACCCGACGCATCGCCAACTTGACCACCGCCCACCATCGTCAGAAATTCGTCTTCTTGCAGCGTGCGTTGCCCCACATAGTTAATCGTAGAAATTGGATCTGCATCGGCATCATCGCTCGGAATGACCAGATCTACTTGCTGTAGACCAGCACGAGCAACGATCTGAATGGACACCTTTTGGCCATCCACTTCTGCCGAGATAGCAATGAGATCATCCGCTGCGATCGTTTCAGCCACCTGGCTCAAATCTGCGCGATAGTACGGTCTCATTTCGTGCTGCGGAAAAACATGAGCCGCGGTTTGCGTTTTCGAAGCGGTCGCGCCGTCAACAGAAATCGAAACCGTCACGTCATTTGTCGGCTCACCATCCATATACACAAAACCAACAATACAGATATCCGACCGCTCATTGCCCGGCGGCGTGATATCGCGACATTCGGCGGAGAGCGCGGCCACCGGATCCGCTGGCGGCGGCAGTGGCGTATCTGTTGGCGTATCCTGTGGCATATCCGTTGGCGGGATCGGCGTGTCGGTTGCTGGGATTGGCGCGTCGGTTGGCGGAACAGATGTCGGCGGAACAGGCGTTGGTGGAATCAGCGTTGGTGGAATCGGCGTCGGTGGAACAGGTGTTGGCGGAATCGGCGTCGGCGGAATCGGCGTCGGTGGAACAGGTGTTGGCGGAATCGGCGTCGGTGGAACAGGTGTTGGCGGAATCGGCGTCGGTGGAACAGGTGTTGGCGGAATCGGCGTTGGCGGAATCGGTGTTGGCGGAATCGGCGTTGGTGGAATCGGCGTTGGTGGCGGCGAATTTACACAGACTAATTCGGCCCACGTATTGGATCCAACAACACCATCCGCAGCGAGACCGCGACTGCTCTGAAAATTAACGACAGCGTTGTGCGTTGCGGGCCCGAAAATGGCATCGACCGTGACGTTGTAACCAAATTTGTGGAGCAGCAAATGCTGCAAGGCGCGCACACTTTGTGCCGTATCACCTTGCCGCAATGTGAAAATGAGTGCATTCTGCCACGTACTCGGCCCGACAATGCCATCGGCAGCAAGCCCATTGTTCGCCTGCACTTGTGCTACTGCATTTTGGGTGCCACTGCCATAGAAACCATCTACGCTGACCGATGTGTCGCGGTTCAGCACTAGGTATTGGATGGCGGTAACATTAGAGCCTGAATTATTGAACGTTGTGCTATGGGTAGGCCAGCAGCCTTCGGGTTCGGCGTGAAGTGAGTTGGTTGAAGGCAATTGAAAAAACAGTAATACTATGAAAAGGGGGAATATAACCTTCGAAAACATTCGCAGTCTTTGTTGGTGAATAGCTGTTTGATACATACCATCTCCATCGATTTTCTTTTGCGCAGAAAAATCATCCATTACAGCATTCTTTTCTAGATTATACTGTAATGGATGATTGGGCGTCGAAAAGCCAACGCAATTTAATTTGCTTGTTCGGTCGTAAAGCGCACGAGTCGATCTTTGTACCAGAAAGCGCTATGAGTTGCTAGCGGTAAATAAGTGGCAGATGTACCCTTACAGATTCTGGGAACATCAAGTGGCCCAGCGGTGGTAAATTGTGGGTATCCACGCCACCATTTGAGAGCGCAGGAACGCCGCTGCTCAAAAATTCGTGCCAAGTGGAACGGTTGTGGAAATTGGGGAATGTTGTCCCAGCAATGTAAGCACTGAATGCATCTCCACCAGCAAAATTTGGATAGTAGATTCCCACCCCATGCGCTCCCTCCAACGCCCACGTTCTGGGTGTGCCAAAGTACTCGAATGGACCGCTCAGATGATCCTCATACGCAACGAACTCATCTATGCTATCGATCACCTGCTGCGCTTGATCCGCCAAACCAACATCGTCAATCTGCGCCCGAACCCGAGCGGCAAAATCTGCTAAATCGATATAGTCATCATTGAGCGTTAATTCCAGATCGCCGTCTGAATCGAAAGCCTGCGTCTCCTTGCGGATCTGATCGATCTGCGACAAATTTCCCTGCCCTCTGCTTGCATAAGATTGAAGCGCTTGCGTAAAGCCCTCAAATGCCAGCATGACCTCATCATAGCCACTTAGATCAAGCACGCTGATCGTGTAAGGTCGATTGTGATTGGTGACTACCTCTGCATAGGCTACCGCAACGGACGTAGCCATCTGTTCTGGCGTTGTCTGTGGGCCGATTGCCTCAAAATAGCGCTCGTATGCAAACGCACCCCATCCCGTATTCTGCGACGCAATGATATAGTCGGCATAGCCATCCGCAATGCTCGCATTTTCCAGTAGACCAAACGAGCAACCATCATAGTGGATCACGTCGATCCGGTTATTGCCATTATCCGTAACTGCTTGCAGTACTCTTCGAATTTCGGAGGGAGTGAGCAGCGCATTACCCGTAAAATCGCTGGTTGTGTCCCATGCGATGCCCTCTACCCCGTTGGCATGATCCGTAATAGCCAAATAATAGTGCTCGGCCGGGAACTGCGTTTGCGCATCCACGATAAACGCTTGTAGCGTCTCTGGCACATCCATCGCCAACTCGCCCATATTTACATAGGTTGCCTCTGGCGTAAAGGTGATCATTTGGGCGTCGCCATCTTCTGGCCCGTCGAGCAGCGCTACAATATTGATCGTCGGCTCATCTTGCGCAGTCTGCACCACCCCCGCCGCGAGCATCTGCTGTTCCACGCGATTAATGGCCCGCTGCAAGTGTGTATAGACAAGCCCGCCATCGTACAAAACCGTGTCCCCTGCCAGGTAAAGCATCATCGTCCACGAGTTTTCGGTTACGTCGGGAGATGGATCGTCATCACCAAATCCGTTGTCCGGCTCCTTGTTACATACACTATCTTGCATAAACCACGTACTGGTAGGAGTCGTCAGCGCGTTCAAGCCGCCATGAATCAGCGCCTGACATGCACCGTGCGTTGCCGCCGCGTGATGCGCCATTCCAGCTACCGGCACGCGATCCGCAAGCGCTTGCCACGTACCATCTGCCCACGCCCACACTACATCCATATCCGCATCCTCTTGGTCAGCCGTTGTCGGATCGCCCGAGCCACCAATCAGCAAGATCTGCTGCCGCTGCGGATCGTAGAGCAGCGTGTGCCCAAAGCGACCCGGTGGCGAATTGTCGATTTCAATTTTGCGCCAGCTTCCATCTCGCCATGCCCACGTGTCATTATAATAAGTGGCAGTATCGCCATCCACGTGATACCCGCCAAAGAGCAGTACTTGGAGCGAAGCAGCATCGTAGATCATCGCATGACCGCGCCGCGGTGGAGGACGAAGCGCGTCGGTCCGTTCGGTCCACTGCGTGCCATCCAAGACCCACGTGTCGCTGAAAAAACCGGCTTCATCGCGCGAGCCGCCAAAAAGTACAACTTCCTCGCGCAATTTATCATAAACCATTGCATGGCCCCAGCGTCGTCGCGGTCTTGGCTCGGCTTGGTCATTGGGTAGCCCGTCCTCATACTGATTCTGCCAATCGACGCCATCCCACACCCACAGATCGTTGCGCGCGTACTCATCGTGGCCGCCAAAGAGGACCGTCTGCTCACGCGCTGCGTCATAGACCATCGTATGACCAAAGCGCGACGTTGGCGAATGGATCGGAGCGCGGATCTGCCACTGATCACCATCCCAGATCCACGTATCGGCCACGGGGGAAAAGCCAACCACGCCGCCAAAGAGCACCGTCTCATCGCGCGCCGAATCGTAGACTATTGCATGTTGACTGCGCGAATTGGGAGCCGCCACTTTGGGGACCATCTGCCAACTTTGATCGCGCCATAACCACGTGTCACCACTGTAGCCACTGACGCTTTGGCCGCCAAATAGTAGCGTTGCGTTCCGAGCGGGAAGATACGCACCTGCTGCCGCTGTACGCGCGGTGGGTCGCTGCTGTGGAGCAAAGTGCGTCCACGTCGAGCCATTCCACCGCCACGTGTCGCTCAATTGACCATCCACGCTGCTGCCGCCAAAGAGCAGCACGCCATCATCTGCCGAAGCCAGAATATGCCTCGCCCGCTGCGCAGGGCCAAGTGATGGACCATTGGATAGCGTTATTTCGTGCCACTCGTTACCATCCCACTCCCACAATTCGCCCAGCAGTTCGCCATTGCTTCTGCCGCCGAAAAGAACAACCCGCCCGCGCGCAAAATCATACGCCATGCTGTGGTGCGTCATCGGTGGCGGCGCATTATCTGTGAGTACCTCTTCCCAGTTGCCGTTGCGCCAACGCCAAGTTGAATTACTTTCTGTGCCGCTGCGACCGCCAAACAAGATCATTTCGCCACGCGCCGCGTCGTAGACAATTGCGTGATCTCGCAAAGCCGGCGGTGCAACCGAGATCTGCGGCTGTTGCCAAATTGTACCGTCCCAAATCCACGTGTCGCCCAACTCAGTCACGCCATTCCAGCCGCCGTATAAAAGTAGCTCGTCGCGCGCAATATCAAAAACTATGGCGGATTCGGCACGGGGGGAAGGTCCCAAATCCGCCATGGTTAACAACTGCCAACCCTGCTCATTCCACTGCCACAGATCGTTAAAGTAGGTTTCGGCTTGGCTGCTTTCGCCCACACCACCAAAGACAAAAGCCGTGTCGGCTGAAGCCGCGACAGCGTGCTCTTGACGCGCCGATATTTGAGCTGGGATCCATTGAAGCGCGTCCTGCGCGTTCACCGCAGCAACTCCCATGATGAGCGAAAGAATAAAAGTGGTGAGTAGAATTTTGATGCATTTCATTTGGTTGACCTCTTCAAAAGTTTGCTAACTGCGCTTTGCTGATAGAGATGCAACAACCGCTTCGATTCTGGCACGCCCAATCAAAAGAGCCGACCAGCAACTGATCGGCTCTTATTAGTTATATGATAAATATGGCTCAACGTGATGGGAAAAAAGGCAGGGATCCTCCCAGCCACGCATAGGTCTACTTCCCCTTGGGTTGATGCGTGCAGCGCACAGCCACAAGGGAGTTCACATCACACGGTGCCAGCATGTCCCCCGCCCTTTTTCCTCGTGTCGACTTTGTCCGTTTTGGGGTAGTAGCGCGGCTTTCGGGTTGGTGTATGTTGTGACCTCACCCTAATAGAATGCCAAGTCCCCCAAGAATATAAGTTCGGCTTTTTGCTCCGGTTTAAAGTGACAGTTACCCGAAGCCACGACCTGCTGATTCTACCTTGTTATAAGCGGCAGAAGAACCGTCACTTCTACTTCGGACGGATTTTCGAGCGGATTCTCGGACGGATTCTCAGAGGGCGAGACGACCGGCAACGGCGGGATCACGGGTCGTGGATCTGGCGTTTTGCCATCGAGCGCTTTTATCAAAAAGCTGGCCCAAGATGTGCTTTGTGCAAACTCAAAAAGCGGGCTGTCCTGATTCACGTAATTATCGTAATTTGCACCACCTGGTGCGGGCGGGTAGAAGATCGAAATTCCGCTGGCGTTGTCTAATGGAATGAGCGCACCACCCGCCACATATACGGGCAATTTATCCGTCTGCGCACGTTTGTGAACGATGAATGGCTCGGTCAATATGCCGCCCGCGTTGCTGTTGCCCTGCAACTCGTTGATGAGCGCATCAGCCTTGCGCTGAATGGCGCTATTGCTAAATTGTGCTTTGATTTTGGCGGTCCAATCGCCCAAATCGACGTAGATGTCTGCCGTGTCGTTGATAAAGTCGTTATTGCTTTCGAAGTGAAGCGCCTGCTGCAACGCGCTATCTAGCAGCGGGCGATTGGTCGTATCGTCGCCATCTAACTTTGCGATCAGCTCGGCGGCTAATTCGTCCAGCGCGGCAACGGTTTGGACGGTTCGATCAAGATTAAGGACCGAAATTGTGTAGGGAACTTTGATGCGCTCGGCCTCCGATGCGTAGAGATCGGCGACGGCTGTGGCGACTTCGCGTGCGGTTGCGTCGGGCGACGTCATGGTTTCGGCGTAGCGATCATAGGCGAAGAAGTCCCACCCCAGATATTGTGACGAAATGAGAAAGGTGTTTTCATCATCTGCTTCAATTTGCGCGCTGTTCAACCCTAGTGCATTGCTAAATTCAAAGGCGGTTTCTGCCAGATTCATCGAGCAAGCGTCCAAATGGATAACGCTTACCGGATGGATGGCGGGATCTTGCAGCGCGCTGCGCAACTCTTTCACCGTGAGGTAAGCCGAGTCATCTTGCGTGCCGTTGTCTGCCAAATCGCTGGTTGTATCCCACGCAATGCCGTTAATGCCCTGGCCGTGATCGGCAATGGCGAGATAGTAACGCGAAGCTGGAAACTGTTCTTGCCCCCATCCAATAAAGTCGCGCAGTGTTTCGGGGTCGTCCATTGCTTGCTCGCCGTCGGGGTGGAATTCGTCGCTACACGTAGCTGCGGTCGGGTCGATCCGCCACCGCTGTGTATCATTTACCCCAGGGCCGTCCAGCAGGGCCACGGCGCGGATGTTCGTTTGATTTGTGGTAACGCGTTGGCAAAGCGCGTCGAGTGCTTCTTTGAATCGCGCAAACTGCTGCCCATTGTCGTGATAGTCGCCCGCTAGGTAGAGCAGCATCGTCCACGGCTGCGGTGGCGCTTCGTCTTGAACGGGCCGCGGATCAACGCTGATCAAAACCGGGTAGCGCACCCAGTCGGACGGGTTTCCTTCGGCATCTTTTACGCGTAGCTCGATCTCATAATTTGGTTGCCCTTGCCCCAAGAGAGTGGTTGGAATGTCTAAGGTGTTGGCATTGCTCACAACTCCGTTGCTGGCATCTGTGCGCCACTCGTAGGTGAATGTTGTGCTGTTCGAGTCGCTGTCCTGACCCATGCCCTCGGCTTTCAGCGTTTCGTTCCAGCTAAGTGAGGTAGACTCCACCCAATTAATTGTGGCAATCGGTTTGCCCGTCCCCGCCGTGCGGAAGATGATGACGCGGTCGTTGACCGTGTCGGTGACATAGATCTGTCCGCTTGGGCTGCTGGCGAGCCGCAGGAGCGGGGAGTCGTAGATATTGCCAAAGAGAGCGGGTTCGCTGTCAACTAGGTTGCCTTCGCCACCAAATTTGGCGATCCATTCACCGTTTTGATTAAAGGTCTGCACGCGGCCTGTTTCGTCGGCCGCGTAGATGTGATCGGCGTTGTTTACGCTTATGACGAGCAGATCGGTGATGCTGTTGAATTGACCATCCAGACTGCCACGATCGCCAAACTGATCGACAAAGGTGCCGTTCAGCGTAAAACTCTGAATGCGATGATTGGAGGTGTCGGCTACGTAGACACGGCCTTGACCAACAGCAACTGCTTGGGGCGCATTAAAGTGACCCGCCACAACGCCGCCAATGGCGTTCACCGAGCAGGGAGCGGTTGCCGCGCTACAGGTTTCAAAATCGCTGCCACCGCTCTGCACGCCCCGTCCCCACATGCGAATAAACTCGCCGCTAGCGGTGAAGACCTGAATGCGGTTGTTGTAGGTATCGGCAATGTAAATCTGATCGTCGGTGTCGATGGCGATGCCCGAGGGTCGACTGAACTCCCCTTCGCGCGTACCGCTGACACCCCATTCGAGCAGGAATCCATTATTCGAGTCAAATTTTTGGATGCGGCCGTTGCTTTGATCCACAACGTAGCGATTGCCTGTGGAGTCGAATGCTATGTCCATTGGCGTGATGAACTGTCCCGCTGCGGTGCCAGTAGTGCCGAAGCTGTCGATCCACTCGCCGTCCGCATCGAAGAGTTGGATGCGGTTGTTTTCGGTATCTGCCACATAAAGATTGCCGCTACTGTCAACGGCGCTGCCACCAGGCTGCGAAAGGCGTGTCTGATTAGAGCCGTCAAAGCCGATCAGCTCCAATACATTGGGGCCACCATCAAAAACGTGGATTCGATCATTCTGCTCATCTGCCACGTAAAGCGTCCCGCTGCTGCTAACGGCCATGCCTTTGGGAAAGAGCAACTCACCGTTGCTGCTGCCACGTTCACCGAACTCGCGTAAGAAGCTGCCATCTGTGTCGAATACCTGCACGTGGTGATTGGCATCTGAAACATAAAGATTGCCATTCGCATCCAGCGCAAGGCCGTCGGGATGATTAAACCCATCTATCTTCGACAGATATTGTCCGGCTGAGCTAAATAATTGCACACGGTCATTGTCCCAATCTGCGACATGTAGATTGTCTTGGCTGTCCACGGCTAATGCGGTTGGAAAGATAAACTCACCGTTTGCGTTGCCGCGCGCGCCCCATTCTGCAATCAGCATTTCACCTGCATCATATTTGCGGATGCGATGATTGAGCGTGTCGGAGACATAAATATTGCCTGCACTGTCAATGGCTACACCCTCGGGGTTGCGTAGTTGACCGCTGTCGCCAAAGGTAGAAATATGCGTGCCTCTGCCGCTAAATTTTTGAATGCGGTTGTTGAGCGTGTCCGCCACATAGATGTTGTCGTCGGCGTCGACGGCTAATCCGAGAGGCAGCAGAAATTCACCATCGCTGCTGCCGCGCGTGCCCCATCCACGCAGATATTGACCGCCCTGATCAAAGATCTGAATTCGTGCATTTGAGGTGTCGAGCACGATCAGTTCGTCTTTGCTGTTTATGGCGGCGTTGTGTGGGGCTTTTAGGCGTCCATTGTCGGATGGGTTCCAGATTTCGCCTGCCAGAATGTAGTCAGTCCCGCGTGAGGTAGATTTGCTGGGCAGCACAATGTCGACGCGCTGACCGCCAGCCTGCACGGTATACGAGATAGCTTTCTCTTTGCCGCCATAGCTGGCCGTTACTATGATCGTGTCGAGTGGCTTCACGCCTAGGGCAGTCAGATCTTGCTCATAGAACGCGCCCCAAGATCTGCGGTTCGAGTCGACGTTGGTCGTCTGTTGCGCGAGTTCGCCATCGTCTGTTTCGATGGTGATGGTTGCGCCTTCTACTCGCTCGCCATCGAGAAAAACGACGCCATTGATGCAACAGACGGGTTCCTGATCGCCGGGTGGGGTTACCCACGTACACCCTCTTGCGGCAAAGGATATAGCGTCAAGTGAAAGGAGGCCAGTGCTTATGCAAAGGCAAGAAATCACAATTTTGATAGTCAGTCGGTTTTGGGCCAATCGGAACATAAGGTGTTCTCCTATAGGACGTATAATTGCATATGAAGCGGGTTTTTCGGTAACGTCTTAAGCGTCTGCTTTGAGCAAAAGTCATCTATTAACTATTAGTGCTAGTTCGGCGTCATTTGGATTGTATAACTAGCTCCACTGGTTATTGTACTGCGGCGTATAGCGTGGGTGGCTCTGTAAAATAGAAATGCAGGTTGCCGCCTGTTTCTGGCGCGCAAAGACAGCTACTGTAAAATGGCGCTAGCGCTGTCACCCCTTGAGATTTGTTGATTACCCATAAGTCGCAGATACGAAGGGAGAGACCTGCATTCCGCAAATGGGCCACAAAATGACTCGCAAATGAATCCATCCTTGGCCCATTTGCGGAATGATTGTCCGATAACTTACACCAACTGGGAATCCCTTTGGAAACTTTCTTCGCAAGATTCAATATTTGTAACAGTTTACCTGTCGTGCAAAATTGAATCAAAGTGTGTAGTGAGCACGCCTATGTTGTTTCACTAACTAGTGCGGCTGCGTTCCCGATAATTTCGACTTCGAATCCGCACGAAGGCGTGCTCACTACACGGATAACCAAGCAAGGTGAACTGTTACAAATATTTATAGGGTTTCACCTGCTGAGAGCTGAAAGAGGCGGTTTCGCTTCGAGATAGTTAGCGACTGTTGCAGGAGAACGCAGCCCAAAACGCGGGATGATAGTAATCAGGATCTGCAAGCACGAGACGTTGCGCCTTAGCAAGAGCTTCATCTGATGAGTGCCCGTTGTGATATTGTGTATAAAATTCAGACATCCAGCGCGCGGTCGCCTGATCATCTACGGGCCAAAGGCTACAGAGAACCGAGCGTGCGCCCGCAATAAAGAAGGCGGACTGAAAAGCCAACAGCGCCCCGCCTGTATCCATATTGCTGGCCGTGTTGCAGGCGCTTAACGTTACAAGATCCGTGCATCTTAACTTTAAATCATATATCTGCTCAATTGTCAGAAGCTCATCGTGCAATTCTAAATAGGACAGAATTGGTGCCTCCGTGTCGATTTCTGCATGAGCGGCAATGTGCAGAACAGACGGCGCAGCTTGAAGCGCAGAGAGCATCTGCGATGTATTGGCCTGATCGACCCAGCAGTTTGCGTTTGCAGATAAAATTGCAATAGCGTCGATTTCTGTGCGAACGGCCTGCAATCTATTTTCTGCCGAGGATCCGATGAGAAGAGTCTTGTCGCTGCCCGTTTCCTCATCATACGCAAGACAGCCCAAGGCGGCGGTCGGTGTAATCAACAAATCGTGAGATTCAATTAGGAAAGAATCATCGACGCGGAGCGCACTAAAGGGTACTGTATGCAGCGGCGTGCAGGGCGCAATTAATATGGCCTTCTGGGCATACGCTGTTAAATCGATGGGAATGAGCAATGTTGAGAGTGCCGAGAGCAGCGTCAGATACTCCTCCTCCCACAGCGAGCGTTCACTGCTTTGCACGTTATGTGATTGTAGCAAAAAGCTCTGAAAGGAAAGGTATAACTCTTCTTGTAGCACCAAAATCTGCTCTAAATCTGAAACGACACCGGCATAGAGCCACGCATTTTTATCGGCAATAAAAGCCAGCACTTTATTATCGCAAACGATATACTCAATCAGCAATGATGCGTCTTTTGCCTCTAGCACTTCACCGACTTTGAGGGTCGACAGGTTCCAGCTCGCTGCGTTTGCTTCATTTCGCTGACGACGCAACTCGTAAAGCGTCTGCCGCAGTTCGCTGATCTGATTCTGCATGGCAGTGCGAGCAAACGAAGTTAATTCTTCTGGCGTTGTGTGAGTTAGCTGCCAGCGCAAGGCAGACAGCTCCTGCCGAATCTGATTGATTTCTGGCGCATATGGTCGCCCAGAAAAGTTCTGTCCCATTTCTGTTATTTGAAATGTGGTACGGAACTTTTCTGGATAAATGTGTTGTGTTGACCCGCTATCAGCCAAAGGATCTGATTGCAGCAGATCCAACATGGCGCTGCCCTTTGCGCGCCATACATAGTGGATTGCCTGCGTAATGTTTCCTTGCTGAAGTGAAATATGCGCCAATCGAGGCAGTACCTGACCGGTAGATTCTTGATAGCTTGCCTTGAGCTCTTGCACGGATAGCTCTTGTCGAAGCGTATCGCCAAGTTCTGCCGCTGCTTCGAAATAGTGCGCTGCTTTGGCAACGTCTGTCGATAATGTATGTTCCGCTAACTCGACCAGCGCCTGTCTCAAGTGAATTTGGTCGGATCGCTCTTTGGCTATCCGGATTGCGTGATGATAATGCTTGTTTGCCTTATCGCGGCTGATTGACTGCCTGTCTAAAAGATGTAGCTGTCGATAAATGTACCCAAGCGCCAACTGCATGTCGAGTTGCAAAACGCTCTCTTCTTCAAGCGTCTCTTGGTCTGAAGTTAAAGAGCGTAAAGCAGCGGTTGGATCGCCGTAGGTCGATTCCAGCAGGCTGTGCTCAATCTTTGTTCTGATGCAATACTCTGGCTGCCCCATTGCTTGCCAAATTTCTAATCCCTCGCTCAGTAATATTTTTGCTTGCCGTGGCTCGCCTATTTTGCGATAAATAGTCGCAATGCGTAATGTCGCGTCGCCAACGTCAAATGAGGAGTTTAGATTCTTTGCCTGCACGTAAGCGCTTTTGAAGCTAAAGAGAGCCTGCGACAATGCACCGATTTTCTCAAATAAATCTCCTTCGAGCAGCTGAGCCGTGACAACGTTTGGCGGACTGTTTAGGTCGAGAAATTGATCTCGGGCCAGTTGATAGTGGCTTAGAGCGTTTGCAGGTTGGCCCAACTGTGTGTATACAGAGCCTAAATGCATATTCGTTTTTGCTTCGGCAGAGGCAAGCCCTGTTTCACGCGCTGCAAGTAGATTCCGTTTAAATAAATCCCGTGCCCGAACAAGTTGGCCTGTGAGCGCCATTGAATACGCCTGATTTGTCCGTATATAAACGAGCAATTCAGCCATCTGAAACTCATCGGCTAAGTTACTAGCAAGTTGAAGATATCGTTCCGCTTGATGATGATCGCCCATGTGGTCTTGCAGCAGGGCATAGGATTTATATAAGGGGGCCAAATGTTGACGATCTGTGTTGCGAATTTTGCCCGTGCCAATCACTGTCTCAGCTTCATGAAACTGTGATTGTGCTTCGCGCAAGTAGCCAGAAGAGATGGCGGAAAGGATCGTGCTGTTGTGTAATTTGATTTGGCTGACGTAATCGTTAGAGGATGTGATGAAATTTTTTGCTTTAAGATACAAACAATAAGCATCCTGGGGCGAGCCATGAAAGAATGCATTGACCGCACGCAACCAACTTGCAAACGCGTGTGCTTTTGGCTCTAGTTCAAGCGAAGGCAGCGCGTCGAACCGCTCAAAAAGGAGGCGCGCATCATCACTCCCCGCCCGCAGTTTATCCAAGTAGAGCTCTTTCAGCTCTTCAAAGAAATCACCATCCAGCGCAGCCAAATTCTGCTGCAGCCATTTGCTGTGTTGCGTGGCAGAACCCGCCAAAAACTGGCAGGCACGTGATTGTGAGGATTCATCTTTATCTGTTTGCTTTACCATTAAATATCTGTATCGGCAAGCATCTGCTCGCCAATTGCAATGGCGGGAATAAGCAGTTCCGCATCCGACATAATGATTGCAAGTTCATACAGCCCGGTTGCGATGTCGGCAAAGGAGAAGGATCCGTGCTCGTTTAATGTTGTTGACTGTTGGCTCGACGGCGCGAATGTTTGTAGCGTTGACTTTTGCGCTGTTAAGATGATCTGCTCGATATCTACAAACTTGCGTCCATCGTTGCTACGTACCTGCCCGCGTAAGCGCCAGTGATAGCGCTGCGTAGGATCACGGCTAATAGTCAAGTTGACCTGTAGATCGCCAGCTTGATAAGTTTGTGGATCGCCACGTAGCGGCTGCGGCAGCGCCTGCATCGGTTGTAGCACTGCCTCAATCAGGCGCGTAAAAGGATTCTTTTTTTGCTGTCCATCTACTGCATCTACTGCATGTAACAGCTCTAGCTCATCTTGACACTCTGCACAGCTATCGATATGCCGATAGAGCACCAACCGTTCTATTCCGCTCGTTTCGCGTGTTTGATACGCAATAAGCTGTGCGGGTGCAGGGCAGCCCAGCGTCTTGACTGCGGTGAATAGTGGTGAAAGATCGCTGCGTAACTCGGCGGCAGCTTGCACACATGCGGGCGACATCTCTATGCCAGCCCGTAATTCTGCATCAGCTATTCCTGTTATATAATCGAGAAGCGCAACTTCATCGTATTGACAATTATTTTGCATGTTTTTCGCTTGCTTTTCATTTTGAGAATTTCTGCCCGACTCATCAAGCAGCTCTATAGCAAGTAATGCAACTTCTGCCTCATTCTGGCGTACACCTTTCAATTCTAAAATAATTGGATCCTTGCGCAATCGCCTCGTTAAGCGCTGAATGATGGTCGCAACCTCTTTATAATCTTCAAAATGTGTCTCATATTGGTCATAGATATCTTTTGGACCAATGTTGAGAATAAATCGAGCGTGGAAGACCAGTCGCTCTTTCTGATCTTCCAGCAGCGCATCGATCCGTTCGCCCAAAGAGATGCGCAGATCCATTTCTGTATTGTCGTTGCTAGAGACAAAGAGCGCTGCCACAGAATCCACCGACACCTGCTGTTCGCGTTTCTTTGCCTTGCGCAGAGCCATCAGCAGCGCCGTTTTAGCCGTCTGCTTTAGGTAAGCTAGCAGCGAACCAAGCTGTTCTGTTGCCACCAGCGAGGGTTGCTTTGGTGCATAGCGAAAGAACTGCAAAAACGTATCCTGCACCACCTCCTCTGGTTCGACACGGTTTTGAACACCGACCCAATTTTTTACCAGTGATTCAAATGCATTGTGAACCGCAGACCATGCTTCTTGATCCGCTGCAAAGGCGCGCCGAAAAAGTTCAACGCAAGATGGAGATTGTTGCTCACCATTTGTTTTGAACGTACTCCGTTCTTTACGACACAATTCAGCAACTTGCGCGGTGGTAGCAACAGCCATCGATTATCTCCATATCATTCTATTTTGACTTTGGTTATTATCGTCAAAGGGTTTTGGGGTGCGATGATATAACTCCCCAGAAAAGGTCTGTCCCGTTTCTGCTTCTTGAAATGTGGTACGGAATTTTTCTGGGCAAGTATACGGAGTATAGCAGAATCTATTAGAAATCTCAATAGCGATGCAATATTCTGAGTAACCGTTCAGTTTCACTGCCGGTTGAGTGTCCACGGCGGTTTGTGGGCGTATCGAAACAAAGGTAGGACTGAACGGTTACTATTCTGGCTACCCAATCACCTCGGCAAAAAGGTTGCCCAAGCGTTTTAACCCCTCATCGATCTCTTGTGCGCTGGCGAGACTGAAACTGAGGCGGAGTGTATTTTTGCCGCTGTCGCTGGCGTAAAAAAGTGTACCCGGCACATAGGCAATTTTGCGATCAAGCGCTGTCTCTAGAAGTTCGGTTGCATCAATCCGTTCAGGCAATTCGCACCAAACAAACATGCCACCCGATGGCGTTACATAATTCACCTCGGGCGGAAAATATTGGTCAATGCCTTCCATCATCAAGTTACGCTGATCGTAATAATAACCGCGCACGCGAGCGATTTGCTCTTGTAGAAAACCATCTTGCGCAGCATCAAAGAGTAGACGCTGCGTATAGCCCGAAACCTGCAAGTCACTGGTCTGCTTGGCACGAGTCAAGCGTTCTTTTGCCTCGATCGGCGCAACCAACCAACCCACGCGAAATCCCGGTGCAAAAACCTTTGAAAAGGTACCTGCGTAGACGACGCAATCTGGCCCAAGTTCATAAAGTGAGGCGACCGGATCCCCTTTGTAACGCAGTTCACCATAGGGGTCATCTTCCAGAATTGGCACTTCATATTGGCGCGCCAGATCGACCACAGCTTGGCGACGTTCGAGGCACATGTCGACGCCCGTTGGGTTCATAAAGTTGGGAATACAGTAGATGAATTTGGGCGACTGTTGCAGCGCCGCCTCTACCGATTCGGGGAGCATCCCTTCGTCGTCGCAGGCAATCTCAACAAACTCGGCACCGTAAACGCTCAGCGTGCTCAGCCCGCCTGTATAGGTCGGTGCGGAGACAGCCACTTTGTCGCCAGGGTTCAGAAAGACTCGGCCCATGAGATCGATAGCCTGTTGACAGCCCGAAATGACCTGCACATTGTCGGCGGTGGTTGCAGTGCTAACTGGCATTTGGCGAGCAACCCATTCGCGCAGCGGCAAATAGCCTTCGGTGACGGTATACTGCATGGATTGGCGCATGGCTTCATCATCCATCGCCGCAGTCGCAGCTTTGATCCGCTCGACGGGGAAGGTAGAAAAGGCAGGCATCCCGGGCGCAAAAGAGATCGTGCCGGGCTGCATCCGATTGAAGATAGAACGAATCGCGGCGGGTTGCATACGATTTGCTGCATCGGAAAAATGGTTCGAAAAGTTCATGGGATACAAGTCCTAAAAATTGATTGCCTGACAGATTTTAGGCCATTCCAAAAATAAAATATACCGCGTGGCCGCAAGCTACTCTATAAAAAAACCTATAAAATCTGTATAATTATTTTTCTGGTTCAGCCTGCATAGTTCTTTACCTCTAGTGTAACAATAGATTCAACCAAATTCTCTCTTGCCTGTTCTTCATATTTAGCGCGGAAGTGATCCGTAAAATAAATTGATTTCCTCTCTAAAAACCCGCGCAAAATTTTGGCTCGCCCACTGCGGTATTGTTTCTCGTCCATCTGTTGATACTCGGTGCGAATTCGTGATTCGTATTGCGCAAACTCGACAGGTGACCGGCCCAAAATCGACAAATCAATATCCACAACAAGCTTGGCATCTACCGCAATTGGGGAACGATGATGCTTGGTCGCAAGAATCAGCGCGCGAACGGTTTCGGCTTGCGCTGATTCAATCTGCATCGACTCAACTTGCTTTGATTCAACTGACACTATTCCATATTGCAATAAAGTTGCAGCCCATTGCGCACTCTGCTCTTCATTATCGGGCGCACCGATCTCGTAGACTACGTCGTGCAGCCATAGCGCTAATTGTACCGCGTCCGTATCATTTGGAGTAACCGCGCAATTCTTCAACTGTAACAAGCAGTCTCGAATGTGATCCAAATTATGATAAGCACGGTGCGACTGGTTATATGCCGTAACCAGTTCGGCATACGCGGCAGCCGGATCACTTTGGGCGTTTCGATTCCATAAGCGATACCACTCATTTTGTAAATTCATTTTGCTCTATTCCGGCTCAAAACATTCATCAGGCATGGACAAGCCTGGACGCCAGTTGCACCACTGATGCAGCACACCATCCGATGTAACCGAATAGCCGATGGACTGATCTGATTTTTGATCCTGTAAAGCCCAGCGAAAATCGCCCGAAAAGCCAGCTATTGACCAGCGACCCGTTGCCACAAGTTGAGAGCCTGTTCCTTCGCGCCCGACCTGCCCCTGAAGGATTCCCGTCTCTGCATAAACGCCGTTGACGAAGGTTCCCTGAATTCGATCCCCCGTCTGTATGATCTCTGTAACAGGTGGCGTATCGGCCACATAATCGCCGATACTCTCCCAGGGGCCACTAAATCCACACCAGGGTTTGAGCGGCCCGCGGCGAACGCCACACCAGTGGTTGGCCGCGCCAGCACCTCGATAGAACCAGTTTCCATCAAAACTATCCGCCCCTGGATCTAGCGTGAATTTGAAGGTGCCACCATCAAATCCAGTGTAAGTTCCAGAAAGGGTTCGACCCGACACAGTACCGGTCAGCGTATAGCGCACGGTATCACCATAAAGTTGATAGGTACCGGTTACTTGTTTGCCATTTTGATCGAGATCGACCACGCCAACATTTGTCGACCATCGCCCGGCAAAGCTAACCAGAGGGTTTCTCGCTACACTATTATTCCCAGGCGAAGAACCACTACCCGGTAACGTTACTGGTTCGGTCTGTGGAGTTTGAATTAGTGGTGTTTGGATTAGTGGTGTTTGAATTAGTGGAGTTTGGATTAGTGACGGTGTTGTTGGTTGTACCAGCGGCGGCTGCGCAACAGGTTCAGAAACCAGTAAGATCGGTGTGTTAGTAGGCTCTGCCAGTGTAAGCGGAATGGCGGTATAAGTGGCCGTCGGTGGAAGTAGTGTCGGTGGAAGTAGCGTCGGTGGGGGCACTGAGGGTAATGTAGAACGCGCAATTGATACACTAAGCCGTTGCGTGGGTGCGGTATTCTTCGGGGCTGAAACTGGCTCTGCAAGCTGAACGGATGCTTCTTCGGAATCTATAGCGTTAGGCACAGTGTTGGCAGAAATCGATTCATCTGTAGCCGCCACAATTGTTAGGCGTGCGGCGATAGCAGTAGCGTCGCTTGCAGAGTGCGCATCTGCCTCTGTGGCGTCTCCACGACCGCCACAGGCGACGCAAGTTATTAAAATTATTGCCAAAAGAGAAATAATAGCTCTGTATTTATTTAAAGTCATAAGGTTTGGGTGTTTTTAGATTGGGTATATCAAAAGAGATGAGATTTTGGCTGATCCAGAAAAATAATCACCGGATCTCGGCAGTTTTTCTGAAGTAGCTTGCGGTCTTATTCGCCAAGCTGCCCACGCACTGCTGGATCCGCAAGTAGATAGGCCGCCATGACTCCACCAATTAGGCCAAAGAGGTGACCCTGCCACGAGACGCCCTCCTGTAGCGGCAACACGCCGATGAGAATCGAGCCGTAAAAGAAAAAAACAATTGCACCAAGTCCCACGGCCATAAGGCTGCGCTCAAAGAAGCCGCGCAAGAGCAAGTAACCGAGGTAGCCAAAGATTACGCCGCTCGCACCAATATGTACAGAGTTGGGTGCGCCGAAAGACCATGCGCCAATTCCGCTAGAAATCGTGGTGAGAACAGAAACAAAAACAAAATCGCGCACACTGCGAATAATAATCAACATGCCCAAGACGAAAAAGGGGATCGTGTTACCCATTAAGTGCAAAAAACCACCATGTAAAAAGGGCATAAATAGAATCTGCCGAAATCCATCAGCGGTACGCGGCCATACACCATACAGATCAAGTTCCCTAAGCCCAAAGAGAATGCGCTCTAAGTTTAGAAAGTCTACAATTTCTAGCAGCCAAAAGAGCGCAACAATTGCGCCCACAATAAATATATATCGCATCAATTCGCTGCGTATGGTATTTAATCGATCTTGTACAGTCATCCTGTTAGTAGTCCTCGGGTGAGTAGAATGATGGGTAAAGCGTAATACTTTTATGATAAAATATTTAAGCTAAGAGTATAGGCTAAACCAGAAAAGTGAATATACGGATTTTAACGGTTTTCTGGAGTAGCTTCCGACCATGTGTATGTTTTATTTTTTGGACTGGTCATATTACACAGATGATAATATAATTTGGCTCATACAAAGTGACATTTAGTAGACATCTAATCGACATTTTCAATCAATAAGTTCGGTTCTTTGGAGAGTCGTCTGGTCGGCCTGCAGAATAAATCTCTGGCTTCGACTACTGTCCCCCTGATTGCCCAGAATAATATGACCGAATCGGGTGAGAACGGTCTAAAATATTTTTGCCCCCAAATAGAATTTGTCTGATTCATTAATGCCATTACAGAAAAATAAATGTACGTAAGCCATGGGGAGAGTATTCTTTAATGCGACACTTGCTTAAGGACACGGTATTAGAAAATGCCTTTTCCGCGTATAAATATTTTTCTGGTTTAGCCCAAGTAGTACGGAGAATGCAGTGGCCTATACACTCAATGATTATTTTCGCTCTTTACGCCTAGTTTTACGGATCAACGGGCTGGTGATTGGCCTACTTTTAGGATTATTTTTATTTTTTGTACCTCGCAGCACAGTTGCGGCAGGTGGGCTGGGAGAAATTGGCCCAGCATGGCCGTTGCGTATGACGGGGGCAGTACTCATTGGTTTCGGTTTGATGCTGCTTTATGCATCACGCGAGCGGATCATCCCCATGTTTGCGCTGTTTACGACAACCGTTACCCATGCGCTATTGGCTCTTGTTTTTTTGCTCACATATCTGGAACGCGAATATGTTCAACCATCATTAGCCAACATTATTCTACTTGTATTCCTCTTCGTGCTCACGCTGGTTGGTGCTGTGGCCCCGCTTCGCTTTATCCGCACTGATTACCCACAGATGTAAATGCTGCTACGATCCTTTATCAGTCCTGTAAATTTCTAACGGGCCAAATAAAAAAGGTTATCAGAACGGACTGTTCTGATAACCTTTTTTATTTGCTAGAATTGATGGCACTTGACTTGAAATAGTTAAACCGAAGATTTAACTGCCTGTTTGAGACAGAATAAACGCAATCAAATCTGCAAAATCTTGGTCACTTAGTTTGTCAGAATAATCCCCAGGCATTACACCACTATTATAACCCGGCACGATATACACATTTGGGTTCGCAATACTGTCATAAAGATACAGACCAGGACTCGCATCGGCAGTAACTGCAGTGCGCTGTGCGGCAGTATTACCTAGATTATCCCATGTTGGTCCTGTAGCAACGATACCGGGCTCTAACATGTGGCAACCGACACAGGCTTGCGTTGTATGTAATGTTTGGCCGCGACGTAAATCAGCCGAGGCCATTGCTGCAGCGACTCCTTCGGGCAACCCAGAAATTTGATCCGCTCCCTCGAAGTCTGCAAGCGTTAGTGGCACAGCCGTTGCGGCAGCTTCAACAAAACCTGATTCAATTTCTTGCACCTCTAGAGCACCTAAACTAGGCGAGATGATCTTTGCATTTGCATTTGGCGAGCAGCTAGCAAGTAGCGGCATCAATAAAAAGATAGATGTTGCCCAAAATATAAGTGATCCATTGGGCTTTCGCAGCCAAGCGAACATAAAACCTCCGGCAATACCAGAAAATTGTTGCGATTTAATCGCAATAGTGGGCGTGTAGGAACGCCTAATTTTTTTGAAATAGTATCGCTCATCTGTTACAAAGCGTGCATTTTAAGCTGTTCTAATAGTAGTAAACAGTGTAAAATACTTCGGTAATAGATAAACCCATAATACTGAGAAATTTTACCACAGAGAATAATCCGCGCCAATTACTAAATCATCTGAGAAATAATTCACAATCGTGCAGTTAGGCTAATCAGACAGTAAACGTTTAGGTAGTCCCCGCTTGATTTTGACAAAGCCGCTACGCTTCCAAGCTCACAAACTGCTATAGCGCTATTGGCGGGCACTCAACCAGTGGGGGAGCAAACGACGATATTTTTTTGCCTTGGTTTACAGGCGTTCTCTACTGCAAGATTTTTGTAACAAATTGAGGTTTAGCTCTAGTAGATTAAGTAGAAAAATTTGAAATATTACATAAATATAAAAAATTGGTCGAAAATTAGTACCGTGGTACTACATACATTACAAAAAAAGCACGCTATAATTGAACTTGTGAAGGTTTTAGGGTGTAAAGCCTCGCTAAACTCCATAGTGACGTCGTGGTTGGGTGCGCAAACCCACGGCGTCATTTTTTTTGCCTAAAAATATGGCTCTACAGCCAGATTACATTCTCTTATTGAGAAATTCAGTTGAGAAATTCAGCGCACAAATGTCATAATCTCATCTACAATTCGCTCGGACGCCACTGGTGTCGACAGTTTTTTTGCTGCGGCTGCGAAGGCGAACTTTGACTCTGGTTTGCCTAGCAACAATCTATGAACGTTGTTTGCTAGTTTGTCTGGTTCGGCACAGTAGATCCCCGCACCACCCTTCACAACCCATTCTATATTCTTAGATTCTTGCCCCGGAATAAAATTCATTAACAGGAGCGGTTTGCCCATGCTGAGTGATTCGGCGATAGTGCTTGGGCCGGCTTTAGTTACCACGCAGTCGGAAACCGCCATCCACTCTGGCACATTTTCGACGAAGCCGCAGATCCGAGTGGGGACTAGCCACGTTTTGCGCTGCAGTGTGTGGCGCAACGACTCATTGTGTCCACAAAGTACAACAAGCTGGCCACATGATGTCGATCCGACTGAGAGCCGCTTGGCAATTTGATCCGCAACCCGAGCAACTTGGCCGACTCCGTCACCGCCGCCCATTACTAAAACAGCTGGTAAGGTAGAATCCATCCCCAATTTGCGGCGTAGATCCGCGCGGGCCGATATGCACCGTCCATTTTGTCCAAATTTATCAGAGAGTTGGCGAAATGCAGGATGGATCGGCAGACCGTACGCTCGCAGCTGTGTGTCGTTTACCCCAAATTTTTGGGCGTGGTGCGCGGTGGTCGGTCCGTCGACAAAGCAACGTGTGGCGTGTCTGTCGAACCAGTATGGGTGCGATGCACAGAGGTCGGTGACGACTGTAAACCACGGGCATGTGCAAAGATGGCTGTATATTTGAGAGTTGGCGTTGTGTGGGGCTGAATGCAAAGTAGCGAGTACCGCACGCTGTACAATTGGATGAACGCAAATGATGAGGTCCGGTTCGAGTTGGGCTATGGTCGACACAATATGGGGACCGGACCATTTAGCAACGATGGCAAAAAGGATGTTTGAAAGATACGAGGATTTTGTGGCGTGCCAAAGTAGCTTCCATACCGATGGAGCATGTTGCACTAAATGTGGGTAGGCGGCGGGGAGTAATTGCAACGGGGCTGGCGCATGATCGGACCAGAGATCGATAATGCTGACGCGAATTTTGCTCGGATATCTAGCGTCGAATGTGGCTTTGAGCGCTTCGGCACATGCACGATGTCCGCCACCTGTACGACTAGATAAAATTAGGAGATGGGTCAAGGGCTGCTTAATTTTGGCTTAGTTAATTCTGGCTTAGGCGATTTTATTAATATGCCCCTTGCGCACGCAGCACGGCAGGAAATGAACGCAAAATAATGTTGATGTCGAGCAGAATTGTCCAATTTTCGACGTAATAGATGTCTAGGAGAACGGTCTCGTCGAAGGTTAAATCGCTGCGCCCGCTCACTTGGGCAAGGCCTGTCATGCCTGGGCTAGCGGACATACGTTTTTTGTGCCATTCGCTAAACTGCGCCACTTCCTCTGGTCGATTTGGGCGTGGCCCAATTAGGCTCATGTCTCCACGCACGACATTATAAAGTTGAGGTAATTCGTCTAAACTATAGCGTCGCAGAATTCGCCCGACAGTGGTTAAGCGGGGGTCATCCTTCATTTTGAAGAGTGGGCCTGTTGCCTCATTTGTCTCTTTTAAATCTTCGCGCATTGCATCGGCTCCGTCTACCATAGAACGGAATTTGTAGCAGCGGAACTCTTTGCCATTTTTACCGACGCGTGTTTGCCAATAGATTATCGAACCGGCGGAATCAAGGCGGATCAAAATTGCGATGAGGAGGCCAATGGGCCAACCAAAGAAAAAGGTGATGCTGACGAGAAGGACGTCGATAATGCGTTTTGTAAGCAGGTTCCAGCCTTCGATCGATACATCGCTCACGCTGATTAGAGGGATACCATTTAATTGTTCAACAACCATCTGGTTTTTGGTTATTTGGAATAGATCGGGCACAACTTGAGCGATTACGCCATTTGCGGCGCAAAGACGTAATAGACGCTGTGTTGTACGATGGCTTTGCCACGGCAGACATATAATCAGCCGCTGAACATCTTCATTTGCCAGCACGCTGTCGATATTTTCTACTGCGCCCAGTGCAGGAAAGTTGCCGATATCTGTATTGCCCGTAATCGGATTGTCGTCTACAAAACCAACTAGCTTGTAGCCAAGTTCGGGCCGCGCCACAATATTCCGCATAACCATGCGGCCAACGTCACCGGCACCCACTAGTAGGATCCGCTCGACCCCGACATCGTATTTACGCAGATAATTCAGCAGTAATGTGATGACGAAACGGCTTACCCCTAGAAGCGCAGTTGCAAAAATTGCAATATACAAAAACATGAGACGACTGTCTAGCTGCGATTGAAAAAGCAGGCTAACAGCAATAACGACCACAACGCAAGCGGTGGTAGTTGTCGCAATTGCATAGATCTCTTCGAGCCGCCCCTGCCCACGTCGATAGGGATAAACCTTTGACCAGTGGAAGGCAAGTGGCAGCAGCAGCATCAGGCCCAAAACGGCTGGTATGTAGGCAGAAAAGGCTAAATCCGAGGCTGGTTCGACACCGATAAACCACTGAAAAACATATCGCGCAACATAGGCCAATACAGACGCAACAAAGACTAACAATGAGTCGGATAGCCACAGAAGGTATTTCCAAATAGATGAGTCAATTTTGCCGACGAAAGCAGCCAAGCTGTCGCGCGGAATTACCATTTTTGGCACTGTGCGCGTCGTTGGTGCAGTGGTAGTTGACGAATGGTTTAATAGGTGGAAATCTACATGATTCGTAGTTGACATAGGCAATCGGGTAGAAAGGGTGGGTAGAAAGGATACTCCGCTACAATTTAAATTCTTAACAGTAAAATTTGTTTTTCCGCAGCAAGAAAGTATTGAATTACCGAAAGGAATCGGACAAATAAACTTTTGGGTTAACAATATTTTTTATATCAGCTCTTGTCCGCATCCCTTTTTGGTTCTAGCTTTGTCAGGTTAGGTTAATCCAGAAAATAGTTATACGGATTTTATATGTTTTTTCGAGTAGCTTGCGGCCATACGGTATATTTTATTTTTAGGAATGGCCTGAGTGGTTGTAATTATCCGATTTTAAGTAAAAGTAAGGAATTTGCCAAACTTTGGTAAGGTGCGATTTGAACAGGCATCTCTGCACAAATTACGTATTTATAGCAAGCTTAGAATAGAAATCATCATTTGGGAATGCAAAAGAGAGTCCAACGCAAAACTTACACTCGACAGTTATTACTACTTCACATTTACTACTACTCGACATTTGTCTGACAAAGAACAGGCTATTCAGACGGATAATGTCCTAGAGTAAGCTGCTATGATTATCTCACGTACATTAGTACATAGAGTAGACCACGTTCGCCCAGAAAATTGTTCTATTCTGAAAGCTAGTTCAGAAAAATAGTTAATTATAAACTAAGGATATCAGCGTAAATGTTTGAACTGAGTCTCGTTAATTTATTTATTACCTTGCTCATTCTATCATGCACTCTTTTCGCACTAATCATCCTCATTACCGCTAGCAGCGCTGTAGGGTCCTCATCAGATGCGATGGACGTAGCATTTCGAGAGCATCTGCTTCAAAGATACAGATTGAACAAGCTAAAGCAAGAAGCAGATTTGTCGCTGAAACAGCATCGCGCCCTGGCTCCATTGCATCAAAATATTTGTGCAACTGGGCAAAATACGAATCCGTCATCCATGGAAAAGAGGATCCAATCAATGGGCAAAGAACCGGTTCATCTGTAAGTTGTTATTGCATATTATTGCTGCTGCATGTTGTTGCATATTATCGGTAAAAGGTTATGTATCTTCCAATAATTTGGTCTATAAATAAATTTGCCAAGCTTTTCGGCAGATGTGGTTTCTCAAGTTAGCGCGTGTCTATAAACATCTATTGTTTCTGCTGCAGCACGTGACCATGTGAAGCGCGCGGCCCGTACAATGCCTCGCTCACTATAATGGGTCCGCAGGTGCGGATCCGCCAACAGTGCGCCCAATTTATCGGCTAGATCGTCAGCAGACTCGGTTTCAAACGTGAGCCCTGCATCTCCCACCACCTCCTGCAAACTCTGCGCCTTGCTCGTGATAACGGGCGTGCCACAGGCCATCGCCTCGGCCGCGGGCATTCCAAATCCCTCGAATAGACTCGGATAGACAAAGCAAAGCGCCGCGCGATACCACGTCGGTAAGTCCTCATCCGGCACATAGCCCGGAAAAAAGACCGAATCTTCTAGCTTCAATAAACGCACACGGTCGAAAATTTGTTCATAGAACCACCCTTTTGCCCCAGCCAGCACCAGCTTCACTGTTGGGTCCGCATCGGGCCGCGCGCGCCATCTAGCATATCCATCGAGCAGTACGTCTAGATTTTTGCGCGGCTCTAATGTACCCAAATAGAGAACAAATTTTTCTGGCAAGTGACGCTTTTGTTTAAACTCAGCGTCTTTCTTCTGAGCAGTTGCCTCACCGATGATTGTACAGTCGAGAGGGATAAATTGCTCCCCAACGCCATTAAAAATCACATCAATTTTTGCCGCAGGAACATTAAAAAAGTGCATCACATCATCGGCCGTTTGCTGGCTCACGGCAATAATATGGCTGGCTCTTGTCACGCTTGCCCGACAGAGTCGTGCAAGGTATGCAGCTTTAAAGCGCGGCAGCACTTCGGGCATCCGCAAGAAGCTGAGATCGTGTATGGTAACAACGCTAGGGATCTGTGAGATCAACGGCACGATGTTAACCAACCCATGGACTAAATCAGCGCGTTGCTGACGCAATAGCAGGGGCAAAACGGACTGTTCCCACGCGATGCGTGCAAGGGGGTTTTCGAGCGGCAGACGCGAGCGGCATAGTTTGATTTGCTGGAGCGTAAATTTGTTGGCGTTGGTAAAGGCGGTCAGTTCAAGGGTGGGAGTCTCGATACGATCCATATAACGCAGCAGATGTTCACTATATTTGCTTACGCCTGCGCTGCGGTAGGTGGGATCTGTGTTGAGCAATTGCGCGTTGATGGCAATCTTCATAGTAAGTGTGCTGAATAGTGAGTGTGTTGAATATTAAGTGCGCAAGGTGGTAAGTCGCTCGTACACATCCACCGTATTGGCTGCAATCTGCTTCATGGTATAGTTGTCTAGAACGCGCTGACGCCCGGCCTTCGCAAGTGAATGCCGCAGCTCTGGCTGGTCGAGCAATGTTTGTAATTGAATGCACAAGTGTTCGCTGTCGCCTTGAGCAAAGATTATGCCTGCGTCAGCAATTACGTTGGGGATCTCGCCACTGTCGCTGCCAATAACGACAACTTCGCTGGCCATCGCTTCGGTTAGGACGCGGCCAAATTGCTCGATCCAATTTTCGGTGGTGCGGCTAGGCAGAACTAAGATATCGAGTTCGCGATAGCGTTCGGGCATGAGTATGCTATCGACGCGCCCGATGAAGTAGACGTGCTTTTGGATGTCTAATTCGATGGCGAGATCTTCTAGCTCTGGCAATATTTCGCCTGTGCCAATCAACGAGAGCGACCAGTCACCTTTGAGCTTTGCGCAAGCGCGCAGCAGCAGATCGATCCCTTTTTCGGGCAGCAATCCGCCAGCATAGCCGATACGCACCGTATCGGTGGGTGATGCCAATTCTTTACCGGATGAAGATGCTCGAAACAGCTCGGTATCAACGCCAAATTGGGGGATCACCGCAATGTCCCCCGAGTAGCCCTTGGCCTGTAGAACAGAGTGGGCGGCCGCATTACCTGCGATGGCTATCGGGGCTAGTTTGTAGATGTCACGTTCGAAAAAGAGAAATGGTGGTGGATATTTTTTCAAAATATTTTGCCACGTAAAAAATGTAGCCGGAATGTTTCGCCACTTTGCCGCACGTAGGGCAAGCCATGTTGCCATATTATATGGCTCTTCGTCCATGTGTAGTACGTCGGGCTGAAGGTCTGTAAGTTCGCTAAGTAATGTGGGATAGAAGTGTGTGTGGAAATGCCCATTAAAAACGATGGGAATTGTGCGCAGTGTATACCCGTTGGTGTAGGCGCGCTCGACCTGCTGTCGACCGCGGCTATCTTCCCATTCGGGTGGTGCAAGCACGGTAAGATCGACCCCATGTTTGGCGATTTCTTCGGCTTTCCGTTGGTAGGCACCCATGACGAATGCTTTGCTTACGATGACAACTTTCATATACATTTTCCCATATTTTATACTCTAATATACGATATAGTTTACCATATGTTGACCGCAAACCGTATGCTATATTTCTCGGCTTGGTCTATTGTGCGGCGTATAATGAAGATATATTTTTATGGGTTCTCGCTGTTTTGAGTTCAAAGTTTAGGTCGATAAGGGGGTAGAAAAGATGGCAGAGATTAGGTTTGGTACGTTCGACGAGTTGATGGAAGGCGTTGCGGGTGAGGTGCAAGCGATTGCAGATAGCTTGCGCAAAACTGTTTACGAAATTCATCCGGCTTGTGTGGAAGTTGTGCGGCTGGGCGATAATGCGGCGTGTATGGGTGTGGGGCCAAAGAAGATGAGTGAGGCGTATTGTTATATTATGCCACAAAAAGATCGCGTGAATTTAGGGTTTTTTGTGGGTGCAGCGTTACCTGATCCAGTGGGGCTGTTAGAGGGAACGGGCAAAACGTTGCGTCATGTTAAGGTGCGGTCGCTAGATGAGGCGAAAAGCGCTGTGCTGCACGATTTGATCCGTGCGGCGCTGGCAGAACGGCAGGGTACGTTGGGTAAGCACTAAATCAGCGGGTGGGCCTGAATGGTTTACGGAATGTGGTGCAAAACTTTTCCGAATAAGTATAGAATGTGGCTAATAGAATGTGGCTAATAGAAAAAGAGAGAGATGAATACAGATATTCGAAACTTACGTAAGGATTATACTCGTCAGCGGCTTGATGAGGGCGACGCGGTTGCTTCGCCAATTGACATGTTTCGTACGTGGCTCGATGAGGCGCTAAACACGGAAGGCATCATCGAACCCAATGCAATGACATTGGCTACGGTTTCGGCAGCGGGAAAGCCATCCGCACGAATTGTGTTGCTGCGTAGCTTTGACGAGCGTGGCTTTTGCTTTTACACAAATTATACGAGCCGCAAGGGGCACGAGTTGGCACAGACGGGATCCGCGGCGCTGGTTTTCTGGTGGGGCGTGCTGGAGCGGCAGATCCGCATTGAGGGCAGGGTGGAAGAAGTCTCATCCGAGGAGTCTGACGCGTACTACAACAGCCGACCGTGGGGCAGCCGCATCGGCTCGTGGGTGTCTGATCAGAGCGCAGTGATTAATGGACGTGACGTGCTCGAAAATCGACTGGCCGAGTTGACGGATCAATACGATGGCGTGGATCCACCGCGGCCACCACATTGGGGCGGCTATCGGCTAGAGCCGCTGGCGATTGAGTTTTGGCAGGGGGGGGTGCATCGACTGCATGATCGATTGCGGTATACGCGTGAGGAAGAGGTAGATTGGCGAGTGGAGCGGTTGTCGCCGTAGGCTGTTGCCGCTGGAGGTTATAAGTTTATAACTTGAGAATAAGATAGTATGTGCAATAGAAAAAAGGTGATGATTAGCTCGATGTGAGTTAATCATCACCTTTTCTCTATTATTCCTATGTGATATCTTCTCAAAATTGGCGGTAGCGCCGGTTGAGCACTGTATCAGTAAAATTTCTGATTCCAGATCTATTAGTGATCGATTCGTTATTCACCGGTCCCGGTAATTGGAATGGTGACAGTAATGTCCCCGGTGGTCGTAATGGGAACCGTAATTGTTACCGGTACAGATGAAGCAGATACGTCTGGAACGGTTATGGTACTCGTTGGTGTTGCGGTTGTTGTTAGGACAACGGTTGCAGTTGGAATACTGGTGGCCGTTATCTCAGGGAGTGGCAATGGCGTCACGCCAAAGGAGAATCCCTTTTCGATGATGGCTCCAGCAGAATCGGTAACCCGAATTAGTGGGCTCACAGTTGATACGCCTGCCTCTAGCTCAACCTGTAGTTTAGCAAATCTGTCATTAGGGTCGGTATCAATCAATCTAAGCAAACCTGGACTTGATAGCGTAACGCTAATTGTGTGGCTATCAGCTACGTCTAGATCTTCAAATCTTAGGTCAAAGATTGTGATTCCAACTTCTGGATTACTTTCATTTTCGTTTAAATCCAGCGTAAGATTTGTTGGCGCATCATTCACGTTTGTTACTACAATGATAAATTCTTGTGTGGCTTTATCACCCGAACTGTCCGTAGCTTCTAATATAATCGAGTGCTCGCCAACATCCAACGGCCCTGCGGTACCAAACAGTTGGCTGCTGCCAGTTACTCCTAACCATTCTGGTGCTGGCTCAGAGAGTTTTACGGAAATAGAGTCGCCGTCCGCATCAAACACTTCAAAATTATACGAATAATCAGCACCTTGTTGAACCGTCAATGTAGCGGGTTCGGGCTGAGTCGTGAATGCTGGCTTGTCTGCAACGGGATTCACTTGAATATTGATTGTGGCCTGAACAGAATACTCACCATCAGATATTGTATAGTTAAACATATCTACGCCATTATAATTTGCATTAGGCGTGTATTTATATATAACGCTACTCTCTTCCGCTGCTGCTATAACACCGTTCGCAGTTGTCTGGTCAAAGCTGACGATTGTTAAAACGTCACCATCCGGATCGATCACGCCATTTAAAAGATTTAACTCTGCTGACACATCCTCATCGAGCGTCACTATTCCGCGCTCTGGCACAACGGGCGGTTGGTTTGGTTTTGCCGTAATAACAAACTGTTGCGTTACCATAAGCATGCCGCCTTGACCGTCGTTCACTTCATAAGCAAGGCTATCGAGACCCGAATAGTCAAGGGCTGATTTGTAATATAGCGTCGATACGCCTGCTGCTGAGTCTGCTATGCTGACCGCCTCTGCATGATTTGGCGGTGTAACGATTGTGGCTGTCAGTGTATCCCCATCAACATCTCCAACTAGTGTCGGAGCCAAGATCGCGATGCTTATATCTGAACCAGCGGTTAGCGTATAGACATTATTGCTCAATAAGAGAGGCGCATCGTTAACGGCCATAATCGTAATCACGACATTACCTGCGACGTCGAATTCACCGTCGCTAACCGTATAACTAAAGCCACCTATACCATTATAGTCTTTATTTGGCGAGAACTGTACAACACCATTAGCTTCAGTCACGGTTCCGTTTTGCACGTTAGTAATGCTTGTGATTCTGAGTGCTGTTATATCAGTATCAATATCAGTGTCATTAGCAAGCGGAGCAATGCTTATCGGTGTGTCTTCCTCAGTTATCGCACTATCGTCATTTACGGTCGTTGGATCATTTACTGCAAGTACCGTAACATTGACACTTGCACTTGCCGTACTTTTGCCATCGGTAACGGTATAAGTAAATACACCTGCACCAAAGAAGTCTTTGCTCGGCGTATATTCGATTGCCGTTCCATTGTTGATGATTCTAAGGTCACCAGCTATTGAACCGCTAATCTCAAGGATACTAATAGAGTCACCGGCATCTACGTCGATATCGTTATCAAGCACGGCAAGCACACTAGTCATATCTTCGACTGCTTCAATACTGTCTGCACGTGCAATTGGCGCATCATTTACCGGGCTGACCTCAACAATTATCGTTCCAGTTGCGACCGCTTGACTGCTGTCTGCAACCCGATAGACAATTGTATCCGTTCCATTGAAATCTGCATTTGGTGTATACAGGAGCATATTGTCAGCAACACTTACTGTGCCGTGTTCGGTCCCTAATGCTTCAACTAATGTAACTGGATCACCTTCGACATCATAAACATTTTCAAGGACCGATATGCTCTGTGCCCCTGAGTCTTCAATCAGTAAGAACGTGCTGTTTGCAACAGTTGGTGCATCATTGACTCCGATAATTGCAATTCGCACGAAGCCAACTACCCCAGGACCATTGCCATCGCTTACTTCATACGTAAATGCGTCTTCACCCGAATAATTCTCGGCTGGGACGTAAATAACTTGGCCAGTGGCATCATAAGTTACTGTACCATTTGCAGGCTGACCAACATTCGTTATTTGAAGCGTATCGCCATCTACATCAAAATCATTGGCTAAAACGTTGACACTTGCCTCTCCATCTTCCTCAATCGTAACCACATCGTCAACAATTTGTGGCCTTTGATTGGCAACTTCCGGCACGGCCGTGTTTGTTGCTGTCGGTGGCACGGCTGTATTCGTATTTGTCGCAGTCGGTGGAATCGGTGTATTCGTATCTGTTGGAACTAAGGTCTCTGTTGGAACCGGTGTATTCGTATTTGTTTCTGTTGGAATTGGCGTGCTGGTATGAGTCTCTGTTGGAATTGGCGTATTCGTATCTGTTGGAGCTGATGTCTCTGTTGGAACCGGCGTATCCGTATTTGTTGGAACTAAGGTCTCTGTCGGAATCGGAGTGCTGGTACGAGTCTCTATTGGAACCGATGTATTCGTATTTGCAGGCACATTCGTAAGAGTAGAAATCGGTGTTCCTGTACTGGTCTTAGTTGGAAGCGGCGTGCTGCTTGGCTGAATAGCTGTTGCGGAACTTTGTGTAGACAATGTTATAGCAGTAGCGGTTGCAGTAGGCGGTATCGCCGTTGCCGTATGTGTTTCTGTGAAAGTAGGTGCCGATGTACGAGTACGCGTATCCGTTGGTTTCGGCGTATTAGTAGCTGTTATAGTAGGAGTTCTCGTATCCGTCGGTGTTTGCGTTGCGATATCAGTACTCTCGGGCTGATCTGTTTGGGTAGCCGAGGTTACAGCAACGCTACGGGTGGTCGGCGTTTCTATAGGCAATGCAACCGGTGTGCTTGTTGCCATTATAGTTGGCGTGGTCGAAGTGGATTCAGCCATAATCGGTGCAGCTGGAATGAACGTAGCCTGAGCAGACGTGGGTATAGGCGTATTGGTCGCATTTGCCTGTGCAACGACTTGCGCAGTCCGCGCCGCGCTGGTGTCTGCTGTTTCAGAGCGTAAAACGACGGTAGGCCCTACATCAGTCAATTGGTCATTAACTACGTCATCAATATTTGAATCATTACTCGTTGTAGCAGTTGTCACATCTGTATCTGTAGAATTTGTATTTGTACTACTTAATTCCGATATATCCGTATCATCTATAGTCGAGTCATTGTTCTCGTTTGGTATTACGTTATTATTTTCCAGATCAGAAATTTCCTCTGATTCCGTAGCAACTGCTTCGGGTGGAGCTACAGTGGGTTCAATCGGATCTACGGCTGGTTCAACTGCGGTTGGCTCTACCACAATTTCAGCAGTAGTCTCTTCGAAAACAGCTTCGCTTTCTGGTGTAGGTGAAGGCTCAATATCAGCTGTTACCACAGACTCAAGTGTATTCGTGGCCTCTGCTGTAGGAACGACCTCAACTGAAGATAAACCTCCTGGTCCACCCGTCGGGGGCGGTGTAAATAGATCGCCAAGCGGACCCGCACCAAAGTTAAATAACACAATTAGCAATGCTGCCGCTGCGCCCATCATTGCAAACGATGGTCCAAACTGAAACGATGGCCTCTGACCAAATATACGCGCGAGGAAACTTGGCTGAACATCTTTTCGAACTGTACGTCGCGCTAGTGGCTGACGCGCAAGTTCTGTCTGCGGCTCGACTTCACTTTCGAGCGCAGAGCTATAGACTGCATCTGGCCTTAGCACGGATGCAACTTCTGCCAAAACTTGCTGTTCTAAACTTGCAGCAAGCCCAGGGGGCATAGGATCATTTGGTAGGTTCTTCTGGAAAAGAGCACGCAGCTCTCGTTCGCTAAACTGGTCAGACATTTATTTATATCTATCGCTTTCTATAATCTCTTTAAACTGCCTTCGAGCACGACTTAAAAGCGATTCTGTCCCTTTATATGAGCGACCAACTATTTCGGCCACTTCACTAACACTTAAGCCAATATGATAGCGTAAAATAAGTGCCTCGCGTGATTGCTCTGGCAATTGCGCTAACAACTCTTGAAATTCCATACTCTCACTATCAAGTACAGATTTCGTCGGTATTTCTTCCGATAAATCACTTACATCTTTTCTGCGTCGCCAAAAATCTACAACTTTATGATTTGCAATCGAGTAAACAAAAGTCGATATTGCTACTGCGCCATCAAAATTTTGTATGCCACGAACTGTACCTAATAACGTTTCGTTTAATACGTCTTCGGCATCTTCTTTTGTGGGTAATTTACCTTGTAAATACTTATAAAGTCTCGGGTTCCACTCATCCATCAACTGCTTCCAAGCTCGATTATCACCATCTTTCAGCCGCTGCAACAGGTCATCTCTCGTATGATGACCTGTCTCCTGCACGGCCTTATCAGGCACTTTATCTATATTTACTTGTCGAGCAAAGATGTCGCGAGCCTTGAGCATTAGAAATAATTAGCTTATGTATACAAATAAAATCGAAATGACGTTTCCGCCAGTATATCATAAGCACAACTATCTCGTCCCAATATTTTGCTGCTTGTTACTGTATTTACCGTTTAAATTTTTATAAAGTATAACTTTAACAATTTATAATGCATCCAATTTCTGCAAACTTTTGCAATCTCGAAACCACATACGTTATTACATTATACAGTCATATAGACATCAAAAATACAAAATGACCGAACATTTTAATCATCACTAAAGTTTATCTGATGAAAAAATGAGTCAGCCACAGTTCCTAATCGCTCACATAACTCAGGAAAATTACTCCAGCTATGCTGCTTACACCGTATTGGTTTGTATTCATTCAAAACGATTATGGGGATAGATGGGCGGCTTTAACGGACGGGTACTATGCTTAGAGACACAATTACGATCGCAAACAAATTCTTACAATAAAAGTTCTTACAATATTGTCAAAGTATTTTGTAAGAATATATTATCTCATCCACCAGCTATAATTACTACCTTATTTTGTAATCCCCTTTTACGTACTAATCCTTGCTACATTATTAGACTGTATTATCGAACTATACTAAAATTTGTGCTTCAATAATTTAACATACAGATGAACGGTGTATTCTTACAACTATCTAACAAAAGTTAAGTTAAATATTTATAAAAGTTAAGGTTTATTTTGTTCGATTCAGTTGATTAATCGAGAAGCACAATACGATTCCTTCGCTAAAACAATCGACGTAGGGATGGCGTATTGCAAACGTACGGCAGGAGGTGCAATCAGTCTAAAAAGCGCTTGACTTGCACTATTATTGAGGTAAGTTAAATATATTAGACATTCTCGAACCAGTGATGCTAGTTCGGAGCCATAAAACGAGAGCCATTTGCTTCTAGAGAAATCGCCATCTATACTGTTTTCCTCTTTGTTGGACTGGCATTTACTGCCTTATTAGCGAAGCAGTGGTTCTTCGGGAAGAAAATCTTAGACTTTACAGCTAGCATCACTAGCTATCAAAGAGTGCTGGATTTACCACATTTTCGGGCCGCTTCCCTTGAAAAAATGTCAGGATCCGCTCTATTGCCATTTGTTCCATGCGGACTCGACTCTCTTTTGTAACACCAGCAATATGTGGTGTTGCAATAATATTTGGGTGCTTACGAATTCGTGAGCCAACCTCTGGGGGTTCGGGCTCGAAAACGTCGATCCCTGCACCAGCTAATTTGCCGCTATCTATGGCATCAAGCAACGCTTGTGGATCCACTAATGGACCACGCGCCACATTGACCAGATATGAACCATCCTTCATCTGTGCAATACGTTCTGCGTCCATAAGATGATAAGTCTCAGGCGTAGATGGTGCATGTAAACTGACTACGTCCGCGTCTGCGACAACCCTCTCCAGTGCAACAAACTCAATGCCCAAATGAGCAACATCCTCAGCTTTCACATACGGATCGTGACCAATGACGCGCATTCCAAGTCCGGTGCCGCACATTTGAGCCATGCGTTGACCAATTCGCCCAAGGCCAACCAAGCCAAGAGTTTTGCCAGTAACCTCATCTCCCATTAACATCCCCGCGCGTGGACCCCATTTATCTGCTGCTAAATTGTCGTTGCCTTGTTTAAGACGCCGCATAATGCCCAAAAGTAAAGCAGTTGCATGTTCCGCTGTAGATTGCGTTGGCCCATCGGGCGTGTGGCAACAGACGATGCCACGTTCGGTTGCCGCCTTCAGATCGAGATTATCGATACCAATCCCGGTGCGGCAGAGAATTTGAAGATTGGGCAATTGATCAAACAAATCGGCATTATATTGCAACAGAGAAGAAGCCAATACAGCCTGTGCAGATTTTGCAGACGCTACAGCCGAGTCTGCTTGATCCGCACGATATACTAATGATACCCCGCTAGGAAGAAGCGACTGTATATCTGAGATTGGCTGGACTTCACTCCAAATATGGGTTAGCTCTGAACGTCTCATAGATTTACCTGTTATTGACCGCCAAATCCTGCGATAGCGATGTTTTATACGAAATAGCGTCGCGCTGATACGAAAAGCACAATCGATGGCGCAACTATAATTGTGGAGGCAGATGCAAAGAACGGAACTATCGCACCCATCATTGACTTAAAATCCCAATCAACTAGAACGCCCAAGTACGAGTGTGGATTTGCATGCAATTGATCATATATCGGCTGTGTCATCCTCAGGGCTTATGCACGGCATCTGCCAACCGCATGGGAACTTGATCCGCACGGAGCTGCGAAGATCCCTACCAGCATTTCCGACACGCTGCTGTTGCGAGTAGATGTAGATGATAATCATTCTTATTTTATGCCCGTTGTGGCAATGCCCGAAGTGATAAATTTCTGTAAGAACGCAAACACAATCGTAATCGGCAGCAGCGTTAACACCGTCATTGCCAGCACATAATGCCACTGTGTATTGAGTTCGCCCTGAAATGCATTGAGCCCAACTTGCAACGTAAATACTTCGTTGCGGCTTAGCACGATCAACGGCCACAGGAAGTCGTTCCAGCGCCACATGACAGAGAAAATTGCTAATACGGCAAGAGCAGGTGCAGCAAGCGGCAAAACGATCTGCCAGTAAATGCGCCATTCCGAGGCACCGTCGATTCGGGCGGCTGCGAGCAGTTCATCTGGCAGCGTGAGCATGTACTGGCGCAACAAAAATACGCCGGTGGGGGTTGCTGCGCCTGGGATGATGACGCCCCATAGGCTGTTGTTCCAGCCGATTTGGGTGATGACCAGAAAGACGGGCACAAGAATAACAGAGACCGGAATCATTAAGGTGCTAATAATCACAAAAAAGATGGAGTTTCGCCCTTTAAATTCGTATTTACTCAGGGCAAACGCCGCCATGCTGTTAATCAACAGGGTTATGAGCGTGGCGACAACAGTGACAACGACGCTATTCTGCAAATATTTTAGGAAGTTAAAGCGGGCAAGTGGCTCGGTATAATTTCTCCACGCAAGCTGAACAGAGCGGATCTCCTCGCGCTGATCAATATTGACTTTAATGATTTCTTCGGGGGCAACGGGATCCACCATTTGAGCTTCGATACCGACCCGCCTCACTTGTGCCAATGTCTGTACGCTGCCATCGTCTAAGGTAACGCGAAATATTGGCAGCGGCTCGTCATATCCCTCGACGGCTGTAGTCTGCTGGCTGTAGGGGAGTAGCTGCGGCGGAAATTCAACGAGCGCAGACTGTGTTTTAAATGATGAGAGAATCAGCCATAAAACTGGCCCAAACATGATCAGCGTGCCCAATCCTAAGTAAAGGTAGGTAAATATGTCGCTGAAATCAAGGCGACCGTTTCGACCACGCGTACGGGATAAAAAATCTGTTACTATTGCCATAACAAAAGACCCTTAAACTGCATCTGAACCGCGTCCAAGTCGAAGTTGAATTACTGTGAGAATTAATAATGATACGCCAAGCACAACCGATGCAGCGGACGCCAGCCCAAACTGCTGCACCTGGTTGGAGAATCCTGTTGTATAAATATATTGCACCATATAGGAGGTTGCCGTGCCGGGTCCACCGCCGGTAAGGACAAACACCTGATCGAAAACCTGCACGGCCCGAATGAGTGCAAGAACCAGCACCACAAACATGGTAGGCATTAGCAGCGGCATTGTGATATAGCGAAAGCTAGCCCATTCACTCGTGCCGTCGATCTGGCCCGCCTCGTAGAGTGTGGCCGGGATCGCTTGTAAGCCTGCCAGCAGAATGAGTGTGTAAAAGCCCATTAGCGCCCAAATGCTAACGGTAATAACCCAGAATGTTGACCATTGCGCATTGATAAGAAATAGAAATGGTTCAACATCAAATGCGCCGACCACAGCATTGAGCAATCCTTCGCGCTGCAAAATCCATTTCCAGATCAAGCCCACCACAACTGGGGAAAGCAGGACGGGATAGAAAAATATGCTGCGGAAAAAGCCCCGCCCACGAATATCGCGGTTCAGTATCAGGGCTGTGACTAATGAGAAGAAGACCATCCCGCTCACTTGGAAAAAGACAAAGAAGACCGTGTTGTATATGCTGCGCCAAAAGAGATCTTCTTGACAAGTATTTGGATCGAGATATGAACCACAGTTAAAGAGCTGCTCTAGGTTACGCGTGCCAACAAATGGGCGATCCTGTGGGAAGAGATTTGTCCCACCGGTAAGCGCATAATAGAAGTTGAGCAGCATAGGGAAAAGCACAAAGATGCCAAAAATAAGCAAGTTAGGCAGCACAAAAGCATAGGCCATTCGCTGCACCCCAAGCCGCTTTTGAAGTGCCTCCATGAATACGCCGATGCCGTTCATTATAAGCGCAAAAATGCCAAAAAAAAGACGCCCCAGATAGTCTAAAAGCGAGGGCCTAGGGGCGATTGCTGGTTTATTCGTAGCAATATTTCCAGTAGTCGTATTTCTAGTTGAGGTCATGAGCGATTGGTTTGATCAAAGAGAAGAATCAGAATTAGGGGGAGTATAGCCATTCCAAAAAATAAACTATACAGCATGGCCGCAAGCAAAACCAGAAAAACTGCTAAAATTGGTATATTTATTTTTCTGGTTTTGCCTATTCTAAAAAATATAGAGCTTTATGCTGCTGTGGAGCATAAAAGAGACACGAAGTCACTGCAAAATTCTATGCGTTATCGCTTCGTGCCTCTTTTCGTATCGTATTCGATTTATAGGCGTGCGCCTACTTGTTACTTACCTTATCGACTACTTATTCAGACGCGGCTGCAATCGCTTCGTCTACATCTTCTTGAATACGCACTACGGCATCATCCAGCGTCAATTCACCTGTCATAACTTGTGTCAGACGGTCGCGGGTAGCATTAAAGATGGCAAAGTTAAATGGATAGGCTTGCAGATCAAACGCAGTCTGATCAAGCGCACCCACTTGTGACACAAAGTTGTTCAATGCAGCTTTTGCTAGCTCTGAGTCAGTGTCAAAATCAACTCCAGCAGCAGAAAGGCCAGAATGAGCGGGAATAAAGAGCGTGCGAGCTGAGAATTCGCCCAAAACTTCTTCACCTGCCAGATATTCCATTACGCGAGTAACTTCTTCTGGATGTTCTGTGTCGCCGATTGCAACAAGGGCTGCGCCACCGGGCATACCCGTACATGCACTTGGTCCACATGGATTTGGTACAGCTACCCAGTCAAATGCATCGCCAATCTGCTCGTTGAATTGTCCGATTTGCCAGCTACCAGACATGTAGAGCACAACTTGGCTGTTGATGAATTGCTCGTTCCCTGCTGCGTAGCTACCACCAGAACCGATCCAAACATCGGGTAGCATGGTGCCATCTGCGTGCCAGTCGATCAAGCTCTGAGACATGGCGCGGAAGCCCTCGTCATCAAGGGCAGGATTGCCGTCTGCATCGAAGTAACCTGCGCCCATGCTGATAGCAGGACCAGCAAAACGGTGTCCGGTTCGGTCCATCACCATTGGGAATTCAATCCCTGTTGCTTCTGCTACTTCTGTAGTAGCGGCAACCCAATCCGCCCAAGTTGCGCCCTCGCCGGGCATCTCTACACCAGCTTGTTCGAAAAGTGTTTTGTTAACGTATGGGCCAGTAACCGTCAACTGTGTCATGAAGCCGCTAACCGCACTATCATCGCCAGGCTGACGAAGCCATTTGAGGAATGGGCCGAAGTTCTCTTCCCAATATGCCGCATCGCTTAGATAGGGCGACATGTCTAGGTAAAACTCTGAAAGACCACCCAAATTTGTCACGCGTGCCATATCGGGACCTTCCCCAGCAGCGAGCTGAATTGGTAAGTTCTCTAAAATCTGGCTGTATGCAACTGTATCCATTACCACTTTTATGTCAGGATTTTCGGCCTCAAATCGATCAAGCAACTCGCGCATGACAATATCCTCGTTGCCATCCGTGTACCACGTCATGCGCAATTCGACCGCATCACCTTCCATCGCTTCTGCATCGTCAGCATCCTCTATTGTAGAATCTTCCATTGCCGAGTCATCGGTAGACGCATCATCATCGGCGGCTGGTGCTGCTACTGGTGCAGTACAAGCAGCCAACATTAACGCGAGCGTAAATAGTAGGCAGAGTACAATATTTTTGTATTGTTTCATTAAACTTTATCCTTTGTGAATTAGATTTTGTAAATTAGAGTTTTTCCTAAGTTAAGGGAGTTTACTTCAAAAAATGCTCTATAAACAGCACGGGGAGATCTTATTAAGGAACAACTCTATTAAATAAACTATGTAGATGTTAGGCCATTTCCCAAAAAATAACTATACAGTATGGCCATAAGCTACTCTAGGGAATCCCTAAAAATCCCTATAATTATTTTTCTGGTTTAGCCTTACTAGTAGATGTTACTGCCAAGTAAATATACGGATCTCGCTGGTTGGGCTAACTGCCTCCAACCCACGCTGCCCATCTGCACGTAGCCGAACCCGAACAACTGAAACGCGCCACGAATACTGGGCTGTATCGCCAGCGGCTGGGGCAAAATCTTGTGATAGACGTTCGCTATTGGATTTCGTCCAAATTAATGGAATGCCTTGTGCCACACCAGATTCTGGCATAATGCGCACAACATACCATTCTTCTTCGGCAAGAATATCTACACTTACCCAACGCAATAAAATCGGCTCATCACGCGAAAGTGTAACACTATTTGTGGGGCCAAGCAGCAGAGGCTGAGGGTAGATTTTCCCTGGCCCGTCCGTGGCTACTTCAGCTGATGACGCACCGTCAATTACTTCGCCAGGAATATTGCTGACCGGCACGCGCAGCAGATCCCCTGGACGAATGAGCGCATTGCTGTCTAAGCCATTAGTTGACAAAATTCGATCGACCGTGCTGCCAAATTGGCTGGCAATTAGGACAACCGTATCGCCTTCACGTACTGTGTATGAAAGAATTGATGCATCTTCTTCGGAATTGGGGACTGGTGTTGGTACGCGTAAAACAGGTACTTTCAGCGCATCCCCAGGGCGGATGATGACGCTATTGAGATTGTTTCTTTGTTGCAGATCTTGGACAGTTATCCCGTATTGAGTTGCAATCGAGACGAGCGTTTCGCCCGCTGTGACCAAGTGTGTTTGTATTACTGTAACGGGCGGTAGGGATGTTGAAGTAGGTCTAGGTATTGGGATAATTGTTGCTTCTGGCATGGCTGTTGGGATAAATTCTGGTATATCTGCAGCCGAAATCTCCGCTTCTTGACTGGCTATTTGTGGTTCGCCTGAATCTGTCGCAAAGAGACGCCACCAAAACCCCAGCAATCCAACAACTGCTAGGACCAACAATGTATCGATCCATGAAATGCGCTGTCGGCGTGTTGGCCGGATCCGCAGATCATTGCCACACATAAAACAGCTTTCGGCATCTCGAGCAACACGTGTTCCACAATTAGGACAACGGCGCTCGGCCATCAATTGGGGTAATGGTTGGCGAGACATGATTTAATTATAGCACGAAATTTCTCATATCCACATGTCGCATGGAAAGAATACAATTTAGTGCTGTCTCTAAAGTTGGGGCAGGAGAGATGGTTCCCATAGTTTTTAGCATCAGCAACAAAAAATATTGTTGACCTCAACGCTTGATACTCTACTATGTTGAACAATGCGTCTATGTTGAACAATGCGTCCCAAATAACTTAGGGACGATGCTGCCCACTACGTGAATGTCACGCTGTTTGCGGACCAATGGCGCAACAGCAGCGTTTTATCTACATAACGGCGATTACACAGAACGATCAAATGACTAAATCACTCAAATTTTATCCGTCAACCCCACGATAAATCTCATCGATGATAGGTTGAATATCCGGAAACGTATCGCCCGACCGAATCTCTGTTGTCATTACCCCTACAATCTCCAGTCGAGGTATATTGCCCACTATACCCATTCGCCGCATAATCTCTCTATCCCCTCCCACACCCACCAGTGAAGCCCGTATTTTAGATTGTCAGTATCTGTTGCAATAAAGGGTGATGTCGATATTTCGACCCACTCCGTAGAGACAATACGCTTTGAGTAAAGAACCCATACTCAATTTATTATTCAAATAAGCCACATGCTGTGTATGATACACAGCATGTGGCTTATTTGAACGTGCCGTAGTCGGATTGTGCGCAACCAAAACTCTTTCACACCCCATCACCCTCGCCTCCCAACAATCGGCAACGCCGACCAAACCACATCCATATCATCACTCCGTAGCGCGCCTGTGACCGCTAGCGCAGCCGTATACACAATCCACCCGAGCACTACCGCGACCCACACGCTGAGACCGATCTGCATCAGCCCGTAGATCGCCGCGCCCATCACCGCGACCGAAATCGCGGGCGGCAGGCAGATCCGCAGCCAGGGGACGCGTCCAACATTGCGCGAAACGCTATAATAGAAGGGAAATAGCAGGCTAAATTCGCTCAAAATTGTGACCACCGCCGCGCCCATGTAGCCAAAACTCGGAATCACCAACAGGTTGCCCACGGTGTTGAAAACCACGCCGATAATGAACGCTTTGGTCAGGTAGCGCTGCTGGTTGACGGCGATTAGCACGTATTGCGTCACGCTATTGACAAAGCCAATCGGAATGCTCCAAATGATCAGCTGCAACGCGCGATCCGAGCCGCCTAGATAGGTGAACTCGCGGCCAAACAGATTCACCGTTTCAGGCTGGTTGATAAACTGTGCGCCACCCACCAGCCACGCTAGCGGTTCGGCGATAAAGGTGACCATCATCGCAATCGGCAGGCTGACCATAATCAGCAAATGGAGGCTCAGCTTGTACGAGCGCAGCAGATTCTCGGCCCCTTCGCTGGCTTTGGCATAGCGACTCATCAGCGGGAAGATGGCCATAGTGAAGATGCTGGGAATGATGTTCAGCCCGTCCAGATACTTCAGCCCCACACTATACAGGCCGATGCTGGCGCTGCCCACTAACGGACGCAGGATCCAGACGTCGATGCGCCAAAAAACGGTCGCTAACAGATGGTTAATCATCAACGGGCCGCTGGTGCGCATCATCTCTTTTTGCAATGCAAAATCCCACTGCCATTCGGGTTGAAAGAGCGTGCGCCGCACCAACCCATAAAGCCAGATCAGCTGCGCGATGTTGATGATTAACGCCACGCCCGCCAGCCCCACAAAGCCCCAGCCCAGCAGCAGAACCAGCGCCCCCAACGCCACTTTGATCACCGCGATCGCGCTCGTCAACCCCGCGGGGTACTCCATCTTTTCGAATGCATTGAACAAATTGCTCAGCGCATCGGACCAATTGGCAAAGAGCATGGCCGCAGCCAGCAGCGTAATGGCTTGGATCTCATCGCGTCCAATGCTGCGCATGGAAGGCAAGAATTCATCGGCTATCCAATAAAAGTAGGTAACCAGCGCCAGCACCGGCATTGCAATCAGCCACAATCCAGTACGCAGCGCCAGCACATTGGTCAAATAGCGGCTCGATTGATTCTTGTCGGCGGCTACATCGCGCATCAGCAACGTGCCTAGCCCGTAACGGCTCACGATTTCGAAGATCCCGTAGAGCGCAACCACGAAATAATATTTGCCTGTGCCTTCGGGCCCCAGCAGACGCACGTAGAGCATGGCAAAGGCAAAGTCGATCAGCTTGTTGCTCAGGTTCAGCGCCATTGGCACCAGCGAATTCTTGGCAACCGTACGCACCTCGCCCTCGGTTGCTTCGGGCTTGTAGTAACGGCCCCACGCCCACCAAACCAGCAGCAGCAGCGTCGTCATCAGCGTGAGGAATGTGGTGTACATGCCCAGCTTAAAGCTCATGGGCGAGTAGACAAAGCGCACGGTCCACTGGCCCGCTTGGGGTAGATAGACGCTGCGAAATGCACCGTTCGCGCGGTAAATTTTTAGCTCAGTTTCGCCGCTCTCATCGCCACCAAATTCGCGCACGTACGCCTTCCAGCCGAGGGAGTAGGCGTCATTGAGCAGCAGCCAACTGCGGTCGCTCAGGTTGAGATCTACGAAGACTTCATTCGCGGTGTAGCGGCTGATCTGCACGTCGGCAACCTGCGGGCTGGCGGGCAGCAGAGCGTTTGCATCATCGGGCGCTTCTTCGATGAACAAAACCTCGGTCGGATCCGTCTCCAGCAGCGGCTGTTCCGTAGGGGCCGCGATCCGCGCCGTCGGGACCACCAATGCGCGCCCAAGCACCGCGGCATTCTCGTAGATAGCCAGCCCATTATGACGAAAAATTTCAGTCCACTTGGCGTTGGGAATATACTCCATGGTTAGCGCGTATTTCACCCCCAAAAGATCCAGCAGTGGGTTGTCGAGGCTGGCATATTCATCCCCTTCTTGCGTGGTTTGACCAAAATAGAGCGGCGCGATTCGGTTGTAGAGCAGTTCGTTCTCTTGCGGTGCCACGCGCTCCATCAAGTCAACATATTGGCGCGGGATAATCGAGTCGTAGCCGCGCACGTCGTGCCAGCCGTAGTACATGCCCACGTTGGCGTTGAAGGTTTTTTCGCCGGGCAGGTTGAAGGTAGTGAAGCGCCAGTCGTGCGTGTTGGGCTCGCGCTCGTCGATAAAGTCGACCACCGCGGGCCGGTTTTCGGGCAGGCGCGGCGAGAGCGCGGCGGATGAACTCGGGTTGAAGGATCCGTGCGCGGCGTAGAGGTCGAAGAGGAGGAGTAATGGGATTAAATATAGTGACCATGTTGCAGGGCTGGCTTTGTTTTTGCCCCACCCTAACCCTCCCCAGAAACGCTTTGCTTGGGAAGGGGAGTGTTCTGGGGCACTCGCATTATTTGGGATATTCCGTGACGGCCCCCTCCCAGTGGGAGGGCTAGGGTGGGGCCATACATTGCCACCCCTAAACCTCTGCCACAACCACAAAACCCCACCACTTAAAAACGCAGCCACCCCAAAATGGACTAGACTCAACGCGGTGTAGCTCCAGAACATGCGCCCATCGGCAAAAGCCATTTGTGCGAGATCAACCGAATCGACCACGCGTCGGGCGAGATCGATAAACGGATCGGGCAGCAGGTAGCTGATCAGTACGAGAAAGAGGGTAGCGAGCCCAGCGAGGGCGGCGAGAAAGGATAGAGTGGAAATGATGGAACGATCCATATTTCCATCCCACCCTAGCCCTCCCCAGAAACGCTGTGCTCGGGGAGGGGACTGAGCTACGGCATTCGCGTCAGACGGGACATCCCATAACAGTTTCTCCCCACATTTGGGGGAGGTTGGGAGGGGGTTGTTGCGGAACAACAGCTCCAGCCCGATCCCACCCAGCAACGCCAAACTTACCGTCAGCGGAAAGACCCAGCGGAACGGACTGTGCAGTTGCGACCAGCCAGGCAGCCCGTAAAACAATATCGCATAAAGCGGCGTGCCAAAGGCAAAGAGCAATGAAATGAGCGCTAGTGCGGCGAAGAAAAGTATTTGTAAACGGAACTGGGACTGGGGAGTGGGGATTGAGGATTGGGAGCGTCGCCAGCCGATCCCGCGGACCAGCGCAACCGCGGCCAGCAGCCATGTGACAATGCCGATATAGTTGCCGCCTTCCACATAATTTTTGATGCCCCAAAAAATCGTATCCACCGGCTCACCCAGCGCATTCTGTGTAGCCGGGACCCATGCACCGCTCCAGATGTCGAACCACTGATGATGGCTAGGGTTGCCAAAGATGTTGGGTAAAAACATGGCGAGCACATGTCGACTTGGCCATGCCCAACCGCGAATCTGCTCCAAGCTTGCCGATCCCTCACGGAAGTTTTGTGGCAGCAGTTCGAGCAATGGCAAAAGCTGTACCGCACCCAGCCCAATCCCCAGCAGCACCATCGCCAGCAGCCAACCCGCTAACTTTACCGTACGCCCAAACGAGATCGCCCGCCACAGGACGATCAGTCGCACCAGCGCGTACGCGCCCGAAACAAGCAGCGTGTAGTAGATCAACTCAGGGTGGCCCGCAAGAATCATCACGCCGACGACTAGCGCTCCGACTACAATATAGGGGATCGGGCGGAAGCTCTGCGGGCCCTTCTCCTCCTGCTTGCGAATGATCAGCTCGATGATTGCCAGCAGCAACGGCAACCAGACCACCGCAGCTAGAAACATGGTAAAGACGACACTCACAACCATGAAACCGCTAAGCATAAAAGCCAGCCCGCTAAAAAACGCAGCCAGCGGACGAAGCCCAAGCACGCGACCCAGCAGATACATGTTGATTCCAGCCAGCGCGATTTGAATGGCTGTGAACCAACCGTATGCGGTTTCGAGCGGCAGAATGAAGAAGAGGATACTCAGTGGGTAAGAGGCGCTTGATTGACCCGCCGCATAAAATGGAATGCCCGTAAAGATCTGCGGGTTCCACAGCGGAATTTTGCCCAAGCCGTGACCTTCGGAGGCGGTTTGCAGAATGTGCTGCTTCCAAACTGCGTTCTGCAGCACCAGATCGCTCAGTAAATTGTTGTGCGGAACCATACCGGGCTGCATAGAGCGCCACGGTTCAAAACTATAGAGGTTGTCGTAGGGGAGAAGGGACTGCCCGCTGATACTTGGGAAAAGTACAGGCAAAAACCAGAGTAGCGCTAGCCCAAGAAGGAGCAGCACCGCCAGTAGATCGAAGCGGTGTCGATGAAGTCTATGGTTGATCATGCAATCTTGCGGTCAAAGCCACTTTTGTTGAAATTTGTTTGCGCAAAGGTGTTTGGGTCAAACGCAATTGGGCTAGTGCGCACCGCAGACTTTGAACGCAAATGACGATAGCGCCAGCCGATCTGCCACGTGCGCCATGCCGAGTCTATCTTTACGGGGATATCGAGCTTGCTTTTGCCAATGCGCCGATCTTCAAAATGAATCGGCAGTTCAATAATGCGCAGACCTAACGTCTCGCTGAGGTAGGCCATTTCCACCTGAAAACTGTAGCCATTGCTGCGCACATTTTCTAGCCCAATTGTTTGCAGTGCGGCTCGTTTCCACAGCTTGAAGCCCGCCGTCATATCCTGAATGCGCAACCCTAAAATTGAACGGCTATATAAATTGGCCCACCAGCTAATAAAGCGCCGCCATGCGCCCCATCCCTCGTCTAAGCTGCCGCCCGAAACATAGCGGCTGCCTACCACAACGTCTGCATCAATCGCCTGAAGCACTTCGAGCATCTGCGGAATGTAATTGGGGGAATGGCTAAAATCGGCGTCCATCTGCAAAATATAGTCGGCTCCACCAGCCAGCGCCTGCGCAAAACCAGCCAAATAAGCCGTACCCAACCCATCCTTGCCCGCGCGGTGGATCACGTTAAAGCGCGATGCACCCGTTTCGGTGTCCATATACTTCTGAACAAGTTGATCCGCAATATCGCCAGTACCATCGGGGGAATTATCGTCCACTATCAGTATGTGTAGATTGGGCAATGGCAGCGCAAACAGCGCCGCACTAATCGCGGGCAAATTCTCTGCTTCGTTATAGGTCGGGATCACAACCGTTAATCGTAGTCGCTGATGAGTGGGGCCATCTTTTGGGCTCAAGAGGGCGGTCTCCTTTGAATAGCATAGCTCGTTTGGGTGAGCTAACAATTGAGGGACGGATTGTAGCATGGAATGTGGAATTGGGGTAGATTTAATATCACTCTTCAAAAGAATCGAACCGCTGCACTAAAACTCCAATCTGTGGACCAGGCTGCTCGCTAGCTGTCAGCCCCGGCACCGTCTCAAACACAATCCGCACCGCAAACTCATAGCGTTCCAGCGTCGCATCCAACTCACTCTCAATGCTCGAACCCCTCCGCAATACCGTCCAATTCGCCTTTGAAAGTTGACGCTCAAACGAATCCATAATCTCCACCGGACGATCATTTATCAAATACCGTGCGCTGCATTCATTGGCTGCCGTGCGCGAAATTGGTCCACTGCTTGGTGCATCAACTTGCGTAAGCTCAAGCGGCGCAATATCATCAAACTGCGCAAGCAAATCGGCGCTACATGCCGTAGGTGTATAAGATATACCACACCCAGAGAAGGTGAATGCAACAAGCAGGGAAATAACAGCCATTATCAACAGTTGCTGTTCAACCGATCTACATTTATTCACATCTATCCTCAATTAGCGTTTAGAAGCACTTGGAAACACTGCAGCGGATTAAGAAAATAGACAGATTTTCGTATCAATAACTTTCGCTTTCGTACAGATCCAACTATTCTGCTAAACAAGAGTGCTAATCCGAAAATTTCCCCAATCCACTATAGTGTATTGATGAACAAAGTAGAGGCTTCAAAACTATGAACCCACTCACCCTAATCATCGACAACCAGATCGCCACCATCCTCATTAACCGGCCACACGCTCGCAACGCCATTACCTATGACATGTGGTGCCAACTGCCAGAGCTACTCGCGCAAGTCGCAAACATGCCCGACACCCGCGTACTGCTTATCCGCGGCGCAGGCGACGAAGCCTTTAGCGCTGGCGGTGACATCAGCGAATTCGAGCAGCACCGCAGCAACCGCGAGCAAGCTACAAACTACAACTCAAAAGTCACCATTGCTTTGGAAAAATTGTGTAACTTTTCGGCTCCTACCATCGCCGTGGTAAAGGGATTCTGCGTGGGCGGCGGCATGTTACTGGCAACGCACTGCGATTTGCGCATAGCGGCAGAGAACGCACGCTTTGGAATGCCCGTGGCCAAGCTCGGCACCGTGCTCGATCACGCGCAAATGCAACGCTTTACGCACCTCATTGGGTCCGCAGCCACGCTCGATCTGCTGCTCACCGCCCGCCTGATCGATGCGCCCGAAGCCAAAAGCATTGGCCTCTGCAGCCAGATCCACCCGCTCGATCAGATCGACGCCGAAATCACCCAACTCGCCCAGCGCATGACCACCTACGCACCGCTCGTACAAACGTGGCACAAAGAGATCCTGCATTCCGTACAGCGCGCGCCCATTCTTGCCGATCTAACCGACGCCGAGCGTTCCGTGCCAGACGCCTGCTTCGACAGCGCAGATTATGCCGAGGGCGTCAACGCATTTTTGGAAAAACGCAAGCCAAATTTTCAAGGAGAGTAATGAATCGTCAAACTGTCTCTTATACTAAACGATGATTAAAGCTCATCTTTGGGTTTAGCGGAGTGCGCTATCGGATACAAATTCCGTCGTTCGATTCACACATAAAAAAAGATTGCTAGAAAAGCAATCTGAGTGTTCGAATAAACAAAAGGAAAAGGGTATTTACTCAGCAGGGGCGAGAAGAGGAAGCCAGAGAGAGGCAAGGGCAGAAATAATATCGAGGTTTTGTTTGCGAAGAGTAGAAATATAGCCTCTGATACGGCAAAAGATGTCAGCCCCAAGTTC
>Ga0209303_1000211_pt1 | contig 53457 bp, 36 predicted proteins | sample SidtaG_3_FD_187449 | JGI IMG/M metagenome (GOLD analysis project Ga0209303, IMG submission 187449) | Marine algal microbial communities from Sidmouth, United Kingdom - Sidmouth_Asex1 metaG (SPAdes) (version 2) | ecosystem: Host-associated > Algae > Red algae > Unclassified | place: Sidmouth...
TCTTCTAAAGAATTCAAAAAATCGTTGCATAGCCATAGCTACGGAACTATTTTTTGTGTTTTTTAGAAGGGAAAAGAACAAGCATAATGGGGCAAGTTATTTATTTTCTTTCACTAAGTGAAACATGTAAGAAAAAGAACAATTCAGACGGGTAGATTATTTTTTTCGTCTTCCCTTAGTAACGATAAAAAAATAAGTTCATGATTTCGACGAGGTTATTTTGTGCTTAGTTTTCTTTTTGGAAATAGGCATTTATCCGGATAAATAACTGTTTTCAAGGAGGAAAATAAGCACAAAAGAAGCCGGCCAAATCGTGAAGTTATTATCTGCTCGTTACTTACTTTTAAATTTACATTTAAAATACCATTCAATGAATATAAGGCTAACGATAATACTGATTACAATTACGCTGTTTTTTGCGACTTGCACTACAGATAATAATTATGATAAAACCGCCGCAAGCAGCCCCGACCACCTCCACGATTCTCTTAAAAAACTCACAGATGTCATTATACACGATATTTTTTCGCCACCTGTCGCAAGTCGGATTTATGCCTATCCAAGCATAGCCACTTATGAAGTTTTAAGGCAAGAAAACCTTGATTATCAATCATTTGCAGGTCAACTCAACGAACTCCCCCCCACTCCATTACCCGATGAAAATCAGGAGTACTGTTTTCCGCTTGCAGGTGTACACGCTTTTTTAGCCGTGAGTAAAGCCATGATTTTTTCTGAAGAAAAAATTGAGGCGTTTACACAGGAAATCCATGACGCCTACCGCGAAGCAGGAATCCCCAAACGGACCTTTCGCAACTCACTCGAATACGGCGAGAAAGTCGCACAACACATCCTCTTGTGGGCAGATAAAGACAATTACAAACAGACACGCACCTTCCCAAAATTTGCCATCAATGACAAAGAAGCACGTTGGCAGCCTACGCCGCCCGCTTATATGGAAAGCATCGAACCGCATTGGCGAAAAATTCGCCCTTTTCTGCTTGATTCGGCAACGCAATTTGTGCCGCTACCGCCTTCGCCTTTTGATTTGAGTGTTGGCAGTACTTTTCGGAATGAGGTTATGGAAGTTTACGAAACTGTCAAAAATCTTACCCCAGAACAAACAGAAATCGCCAATTTTTGGGATTGCAATCCTTATGTGCAGCATCAGACGGGGCATGTGATGTTTGCCACAAAAAAAATCACGCCGGGTGGTCATTGGATGGGTATTGCGAGTATTGCGGTCAAAAGTACGGAAAAGGACATTATGCAGTCAGCAGCAACTTATGCATGTACAGCTATTGCACTCGCCGATGCCTTTATTAGTTGTTGGGATGAGAAATATCGTAGCAACCTCATTCGTCCCGAAACCGTTATAAATCAGCATATTGATGAGACATGGACGCCGCTTTTGCAGACGCCGCCCTTTCCCGAATACACCAGCGGACATAGCGTAATTTCGACCGCCGCCGCTACGGTATTGACCCATCTACACGGCGAAAATTTTGCTTTTGAAGATTATGTAGAAGTCGAATATGGGCTACCCAAACGCAATTTTTCTTCCTTTGAAAAAGCCGCTGAAGAAGCCGCTATTAGTCGTTTGTACGGTGGAATCCACTATATGCCAGCCATCACGCAAGGCGTAGAACAAGGCAAAAAAGTAGGTGATTTTGTGGTGGAAAATTTGACGATAAACGGTAAACGGTAGAAAAATTTTGCTCGTAAAATTTTTACTCCTTTTTCTTGTAAGTGAAAGAAAATAAATAACATGTGCCATTATACTCGTCTTTTTCCGTCTAAGAATCCTTTGAAATCCTTATCCCGAATCGGGGTTCGTGACAGGCTGTAGCTAAGGCTATGTACGGCTTTTAAAAAATCCTTAGACAAAAAAAATACTTCGTATTATGGAACATCTTATTTAATTTCTTTCACTAAGAGAAGGCTGAGGGGACTTGGCAAGCAAAAAAATAGCGATTGCCTACGGCAATCGCTATTCTGTATAAATCAAATACTATAGTATCAGAATACGAAAGTATCTTCATTAAAACATGCATCTGTATCAAAAGTAAGTAATTTTTGCGGATTCTCAAAAATTATTTCAGAACTGTTGCGCTGATTTATTTTTTGTCTCAAATCATTCCACCAATTTCCTTCATACAAAAAGGCAATAATCGCCCACACCAAGAGCAAAGTTGGTAACAAAACACTCATTGCCATTCCTTTGATTTCATACTTCATGTGCATAAATTCAAAGATAATTGTGATTGCCTTATAAGCACTCAAAGCTATCATCACCAAGCCCATAATCGCAGCACCAATGAAGCTTACTGTCAAATCCATTCCGCCAATATAGCCCTTGCCAATCAAGGCAATCAATACCTCAAGAACTGTAACTCCCGCTAATACTAGTATCGTTTTGAGCGCGATAGATTTCGACGCTTCGTAAGATAATGAACTCATATCTAATTTTGAATGAATGAATTTTGAATGAATGAATAACCTAAATCGTATTCATTTTATAAATTCAAAATTACAAACTTATTTTTATTAATATTTTTAAAAAATCGTCTGTCGTCAATCGTTTTTATTTATAATAAATAAAATACCAAGAAAACAAAGACCCAAACCAAATCGACAAAGTGCCAATAGAGTCCAATTTTCTCAACCATTTCATAACCATTTTTACGTTTTTCATACAAACCACTCATTGAATTAAGTAGGACAATTATCAAGAAAACAACTCCTGAAAAAACGTGAAATCCGTGAAATCCAGTGATGCAAAAGAATAATGCACCAAAGGCTTTTGGTCCGAGTTGCTCTTGTGCGACTGCTTTTTTGCCGTCTTCATCTATATATTCATAGCGGCGTTTGTACCACTCCATTTCAGCATTACCATTCACATCCAGAATAGCTTGTCCTTCAGCGTCCAATTTTGGAACTTTGTGTAGCAGATAAGAATCGCCCACTTCGAAGTGATTGTCACCGCCACCGCCACCTGTGAGCAAAGCATAGCTTGTCTCACTATCGTGTTTTTGATTCATACTGTGGTGGTCACCGTGTCCGCCGCCGTGGTCATCGCCATGTCCGTGACCATACTTTTCCTCATAAGAAGCGTCTAAGTAAGTCCCCTCAACAGTATGTCTGCCAAATGGATTTTGCGTGAGCGACATGTTCTCTTTCACTATCAGCGTAGACCACTCCCAAGCCTGACAGCCCAAGAAAGCCGCGCCGCCAAGTACCGTCAGAAACATCCAAAACACAACGCCTTGTTTGTTTTCGCGATGTCCTTCCTGTACCGCACGCACCATCGTATAAGAGCTAAAAAGCAACACGAAGGTCATAAAGGTCACGAATATCAAAGGTAACACCGTGTGCCCTGCAAACGGAAATAAGCGAAACACGAAATCCGGTAGAGGCCAAGAAGGCACACTGAAACGCAATGCTCCGTAAGCAATCAAAAATCCGGCGAATGTAAACGCATCGGACAACAAAAAGTACCACATCATCAGTTTTCCGTAACTTGAGCCAAAGGGCGATTTCCCTCCTTCCCATAATTCGGTATTAGATTGATGTTCAGCAGTTTGAGAAGCCATTATTTAATTATTAAGTCGATAGTCGATAGTTCTTAGTCCATAGAAACTAAACCCGGATTTGAACTTTTCAACCTAAACCTATAAGGTCTTAGAGACCTTATAGGTTTGATTATCAATATTTTTAATCTAAAATAGTACACGTTAGTTTAGGGAAAACGAAAAAATAACCTACTCGTCTAAATTGTTATTTTCTTCGCCCTCCTTTATCTATGGACTATCGACCATAGACTGAGGACTATTTTTATATAAATACGAAAAATACCAGCAAGTATAACCACAATAAGTCCACAAAATGCCAGTATATCACAACCAATTCAAAACGATGTTTACGAATTGCTGTTACTTTAAATTTTAATCTGATTGCGTGCGCCATTGCCACTATCAAAGCCCCTACTCCACCAATAATATGCGCCGCATGTATGCCACTAATGACATAAATAAAAGATGCTGATGGGTTGACTTGCAAATATAAACCATCTGCCGTCATCTGTTGCCACCCGAAATACTGCATCACTACGAATGTGATACCCAAAATAAAAGTCGCTATCAAAAACATTCGGTAAGGACTTTGCAGACCACGTTTAAATGAAGTCCAAGAAAGGTGCAAAGTTACACTACTTGCGAGTATCACCAACGTATTCCAATAAAAAATCGAAGGTAATGTGAATTCTAACCAATTTCCCGCCGAGCGACGCACTATATACGCACTTGTTAAGGCAGCAAACAACATGAGAATCCCCGCCATTGCAAGGTACATCCCAAAACGTTGGGAACGAAAGCGCATGATGCGTTCTTCGTAACTTCTGTCTAATGTGTATGCCAAATTAAGTTTAAATTTAAGTTAGGGAAGACGAAAAAAATAATCTACCCGTCTGAATCGTTCTTTTTCTCATATGTTTCACTTAGTGAAAGAAAATAAATAACTTGCCCCGTTATGCTTATTCTTTTCCCTTCTAAAAAACACAAAAAATAGTTCCGTAGCTATGGCTATGCAACAATTTTTTGAATTCTTTAGAAGAAAAAATTACGGCGCATTTTGGAACAATTTATTTAATTTCTTTCACTAAATCTTCCTTATCCCAAATCAAGTACGGGACAGGCTGTAGCTCGGCTATGCGCGTCAAATTTAGCCAAACATATGAAAAAAATAACTTCTTCATTTGGGATAGATTATTTTCTTCCTCTTCCCTTACAGTTTATCAAGAACCATTAATAATAAAATCAATGGTAAGTAAAAAAACGATGCAAACATAACAGTTAAAGCTGCTTTTTTATCGGTTTTTCTGTATAAATTAAAATTCGTTGCTGCAAATGCGAGTCCTGCTATGGCTACTCCAATGGCTGAAATCCAGCCCGTCATACCCATCCAATACGGTAGCAGCGTTATCGGAATCAATAAAACCGAATAAAACACACATTGCAAAGCTGTACTCTTATCTCGTCCTCCTTTTGAGGGCAGTAATTTGTAGCCGCCCTTCATGTAATCATCGTAAGCGACCCAGCCGATTGCCCAGAAATGTGGCAATTGCCAGACGAATTGTATGGCAAACAATACCAAAGCCACCAGGTCAAATGTTCCAGTCACTGCTACCCAACCAATCGCAGGAGGCAATGCGCCAGGAAACGCACCTATCCATACTGCCACAGGCGATACACGCTTCATCGGCGTATATATGAAGGCGTAACTTATCAATGAAAGCGAACCCAAAAAAGCCGTCAAAGGATTGAATACTATCGCAAATATGATCAATGCCACTGCACTCGCCAATCCTGCCACAAGTACCGCTTCCGAAACGCCCATTCTGCCAGTCGCTACAGGTCGATCGGCGGTGCGTTTCATGAGTTTGTCGTAGTCTTTTTCGAGGACTTGATTTAAAGCATTGGATGCGCCCGACAGCATAAAACCGCCTAAGCACAGCATTCCCAATCCAGCCCAATCAATCGCGCCCTGCATCGCCAACAAAAAGCCCATCGCCGCAGAAAAAACTACGGTAAGTGATAAGCGAAATTTGAATAGCATAGCATAATCCCGGATTTTTTGCCCGAAAAAACTACCTGTATTAACTGATGTCGTGTTTACTGACAAAAATATTTATTTGATGTAAAATATTTACAAATATAAAATGTAAAATAATAAATGTGCAATTCCGTTTTAATTCCTGATACTTAGTGAAAGAAAATAAATAACTTGCCCCATTATGCTTGTTCTTTTCCCTTCTAAAAAACACAAAAAATAGTTCCGTAGCTATGGCTATGCAACGATTTTTTGAATTCTTTAGAAGAAAAAATTACGGCGCATTATGGAACAATTTATTTAATTTCTTTCACTTACACGAACATTTTTTATGTATTAAAATATTTTCAAACAAAAAAAACTTCACGTCCTCAATTCACGTCCTATCGGCACTTTTATATTTATTATTTTACATTTTGAGTTTTACATTTAAAATCTAACTCCTAAACTAATGCGGCGCGGGCTGGAAGTATCGCGCTACGTTCTCGTTTAGTGATGGTCATTCCCCATATCTTGTTCGCCCGGACTGAGTGGCTCTGTTTGGTGAATATTTCTACCTCCTTTCGAATAATCATAAGCCCAACGGTGTACGTGTGGAATTGGTCCATCCCAATTGCCGTGACCTGCGTTGATAGGTACCGTCCATTCGAGGGTATTGGCATCATACGGATTGAGTTCGGTTTGTTTTCTACCGTTCCAAATGCTATAAAAGAAATTTATAACCATTAAAACCTGTAAAAGAAATACCACAACTGCAGCGATGGTGATGAATTGGTTCATCGCCGTGAAGTGTGCGAAGGCATCGAAGTTACCGAATTGGTAATAACGACGTGGCACACCTGCCATACCCATATAGTGCATGGGCCAGAAAATTGCATACGCACCAATCATTGTTCCCCAGAAGTGAATTTTACCGAGTGTTTCGTTCATAAAACGCCCATACATTCGAGGAAACCAGTGATAAACCCCTGCGTACATCCCAAAGAATGCCGCAACCCCCATCACAATATGGAAGTGAGCAACTACGAAGTAAGTATCGTGCAATTGAATGTCAATCGCAGAGTTGCCCAAGAAAATACCTGTCAAACCACCTGAAATAAAGAGCGAAACGAAGCCGATGGAAAAGAGCATCGCTGTATTGAATCGTATATTACCGCCCCAAAGTGTCGCAATCCAGTTGAACACCTTGACCGCCGATGGTACGGCAATAATAAGTGTAAAGAGTACGAAGATATTGGCAATAAACGGATTGACACCCGACATAAACATGTGGTGCGCCCATACGATAAATGCCAGAATCGCAATCGCAAGTATAGAAAGTACCATCGCTTTATAACCGAAAATCGGCTTGCGAGCGTGTACAGACATGACCTCAGATACAATACCGAAAGCCGGTACAATAATGATATATACCTCCGGATGTCCTAAGAACCAGAAAAGGTGTTGATACAAAATCGGGCTACCACCGACATTTTCGAGTGCCTGACCTTGTATGAAAATTTCGCTTAAAAAGAAACTCGTACCCAAACTACGGTCAAAAATCAATAAGAAAATTGCCGAAACGAGTACCGGGAATGAAAGCAAACCGAGAATCGCCGTCACCAAAAACGCCCAAATCGTAAGCGGCAAACGCCACATAGTCATCCCTTTGGTACGTAGGTTGAGAACGGTGGTGATGTAGTTCATACCACCGAGTAATACCGATACGACGAAGAATACTAAACTGACACTCCACAAAGTCATACCCGCGCCCGAACCACTCATGGCTTGCGGCAATGCGCTCAATGGCGGATATGCTGTCCAGCCACCCGCGAATGGTCCTGTACTGAGAAATAACGAGGCAAACATAATCGCGCCCGCCAAGAAAAAGAACCAGTACGAGAGCATATTAAGGAAACCCGACGCCATATCACGCGCACCTATCTGCAACGGAATCAGTAAGTTAGAAAATGTACCACTCAATCCTGCCGTCAATACGAAAAAGACGAGAATCGTACCGTGCATCGTGACGAGTGCATAGTAAAATTCTGGATCAAGCGTTCCTATGCCGTCTGTTACTGTAATCCATTTACCCAAAATTGGTTTCAACCAAGCCATGTTTTCCTCCGGAAAACCCAACTGCAAACGGAATACCAAAGACATCAATGCACCAACGATTGCCCAAAACATCCCCGTAATCAAGAACTGTTTCGCAATCGTTTTGTGATCGGTTGTGAAAATGTATGTCGTGATAAAATTCGACTGATATTTGTCGCCGTGATGGTCATCATGGTGATCATCATTATGATGTTCATCGTGACCGTCATGCAACTCTTCTTCTCTTACAATATCTATACTTGCCATAATAATGCTTTAATGCTTTAATGCTTAAATGCGACAGTGATTAAATGGGAATGTTTTTAATACTAAGTGAAAGAAAATAAATAAAATAATAAAGTGAGTATTGTAGCATTATAACGCATTTCAGCATTATCGTATTGATATTCACTCATTTATTCATTCAAAATTCACTCATTAATATTTTCTGACAAAACCCCTTTAGGAGCGTCTTCTTTTGTTCCTTGGATAGTGGTCGAATAATATGATTTTTGAGATGCCAACCATTCTGCGTATTCTTCTGCCTCTACGACACGTACAACACGACGCATACTAAAGTGGCCGCGTCCACACAATTCAGCACAAGCCAACTCGTAGTTGAAATTCTCCCAACGTTGTCTGCCTTGCTCATCGTCCGGGATGAGTTCTTGCCATTCCGGGTAGTCTTTCAAACGCTTGCGATACTCTTCTGTAGTCGTGGTTGGTGTGAATACAAAGTAGGTCGGCAAACCAGGTACTGCATCCATTTTTACGCGGAAGTGTGGCAAATAAAAATTGTGCAATACATCACGCGCTACGATGCGTACACGTACAGGCACGCCCACAGGCAAGACCAATTCGTCCGGGTGAATATCGTCAAGGTTACGGTCATCTTCCCACTTTTGACCAAGCGGATTCAAGCCCGTAATACTTTTATAATTACGTTCTCCAAGTTCATTGTCTGCACCAGGGTGGCGCAAAATCCACTGCCATTGTAAGCCGGTAGCTTCTATTTCGATGTAGTCTGTTCCGAGAATCATGTCATCGCTGATATCTACCATGGTGCGATTCCAGACGCTCAAACCACCAATTACGAGGAAGGTCATCACGACAGCTGGAATACCCATCCATATCATTTCGAGCATGTTGTTGTGTGGGTAAAAAGTGGCTTTATGTCCAGTACGCTCGCGGTATTTGTACGCAAACCAAAATAATAAGACATGCGTGATGAAAAAGACGATTCCCGTCACTATCATCGTCACATTAAAGAGGTCGTCAATCCAAACACCATGCTCTGAAGCTGCGGTATGCGGTCCATATCCCAACATACTATTTTTGTAGTACATAAAAGATACTATCACAAATACCAAGAATGCCACCATAAATAACACACCCAAACGGGCATGAAATCCATTGGAACGCATCTGCATGTCTTCTTCGCCGCGTAGTTTGCCAGCCAATTCGGTAATCTTACCGACTTGAAGCAAAATAATTGCAAGTAATACAAAGCTCGCTATGATAAAGAAAGTTGCCATTTTTTTATTTTGGTAGATAGAACTCTATCTACATTTATTATTATTTAGAACAAAATAATTCGATTCAAGTTCGGAGTATTTTCACTTTTTTTTGAAAGTTTTATATGTATTGTATTTTTTCTTCGTAAATATCTCATTATCAATCAGTTCATTTTTTTGTACTTGAACTTGATATTTGCGCTTGCGCTTTTCATTACCCATGGTAATGTAAACTCTCCGCTAGATACGGGTCGTTCACAGGTATAAGCGAAGCTTTCGTCATACGGCTGAATACGAAATATAAGAACAATCCTAAAAAGCCGAGGAAAGTACCCACTTCGAGCAAGCCCGGAAAGTGGAAACCCATCATGAAATTTGAAATTTCGACAGCATGTTCGCCTCCGTGATCATGCGCCGTGTGGTCTTTTAAACTTTTCCAAATACCTGGCTTTATCATTTGAAAGAAATCAATCCAGTGACCAAACAAAACGAAAATCGCTACGAAAGCCAATGAACCCGCTTTCCATTTCGTCGAATTTCTCATTAGTACAAAGAATGGTAACAAGAAATTGATAACTATGTTTCCGTAAAATAATACGGGAAAATTCGTCATTCTGTTTCTGAAATAAATTGTTTCCTCACCTATATTCGCGTACCAAATCAACATGAATTGTGAAAACCATACGTAAGTCCAGAAAATACTGAATGCAAAAATATATTTACCTAAATCGTGGATATGGTGTTTATTCAAATGCTCCATATAACCTTGAGTACGTAAGTACAAGACAATCAGTGTTAAAATACACATAGCTGACACCAACCAACTCGCCGAAGCATACCAAGCAAACATAGTGCTGTACCAGTGTGAATCAATTGACATAATCCACAACCAAATACAAAACGCACTACTAAATGCACCGAAGGGTAAGAGTACACCTGCCCAAAATTTTAGTTTTTTGTAATAGCGAGCTTTGGCATCACTATCTTCGTCTTCGCTCAAAGACACGCTACGCATCTTATAAGCAATGATAGACCATACCGAAACAACAACAAGCGTCGTGACTATGTAGGTGATAGGATTCAGCAGAGCCGATTTTCCGGCAATCAATGCGTCATAATTATCGTTCGTCGGGTCAGTGATGCCCTCTTGCGCCCAGTGGTATAGATGGTGCCAATGCCCCAAAGTTCCGACAGCAATAACCAATAGTAACAACATACCTACTGGTAAAAACAAAGTCATAGCTTCCATAACACGCTTCAAACCTACATGCCAACCTGAATAGCCCAGCGTATGCGCCGCCAACCAGTATAAACCGATAAATGAGATACCGGTAAAGAACACACTATTGTGTAAAAAATTCGTCCAGAAACGCTCATGGTGTGGCGTCGTATCTGTAATGAACGTGATACCCAAACAAACTGCTCCAAGTGCCATTAGCACCATAAATAACATCTTTTGCCTGCCTGTGAATGTGAACTGTTGTTCCATTTTTTTATCTAATTTTGAATATAAATAAAGTGAAATCCAGTACCCGTCTTGAAAGGTAAATCTTCGACGAATGAATAATTTTACAATTTATTTTTCTATATTCTTATTTTTCTAACTAAAATTTGAGGGAGTTTATTTGCTACTTTTATCTTTACTGTCGCTGTCTTTATTACTATCTTTATTGTCACTATCATCACTACCTTTATTGTCACTATCTTCATTCGTTTTAATGTCAACATCGGTATCAGTCTTAATATCACTATTGCCACTTTGCTCACTACTATTCCCGACGCCACTATCAACTATACTCACTTCGGTACGTCGATTTTTCGCTCTGCCTTCATCTGTGTCATTTGAGTCAATCGGTTGGTCAGCACCATAACCCTGCGCTATAAGGCGGTCATCATCAACGCCGTTTTCTGCTAAATATCTCAATACTGCCTCAGCTCGTTTTTGAGAAAGCCTGCGGTTGTTTTCCTCCTTTCCTACATTGTCAGTATGTCCGTTGATGCTCAATCTGACACTCTCCTGTTCAACCAGAAGAAGTGCTAAATCATTCAATTCCTCATAAGATGAAGATTTGAGTTTGGCAGAACCACTATTGAACTGTACGTTGTCCAAAGTAATAGAACCGCTACCCGAAGTGATAACATCTGCCAAGGAACGCGGCGGCGGTGGTGCAACTACAAGATATTCGCGCCCTTGCGATTTTGCCTGCAAAGAACGGATGTAGTGAATCACTTGCCACCTTTCTTCATAAGACAATTTATCCTTATAATGCCCCATCATATTTTTACCGTGCATGATAGCATGATAATAACGACCATCACCAGCAGCGATAAACTCATCATTGAGGTACGAACTCGGTACTGCCGGATAAACACCCGACTCTACTATAGTTCCGTTTGCTTCACCTTTTTTACCATGACAAATCGCGCAATTGATTTCGTATAATTCCTTGCCTTTCGCCAAACCACCCTCTGTAATCGGAAACGGATTGCTCAATTCTTCTTCTGCCCTCAATCGCTCTGCGTCCGTATCTTCGTAATAATAAGGTACAGACCCGTTGGGCTTGATAGCTACACGCTCATTTGCAAATTTTGACATCGTATCACCGCCTGCATAACCGCGCGGAATAGTACCCTGCACAGGCTTGCGCGGTGTTGACATTGCACGCTTTTCTTCCGGTGTACTCCACTGATTATAGTGATAGTACGAATACGTATTTGCCTCGTAAGCAAGAGAATGCGCCATGTCTGGCATGTATTCAGTTCCGGTATCATTGCCATCGGCACGGCCGCATCCGGTCAACAAAACTGCCGACAAAACCAACACACCGAATAGATATAATATATTTTTCATCTTTTATAATGGAAATAATTTTGAATGAATGAATTTTGAATGAATGAACAGTACAAAACCGTCGATAATGATTGTTTTATACAATTAAAATCTGCATTTACTTTTTCATTCTCCAAATAAAACTCTTCATTCTCAAAAAACAATAAACTGCTTACCGTTAAGCGAAGCGTCCGTCTACCGTCCGCCGTCTACCGTTAAATAGTTTTCGTATGAATTTCTGCTGCGCCTGTACTATCTAAAAAGGCGGCATATTTTTCTGCATCAATACGCGACATACTTGTCGTATCAAATGCGAGGCAAAACTTATCGTCCGTAATACGGTCGTGCAATACCTTTGCTTCGGCAAATGGTCCGAGTCCACAAATCACATAGAAAGTAACAACCATACCCACCGCTGCAAAAAGTACCGTCAACTCAAACGTAATCGGTACAAACGCTGGAAAAGAAAAGTAAGGTTTACCCCCGAAAATGATGGGCCAATCGCGTGTAAACACCCATGTCATCACACCGAGTGCCGTCAAGGTACCGAGCGCACCATAGATGAACCCAGCTTGGTGAATACGCGACTCAGATAAGCCCAAGACATCATCCAAACCATGCACCGGAAAAGGTGTATAAACATCCATGATCTCCAATCCTGCGTCTTTTGCTTTGTAAACAGCATCGACCAATTCCGTGTCGTCATTATACAGACCGAATAAGACTTCTTTCATTGTATATAAGTTTCGTAACACAGACATTCCTGTCTGCACCTTGCCCGACACCACAGACAAGAATGTCTGTGCTACGAACCCAACTAATTATTTTTATATCAAAAAACAAACATAAATCAAGTGCGCTAGCAACACCACCGTTTGTAGAAAAATACGAACCTAAAAATTCGTAAGCTGCGTAGCTGCGTCCCCGTTTTTCGAGTCGGTGTCGGTACTACCTACTTTCGATATTTTGCAGCTTTATTATACTACAAACGGGGCGCGATGCTGAGGCATCTTTTAGTTCGTTTTTTTTATTTCTTAAAAACGTACTTATACGTTTTATTTTTTCTGTAAAAAACATTTTGCGAAGCAAAACAAAAAACCGCGAAGCGTCCGTCTATTGTCCGCCGTCTATCGTCTTAGTGCGCTTCGTCGTGGTGTGCGATACCATCTACACCCAATCGTTTTTTGTCTTCGTAATAATTGCGGTATTTATCATCTGCTTCCGTACCTGTATATTGGTTGCCCGAAGATTTGAGGACGTGCTTAATCTCTGCAATCGCTACCACAGGCGCGACTCTCACGAAAATGAGGAACAAAGTAAAGAAAATACCAATCGTACCCACAAAAATACCTACTTCAACCAAGCTTGGAGAATACATACTCCAACTTGAAGGCAAATAATCACGGTGTAATGAAGTTACGATAATCACGAAACGCTCAAACCACATTCCCAAGTTGATAAACAAAGAAAGGACGAAAGTAAAGGCGACATTACGACGCAATTTTTTAGACCAGAAAAACTGCGGAGAAATTACATTACAGGTCATCATACCGAAATATGCCCACCAGTAAGGTCCGAGTGCACGGTTGTAGAAAGCAAATTGCTCATATACGTAACCCGAATACCAAGCGATAAATAACTCCGTCAAATATGCTACACCTACGATAGAACCCGTCAAGACGATAATTTTATTCATCGACTCAATGTGACCGACCGTAATATACTCTTCCAATCCAAGTACTTTCCGCGTGATAATCATCAGCGTCAATACCATCGCAAAACCGGAAAAAATCGCTCCTGCTACGAAGTAAGGCGGGAAGATAGTCGTGTGCCAGCCCGGAATCACAGAAGTTGCGAAGTCAAAACTTACAATCGTGTGTACCGAAAGTACGAGTGGCGTTGCCAAACCTGCCAAAACAAGTGACAAAGACTCGTGACGTTGCCAGTGCTTTGCTGCACCCGTCCAACCCATTGAAAGGGCAGAGTATACTTTCTTACGAATACCTGTTGCGCGGTCACGTACTGTGGCAAAATCAGGCAAAAGCCCTGTATACCAGAACAGTAGCGATACCGTAAAATAGGTACTAATCGCGAAAACGTCCCAGAGAAGCGGCGAGTTAAAATTGACCCAAAGCGGACCACGTGTATTTGGATACGGAAAAATAAATATCGCTAACCAAACACGCCCCATGTGAAATATGGGGAACATACCCGCACAGATCACCGCGAAAATCGTCATCGCTTCTGCCGCACGGTTAACCCCTGTACGCCACTTTTGTCTAAATAACAACAAGATAGCCGAAATCAATGTACCCGCGTGACCAATACCAATCCACCAAACAAAATTGGTAATATCCCAACCCCATCCAATAGTTCTATTCAAGTCCCACGAACCAATACCAATCCAAACCGTAATGACAAAACAAGCCACTCCTAATGTTGCAGTAGCTATAGAAATCAAGAGTCCAAGAACCCATGCAGGGCTTGGTACTTGCTCCGTAGGTCCGCAAATATCTTCGGTAATCTGGTGGTAGCTCTTTCTACCTTGCACTAACGGCTCCCGTACGGGAGATATGACCGGATGATGCATATATTATGTTATATTTATAAAAAATTCAGTTAAAAAGTCCATAGTCCATAGTCGATGGTCGATAGGTGAACGCGAGTTGCGGTTGCCTATGGACTATCGACTATTATCTATCGACTGAATTACGCGTCAAGCGTCTCGTCTCTATTTACAACTTTCGTCAAATATCCAACAGAAGCCCTCGTATTTACTTCCTCCAAGACGAAGTAATTACGTTTGTTCTTCCACTGCTCATTGACTTTACTTTTCTTATCGTTAGTATCACCAAAAACAATCGCGCGCGTAGGACACGCCGATTGGCAAGCTACTTTTACATCGCCATCTCTCAATTGACGAAGTTCTGTTTTAGCGGTCAATTTGGCTTCCTGAATACGTTGTACACAGAAGCTACATTTTTCGATGACCCCTCTTGTACGTACTGTTACGTCAGGATTCAAGACCATACGTGTGAGGTCATCTGCCATATACATGGTATCGCCGCCTTTGTCAGAATCAAGTTTGGATTCATTGTAACCAAACAAATCCGCTTGGTTGTAATCCAACCAGTTAAAACGACGTACTTTATATGGGCAGTTATTGGCACAGTAGCGTGTACCAATACAACGGTTGTAGGTCATTTGGTTGAGACCTTCCGAACTGTGGTTGGTGGCTGCTACCGGACAAACGTTTTCGCAAGGCGCATTATCGCAATGCTGACACATCATGGGTTGGTAAACCGTATTTGGATTTTCGGCATCGCCAAAATAATAACGGTCAATACGCAACCATGCCATCTCATGCACACGACGTACTTCTTTTCTACCAACAACAGGGACGTTATTTTCCGCCATACATGCTACCGTACATGCGCCGCAACCTGTGCAAGCGTTGAGGTCGATAGACATTCCCCAGTGGTGTCCTTGTTCGTAAACCGTTTCTTTATATTCGTCGTAAGGGTAAAGCGTTTGTTCATTCAAGTGTTCGAAGAAGTGACGCTTGGCAAGTAAACCTTCTACTTTGACATCGCCATCGTGTGGGTCGTCTCCGATAAAGGTTTTAAGGTCAGAAAGGTTGGTTTGGTTGATAACAGAACGGTCTGTCAATGAACCTTGGAAACCTTTATAGCCCAATACCTTTTCATCTACATTAATCTCTTTCCCCTCTTCGTCGCCCATGCCGGTGACACCCATTGTATGGTGTAACTGCACGCAGGCGAAATTTTTATCACGTCCAAGCGAACCCGAAAGTTCGACTGTACCATCGTATTGTGTATTTCCGTTGGAAACGGAAAGCGCAGGATAAAGGTCAGCGCCGTAGTCGCTACCCGCACCAGCTTTGGTGCGTCCCCAACCAAGTTGGACAGTAGCGGTATTTTGCATTTGTCCGAATTGGAGAACAACAGGAAGTGTCACCTCTTTTCCGTTCAGTTTAACTTTAACCAAATCGCCATTGTCTAAAGACATTCCTTCGTATCCACCGATGTATTTATTGATTCCGTCAAATTTGACGGGAACACATAATACATTTTCCCAAACCATACGAGTCACAGGGTCAGACATTTCGAGCAACCAAGGGTTGCCAGCGTATTGTCCGCCACCTATTCCGATAGATTCTTGTATGCTAATTTCAATACCTGATGATTTTGGTTTTCTTAAAGCACCTGCTGCCGAAGCCGTATTATCCGTAAATGAAACGCTGCCGCCCTCTGCGTCAGTCACTACGATACCATCGTGCAATGCGCTATCCCAAAAACTTTGGAAACGTGCAAAGCCTGATGTTTTTCCGAAAATATTTGTTTCCCATTCTTTTCTTAAAAACTCATAATACGGCTGCTCTGCATTCACATCAAGTTTTTCGCTGCCCGCCCAAGTCAATAATGACTGTCCGGTTGCTCTTGTATCAAATAATGGTGAAATAGTCGGTTGAATCAAGGAGTAATGTCCGGCTTTTGGCTCTGCATCGCCCCAAGATTCGAGGATGTGGTGGTCAGGACAAGCAAATTTGCACAAAGAAGTCGTTTCGTCTTCCGTGCCGTTGAAAGATACCGTTAGTTTGGTACTTTCTAATTTCTTGATAAATTTATCTGCGTAAGGCAAGTCGAAGGCTGGATTTGCATCGAGGATAAAAATCGCATCTGCGCTGCCGCTATTGACGAACTTATATATCGCCTTGTCGTTACCTTGTCTTTGGTTGGAATGATTGGCGAGGTCGATAGTTGTGCCATAATTTCCGAGCGAATTATTGATGGCATTCACCATTAATTGTTCGTTGACATCATTTGAACCACAAATGACGAGCGAACCACCTGCATTAGCTCGTAATTCTTTAGCAATTTTAGCAATCGCATTACTTGCCTTTTCATTTAATCCGCTTGAAGAACCGCCTGATACGCCGACCAACTCTCCCAATTTCGCTATCGCTGCACCACGTTCTGATGGACGGATGAGTACGCGATTGTCCGCATTTGACCCTGTGAGGGACATGCCGTTTTCAAACTGATAATGGCGAGACATTTTCGCACCGTCTATTTTGTTGATGACCCGGTTTTTTGCGTAATCTTTTGAATATTCTATTGGCGAAATCCAAGTGCCTAAGAAGTCAGCCTCAAAACTCACAATGACTTGTGCTTTGCTGAAATCGTAACTCGGAATCGCACGTTTGCCAAAACTCTTCTCATTGGCATCCAACATCGCAGAAGCAGAAACCGGATCGTATTGAATGAGTGTCGTGTTCGGATATTTTACTTTAAATTCTTCGATAGCCGCCTTCGTGGTAGGACTCATCAGCGTGGTGCTGATGATAGCGACATTTGAAGAAGCATTGAGTTGGCTTGTGATAGCTTGGTCAATTTCCACCCAAGTGGCTGCTTTCGCTCCGCGTGGTACTTTGATACGATTGGTGTCGTATAATGAAAGAACCGCCGCTTGTACACGTGCACTCGTACCACCGCCTGTCATGGTCGAAAGTGCATTACCTTCGATTTTGATAGGACGACCTTCACGCGTTTTGACTAGTACCGGGCAGTAATCACCGCCTTGTACAATCGTGCTCGCGTAGTAGTTCGCTACACCGGGAACGATGGCGTCAGGCTTGACAGTATAAGGTATTGCCTTTTTTACCGGAATGTCGCAACTCGCCGCAACCGTAGCCGCACCCAATCCGAAGCCCAAGTATTTGAGGAAATCACGACGATTGGCAGTAGTCGCTTTTAAGCTTTGTTCATTGCCAAGCCCTTCCATGAGGCTTTGGTCAACAAATTCCTGTTGCTGTGTCTTTTTAAATTCTGCGTCGTTGTTAATTTCAGCGACGCTTGCCCAAACTTTATTTGCGTTCTTCATTGAAAATTTCTTAATGAATGAGTGAATGAATTTTGAATGAATGAATCAAACCAAGTTTAAGTTTAAGAATAAGTTTAAGTTTAAATTATACTTAGTGATTAAATTCAACTTAAATTATATTCAAAGACTTACCTCATTACTCATTATTTCTTTTTTTGGGAAATTTATATTTAATCAAAAACTCAATTTTGACTTATTTTCTATTTGAATTTCAAATTATTAAACATAAAAAATATAAATGTACTGCTCGCGTTTGTTTGGCACTTTTACATTTTACATTTATTATTTTACATTTTACATTTGAAAAAATTTAAACTTAAACTTGCGCTTAAACTTAAACTTAATTAATAGTGGCATTTCTGACATTCCAAGCCTCCAATGTCTTCTACGGTAACTTTGTCCATGTTACCTGATTTGAGGTCGCTGTGGTATTTCTCGAAAGAGTCGTAGTATGGATTGTCGGCAAATTGCACTTCTGTTTGGCGGTGACAGTTCACACACCACCCCATTGAAAGCGGTGCGTATTGCTTCATAACTTCCATTTCCTCAACTTCACCGTGACAGGTTTGACATTCGACACCACCCGCGACTACGTGTTGGGCGTGGTTGAAGTAAACGTGGTCAGGTAGGTTGTGAATACGAACCCATTCCATTGGTTGCTGTATATATGGCGCGACTTCATAGTATATATCTGCGGCTTCGTCTGCTCGCGTGGTGATAGTGTTACCGTCTTTATCTTTATAATCTGCTGCTATCCAATCTTTCATGTGAGCTTGGAGCGTGTCTTTGCTCATGTTTTCGTAGTCTTCGTAATATTTACCCGTAGCCGGATTGAAGCCGGAGGCTGCGTAGATTTTTGACAATTCCGCTTTACCGTAATTAGAACCTGCTTTGATGGCTTTGTGACAATTCATACAAGTGTTGACGGCAGGGATGACGGCGTGTTTGCTTCGTCTTGCTCCATCGTGGCAGTATTGGCAGTCGATTTTGTTGATGCCTGCGTGTGTAGCGTGTGAAAACTTGATAGGCTGCGTAGGTGCGTAGTTTTGCTGACGACCTAAGTTGATGGCATTATTTACGGTGGTAAATCCACCGAGTACTATCGCTCCGAAAATCGCAAAGGATATAATACGTCTGCTGGTCAGTATTTCTAATAAGGTCTTGCGTTCTGAGGCACGTCCTGCTTTGACTTCGGCAAGATGATTAAGGTTGGACGTGATACGTACCAATGCGAGTGCAAGCAATGTGAGGATACCAAAAAGTAAAGCATATAGCCAATTGAAGCCGGCTTCTTTTTCTTCACCATCAATTCCTGTATCGGTTACTACGTCGCCACAAGGCGGTTCTGCACAGCCTGACAGGTACATATTTTCAACATATAATAGGATGTCGTCAATACTTTCATCGGTGAGGTTGGGAAATGCCGTCATGAGTGCATTGTCCCATTCGTTATAGAGCTTGATGGCATACGCATCGCCCGAAGCAATTACTTGCTGTGAGTTGCGAATCCAGTTGTAGAGTTGCTCCTCATTGCCTTCCCATCGCTCTTGCACCCCTCCGAGCGCAGGACCGGTCATATCCGCCTTCATGTTCTTGTTGTGACAAGTGGCGCAGTTGGCTTTGAAAAGAGCCTGACCGTTTTTGCTGCTTGGTGCCGCAATTGTAAGCAGCGAACAAAAGAGAAGGGCGAATGTTAGTATATATTTCATATCAAATCGCTCGTATGTCATCGTAACAATTTTATACATTTTGTAGTTTTAAACTACTCGTTGCTAGTCCCGAAAATTTTCAAGACCGAACTTGTAAAACGCGAAAGTACGCAAGATTTTTTAGTTTTCTTTTATATTAATTTGGTTTTTGTTTTTTTTGTGAACTTTGTGGTTTCAAAGCAGGTTTTTAATGTTCGTCTTTATTTTAGTGCAAAAATACTATTCAAAATGCTTTTTAACAATCGCTAAACGCTATTGAAATGTATTTAGATTCTTTCTAAATAAAGATAGTGTTAAGATTTCATTAACTCTTCACAACCATATTGCTGGAAAACAGCATTTTACCAAATTTATATTCATTTTCTGCGAAAAAATTAATATAAATATGGGGTAAAAAAATATATCGAACATTGGCTTTTACGGTAAAAAATATTAATAGATTTAAAAAACAACATCAAATTCAACCTCAACATCAAAAAACAACCTCAACTTCAACCTCAAATTCAACCTCAACCTCAACCTCAACCTCAACCTCAACCTCAACCTCAACCTCAACCTCAAATTCAACCTCAACATTAAATTCAAATTTAAAAAACGGTAGTGTTCGACTAAAGTATGGGATAGTCGGCAGACGAAGGATTATAAAAATCAGTGGTTTGACCATTCAAATACGCTTTATTTGCAACTGAATTCGTCTGGCGACAACGGAGTTTGCCCAATCCTACTTTAATCGGACATTACCCAAAAAACGACATCAACCTCAACCTCAACATCAAATTCAACATCAAATTCAAATTCAAAAAACGGTAGTGTTCGACTAAAGTGGGATAGTCGGCAGACGAAGGATTTTATAAAAATCAGTGGTTTGACCATTCAAATACGCTTTATTTGCAACTGAATTCGTCTGGCGACAACGGAGTTACCCAATCCTACTTTAATCGAACATTACCCAAAAAACGACATCAAATTCAACATCAAATTCAGCTTTAATTTGTAAATTATTAATGAATGAATTTATTTAACTTATAACTCAACTCAACTCATTTATGCACTTAACAAAATTGGATATTAAAGGACTCGAAAGGGTCAGACGGCTGAATATTATTAATTCGGTAACGGGCGTGAAGCCTGCTAATTTGATTGGAACGACCTCAACTTCAACTTCAACTTCAACTTCAACTTCAACCTCAACCTCAAAAGTAGGAAGAGAGGGAAGTTTATCTTCGGGTTCTAATTTAGCGATATTTAGCTCGGTGATACATTTGGGGAGTAATCCCGGATTGTTGGGCTTTATTATCAGACCTGTGGGTGATGTGCCGCGACATACCTACGAAAATATTTTGGAAACGGGTTTTTATACCATAAATCATGTACACATAGATTTTGTGGAACAGGCGCATAAGACTTCGGCAAAGTTTGACCGTGCAACTTCGGAGTTTGAAGTGTGTGGGTTTACTGAAGAGTATTTATCGGGGTTTTCTGCGCCTTTCGTGAAGGAAAGTCCGGTGAAATTGGGGATGAAATATGTGGAGTCTATTCCTATACCTATTAATGGTACAGCATTGGTCATCGGCGAGATTGAACACATCATCTTACCAGATGAGGGCGTGGATGAGAATGGTTATATTGACCTCGCAGCTTTGAATACCGCAGGTATTTCAGGGCTGAATCGGTATTATTCGCTGAAGCGGATTGGGGAGTTTGCGTATGCGAGGGTTTGATGGATAATAAATAATTTTAAATGAGTGTGTAAAACATTAGACTTTATTTAGGGGCAATTATATATAAAAGGTGCAGCGCACCGTCCCCGTTTGTAGCAAGAAAGCTCCTCCCAAACTCACAAGGTGCGTTAGCACCGACTCCGTTTATACGCACTAACGGGGTTTCCCGATAGCTATACGGGATAACGTACCTCTAATGCCACGAATTTATGATACATTCAAACAAATTAAAGTTCCCCTAATATTTTACACACTCATTTTAAATGGTTCTTTCACAAATGTAGTGATAGCTATACTTTAGACATTAGGTAATTAGATAAATCGCTCATTACGAATAATTTACGTTGATTTGTATTTTATTTTAAATTAACTTTATTTCAATTTTTATTATGCTGACATATAGTGAATTATGCTTTCATCAGCCTAATTACCTAATTTCTCAATCACCTAATGTCCAAATTCGTTTTTCGTCTGTTCGTTTGTCTTTTTTGCGTGAGGGATAGTAGGTGTTGTTTGAACGTAATGTAGCGATAGCGGAATGGAGAGAGTGCCGGATAGCCCGACCCCCGACTGATAAGGAGGGGGACACGCCCAAATAAGTAACGATAAGATAATAAGTTCACGATTTGGACATTGGGTAATTAGGTAAATCGCTTATTATCAATAATTGACGTTAATTCGCATTTTATTTTAAATTAACTTTATTATAATTTTTATTGTGCTGATAAATAGCGAATTATGCTTTCGTCAACCTAATTACCTAATTACCTAATTTCCCAGTTACCTAATGTCCAAAGCACATTGTTTAATAAATTATATACTAATTCCCCACCTTGCCCGTCACTGAATTAAGTCCATTGTTTCCTGACCATATAATTTTATCATCGCCGTTCACATCGCCATTCATGTTGTAATCGGCGGGGTCGTATATGTCGAAATTTCCGTTTTTTAAGACCCAAATATCTTTATCTCTGCCGTTGGTATCGTAGCCAGGCGTATCGAAGGCTTGGTCGCCATCGCCGCCGTGCAATGCCCATACGCCGGGATAAATTTCTTTTTGCCCGACACTCGTGGGCGTGCGGTAGCTGTCTTGTATGCCGAAATTATAGGTCAATGCATTGCCCGAAAATGTAACGGGAATATGCGAAATCGCCGCCATGTGCGAGCGGTGTTCTATGACGATGTAATAGGTTTGTCCGGTAGGAATCATGGCGCAATCATCGGGAAAAACGAGTTGCCCATCTTCCAAGACCAATGCTGCTTTGCGGAAGACCGTAGAAGTCGATTGTAAGGTAGAACGCAAGCTAAAAATCACCCAATCCACGACGTTTCTACCGCCATTTGCTGCTGCAATTGCGGCATAATCTAAATCATCAAAACCCGATTCGGGTCCGGTATAATACCAATGAGCATCGGTAAAAGGATGCACGGCAGGCGTGGGCGTCACGAGTGCGCTTTGGGGCGTTTGTCCGGGTAATAAGCCTCTGCTATTCATATCGGTCTGCATGGCGATTGTCGGAAGTACGGTGTCATCCATTGCGCCTTCGAGGTAAACCTGTACATTGAGTCGAAGGTCGGCGGAAGCGGCTTGGTTTGCTGCTACAACTGCTTCATTTACAAAGTTATACCCATCTACTTTACCGGCGCCCCAACCGTAATTTGGCGCAGCCCCATAGCCATCCAAAACGTGTTCGTCTACCCTTGCGGTATTCATCAAAGCCGTTTTTACTTCGGTATAAGTCGCAGTCGGAAATTGCTGTAAATAACACGCCACCGTACCCGCTATAACGGGCGCAGCGATGGATGTACCCGACCACTGAGTAGCGTGCCAACCCTCCGGCGCAAGGCGTCGGGCATCGGCAGGTATATTGGCGAGTTCGGTGAGTCGCTCCAGTACTTGCGGACCGGCGGTATAATTGCCCGAAGCAGCGATGTCTGGTTTGAGCAAGCCTTCCCGGGTTGGTCCGGTGCTGGATTCGGTGACTTTATCGCCGCCGGGGGTTTCGTTATAATAGGTAGTACCATCGTAGCCGAGCCACGAATCGGAGGCAGAATAATTGGCAACTGAAATGACTTTTTCGGAACAATTTGCCCCCGTTACGACGGTTTTGAGGGTATCAGCGGCTTTGTATCTTATAATATCGGGAAAAGTCGCGACATCGGGTAATTTATGCGGTGGTTCTACGCTTGATGTCCCCATGAGTGTACCATTGCTCCATACGTCAAAATAGCCGCTTCCCGTAGTTGTAAATTCCCAATAATCCGTTGTGACAGAAGGATATACGACGAAAGCCATGTCGTAAACGTTTTGATTGAGTTGGGCGTAAATTTCGATGTCTCCCATGACAGCATTTGTGGTAGGATGGCGGAGAGTTTTGCTGACAATTTGTGTTGTATTAGAAAGGTTGGGAAATTCGGTGGACATATTTAGAAATTCGGTCATACCTTTGAATGAATAATTCGTCTTGTCTCTACAGGCTAAAGCGAAATTCACGCCGTCAAAATTCGCTTTATCCGCAAATAAATCAAAATACACATAACCGAGACTATTATTTCGTTTAAACCAAGAAAAGACAGTATCCGTTGTAACCTGATAACCAAGATGTTGTTCGTAACCTGCGCCATTTCCGGCAGCTTGTACGAGCACTCGTCCCGATTTCGCATCCAATAGATTTTCGATGTATTGCACATATAAAGGTCGGGTATCGTGCGAACCGCGATAGCTGCCCACACTCGAATTGATAACGCAAGGTTTGCCGAGTTGGTCGGCTTTATCGAAGATATATTCGATGGCATCGACGTAGGAAGTAGGGTAATTATTGTTACGCAAATTGACATGAATTATCTCTGATTTTGGTGCTGCCCCCACGTACTTACCGGGTACCGCCGAGCCATTGCCCGTAGCTGCACCCGTGACGCCCGTGCCATGCCCGTAGCCCGAATAAAAAGGGTCATGTTGTATACTGCCATCGTCAATATCTGCGGCATTCCATTCGTAGCCGTAGCCGTAAGAGAGGTTGGTGACATTACCAACGAGTTGATCCCACATATATAGTACGCGAGTGCTGCCATCAGCATGTTGGAAATCAGGGTGTCGATAATCCAAACCCGAATCCACTGTACCAACAATAACTCCCTCTCCATCAAGCCCTTGAGGAAGGCAACCTAAACCCTGATGCAGCGAATCCAAGTTATTGTTTACTCGTAAAAAATCGCCGAGTAGTTTGGCTTCCATTTGGAAATATTCGAGGTATTTGATAGCCGGATTGCGCTGTAATTTGGCGATACCAGAGGCGGGAATACTGACCGCCGCAATGCCTTTTCGACCATATTTGTAGGTGCCGCGTACATTTTTTACTTCGTCCTGAATAGCTGCCAAATCGCCTTGAATCATGAGCTCAAGTATTTCGCTCATTTCACCGCTTTTTTCAAGGGTTTGTAGTTTGCGCGTGAGGTCTATATTGAGACCTGCTTTTTGGGCAATGCCTATATTCACCAGTACAAATACAAAAATTATAATACTGTGTAGCCTTTTCATAATTTTCATTTTAGATTAGAGAGGAGATAAGTTTAAACACAAGTTTAAGTTTAAATTGTGCTGGAAGTCTGAAAAACCCTTTTCAATATAAAAATTTGTCCGGCTACTTACATTAATTTAAACTTCGACTTAAACTTGAACTTCGACTTATTCAGATGACATAGTTTGGTTTTTCGTTGCAAAAATATTTTGCAAACGATTCATTTTTATGTCATTATACGTGTTTTGGAATGAAAGGGTTGGGAATGGTATATTACGCGAGTGTATTATTCTGACATAATTCGCGCCAGAAATTCATCAAAAAAAATATAATAAAAACAAATATAATATTTATCCTAATTGCCTTTATACTTTCTTGTCAGAATAATAAAGCTAAAATTGAACAAGAAGCGTTAGGGGTAAGGTTTAGTTTTATAAAATTCACGACATTAAAAGAATCAGAAAGTCCTAAGAAACGACGCAAAAATAACTTTACATTTTGACTTGTTCCTAAAGTGTTTCGTCTTCGTTCTTTTCGTTCATTATCACCTCCAGCATCGCAATCAACTCCTCCAAATCCCAAGCATCTTCCAACTTAAAATCACCAATTCGCGTCCTACAAAGTGCCGTCAAATACGCGCCACTATCCACCGCTTCGCCCAAATCGTATGCGAGTGAGCGTATGTACGTACCCTTACTACACGTCACGCTAAAATCGACTTCAGGCAGTTCGATTCGTGTCAAATCAAAGGCGTCGACACGCACATTTCGGGGCTTGCGTTCGACAACTTCACCCCTTCTGGCAGCTTTATAGAGGCGTTTGCCATCGACTTTAATGGCAGAATACATCGGCGGTATTTGCTCAATATCGCCTGTGAATTGCTTCGTTTTTTCATGCAATAACTCGTCGGTAATATGTTCGGTAGGAAAAGTCGCGTTGGCTTCCGTTTCGGCATCGTAAGAAGGTGTGGTTTTGCCCAATTGCAGCGTACCCGTATAGGTTTTGTCGAGTCCCTGAAAGTCGGTGAGTTTCTTTGTGAATTTACCTGTACAAATAATCAGCAAACCCGTTGCCATAGGGTCGAGCGTACCTGCGTGACCGACCTTTATACGCTTCACGCCCGTGATATGTCGCAAACGAAAACGGATTTTATTGACTACATCAAATGAAGTCCAACCTTTTGGTTTATCGACGAGTAGGGTTTCGCCTGTATGGAAATTGTATGTGTTTGATGAATTGATGAGTTGACGAGTTGTTGTGTTGGCGTAAAACGATTTTGTAAACCGTTTTTAGAGGCTTAACAATTTACAAAGTCGTTTTACGTCAACACGAGATTAACTAATTAAAATACCTGAAACGATGGCGATAATACCAACAATAAAGCAATAAACAGCAAAATAAATCAGTTTACCGCGCTTAACCAAATTTATCATCCAAGTACAGGCAAATAAACCCGAAATAAAAGCCGCAGCAAAGCCGACTAAAAGCGGCATGACATCAAAATTGGCGGGCGGAGCTTCTGCTAAGTCCTTCACTTTCAATAAGGTAGCACCAATAATCGGCGGCAAAACCATCAGGAAAGAAAATCGGGCAATTTTCGATTTATCAACGCCCAAAAGTAGTCCCGTAGCTATCGTACTACCCGACCGCGAGATGCCCGGCAGTACGGCTATCGCCTGTGCAAGACCTATAACAATAGCATCTTTGAACGAAACGGCACGACCTTTTGTGCGAAGCCCTTCGGCGTATTTGGTGAGGTAAAGCAGCACACCCGTGAGGAGCAACATACAACCCACCAAAATAATTTTACGGTCAAAAAGTCCTTCAATATGCTCTTCTAAAAGCAGTCCCACGATACCCACAGGAATCATCGAAAGTAGGATTTTGGCGGCAAATTTCGTTTCTTCATTCCATGCAAAACGAAACAAGCCACGCAGGAGTTCTAATATATCTTTCCGAAAAACAACCATAGTACTCAGTACCGTGGCAAAGTGGAGAATGACCGTAAAAAGGAGTTCATATTCATTGTCTCCGGGGTCATAATTGAGCAACACTTTACCGAGTTCGATATGTCCGCTACTGCTGACGGGCAAAAACTCTGTCAAACCCTGCACTATGCCGAGTATCAATGCTTTAAGTAATTCCATGGCGTAAGACGTGAGAGGTGAGACGCGAGATATGAGACAAAAACATCGTCTACCGTCAGCCGTCTATCCTCCACCGTTATTTATTTCTGTTTGAAAATAGCGAAGATTTCGACGCCGATACCAGCTAATATTAAAAAAGGACCGAGCGTGACCCGTCGAAAATTATAAATGATATTGGGATCCCAAGTCTCCGCATTAGGCTGTGCGCCGCCTGTCATCATAAGATAGCCCAACAACATCAAGCCTACACCCGCTGCCATGAGGATATAATTGATTCGCCCATAGAGTAGCTCTGTGCCTTGCACTTTAGCAACCGTTGCGCGTCCGCCTAAGCGTGAGACTGTTTTTTGTACAACTCGCTTTTTATCCGAGTCAGATTGTGTCACAATGACTCGCTTTTTATCCGTAGAAGCAGCTGCATTAGGTGTTGTAGCTCTCTTCTTTTTGTATTGTTTTTTACTCATTTTTAATGCTCAAATGCGATAATGTAATAATGCGACAATGCAATAGCTTATTAGCATTAATGCATTATAGCATTAACGCATTTGAGCATTTAAGCATTGTTCCTTCGGCAAAGTTAAGATAATCGCCCGTATTTCATAGCCTGCTTAAATGAGGTTTTTTTCAGTAAAATGATTTTTTTGAGAAAAGTAACACAGCGATGTAAATTTTATGCGAAAGTTTTGTCGCAAATCTCTTATTTATAGACAAATAATGATTAGTTTTGTTACCATAGTTAGGAGTTAGGGAAGTCTTGCTGCCTCATTAAAAATATTTAAGAAAACAAAATGTACATAAATTTATTCGCTCATTTTGTGAATAAATCACTTCTAACTTTGGACGTTAAGTAACTGGGAAATTAGGTAATTAGGCTGACGAAAGCATAATTCACTATTTATCAGCATAATAAAAATTGTAATAAAGTTAATTTAAAATAAAATGCAAATTAACGTAAATTATTGATAATGAGTGATTTACCTAATTACCCAGTTCCCTAATTACCCAATGTCCAAAGTCCACTTCTAAGGAACGCGGGAAAAATAAGTTTACCATCTTGGGGAGGTTATTTTGTGCTTCCCCGACAGCTATTGGGATCGTCTTGAAAGCGGGCGTTTATCGGGATAAATAACTGATTTCAAGGCGGAAAATAAGTGCAAAAGAAACACTCAAAACGATAAGAAATCTAATAAATAATGTACTAAGTACACCGATATTTTCACAAAAAAAATTAATTATGAAAAGCAATTTACTCTTACCCTTTATCATTCTTTTCAGCTTGTTGAGCTATCAAACAAAAGCACAATGTCCTACGGGAGATCTAACTTTAGCCACCCAAGCACAAGTCGATAACTTTATCGCCACCTACCCAAACTGCCAAAACTTCATCGGCAACTTGACCATAGGAGGAGCTTCTGTAGCCAGTTTATCTGATATAAACGATATTTCCGGCTTGCAATTGCTTAGTGTATCAGGAAATTTGACAGTTCGATTTAGCCCACAGCTCGCCAGCCTTGACGGACTTGAGATGCTTACAAACATTGGTGGTGGTTTTTTCCTTTTTGACCTTGATGCTATCACCAACGTCGATGATTTGGGCGCGCTTAGTAGCATTGGCAGATACCTTCGCATCCTAAATAACGACGGCTTGACCTCTATCTCCGGTTTTTCGCCACAACTCACCTTTGTTGGCACCAACCTAAATATTCGATTCAATCCCCTGCTCACAAGTTTGGATGGCTTACAAGGCATTACTTCCGTAGGCGGCTTCGTCAGAATTTCTGATAACGCCGGACTGCTTGATATGTCAGGACTCAATCAATTAGCTTCCATAACAGGCGATTTAGAAATTAAAAACAACATAAATCTCCTATCTCTCAATGGTTTAGACCAGCTCGAATTCGTTGGTGGTAGCGTATATTTGTTCGCCAACTTTCAGATGGCATCCATTACGGGACTCGCCAATTTGGTAGATGTCTGTGGAAATTTCCAGATATTTAAAAATGTTGACCTGACCAATTGTGCCATTGGAATTTTGTGCAAATTTATTCTCGATGAAAATTTCGATTTATTCCTCGATGAAAGCATGGACAACTGCGGCACCGTAGAAAACATTACAAATATACTCAATGCTGCCAACACAGATTGTGCTGCGGCTACCGAGGCTGCGGTGCTTTGCACCCCACTTTCTGCCGAACTGATAGGCTTGAATGTTCGCCTTCGGGGAAGAACTGCCACGCTCACTTGGGAAACAGCTACCGAAACCAACAACCAAGGCTTTGAAATTCAGCGCAGTAAAGATGGCTCAAATTGGGAAACTATATCATGGCAACAAGGCAACGGTAACTCAAACACCCTACGTGCCTACGCTTATACGGATTATAACACCTATCGCGGTACCAATTATTATCGCCTCCAACAGTTGGATTTCGATGGTGCAGCCGCTTACTCTCCTGCCGTGAGTGTTACGATTAACTCTACCAATACCATTGATATTTACCCCAACCCAGCCAGCGATTTTCTCATAGTATCTGGCTTAGATGGACGTGCAATAGATGAAATCATCATTCATAATATTACAGGAAAACAAGCATTGAGACGCACTAATACCAATAACATCGTTGACATATCTTCGCTCCCGGCGGGCATGTATGTCGCAGTTATCGTAGCAGGTTTTGATGAAAAATTCCTCAAATTAGTTATTGAGTAACACAGTCGATAGTCCATAGACTAATATGAAATCTGATAAAAATAATAATTTTTGCCCTTTGGAGCTTCCGCTTCAAAGGGCTTTTTTTTATAGTAAAAAATTCACAACTAATCATCTACTCAAACTCGGTGTATTTTTTGATAGGGAATGTAGTTGATTTAGTTTAAAAAGTTTATAGAGTTTGTAAAGTTCACAAGACAACAAAATTTTGGGTAGTGTTCAATTAAAATAAGGTATAGTCGGCAGGCGAATGTTTTTATAAAATAATACCCTTTGATTAGTCAAATATCCACTTTCAATAAAGAAATTCGCCTGCCGACTCTTCTTATTATATTTACCTTATTTGGTTCTTTGACAATTTTTGCAAAACAAGATTTATTTTTCTTCCAATGTGGTTTTAACCCATTGTTCTTCAATGAATTACTACAATGGGTTAAAACTACATTGGACAGAAATGCAAAAATTGTCAAAGAACCCCTTATTTTTGTCGAACACCACCAGGTTTTCGACTCTATAAACTCTATCAACCTTATAAACTCTATCAACTAAATAAACAAAACAAAATATGCACAAATTAATTAAATTATCTTTTTTACTGCTTGCAGTAGCCTTATTTTCAACTGCCTGTAAAGACGACGAAGGCGCAAGCCCTGAAAGTCGTGACGAGTTTTTTATCGCTGATATTGACGGCGTAGAAAAAAACCTCACTTACTCCACCAATGCCTATAACATTGGTTTTGAAGCCCAGAACAACGAAAGTTTCGACTCTACGGGTGCACTCGTGACGTACACCAAAGGACCAGGCGCAAGACTGTGGCAAGATGTAGGACTTGCTCAATTTTTGGGCGGTTTGGACGTAGAAAACAAGGAAAGGTTCACCCTATTTTTTGGGCAAAATGTATTCACAGAACGTGAATGGGCATTGGATAGCCTCAATAATTTCAACGCTATCTTCCATACAGGCGCGCACCCATACATGGATACCGATACCGCCAATGCAGAAACCTCTGGCATAGAAATCCGCTGGCGAGACGAAGACCTCAAAACTTGGTCAACGCTCAACGGTTCGCAATCTGGCAGTACATTTAATGTCTCCAAAACCGAACCTTTCACCACTTCCGAAGGCGATGTCCAAAACAAAGTAGATGGCACATTCAACTGCAAACTCTACGATACCAACGGAAACAGCATCAATGTAAACAACGCCGAGTTTTTTATGACCTTTCAGATACTTTAGTCGTTGATTCGTTATTCGTTGATTCGTTATTCGTTGATTCGTTATTCGTTGATTCGTTATTCGTTGAATCATTATAAGGACAAACGCATGAAAATTTATTGCTCGAAATATTGAGTACCTAAAGGCACTCGAAACGCATTTTTGATGCTTTTCTACCGATATTTAATTTCTTTCACTTAGGAACATTTTGAATGTATTTGATGCCTCGTTAGAGGTAAAATATTGGTAACACTTGGATAAAGAACTTATTATCATTGCTCCATAGGAGCAAAATATTTTCGTGCGTTCGCCCTATATTCATTATCTGTTATTCGGTATTCGTTAAGTCGTTTTTGTACCTTCGCGCACAGAACGAATCATAAGTCAACGAATAACGAATAAATGGATAACGATTCAACGATTCAACGAATAACGAATAAATGAATAAAGTTATATTAAAGCATAGAAAGGATGCACCGCTAAGGCGTAGGCATTGCTGGGTATTTTCAGGGGCAATATATAAGATAGAAGGCGAGGTAAACAATGGAGATACTGTCGAAGTCTACGATTCCAAAGATGAATATCTCGCAACGGGGCATTATCACGACGGCAGTATAGCCGTGCGAGTTTTTTCTTTTGAACAAACAACAGCCGATGTTGATTTTTGGACAAAAAAAATAGGCGAGGCTTACGAATTACGCCAAGCACTCCAACTCACCGACAATTCCGAAACTAATGCTTATCGACTCATACACGCCGAAGGTGATGGGCTTCCCGGACTCATTTTGGATTACTATGCAGGTGTCGTAGTTTTGCAGGCGCACTCTATTGGAATGCACTTGGCGAAGGATAGTATCGTAGCGGCGTTGCAAGCGATATATGGCAAAAAACTAAAAGGCGTATACGATAAAAGTGCCGAAAGCCTTCCGCGTGAGTACGCAAAAGGCATGGAAAATGGCTATTTATTGGGTAAAGATATTCCAACGGAAAGCCCCATTTCAGAGTACGGACATCCATTTTATGTGAATTGGGAGACGGGACAAAAGACAGGTTTTTTCCTTGACCAACGCGAAAATCGACGTTTGTTGGCGCAGTATTCGACCAATAAAACGGTGTTGAATGCCTTTTGTTATTCTGGCGGATTTTCGATGTATGCCTTGCATGCCGGTGCGAAACTGGTGCATTCTGTCGATGCTTCGCAGCGCGCCATCGACCTCGTAGAACGCAATGTGAAACTATTAGAAAACATTGGAGGTGAACACGTTTCTTACACTGCTGATGTGCTCAAATTCTTGAAAGAACCACCCACAGAATACGACGTCATGGTACTCGACCCGCCTGCATTTGCCAAAAATGTACGCACCCGCCACAACGCTGTTCAGGGCTACAAACGCCTCAATATGGCAAGCATCAAACGCATCGCAAAAGGTGGCATTATATTTACTTTTTCTTGTTCGCAGGTGGTGGATAGCACCTTATTTCGCAGCACTGTTTTAGCGGCAGCACTCGAAGCAGAACGCCCAGTACGTATCTTACACGAACTCACCCAAGCCCCCTGTCATCCCGTCAATGTTTTTCATCCCGAAGTGAGTTATTTGAAGGGTTTGGTTTTATATGTGGGGTAAGACCTCTGATTTGCGCCGACTATTAAGAGCCTGTTTAGTTTGATGCAAAAAATCCGTGAATTTGCTCAAGCGAAATATCAAGTAAATCAGAAATTTGCTCATCAGATAAGCCTTTTTCTCGCATATTGAGGATGTGCTTTTTCGTGACTTCTTCCGTTACCTTTTCAGTAACTTCTTCTGTTACTTTTTCAGTGACTTCTTCCGTTACCTTTTCAGTAACTTCTTCTGTTACTTTTTCAGTAACTCGGTCGGTGACTGTCTTGGTCACTATTTCCTCACGCTCGTCGGCAGCTTGTTCGCTGTACCATTGTATGATTGCTTCTTTTACGCCCATTGTTTTTGTTTTACCTAAAAAATCATCTAACTGGTTTTCAAATATAGGGATAGTTTCCGATTTTTCAAAACGTACATACTTTTTTATAAAGTTTAAAAGCACCTCAATGGTATCTCTACTGTATCCCTTTTTTAGTAAACGCCGAATTAGGTCAAATTTCAAACTCATCAGCCCTTCATCTGTTAGCTTTTTTCGATTTCGACGAATACCATGCCAAGCCGTTTCCATGACTATCGCAATAGGATTATCTATATTTTGAAAATCCTCCGGTTTTTTATCCAATAATTTATAGGTATTATATTTGTACACATTTTCTGTACCAAAATGGTTGATTCTGTACGATTTAGGGTGAAAATTTTTATTGTCATCCGTAAAAATAGCGAGTGCCGTAACGGGCATTCCGTATTTATCTAATATCCGATAAAAGTAAATAAACATCCGTTTGGCAAAATCCACATCTTTATATCCCTGCACTTCGATATGAATCAAAAACCACTTTGGTTTGCCGCTTTTAGTGTATAATTGGACAAGTTTATCCACATATCGCTGACCTTTCCCGATATCGGCAGTGATTTCAGCAAGCTCTTTGTCCAAAAATTTTACACCTTTTGAAAAGTCAATTTCATCTGCCCACTTTCCAAAAAAGAATGTGACGATAAACTCAATCAAATCTTCTATAATACCTTTCCAAAGAACATCTTGTAAGGTATATTTAGGTTTCTTTTTACTCATACTTTTTTCGTTTTTTATAATAAAACGTACTTACAATTTCTTCCCCTTTATTGCTTTCTCAATATTTACATCCATTGCACGGTGCGCGAGTGGTGTAGTGTATTTATTGAGATTTTCCATCGCTACATTTATTGCGTTTTTGTCTTGACCTCCAATGCTTTGTCTTAGTGCGTTGGTTAGTTTTTTTGTTTCTGAAACTTCTTCGTCGCTGAGAATATTTGCGTTTTGTACGAGGAATTTGTCGGCAGCAAGAACGATATTATTTGCCTCATTTTTGGCTTCGAGTAGCACGCGAATTTTCATATCTGCTTCTGCATTTTGGATAGAATCCAGGAGCATTCGCGCCATTTCTTCTTCGCTGATACCGTAGGCAGATTTCACCTGAATACTTTGTTCTACTTCGCTACGCAACTCGCGCGCACGAACCGTCAAAATTCCATCGGCATCCAAGATAAATTGTATATCAATTTTCGGAATCCCGGCGGGCATCGGAGGTATGCCGCGCAAGACAAATTCTCCGAGTTTGCGGTTGTCAGTTACAAGGTCGCGCTCGCCTTGATAGACGGCAACTTGCAGATTTTTTTGTCCGTCAACGGAGGTCGTATATTGTCGTCCGGCCTTCGTAGGCACTTTCGTATTTCGCGGAATAATCGTATCCATCAAACCACCCATCGTCTCTATACCAAGCGATAAAGGCGTGATGTCAATCAGCAATAAATCCTTATTATTTCCAGCCAAAATATCTGCCTGAATAGCTGCGCCGAGTGCTACGACTTCATCGGGATTAAGGCTATCATTTACCGCTTGATTGAAAAATTCAGATACCGTTTTTTTCACCAAAGGCACGCGCGTACTACCGCCGACCATAATCACTGTGTCGATATTTTCAATGCTCAATTTAGCATCCTTCAAGGCTTGTTTGCAGCTATTTAGTGTTTTATTTATTAATGGAGAAATAAGCGACTCAAATTGCGCCTTATCAATTTCGCACGACCACTCTCCCACTCTTTCAATATACTGATTATCAGTAGAAAGTGTCTTTTTAGCTTCTTCTGCGGCTATGCGGAGTGCTTGGCTGCTGACTTTGTCATTCGTCAGAATTTGTCTATCAATATCGTTTTTCTCCAACCAAAAATCAATAATTACTCTATCGAAATCATCGCCACCGAGGTAGGTGTCACCATTGGTCGAAAGCACCTCGAAAATGCCGCCTTGTATTTGCAAAATCGAAATATCAAACGTACCACCGCCCAAGTCGTACACCGCGATAGTTTTGGACTCGTCAGGATTCAAACCGATACCATAAGCAAGGCTCGCAGCAGTCGGTTCATTGACGATACGTAGCACATCCAATCCGGCGAGTTTTCCGGCGTCGCGTGTGGCTTGGCGTTGGGCGTCGTTGAAGTAAGCAGGTACGGTGATGACTGCCTTTGAGATGGACTGCTTGAGGTTGGTTTCGATGCGGGTTTTGAGTTCGGCGAGTATTTTGGCGGAGAGTTCGACGGGGCTGTAAAAGCGGTCGCGTACACGGATTTTTACCAAGCTGTCGGTATCTTCGTCGATGACTTCGTAACCCAAATATTGCTCGGCATCCGATACGTCTTTATAGGATTTTCCCATCAGCCGCTTGATCGAATAAATGGTATTTTGTGGCTCGGTGAGAAGGTATTTTTTCGCTTCGTTTCCAACTACAATTTGGTCATTTTCAGCAAAATGTACTATCGAAGGCACTAGCGTGTTTTTGCCCTCCGTATCTGCGACCGCTACCGCCTTGCCTTCGTGCATATACGCCACGAGGCTGTTGGTCGTCCCCAAGTCTATACCGACAATGACGTCGATTTCGGGTTCTTTTTCTACGTTTCCAGTAGATAGGTTGATGGATATTTTTGCCATAAAACGTGTTGACGTGTTGACGTGCTGACGTGCTGACCGATTGATGTGCTGACGTATCGACGTGTTGATTTATTTCTTTAAAATGAAATGCAAAGGTAAGGATAAAGTTTAAGTGTGGGCGTAAATTTATAACAAGTCAATGTTTAAGTAACAAGGAAAAAATAGTTATTTACAAAAGTACTTATTAATCACTTGACAGCTCTACAGACTGACCGCGAATGCCGCAATGACTGCTATAGCTATCAATTGTACTATTATTTTAATTTTTAATTAATTAAAAAACAAATACTTACGAAAATATTTATTAATCGCTTGACAGCTAAAGCAGTCATTACAACGTTTCCGGTCAGCCTGTTTAGCTGTCGCAAAGTATGGAAACATATTTCTAAGTAATTGAATTTTATCTATTTAAAAATTAAAATAAAATCCACTTGACGGCTAAAGTCATCAGTACAGCATTCGCAGTCAGCCTGTAAATAGACATTACACATCAATTTTATTTTCTAATTTTAATTTTAGCGAAACGTGAATAATAAGGAATGAGGCATAGATAGGCTTACTTTATTTGACCCAATTCAAAAAAACATTAATTCAACGGATATTATTACAAAAACACAATTACCTCCACAAAACACTGATTATCAAAGTTTTATTCAGTTAAAAATAAAAAAAAATCATTAAATCAAGACCACAAAAACAAAAATTTAATTTTTTAACCTTTTTTTCAATTAAAAAACCTGATTCATCCTTAAAAAAAACAATAAAATAAATTACCTTTACGCCCGAATATATAAATGGCATAAAATAGATTTAAAGAAAAGAAAAAATTCAAATGGCAGTTTATTTAACAAAAGAAAAAAGAGAGGAAATTTACAAAGAATTTGGCGGCAACGAGAAAAACAGTGGCTCTACGCACTCGCAAGTTGCACTTCTCACCTATCGCATCAAAGAACTTTCCGCACATTTACAGAACAATCGTAAAGATTTTTCATGTCAACGTTCCCTACTTTCTATGGTAGGTCAGCGCAAGCGTTTGCTCAACTATCTGGCGAAAACAGATATTAATGAGTATCGCGCACTTATCGAAAGACTTGGATTGCGTAAATAATTTCCGGCAAAATATTACAAAAAAGTGTTCTGTTCGCAGAACACTTTTCTGCTTACTTATCGACACACAGTACTATGAGTGAATGAGTGAATTTTAAATGAATGAATAATTTCGAATTCATTCACTCATTCAAAATCCACTTTTCCATTCATTATCCGTATTTCCTGTGTAAGTTCGTATCCTTTTGCATTCATTTAAATCAAATAAGTAACAAGGTTGGTTGAGTTTTTTTTATTGATTAATAAAATTTAAACTTATACTTAAACTTAAACTTAAACTTATTATCATGGGAAAACAAATTCCTATTACTACCTCTTTCAATCTGCCGGACGGTAGAGAAATCACGCTTGAAACCGGCAAACTCGCCGCACAAGCTGATGGCTCCGTAGTGGTCAGACAAGGCAATACGATGCTTTTTGCATCTGTAGTATCTGCCAAAGAAGCCCGTGAAGGGCAAAGTTTCTTTCCGCTTTCTGTTGATTATCAAGAAAAATTTGCGTCAGTTGGACGTATTCCCGGCAACTTTTTTCGCCGCGAAGCACGATTGACCGAAAAAGAAATATTAATATGTCGCCTCGTAGATCGCGTGATTCGTCCGCTTTTTCCCGATGGTTACATGAACGAAACTCAAATCATCATCAACCTCATTTCGGCAGATAGCGAAGCTACTCCCGATGCACTTGCTGCATTGGCGGCTTCGGCAGCATTATCAGTTTCTAATATTGCTTTTGGCGGACCGATTTCTGAGGTACGTGTAGCGCGTATTGAAGGTGAGTATGTTGTCAATCCCGGCAAAACAGCGCTATTGGGTGCTGACCTCAATATTATCCTTGGCGCGACCGTGGATAATGTAATGATGGTAGAAGGTGACGCTAAAGAATGTTCGGAAGCTGACCTTATCGAAGCTATCCGTATCGGACACGAAGCAGTAAAGGTACAATGTAAAGCGCAATTGGCACTCGCCGAATTGGTGGGTACAAAAGCCACTGTGAAGCGCGAAATCGTGCCAATGCCCGAAAACGATGTCGTCAAAGATGCCGTAGCTAAACTTATTAAAGATAAAGTAACAGCTATTGCAAAAACACCGTCGGAGAAATTTGAGCGTAAAGATAAATTCAAGGCGTTGAAAGACGACATGAAAGTATCACTACTCGAAGAACACGGCGAAGAATGGATGGCTGAACACGATAGCCTCATCAGCCGTTATTATAACGAAGTTCAGAAATACGCGATTAGAGAAGTCGTATTGGGTGAAAATGTGCGCCTTGATGGTCGCAAGCCCGAAGATATTCGTCATATATGGTCTGAAGTAGATTACCTCCCAAGTACACACGGCTCAGCGGTATTTACACGTGGTGAAACGCAAGCACTCGCATCACTCACATTGGGTACAAAACTTGATGAGCAAATGATAGATGATGCAATGGGTTTGCATTTCAATAAATTCATTTTGCACTACAACTTCCCTGCATTTTCTGTTGGTGAAGCACGTCCTTCTCGCGGACCGGGTCGTCGTGAAATTGGTCACGCCAATCTTGCGAATCGTTCCCTACGCCAAGTTTTGCCGAGTTCGGATGATATGCCTTATACCTTACGTATCGTCGCTGACGTACTCGAATCCAATGGTTCGTCCTCAATGGCAACGGTTTGTTCTGGTTCATTGGCTTTGATGGATGCAGGTATCAATATCAAATCCCACGTTTCGGGTATCGCGATGGGCTTGATTTCTGATGGTGAGCGTTTCGCGATTCTCTCTGATATACTCGGTGATGAAGATCACTTGGGTGATATGGATTTCAAAGTAACTGGTACGAAAAATGGTATTTGCGCTTGTCAAATGGACATTAAAATCGACGGTTTGCCTTACGATATACTTGAAAAAGCACTCGAACAAGCACGCGTAGGACGTTTGCACATCCTCGACAAGCTCAACGAAACGCTTGATGCACCTCGCGCCGACCTCAAACCACACGCACCGCGTATGGAGAAAATGATAATCGACAAAAGCTTTATCGGTGCGGTAATCGGACCCGGTGGTAAGATTATCCAAGAGATGCAAAAAGAGACCGGTACTATCATCAATATCGAAGAAATTGATGAAAAAGGTCACGTTACCATTTCGAGTTCTGATAGAGGTTCTTTGGATAAGGCAATTGCCAAAATCAAAGCTATCGTACAAGTTCCCGAAGTAGGCGACGAGTTCGAAGCAGAAGTCAAATCAGTCAAAGAATTTGGTGCATTTGTGGACTTTATGCCCGGCAAATCCGGCTTAGTACACATCTCCGAACTCGCTTACGAGCGTGTCAATCGTACAGAAGATGTCGTCAATCCCGGTGATATTATCAAAGTAAAATTGATTGGTGTAGACCCACGTAGCGGCAAATTCAGACTCTCGCGCAAGGCACTCCTACCGAAGCCAGAAGGCTACGTAGAACGTGCGCCACGCGAACGCCGTGACCGTGATGATAGAGGTAGAGATGGAAACCGTGATAGAGGTCCACGTAGAGACAATAATAATAGATGGTAGTCCATTGTGATTCGTCATTCGTTTCACAATAATTATTATTCTTAAAATATAGAAAGTCGCGCCTTTGGTGCGGCTTTTTTTTGTTTTATAGGAACTCGTACAGATTGATTAAAATTAACCTATATTTCACGATTGTTATTTGCAATATGGCGACTAAGTAACGATAAAACAATAAGGGAAGACGAAAAAAATAATCTACCCGTCTGAATTGTTCTTTTTCTTATATGTTTCACTAAGTGAAAGAAAATAAATAACTTCTTCATTTGGGGTAGAATATTTTCTTCCTCTTCCCTAACTTCCCGATTTGGACGGTTTCTTTTGCGCAGTATCTCGCCCCTTCAGGGCTGACGAAAATATGATAACTCATACTTAGTTCATCCCCCAAGCTAACATAGACGCTCCGCTGGGCTTGGATAGCTCTACTTCGGAAAGGTCAAAACTATCTTTTTAACGCACAGCTCGGCTAAAGTCACCTGTACAATAAAAAAAGCCCTATTTTCCATGATGGAAAATAGGACTTTTTTATCTGAAATAATTAATAAACAATAACGAATCATTAGACTTTATTTATCAATTATCAATCACCGATTTATCGTTTCAATTTCACGAATTTCTTCGCAGCAGTTACTTCATTACCTGTTTGAATTTGGATGAGGTAAGTACCTGTATTGAGGTTGCGGTGTTTTAGTGGTAAAATATTGTCACCTGCATTAAGATTGACTTTGCGTGAAAGAACGGTTTTGCCCATAATATCTGTCACGAGAAGTGTCGCATCTTGCGCTTGTGTCGCTGTGAATGTCACGCTAACTTCCTCATTACCAATAGTAGGATTAGGATACACGTCAAAACCTGCTACATTAGAAAGTACGTCTTCTGTACCTACTGCTGTGCTACAAAACTCACAATCTTCAAAGTTATTGAAAGTAACAGCCGTAGCCGATACACGCGAATCATCAGTGGCTTTACCTACGTATGTCGGAGGAAATTGCTCCGTATTTTGCCAAGTCAATTCAAGACATTGTGTATTATCAACTACGTCAAAAGACAAACGTCCAACATTTACCCAGTCATCGTCGAGTAAGTAGCCTTCGCCACCTGCCAATTCTACATTGTAAGAAACGACATTCGCCTTAGAACCTCTCAAAGAGTGTTGGTTGTAAAAACTGCTATTGACAGCACCTGAAATCTGCAATTCCTGTACTATCGTAGGGTTTACAATGGCTTCGCCATTGAAAGTAAAGCGGTAGTTTTGCTCGCTGAGGTTAAATGTTTCGCCCATATTAGAGGCTTTAATTTGAATATCAACGTATACTTTATCGTTATTACAATTGACATTATGGAAGCGAACATCGTATTGGTCTGCTGCCGAAACTAAACTTACAGTCGCTGTCAGCACTAAAGCTGCAATTAATGTTTTTAAAATCTTCATAATTTAAAATTGATGTTTTAATAGAACTTTACCGAAAAGCCCTGTTTTGACCCGAAGTGTCTGATTGGCTTCCGGCCTAATGTTTTCAAAAATTATTTCTTTCGTGTGGAATTTAAATCACTAAGTTTTCTATTGTTTTAGTTTATATTTTTTGTCGTTCATTTATTTTCAATGAAAAATTCGTACCAAATATACATTTTTTCGTACATTTTTACAAGTTTTTCTTCATCTATTTTGTGACTATTAATCTAATAATCAATAAAGTAAAATTATCATTTAGGTATAATGTATGTTAGATGCTCCCATTATATTCAAAAATAAGTTTTTACGGATTTATGTGCCAAATATAAAGAATACTCAAATAGGGATAGAATAACCGAAAAGTGTCTTATGTTCTTTATTGAGACGAAATTTATGGCTATAAGTTGCACATAGTTATCAAATTTCAAATAAACATATTCTGATACTTATATTCCTATTAAAGTGTAAATATATAAAAAAAATGTTTTTATTGTATTTTTTTCTTTAAAAAAATAATTTTGTTGTACTATTTAAATTCGTCATTTAGTTCTACTTTAAGGGTCTAAAAATAGTGCGACCGCTCTGCGTCGCACCTCCTTTAGAGTCTTAATGTAGAATTAGCAAAGCTAAATAAAATATCATTTGTATATGTCTTCATTTCTCCAAAAAGTAACTCAAAGTGAAAGAAATTAAATAAATTGTTCCATAATGCGCCGTAATTTTTTCTTCTAAAGAATTCAAAAAATCGTTGCATAGCCATAGCTACGGAACTATTTTTTGTGTTTTTTAGAAGGGAAAAGAACAAGCATAATGGGGCAAGTTATTTATTTTCTTTCACAAAGAACCAAATAATAAAATTCTCTTAAAATTTCACATGGATAAATTGATGTTTGGATTTTATTAACTTTGCAGGCTGATTCATTATCAAAATCATTATGAAATTAAACTATAAAAATATCATCACATTCGTTTTCACAATTTTCATGGGAATGTGGTGTACACATATTGTGGCAACTGAGATTGCGGATAAAGCCTGGATGAGTCCCGACCCTATCATCGGTGGCGAACTCTTTGTTTGTCAACAAGAAACAGTTATTTATTCTGTAGGAAATTTGGCTACACTCATTCCCGGTACGACTTTTCAATGGACGATTATCAATGGCGATATTCTCCAAAATAATGGTGATAATATCACTGTAATGTGGAGTAGCGTCAATCCCGGCAACATCACGCTCACCGCCACTGCACCCGATGGATGCGCTACGACCAATGAACAAACTGTCACCATCGAAGAACCAGAAAATTTCTCGCTTTTGGCGACGCTGTCCAATTCCTTTATCTGTGAGGGCGATGCAGCTGTATATACCGCGACACCTTCTTATGAGGATATTGCGGTAGACCTTTCGGATATTTCCTACCAGTGGTTTATCAACGGCGTGCCTGTCGGCACAAATAGCCCGATGTATACGCATACCACCGTTGTGGATGGTGATATTGCGACTTGCGAAGCGACGAGTATATTCAATTGCCTTATCAATACCACCGTTACTGCCATTGCGCCAACTATCACGCTGATACCGCGCCCGATGGTCGATATACTCATCGTTGCCAATCCAAATCCTGTTTGTCCTGGCGACAATGTGGTCTTTAGCACAGTTACGATGAATGAGGGTTTACAACCCGATTACGAGTGGCAAGTGAATGGTGTGACAGTTAGCAGTTTTCCTTTTTACTCCCAAGTCGGCTTGATGGCTGGCGATACTGTGACCTGTTCGGTACTCTCCGAAAATAGCTGCGCGCTCAATAATCCGGCTTCCGATACCGTCATTATTCAAGAGCTTATGCCATTTCCGGCTACTATCACGATTGCAGCGGATACGAACCCTGCTTGTGCCGGAGAGTTGGTTACTTTTATGAGTACGCTGGTCAATGAAGGCGACGCCCCGACCTTCCAATGGTTTGTGAATGGGATGCCTGTTCTTAATCAAACTTCTGATATTTTTGGTTTATATACCTTCGCGGATGGCGATGTGATTTCCTGTGAAATGGTGTCTTCGTCCGCTTGCGCGAGCAATGCGGTAGCCGTATCCAATGACGTGATACTCCAACTCGGCGGCTCATTCGTCACCAATGTGACCTTGGATGCGCCCAACCCATTTTGTATCGGCAGTGGTGATGTAGAATTTACGGCAATGGTCGATAATCCTGCGCCCAATCCCATGTTTACTTGGGAAGTTAACGGCACGACCTCCGTCACGACCTCCAATAATCAAATCATGTTGCCTGTCAATGATGGCGATTTGGTAACGGTTACTTACACCGCTGATTTTGGCGATTGCTATACCGCCGGAGATACGATGGATATGATAGCCCTTGATGGTGTCAATATTGTTACGCCAAGTGTTATTTTGGTCGTTGATGAAGATGAAATTTGCGCCGGTGATTCTATCACCTTCACGCCACTTCCTGAAAACGGCGGCGCATCACCTGATTATCAATGGTTTGTGAATGGTACGCCCTTCGGGGAAAACATGGACTCCTACACCACCGACACTATAAATGATGGCGATATAATTAGCGTCGAACTAACCACAAGCTTGGATTGTGCAGATACGCCTACGGCAATTTCTAACGGTATCTTGGTGCGTGCCAGCGATATTATTGCCCAAATCGAATCTGTCCTTCCCGGTTGCAATGATGCTGGCACTATCGAAGTTTCCGCAAGCGGAGGCATTTCCAACACCTATACTTACGCTTGGAGCGATGGTCAATCCGATACTATTGCCATCGACCTCGATACAGGTACATACACCGTCACCGTCACCGATGAGGCTGGTTGTAGCAATACCGCTTCGGCGGATATTATCTCCGTAGACGCCCCCGAAATTCTCGATGGCACGACTACGATTGCAGCTTGCGGTTTCGAGGATGGCACGGTCAGCATTGAACTCACGGGCGGTACCGAACCCTACGCTTTTGAATGGACAGACGAGGCTGGTATCTTGGTTTCGACCGATTCGCTACAAATCACTGTCGGCACAGGCATATATACGGTACTCGTTACAGATGCCAGTGGTTGTTACGACTCCGCGACTTATTTGGTCGAAGAACAAGCCCCAATAACCGTCGTTGCGCCCGAAGATGTGACGATTGATTTGGGCGATAGTATTCGTATTATTTCTTATGCCGAAACTTTGGATTCGGTTAGTTTTTCGTGGTCGCCGGAGATGGGTGTTAGTTGTCTCGACTGTGCGATTACCTACCTTAGCCCTCACGAAACAATGACCTACACCGTCACCATAACCCAAGCAGGCGGTTGTACTTCTACTGACCAAATCACCGTAAATGTTAGCGAAAATAGTCGTATATTTATTCCGAATATTTTTTCGCCCAATAATGACGGCGTAAACGATATTTTCGTCATCAATACAGGGCCAGGCGTTGCCCAAATCAAATCTATGCGTGTTTATGACCGCTGGGGCGCACTCGTGCATAATGTCGAAAACGTCCCCGCCAATCGCGAAGCTTACGGCTGGGACGGCACATTCAGAGGCAATCCGCACGCACAAAACGTGTACGTGTATTTTGTAGAATTAGAATTGCTGAACGGTAAAGTAATTGATTTTCGCGGTGATGTGAGTTTGGTGAGGTGATTAGGGAAGACGAAAAAAATAATCTACCCGTCTGAATTGTTCAAGTTATTTGTGTCATAAATCGGTAGTAACTCTTCAATGGAACTTGCTCCATTGGGAAAAGGAAAATACGCACTCCAATGGAACAAGTTCCATAGGATAAAGACTATCGACTGAATGCTATAAAACTAATTCCATGCACTATAATTTCAAAAAAGACCTGCAAGACGGGCAACAAGCCGAGCGTGAAGCCATCGAAAGATTACAAATACATTTCCCTGAGATTTCCGATTTTCGGCAATCTACGACTAAAGGTTATGATATTGAAGGAAATTTTGATGAACAGCGGATTACCTTTGAAGTGAAAAATGATTTGATGGCACATCAAACGGGCAATATCGCCATAGAGTACGCCTGCCGCGGCAAGGCTTCGGGCTTGATAACGACTACCGCCAATTTTTGGATTTATAAATTTGACAATACTTTTTTCTTATTTGAAACAGCGGTATTGCGCGAGCAGCTTTTTATCGAAAAAGCCTATTTTCGCGAAGTGACAGGCGGTGACGAAGGCAGTTTTACGAAGATGTATTTGGTCAAAGTCGTCGAGTTTCGCAAGTGGGGAACGGAGTTGGATTGAACAAGTTCAAGTTCAAATAAGTGTAAGTGAAAGAAATTAAATAAATGTACATTCTTTGCGTCGTTATTTTCTCTTTAGACGAACCAAATTTGACGCGAATACTCACTACTTATTGCATGAAAATTAGGATTTTTCGCTAATCGAAGCTCATTTCGAGTCGCATACCCTGCGGTACGGGACGAGAAATAGATGAAGAGTAGCGGAAAAGGACAATTTAGCTGCTTACAAATTATTTTGGAATAAAGTCTATTCATCATTCATCGTTTATCATTTGGCGAAGACATTGCGCCATAACACCTCATTTAAGTTTTTGATTGCTAATCCAATATTCCAATTTTCGCGATTGCGAGGCTCTACATAATTGGAAATGGCGCGGATTTGAGTGAATGGTATTTTATGGGTTTTACAAATATAAAAAAAGGCTGCGCCTTCCATCGTTTCTATATCGGCTTGGTATTTTTTTCGGATAAAATCAATGGCATGGACTTCGCCATGCACTTTATTGACGGTGAGTCCTTTTACTTCTTTTAAACGTAGGGATTGACACGGATTTTCATTTACCAAACAAGCATTTACAAAAGGAAATTCATTGGGTGCTATGAATTTCATTTCAAAAATATCCGTAAAACCGCCATCGCGTTCTTGCGCCCCTACATCACCCAATTGTTCCGAAATTACGGCGACCACTTCGCCGATATTTAAGTCCGAATGATATGCACCTGCGATACCTGCATTGATGACCAAATCGACATTCTCGTGTGCCAAATAGCGAGTCAAATGCACCGCCGTGAGCAGCATCCCCACACCTGTCACGAGTATGCGCACTTGTACATTTCCTCGTTCAAAAACCTCGTTTTCTACCTGCTCAAAATCACGTATCAATCGCTCGCGAAAAGGTTCTATTTCGACTGCCGTAGCTGCTACGATGAGTATTTTTTTCATAATAATGCCGTTCCGTCAAGCGAAGCGTCCGTCAGTCGTAAAGCCGAAGGCGTCCGTCTGCCGTCTTAATTCCAATCCCCATTATTTGTGGGGCATTTTATACTGCCACAATCGTAATTTATGTTGGCTGCAAAATCACAGGCAGCATCTATGCAGCGACTCGCGGGGCAATTGAATGTTACGTTGGGGAAGGCGAAAAAAATAACTTCTTCATTTGGGGTAGATTATTTTCTTCCTCTTCCCTAACGTAGCGATAGCGGAGTGGAGAGAGTGCCAGATAGCCCGACCCCCGATTCGGGATAAGGATTTCAAAGGATTCTTAGACGGAAAAAAGACGAGTATAATGGCACATGTTATTTAATTTCTTTCACTAATGATTGCAAATGTAAACTCATATTGTTAAAAAGAAGCCTGAAATCATTTTTTATTTCTGGAAAAGAAAAACCTGTGAATCTTAATGTCAATATTTGAATTTGTGATTATCTCTTACTATTTTTACATCTCAATGACGATTCAGCATAACGACGAAGTAGTTGAATGTGCTTTACCACGAATGCAATTTGTGATAAGAAATTCTTGTACTATTCATGTTCAACTTTTTTAGAGTTAGGGTACTCAGCAATTACAATCGTTTTAACGAAAGAAAATAAATAAATTTATTTGAGTGTGTCACAAATCGGTGCTATTATAAAAGGTACGGTAGTAACGACACCTTTTGTAACAAGGTCTAAGAACAATTGATTAAGGTACGTAGTAACGACACCGTTAGTGCTTACAAACGGTGTCAGTGCTAAGCACCTTGATTAGCTTTGGGTTTACTTTTTCTACAAACGGTGTCAATGCTAACGCATCTTGTCATTGAAATGTGTTACTACCGATTTGTGACGTACTCAATTTATTTCACTTAGTAGTCATTTAGGAACGACGCAAAAATAAATTCAGATTTTGACTTGACTTGACTTGATTTGACTTACTTACTTAGTGAAAGAAATTAAATAACATGTGCCATTATACTCGTCTTTTTTCCATCTAAGAATCCTTTGAAATCCTTATCCCGAATCGGGGTTCGGGACAGGCTGTAGCTAAGGCTATGTACGGCTTTCAAAAAATCCTCAGACAAAAAAAATACTTCGCATTATGGGACATCTTATTTAATTTCTTTCACTTACTAACAAAACAAAATTATGAAAAATTTTAATCTCGTATTAATTATTTTAATGTTCGCCTCTCAAGCATTTGGGCAGGCTAATAAAATACTCGGAGTAGAGGGACAATCGTATGGTAGTCCTGCGCTCAAATTTGAGACTCCGCCACCTCCAAGTGCATCAACGGTAATGGCAGAAACCGTTATTTGGGGGGATAATCCGGGCGAAGGCGACTTTGATGGCGGCTTGAATGGCTGGACAATTGAACAAGAAAACGATACTCTTGAGCTTTGGTATTGGGATGATGATGCTACTATTGTAGGTGGATTTTTTGAACAAACGACATTGGATTCTGAAACGGCTGCTAACGGAGTTATGGCTTTCAATGCTGATTATCTGACTACCGGAGGCGACGAAGAAAGTCAGCCTCAGCAACCTTATCCGGTGTATGTAGGTGATTTGATTTCGCCTACAATTGATATGACCGACGCTCTTGACCCACAGCTCTTGTTTACACAAGCCTTTAGAGGCTTTACTGGTGATGGCGACTTGACGACGCGCGGTGCTTTGATGGCTTACAGCATAGATGATGGCGTGACTTGGAGCGATTTTCAGACTGTAAATGACGACTTAGACATACGGGTATATTCGGATAATCCGAGCTATAAAAGAATTAATATACCTGAAACGATAGGTGTAGCTGCGGTGAGATTTAAGTTTAGATTTTCTGGCAACTTTTATTTTTGGATGATTGATGATGTCAAAGTCGTAGAGCGTCCTGCACACGATTTAGCGATTTCTACTGCCGGTGTAGCCGTTGCTGAATATTTTATAGCTCCTGTTTCACAGGTCTATCCAGTTTATTTTGGCGGATATGTCAGCAATATTGGTGGCGCGAACCAGTCCAATGTTAACCTAAGTGCTACAGTTGATGTGTATGACCTCGACAATAATATCATTACAGATGATGCTTACAGTGGCTCTACAAGTATCGAAGTATTAGAAGCTGGTAAGACCGACTCGCTCTTGCTGTTTGATATGACAGATAGTTTTACCCCAACAGGAATGGAAAATCTGAGAAGATATGAAATCGAATACCAGCTTTCGCAAGATTCTACAGATGCTAGCCCAGTCGATAATTCTAATTTTTCTTCATTTTACATTTATGATGGCTATTATTCTAAAGCAGTCGTAGATAATAATTTTAATCCGATTCGAACAGGAGCATTTCGTGCCAATAACTCTACTTCTTACGAATACGGTGTACACATGTATATCCCCAATGGCGGTTCGCTTAGAGCAGAAGAAGTAAAATTTGCTTACGCTGCCAATGGTTATTTGGAGGGTACAGATGTTAATATTATTTTGAGAGAATGGAATGACGCCGATCAAGATGCCATGATTAGTGACGGCGAATTGGAGATTGTTGGATTTAATACACATAGCTATACAACAGAAGGAAATTATGATGTAGTCACCCTTTCATTATTAGATGTTACGACAGCTGAGCAAGGTGTTATATTGAAAAATAATACACATTATATTTTGACTGGTCAGTATGAAGGTTCTGGCGATATATTTATGGCAGTAGATCAAAATATCGAATATGACCCATCAATAGATGCTTCTCTCGCACGTTATCTCGAAACTGGCGATGCTGATCTTGTCCGTTATGCTGATGTGCTTTATAATGATGGCGAATGGTTCATGAGAGGATTCAATATTGTTGGTGTTCCCTCTCTCGTTATGCTCACTAGTGATATAGAAATTGCTATTGAAGATGCACAAGGCGTACCCGTACAAGTCGCCTTACACCCAAATCCGGTAAGCGATGTACTCAACGTAGCATTGAAAACTGAAATCTCTAACGACAATTGGAACGTAAGCATCAGTGATGTTTCAGGTCGGTCTATATTGTGGAATCGTACTGCTAAACAAACTGATTTTCCATTACAAATCAATATCAATGAATTGGCAAAAGGCACTTACATGCTGACATTAGAAAATAATGGACAAATTCATACGGAGCGATTTGTGAAACGATAAGTTGATACTTTTGATTCTTTGACAAATTGCGCGTGGTAAAACCTTTTGACATCAGGTTGATGCACGAAGCCTATGTGAAAGAAATTAAATAAGATGTCCCATAATGCGAAGTATTTTTTTTGTCTAAGGATTTTTTGAAAGCCGCACATAGCCTTAGCTACAGCCTGTCCCGAACCCCGATTCGGGATAAGGATTTCAAAGGATTCTTAGACGGAAAAAAGACGAGTATAATGGCACATGTTATTTAATTTCTTTCACTATAAGTATCAGGAACAAAATAAATCTATATTCTCGACTTGTTATTTTTACTTTATACTTCACCAAATTCTCCTATCCCAAAAAAGCATTCGGGATGCGTCAAATTTGGCTAGTGTAAAGAAAAAATAACGGCGTGAAGATTTAGTGTTTATAAGAGCATGTTTAAATTTTTTCAAACTGATAATCATAAGCTATTGGTTTTCAGACAGAAAAAATTTAAACATGCTCTTATCTTTTCATCCCTTCATTCTACTGAACAATGATTTTTTATAATTTGTATTTGACTTATTATCAAATAAATATGTTACCTGCGATAGGGGGAACGAAAAGTCATTTTTCTAATATGACAAAACCTTTGATTTTAAAGGGTTTTATCCATTTTAATGAAAAAATGTAAAAAATCGCTTCGTAAAATTGGTTCTAATGATCAACGTTTTACGCATTACTAAAACGACTTTTCGTTCCCCCTGTTACCTGCGAAATTAGAACGCGAACTATCTCCCCCTTTGGAGGCAGGGGTGATTGGTTCTGAATGAGAAATCATTTTCATCGAAATATAATTTTGTCACAAGTCCTAACGGGACGACATATTATAACAATGGGTGTCAGCCCATTGCTCGGAATAAATCTACTTCGCCAGCCCTGAAAGGGCGATATAACTTGAAATTTCGCCCCCGCATCACTATCGGGGTCAGGGCTAAGCGATACCTCGAATTTCTATCTTGGGGCTGACACCCCAAGTTAGTGAAGTTCACCTCTTCGGGGCTATCAAACAAAATAAAATTTGTGCGAAATTCAGAACCAATCACCCCTGCTTTGGAGGGGGAGATAGTTCGTGCTTTCTCTTTAAATTTCGTCTTAAACAACTAATAATCAATAAAATACAGTTTAAATAAAATTTTTGTTCAGTAGAATACATCCCTTAGTGAAAGAAATTAAATAAGATGTCCCATAATACTCGTCTTTTTTCCGTCTAAGAATCCTTTGAAATCCTTAGACAAAAAAATACTTCGCATTATAGGACATCTTATTTAATTTTCATCACTTAGGAAACTTGTTGGGCTCTGCCTCATTCATCAGTTCATATATCACCTCAAATATATCGTCGGCTTGTGGTTTGGAAAAATAATCGCCATCGGAGCCATAAGCACTGCGGTGGGCTGCTGCGGTTATTGTTCGTGGTTTTGAGTCGAGGTATTGGTAGCCATTTTGATGTTCCATTATCTGCTGTAAGATAAATGCAGAAGCACCGCCCGGCACATCTTCATCGAGTACGACAAGGCGATTGGTTTTTTTCAAGGATTGGGCAACAATATGGGGAATATCAAAGGGCAGTAAGGTTTGTACATCAATCAATTCGGCAGATATGCCGAAGGGTTTCAATTGCTTAATGGCTTCTTGTGCTATGCGCACACAGGAGCCATAAGTAACGAGTGTCAAATCTTCGCCTTCTGCCAAAATTTCGGGTATGCCGAGTGGCACAGTGAATTCGTCGATATTGTCTGGTAAAGTCTCTTTTAGGCGATAGGCGTTGAGGCATTCTACTACGATAGCGGGGTCGTCTTGTTGGTGCAAAAGTGTATTGTACATACCTGCGGCTTGTGTCATGTTGCGTGGCGTGCATACGTACATGCCGCGCAAGGCACTGATTACCATCCCCATAGGCGAACCTGTATGCCAGATACCTTCCAATCTATGTCCGCGTGTACGAATGATAGCCGGGGCTTTCTGGATGCCATTGCTGCGATAACGCAAGGTGGCGAGGTCGTCGGCAAGCGGCGTGAGTCCGTAGAGCAAGTAGTCGAGATATTGTATTTCGGCAATGGGGCGCAAACCACGCATTGCCATACCGATGGCTTGTCCCATGATAGTCCATTCGCGGATGCCTGTATCAAATACGCGGTGTTCGGTGTATTTTTCCTGCAAGCCTGCAAAGCCTTGGTTTACATCGCCAATATAACCGACATCTTCGCCGAAGGCGAGCAGGTTTGGATATTTTTCGAACGCTTTATCAAAACAAGTATTGAGTATTTCGTAACCGTTTTTTTGTGGCGATGTTTTGCTGTATGTTGCCGCGATTTGGGGTACGTTGAGTGCCGAAGTGGGCGAAGTGGAATATAAGTGGGTGTTATAATCCTCGCGCCCTTTGATTAGGGCTTTTCGCAACCACGTTTCGAGGGCTTTTTTGTCGGGATGCGTGACATTATGAAGGTGACGCAGAGCGCGTTTGACATTTTTGATAGCTTCGGCACGCAGGGGATCGACATATTTTTCGAGTTGTATTTGTGTAGCAATAAATTCGGGCGAGTTGATGCCTGCCGCAACAAGGTTTTTGTATAAAGTTAATATTTCGCTGACTTCTTTTTTTACCGGGTCACAGAAGCGCGCCCAAGTGCGCTTTTGCTCTGAGCGAACAAAAATTTTAGCGTCTTTTTTTATGGTTTGAATTTCTTCTTCAGTAGCAATTTCATTTTTAACCATCCACCTTGCCATTACTTTTAGGCAGTCGTTTTCAGCTTCCCATTCGAGGCGTTCTTTGTTTTTGTATCGTTCGTGCGAACCTGATGTGGAGTGTCCTTGCGGTTGGGTGCAATCTTTGATATGAAAAATGGCGGGCGTGTGTGTTTCGCGCATTTTTTTGATGCCATCGGCGTACATTTTGCACAATCCGGGGTAATCCCATGCGTGCGCCGTATATATCTCTATTCCTTCGCCTTTTTCATTGACGCGAAAGCCTTCGAGCAATTCGGAGATACTGCCTTTTGTGGTCTGATATTCGATGGGTACGGAGATGCCATAACCATCGTCCCACACAGAAATCGCTAAAGGAATTTGTAGTACACCTGCTGCGTTGACGGATTCCCAAAACACGCCTTCGGAGGTACTGGCATCACCAATGTTGCAAAAGCAAATTTCGTCACCATTATTTGAAAACGGCGTATCTTCAAGACCTTTTATGTGTCGATATTTTTTGGATGCAAGAGCGAGTCCTACGCCGCGCGCCATTTGTCCGCCTGTACAGGAGATGTCGGAAGAGCTATTTTTTAATGATTTGAGTTCGAGCCAATTATTGTTTTTATCGATGGTCGGTGTAGCAAAGTGTGCGTTCATTTGTCGCCCACCGGAAAAGGGGTCGTTTGCGGTATCGGCATAGAGTTGGGAGAAAGATTCGGCCACGGTACACATACCTGCTGCCATTGCGAAGGTTTGGTCGCGGTAGTAGCCTGACCTAAAATCGCCTTCTTGAAATACCCGCGCCATAGCGACCTGCGGTACTTCTTTTCCATCGCCAAATATTCCGAATTTAGCTTTGCCTGTCAGTACTTCTTTTCGCCCCAAAAGGCTGGCTTCGCGACTGATACAGCAGGTTCTAAAATCGTTGATGACTTCTTGAATATATTTTTGTTTTGTAGTAGATTCGATAAGTTGATGTTGTGCCATAAGTACCCAATTTGAGTAACAAAGGTACGAAAAAAGAGTCGTTAAGTATAATGAGTGAACGAGTGAATGAGTAAATGAGTGAATAAACTAAATTAAAGTACAGATTTAAGTATTAATTTTAAATAATCTAACTAATTCATTTTCAATTAATTAAGAAAAATGAAATAATATTAATTGTTAAAATCATACATAGATAGAGAACGGCATTTTTTATAATTATTTTATTTAAATACAATTATAATAAATAAAATGAAAACATTCCATATACGTACTGCAAGTAGCTTTCCAACTTGCCCTTCACGAATGACGATATTTCAAAAAAGAGTGGTTCTTTGACGAATCCCGTGGTTGTTCGTTTTTCTGCCTCGCGATTGTTCGTCTCTTGCGTAAGGGATAGTAGGTGTTGTTTGAACGTAAGGGAAGACGAAAAAAATAATCTACCCATCTGAATTGTTCTTTTTCTTATATGTTTCACTAAACCTTCCTTACGTAGCTCGGCTATGCGCGTCAAATTTAGTGAAAGAAAATAAATAACTTGCCCCATTATGCTTGTTCTTTTCCCTTCTAAAAAACACAAAAAATAGTTCCGTAGCTATGGCTATGCAACGATTTTTTGAATTCTTTAGAAGAAAAAATTACGGCGCATTATGGAACAATTTATTTAATTTCTTTCACTTAGCCAAACATATAAAAAAAATAACTTCTTCATTTGGGGTAGATTATTTTCTTCCTCTTCCCTAA
>Ga0209303_1000212_pt1 | contig 53155 bp, 48 predicted proteins | sample SidtaG_3_FD_187449 | JGI IMG/M metagenome (GOLD analysis project Ga0209303, IMG submission 187449) | Marine algal microbial communities from Sidmouth, United Kingdom - Sidmouth_Asex1 metaG (SPAdes) (version 2) | ecosystem: Host-associated > Algae > Red algae > Unclassified | place: Sidmouth...
GTCGAAAGCTGGGCATCTCGTTCTGGGACTTTCTGCACGACCGATTGTGCGTGCCGGAGTCATCGATTCCTCCGCTGTCACAGCTGGTGCGCGAGCGAGCCTCTGCCCCGGGTTTTTGAGAAGTTACTCCCATTAGGTTCCGGGAGATACGTCAATGGTAGCGGGGGTAGGATTCGAACCTACGACCTTCGGGTTATGAGCCCGACGAGCTGCCAGACTGCTCCACCCCGCACCTGACCTCGACGATTATAAGGACCTCTCGCGAGCTTGGCAAGGGGGCGATGGACGATGTTCGGGTTCAGGGATGTCGAGATCCTGCAGGCGATCGTCCAGGCGGGCGGCTTTCGGGCTGCCGCCAGCCGCTTCGGCATGTCGCGGTCGGCGATGTCGACCCAGGTGGCGGTGCTCGAGCGCCGACTCGGCGTTCGCCCGTTCGACCGGCTGGGCCGCGGGGTGCGGCTGTCCACCGCCGAGCGGCGGCTGCTCGAGGAATCGGCACGGCTGATCGTCGCGCGCGATCGGGTCGTGCGCGAGCTCGCCGGTGCCGAGGGCCTGCGCGGCGAATATCACTTCCACCACGCCGCGATCTGCTAGCTTGATCGGAAGATGATGAGGCCGGCGTTCGCAGGCCATGCATCCGCACGAACCGGGGCCCCGACGGACCGCACCGCCGAGCCGAGGAAGCGCACCGTGCCGCACGCCCCCTCACACGCGATCGACGACAGCCCGTCGGCCTGGCGGGGGCGTGCGCGCGACGGGCGCCACGCGAGCCACACCGTCGGGCGCGCCGCGGGCTTCCTGCAGGGCAACCTGGCGATCGTGCCGGACGCGCTGTCGCGCGACTTCCTGCTCTACTGCCATCGGAACCCGAAACCTTGCCCGCTGATCGGCGTCGGCGATCCGGGCGAGCCCGCGCTTCCCGCGCTGGGCGACGACATCGACATCCGTACCGACGTTCCCGCCTACCGCGTTTTCCGTGACGGCGAAGGCGGCGGCGGCACCCGCGTCACCGACCTCTCGGAGGTCTGGCGCGACGATCTGGTCGCCTTCGTGCTCGGCTGCTCGTTCTCGTTCGAGGACGCGCTCGTCGCGAGCGGCATCCCGGTCCGCCACGTCGAGGCCGGACGGAACGTGCCGATGTACCGCACGACGATCGCGACCCGTCCGGCCGGGCCGTTCGCAGGCCCCCTCGTCGTCACGCTGCGCGCGTTCCGCCCCGCCGACGCGATCCGCGCCATCGTGCTGTCCGAACGCTTCCGGCTCGCCCACGGGGCGCCGCTCCATCTCGGCGACCCGCGCGCGATCGGCATAGACGATCTCGACACGCCGGACTTCGGCGATCCGCCGATCGTCGAGAACGGCGACGTGCTCGTCTTCTGGGCCTGCGGCGTGACCCCGCAACTCGCGCTCCGCGACGCGGGTGCCGACCTGGTCGCCACGCACGAACCCGGCTGCATGCTGATCACCGACATCCCGACGGCGGCGGCCGAGGCTCGACTGTCCGGGATGCCCGATGCCGGAGGCGCCCCTTGAGTAGCGGGGACGGCTCCGCACGGCTCCTCTCGACGCGGTCCGGCCGGGCACGCGCCTCGCGTCGACTCGCCCGCCACCTGATCACCGCTCGCTCGGCACCGACTTCACCCGATCCGCCCACCACTTGGCCCGACGCCCGTTCCGCACTGACGTCACCCGATTCACACCCGATTCACACCCGGACCGCACCCGGCCCGCACCGGCTCGGCACCCTCTGGCGCCCGATGCCGTCCGAGCCGATACCGTCACGCACGAACCCCGGACCACACCGAGAACAACGACGATGAATAGAACTGCAATCCTGTCCCTTGGCGGCGGCGCCCTGCTGGCGACGAGCTCGCTCGCCGTCGCCGTGGAGCTGTCCGTCGTCGGCAGCTGGAGCAGCCTGCCGCTCTACAAGCAGTACGAGAGCACCTTCTGGACCGAGACCCTGCCCGAGAAGTCCGGAGGCGAGTTCGAGGTCACGATGACCACCTTCGATCAGATGGGTGTTGCCGGCGGCGACGTGTTCCGCCTGCTCGGCGACGGCGTGTTCGATGTCGGCATGACGGTGGCCGACTACACCGTCGGCGACGCCCCCGAGCTCGAGGGGCTCGACGTGCCGCTCGTCGCGACCACGGCGGCCGAGGCGCGCGCGATGGTCGACGCGGCGCGACCGATGGTCGAGGACATCATGCGCGATCGCTTCGGCTCGAAACTGCTCGCCGTCGCTCCGTACCCGCCGCAGGTCGTTTTCTGCAAGCCCGAGGTCGCCTCGCTCGACGACCTGAAGGGGCTCAAGATCCGCGGCTCCGGCCGCATGACGACGAAGTTCCTCGAGGCGCTCGGCGCCGAGGGTGTCAACGTCGCGTTCTCGGAAGTGCCGGGGGCGCTCGAGCGCGGCGTGGTGGACTGCGCGGTCACCGGCTCGGGCTCGGGCTACAGCGCCGGCTGGTGGGAAGTCTCGACGACGCTGATGACGTTGCCGCTCGGCGGTTGGGATGCGGTCGTCACCGCGATGAACCTCGACAAGTGGGAGAGCCTGGGCGCCGAGCAGCAGACGATGCTCACCGACACCATCGCCGCCGACTTCGAGGGTCCGGCGTGGGAGAGCGCCGCCGACGCGCTCGCCAACGATGTCGCCTGTCTGACCGGTGAGGGCGAGTGCGCGAGCGGCGAGCCCGCGTCGATGATGCTGGTCGAGCCGTCGGACGAGGACGTCGAACGCGCCCGCTCGATCCTGACCGACACCGTCCTGCCCGAGTGGGCCGAGCGCGCCGGCGAGGACTGGGCGATGCGCTGGAACGAGAGCGTCGGCAAGGCCGTCGGTGTCGAGATTCCGCTCTGACGCACGGCTTCCTCACCCGGCCGCTCACGCCCGCCCGACCATGAACCCGTCGCGACTCCTCGACGGCTTGCGCCTCGCCAACCGAGGCGTCGCGACAGTCGTCGGCGTGATGCTCGCGGTGACCGCCGCGTTCATCATCGCCGACATCACGATGCGCCAGTTCGGGCATTCGCTCGGCGGCTCCGACGAGATCTCCGGCTACGCGATGGCGATCACCGCGAGCTGGGGGCTCGGCTACGCGCTGCTCGAACGCGCGCACGTGCGCATCGACATCCTGCACCGGCGTCTGCCGGGCGGCGGACGCGCGGCGCTCGACCTGATCGCGATCGCCGCGCTCGCCGCGACCGTGGCGCTCGTGGCCTTCCAGTGCTGGCCGGTGCTCGAGAAGAGCCTCTCGCGTGGCTCACGTGCCAACACGCCGCTCGAGACGCCGTTGTGGATTCCGCAGGCGTTGTGGTTCGGCGGCTGGGTCTGGTTCGCCGGCTGCGCGCTCGCCATGCTCGGCGCGGCCGTCACGCTGCTCGCCGGGCGACGGCGCGAGCCCTTCGACACGTGGTTCGCCGCCACCGACGAGGTCTCGGAAGTCATGGCCGAGGCCGTCGGCGAAGACGGGAGCGTCGAGCGATGATCGGCAGCGTCGCGTTCGGACTGTTCGCCCTGTTGTCGCTGTCGATACCGGTCGGCATCGTGCTGTTCCTGCTCGGCTTCGGCGTCGACCGGCTGTATTCGCCGTTCCCGCTGATCCGCGGGCTCGGTCAGGTGATCTGGTCGTCCTCGAACAGCGCGACGCTGATCGCCATCCCGTTCTTCGTGCTGCTCGGCGAGATCCTGGTCAGGGGCGGGGTCGCCGCGCGCACCTACGCGGCGCTCGACAAGTGGCTCGGCTGGCTGCCGGGCGGCCTGGTGCACGCCAACATCGGCACCGCCACGATGTTCTCGGCCACCTCGGGCTCCTCCGTCGCCACGGCGGCGACGGTGGCGACGGTGGCCATGCCGCAGGCGGAGCGTCTCGGCTACGACCCGCGCCTGTTCTCGGGCGCGATCGCCGCGGGCGGCACGCTCGGCATCCTGATCCCGCCGTCGATAAACCTGATCGTCTACGGCTTCCTGACCGAGACGTCGATACCGCGGCTGTTTCTCGCGGGGCTCGTGCCGGGGCTCCTGATGGCACTCGCGTTCGTCGTGGTCACCGCGCTCATCTGTCTCGCCCGGCCCACGCTCGGCGGGCCGCGTCGGAGCTACCCCTGGTCCGAGCGCTTCGCCTCGCTCGTCCACCTCGTGCCTATCGTCGCGCTGTTCGGCGTGGTCGTCGGCTCGATCTACGCCGGCTGGGCCACGCCGACCGAATCGGCCGCGGTCGGCGTCGCGATGGCGCTGGCGATCGCGCTGCCGGGCGGCGAGGTCGGACCGCGCATGCTGCAGGGCGCGCTGCTCGGCACCGTGCGCGTGACCTCGATGATCATGCTCGTCGTGGTCGCCGCCTACTTCCTGAACTTCACGCTCGCGTCGGCCGGCCTCGGCCGGCAACTGACCGAGCTGATCGGCTCGTTCGGACTGTCGCCGCTCGGCACGCTGTGGCTGATCGTGGCGATCTACGTCGTTCTCGGCTTCTTCGTCGAGACGCTCTCGCTGATGGTCGCGACCATCCCGATCACCGTGCCGATCGTGGTCGGGCTCGGCTTCGATCCGATCTGGTTCGGCGTGCTGCTGATCGTGCTGGTCGAGATGGCGCTGATCACGCCGCCGGTCGGCCTGAACCTCTACGTGGTGCAGGGCGCGCGCCGCTCGGGGCATCTCGGCGAGGTCATGGTCGGCGCCCTGCCCTACGTGCTCGTCATGGCCGCGATGGTCGTCGCGCTGATCGCGCTGCCGCAGATCGCGCTGTTCCTTCCGGACAGGCTCTGAGCCCGGACGGAACGTCCGCCACGCCCGCTTCCTCTCGCCACCGCCAGCCGCCATGATGCATCGCTCTCCCCGCGATCTCTCGCCCACGGCACGTTCCGGGAACGTGGGTCGCCGTGCCCTCGTCCCGCCCACCCATCTCCGACTCACGAGGAGGCTCGCCGCATGACTCTCTTTCACAGCGACGGTGAAGTCGTCGCCGATGCCGTCGACTCGCTGATCGTCGCCGGCTGGACCGGACGCGACACGGCCGGCGTCGAGCACCATGTGCGGGAGCTCGCGGCGATCGGCGTGGCGCCACCGTCGACGATTCCGTTGTTCTATCGCGTGTCGGCCGCGCTGCTCGGCACGCACGGCACGATCGAGGTCGTCGGCACCGAGAGCTCGGGCGAGGTGGAGCCCCTGATCGTCCGGGCGGGCGGCAGGCTCTGGCTCGGGGTCGCGTCGGATCACACCGACCGCGCGCTGGAGGCGCACTCGGTCGCGCTGTCCAAGCAGATCTGCGCGAAGCCCTGCGCCGCGGATCTCTGGCCGCTGGACGACGTCGCCGCCCGGCTCGACACGCTCGAGCTGCGCGCCTGGATCGCCGACGACATCGCGGCGGCCGACTGGACGCTCTACCAGGAGGGCTCGCTGGCCGCCATACGACCGCTCGCGGAGCTGATCGAGGCGAGCCCGCTCGGCACGGCGGACGACGCGGGACGTTCGGCGATGCTGTGCGGAACGCTCGGGGCGATCGGCGGCGTGCGGCCCGCCGGTGCCTGTCGCATCGAGCTTCTCGATCCTCGCGACGGTCGCTCCATCCGACACGAGTACGCCGTCGTCTCCCTTCCGGAAATCCGCTGAAGAGCGTGCCGGACGGCGCACCGGACGGCCGTCTCGGTCGCATGCGCGGAGACCCGCCACCCCGCTCCGTCGGCCGGAACGCTCTCGCTCGCCCGAGCGCTCCCGTTCACCGGGTATCCTCGGCCATTCACACCAGCGAGCGTCGATCAGCATGGGATACCTGACGGACAAGGCCACCGCCGCCATCGCCCGCGTGGAATCGAGCGCGCGTGACCTCGGCACCATCTTCGTCGAGTTCACGCCCGCGCGCATCCTCGCCGAAGCCGCCGCCATCGACGCTCGTCACGACGCCGGCGAGACACTGCCGCTGTACGGCTTCCTGATCTCGCTGAAGGATCTCGTCGACGAAGCCGGGCAGCGCACCACGGCAGGCTCCCGCCTGTTCGCCGACCGCGAACCCGCGAGCGCCGACGCCGAGATCGTGCGGCGGCTGAAGGCGGCCGGCGCCCTGTCCTTCGGCCGCACGTCGATGAGCGAGTTCGCCTACTCCGGGCTCGGCCTGAACCCCCACCACGGCACGCCGGGCAATGTGTTCGACGAGACGCGCATCCCGGGCGGCTCGTCGTCCGGTGCGGCGCTCACGGTCGCACTCGGCTGGTGCGATGCCGCGATCGGCACCGACACCGGCGGCTCGGTGCGCCTGCCGGCCGCGATCAACGGCCTCGTCGGCTTCAAGCCGACCCAGGCCGCCGTGCCGCGGGACGGCGTGCACGGCCTGTCCGACACGTTCGACAGCGTCGGCCCGCTCGCCGCCGGTGTCGACACCGCACTCCGCTGTCACGAGATCCTCTGCGGCGCCCCGCCGGGCACGTTCGCCGACGCCCCGCTGCCCGACACCCCGCTGCGCCTCGGCGTGCCGACCGGTGCCTTCACCGATGCACTCGACGGCACCGTCGCCGCCGCCTTCGAGGGCGTCAAGGCAAGGCTCGTCACCGCCGGGCACACGCTCGTGGACGTCGACATGGTCGGCATCGGCGCGCTGGCCTCGGCCGTCCGGATCGTGGTCGCGACCGAGGCGCACGTGCGCTACCGCGAGCACTTCGCGACGCTGGAGAGCATCGGCGATCCGAGCGTGCTGTCCCGCATCCGGGCCGCCGAGAGCTTCGCGCCGGACGAGTACGACCGGGCGCAGTCCGATCACCGCCGCGCGGTCGCCGCGTTCGCGAACGCACTCGACGGCTTCGACGCGATGATCGCCCCGACGCTCGCGGTCGAGCCGCCGACGATCGAGGAGGCCACCACCGACTTCGCGACCGTCAACCCGAAGGTGCTCGGCAACACGACGCTGATCAACCTGACCGGCGGTTGCGGGCTGACCATCCCGGTGAGCGGCGCCGCGGGTGCGCCCCCGGCGGCCCTGATGATCGCGGGACCGGCGGGGGGCGACCGGGACGTGCTGCTGGCCGGACGCCTGCTCGAGCGACAGTTGCGACGCGACGCACCGGCCTGATCCGAAGGACCCGGCGAAGACCCGAGCCGGCGTCGGCCTCAGGCGAACGCCGCGATGCAGGCCGTCATGATCAGCCCCGGGAAGATCCCGAGCGCGATCACGGCCAGCCCGTTGACGGCGAGCCCGGCGGTCACGTCGCCGGCCGTCTCGATATCCGGCGCCGAGTGCGCCGGCTCGTCGAAGAACACGAGCTTGACGACGCGCAGGTAGTAGAAGGCACCGATCACCGACATGACGACCCCGGCTATCGCGAGCCAGGTGTAGCCCGCACCGACCGCCGCCTGCAACACCACCAGCTTGGCGTAGAAGCCGACCGCGGGGGGAACGCCCGCCAGCGAGATCATCGCCAGCAGCATGACGATCGCGAGCAGCGAGTCGCGTCGCGCGAGACCGGCGAGATCGTCGAGCGTGACCGCCTCGTGACCGCCGCGCGACAGCGCGAGCAGCACGCCGAACGCGGCGAGCGTCGTGAACGCGTAGGTGATGGCGTAGAACATCGCCGCGCTGTAGCCGTCCGGGTCCGCCCCGACGACTCCCATCAGGAGGAAGCCGACGTGGCTGATCGTCGAGTAGGCGAGCATGCGCTTGATGTTCGTCTGGGCGATGGCGACGAGGTTGCCGACCACGACCGAGAGCACGGCGAGGATCGACAGCATCTGCTGCCAATCGGCGTTCAGCACCTCGAGCCCGTCGACGAGCAGGCGGATCAGCATCGCGAACGCGGCGAGCTTGGGCGCGGTCGAGATGAACATCGCGACCGACGTGGGAGCCCCCTCGTAGACGTCCGGCACCCACATGTGGAACGGCACGGCACCGAGCTTGAACGCGATGCCGACGACGATGAACACCAGTCCGAAGCGGGCGCCGATGGTGCGGTCGCCGAACGCCGAATCGAGCGCCACGACGTTGCCGACGGGGTCGGGCCGGTCGCCGAGACTGCCGAGCGCGAGCGTCTCGCGAATCACGCCGAGATCGAGCGAGCCCGCCGCACCGTAGACCATCGACATGCCGTAAAGCAGCATCCCCGAGGCGAGCGCGCCGAGCACGAAGTACTTCATCGCCGCCTCCGACGCCTGGCCGTCGTCGCGCAACAGCGCCACCATCGCGTACTGCGACAGGGCGAGGAGCTCGAGCCCCAGGTAGATCGTCAGGAGGTGCTGGGCCGAGACCATGATCATCATGCCGGCGACGGCGAACAGCGCGAGCACGTAGTACTCGCCGCGCGCGATGCGCCGCCCGACCAGGTAGTCGCGCGAGTACAGGAACACCCCGATCGCGACCACCAGCACCCAGACCTTCAGCGTGCCGCTCATGCCGTCGGCGGCGTAGGCGCCGTTGAAGGCGGTCATCGCCGTCTCGTTGGTCTGCCCGAACGCGAGCAGCAGCGTCGCGATCAGCGTCCCCTGGGCGAGCCAGTAGACGATGTGCCGGCCCGAGTCGACGAACAGCCCGACGACGAGCACGACGCAGGTCGCCGCCAGCAGGAAGATCTCGGGGCTCGCGAGCGCGAGGTTGTCCATGCGGGCGTTCTCAGTACTTGGGCTGGGAGACGTGCTCGACGAGATGCTCGACCGAGACGTGCATGACGGAGCCGATCATGTCGGGCCACACGCCGACGAGCAGCACGAACACCGCGAGGATGGCGAGCATCCAGAACTCGCGCCGGCCGATGTCGGACAGGGCCGCCACCTTGTCGTTGCCGATCGGGCCGAGGATCACGCGCTTGACCATCCACAGCGTGTAGGCGGCGCCGAGGATCAGCGTCAGGGCGGCGAGGAAGGCGATCCAGAAGCTCGCCCTGAAGCTCGCGAGGATGACCATGAACTCGCCGACGAACCCGGACGTTCCCGGCAGTCCCGCGTTCGCCATCGCGAAGAAGATCATGAACGCGCCGAACGTCGGCATCGTGTTCATGACGCCGCCGTAGTCGGCGATCTCGCGGCTGTGGATGCGGTCGTACATGACGCCGACGCAGAGGAACATCGCCGCCGAGATGAAGCCGTGGGAGATCATCTGCACCATCGCCCCTTCCATGCCGAGGGCGACACCCGCGCCGTCGTCGTTCGCGATCAGGCGGAACGCGATGAAGATGCCGAGGGTCACGAACCCCATGTGCGAGATCGACGAGTAGGCGATCAGCTTCTTCATGTCGCGCTGCACCAGGGCGACGAAGCCGATGTAGACGATCGCCACCAGCGAGATCACGATCATGAAGGTGGCCATGCGCGCGCTCGCGTCCGGCACGATCGGCAGGCTGAAGCGCAGGAATCCGTAGCCGCCCATCTTCAGCATGATCGCCGCCAGCACCGCCGAACCCGCCGTCGGCGCCTCGACGTGCGCGTCGGGCAGCCAGGTGTGCACCGGCCACATCGGGATCTTGACCGCGAACGCGGCGAGGAAGGCGAGGAAGATCAAGAGCTGCGCCTGCGGCCCGATGGCCAGCTCGTGCATCGCCGGCACCGAGAACGAGCCGGCCTCGCGTCCCATCCAGATCAGCGCGATCAGCATGAACACCGAACCGAGGAAGGTGTAGAGGAAGAACTTGACCGTCGCGTAGACGCGCCGCGGTCCGCCCCAGATGCCGATGATCAGGAACATCGGGATCAGCGTCGCCTCGAAGAAGATGTAGAACAGGATCGTGTCGAGCGCGCTGAACACCCCGACCATCAGCCCGGTCATGATCTGGAAGGCACCGAGGTACATCGCCGGTCGATCCGTGATGACCTCCCAGGCGCTGATCACGACGACCACGTTGATCAGCGTGGTCAGCACGATCAGCGGCATCGATATGCCGTCGACGCCGAGCGCGTAGTCGATCCCGAACCCGGGCAGCCACTCGAGCAACTCGCCGAACTGCATCTCGGCCGTGCCGCGATCGAAGCCGAAGTACAGCGGCAGGCTCAGGAGGAAGGTCAGCACCGACGTCCCGAGCGCGAGCGGCCGCGAGCGCCCGCCGCCGCCGACCGCGACGATCGCGATGCCGGCGAGGATCGGCACCCAGATCGTCAGACTGAGGAGTGGCAGGCTCGAGTCGTTCAAGAGAGGCTTCCGGTTCGGCGGTCGGTACGGGCTTCGGGGGAGCGGTGCGCCGTCGCGTGCGCCGTCGCGTGCGCCGTCGCGTGCGCACGGGCTCGGTCGGTGGCGCTCATCAGACGAAGAACAGGAACCACGTCAGCATCGCCAGCAGGCCGATGATCATCGCGAAGGCGTAGTGGAACAGCATGCCGCTCTGCAGCCCGCGCCCGATCGTCGCGAGCGAGCCGACGCGGCGCGCCGAGCCGTTGACGAGCGCCCCGTCGATGATGCCGACGTCGCCCTTCTGCCAGAGCCGCTGCCCGAGCCCGAGCGAGCCGCCGGCGAACACCTTCTGGTTGAAGTCGTCGAACCCGTACTTGTTGTCGAGGATGCGGCGCAGGAACCCGAGCTTCTCGTCGAGCGCCTCGGGGATGCCCGGGGCGACGAGGTAGAACACCGCGGCCGTCGCGACACCGGCGATCGCGATGTAGAACACCGGCGTCTGCAGCGCGTGCAGCGCGAACGCCACCGGTCCGTGGAACTCCTCGGCGAGCTCGGAGATGACGCCGTGCCCCTCGGCGATGAACGGTATCGCGCTCGAGAAGAAGTCGCCGTAGACGACGGCCCCCACGGTCAGCGCGCCGATGACGAGCGACGGGATCGCGAGCAGGATCAACGGCACCGTCACGACCTTCGGCGGCTCGTGCAGGTGCTCGCGGGTGTGCTCGTCGAAGCGCTCCTCGCCGTGGAAGACCAGGAAGAACATCCGGAACGAGTAGAACGCGGTCACGAACACGCCGCCGAGCACGCACCAGTAGGCGAACGTCGCGCCGGGGATGCTCGAGGCGTGCACGGCCTCGATGATGATGTCCTTCGAGTAGAAGCCCGAGAAGAACGGGAAGCCGATCAGCGCGAGCGAACCGATCAGCGAGGTCCAGTAGGTGATCGGCAGGTACTTCCTGAGCCCGCCCATCTTCCTGATGTCCTGCTCGTGGTGCATCGCGATGATCACGGAGCCTGCGGCGAGGAACAGCAGCGCCTTGAAGAAGGCGTGCGTCATCAGGTGGAAGATCGCCGCCGAGTACGCCGAGACCCCGAGCGCGACCGTCATGTAGCCGAGCTGCGACAGCGTCGAGTAGGCCACGACCCGCTTGATGTCGTTCTGGACGATGCCGACGAGACCCATGAAGAACGCCGTGATCGCCCCGATGACGACGATGAACGACAGCGCCGCCTCCGAGAGCTCGAACATCGGCGACACGCGCGCGACCATGAAGATTCCGGCGGTGACCATGGTCGCGGCGTGGATGAGCGCGGAGATCGGCGTCGGGCCCTCCATGGAATCCGGCAGCCAGACGTGCAGCGGCACCTGCGCGGACTTGCCCATCGCGCCGATGAACAGGAGGATGCAGATGACGGTGAGCGCCTGCCACTCGGCATCGCTGCCGAGCCAGCCGAACAGCGACATCGTCTGCCCGACGAGATCCGGAGCGGCGGCGAACGCGTCGGCGTAGTGCAGGCTGTTCGTGTACATGACGATGCCGGCGATGCCGAGCAGGAAGCCGAAGTCGCCGACGCGGTTGACGAGGAAGGCCTTCATGTTGGCGAAGATCGCCGACTCCTTCGTGTACCAGAACCCGATCAGCAGATAGGAGACCGTGCCGACCGCCTCCCAGCCGAAGAACAGCTGCAGGAAGTTGTTCGCCATCACCAGCATCAGCATGGAGAACGTGAACAGCGAGATGTAGCTGAAGAAGCGCTGGTAGCCCGGATCGTCGACCATGTAGCCGATCGTGTAGACGTGCACCATCAGCGACACGAAGGTCACCACCAGCATCATCAGCACCGTCAGATCGTCGACGAGGAAGCCGATCTCGAAGCGGATGTCGCCCGACACCAGCCAGGTGTAGATCGACTCGTCGAACACCGGCGCGTCGCCGAACACGACGTGCACGAAGGCGTAGCAGGACAGCAGGAACGCCACGGCGACGCCCGCGATGGTCACGCGGTGCGAGTTCTCGCGCCCGAGGCGCCGGCCGAAGAAGCCCGCGGCGACGGCGCCGACGAGCGGGGCGAGCGGGATCAGCGTGTAGAGGAGTTTCACGAGGCGGCCCTATCCCTTCAGCTCGTCGAGATCCTCGACGTTGATCGTCGAGCGGTTCCTGAACAGCACCACCAGGATGGCCAGGCCGATGGCGGCCTCGGCGGCGGCGACCGTCAGGATGAAGAACACGAAGATCTGTCCCGCCCCGTCGCCGAGGAAGTGGCTGAACGCGACGAAGTTCATGTTGACCGACAAGAGCATCAGCTCGATCGACATGAGCAGGATGATCACGTTCTTCCGGTTCAGGAAGATACCCACGACGCTGAGGCAGAACAGCAGTGCCCCGAGCGCGAGGTAGTGCGAGAGGGTGATCATCGCTTCTCCGCCTCCATCGACACGACGCGCAGCCGCTCCTCCTTGGTGACGCGCACCTGCCGGCCCGGCGCCTGGTACTTGGTGTCGGGCCGGCGGCGCATGGTCAGCGCGATCGCCGCGACGATGGCCACCAGCAGGATGATCGCGGCGATCTCGAACTGGTACAGGTACTGGTCGTAGAGCAGGCGCCCGAGCATCTCTGTGTTGCTCGCGTCGGCCGGCGCGGCGGCCGGCACCGGGTAGTTCTCGCCGCGGAAGTAGCGCTGGGTTATCAGGAAGACCATCTCGACCAGCATGACCACGCCGACGAGGATCCCGACCGGCAGGTAGCGCACGAACCCCTCGCGGAGCGGCACCACGTTGACGTCGAGCATCATGACCACGAACAGGAACAGCACCATGACGGCGCCGACGTAGACGAGCACGAGCGTGATGGCGAGGAACTCCGCCTCGAGCAACATCCAGATCCCGGCGGCCGTGAAGAACGTAAGCACCAGGAACATCGCCGCGAACACCGGGTTCGTCACGGTGATGACGCGGGTGGCCGCGAACACCATGATCAGGGCGAACAGGTAGAAGACGATCAGTTCGAAGGTCACGGCAGGTCCAGGGGCTCGAAACGGGGCGCCGGTCGGCGCTGGCCCGGCGGAAGGGAACGCTCGCCGACGTGGCGAGCGGTGTCGCGACTTGCCCGGTCGGGACGCGTCGCCGGCATTCTGCACGTCCGGCCACCCGGAAGGCGGCGTTTCCGGATGGCGCGCCCGGGTATCGGACCGGGTATCGGGGTCGGGCTTCAGGTCGGGCTTCAGGTCGGGTGTCGGGTCGGGCGGTGGGCCGGGTGTCCCGAAGCGCGGGACGGTCGGGGGCGAAGGTCGAACGGTCGGTACGGCCGGATCGGGTCGATCCGCTCAGCGATAGGCGGCGTCGGCGGCGCGATCGGCCGCGATCTCCGCCTCGTATCGGTCACCGATGGCCAGCAGCTTGTCCTTGGTCATGATCTGCTCGCCGCGGTTCTCGAAATGATACTCGTAGATGCGCGTCTCGACGATCGAGTCGACCGGACAGGCCTCCTCGCAGAACCCGCAGAAGATGCACTTGAACAGGTCGATGTCGTAGCGCGTCGTGCGCCGTGTGCCGTCGCTGCGCTCGTCCGAGTCGATCGTGATCGCCAGCGCCGGGCAGACCGCCTCGCAGAGCTTGCAGGCGATGCAGCGCTCCTCGCCGTTCGGATAGCGCCTGAGCGCGTGCAGGCCGCGGAAGCGGTGCGACTGCGGCGTCTTCTCCTCCGGATACTGGATGGTGACGCTACCCTTGACGAAGTACTTCCCCGTCAGGCTCATGCCCTTCAAGAGCTCCCAGAGGGTGAAGCTCTTGATGTAGCTCGCGATCTGTCCGGTCATCGACTGTCTCGTCGTCAGGTCGGTCGCCCCCGGTCCGTCGGGCCGGGGACACTGCAAGGGAGGGGGAGGCGGCCGCTCAGCGCACCTGGTCGAACCAGGGGGACACGTCGAACCAGATGGCGAACCCGACCACCGCGATCCAGACGATCGTGATCGGGATGAACACCTTCCAGCCGAGGCGCATGATCTGGTCGTAGCGGTAGCGCGGGAACGTGGCGCGGAGCCACAGGAACACGAACAGCATCGCCACGGTCTTGCCGACGAACCACCAGATGCCGTCGCCGACACCCGCGATCGGCGACAGCCAGCCGCCGAGGAACATGACCGACATCAGCGCCGAGATCATGATCATGTTGGCGTACTCGGCGAGGAAGAACGTCGCGAACGCCGCCCCCGAGTAGTCGACGTGGAAGCCCGCCACGATCTCGCTCTCGCCCTCGGCGACGTCGAACGGGGCACGGTTGGTCTCGGCCACCCCGGAGATGAAGTAGACCACCGCGAGCGGGAACAGCGGGAACAGGTACCAGCTGAAGAAGCCGCCGGACTGCGCCCGGACGATGTCGCCGAGGTTCAGGGAACCGGCCATCATCAGCACGCCGATCAGCGCGAAGCCCATGGCGATCTCGTAGGCGACGATCTGCGCGGCCGAGCGCATCGAGCCGAGGAAGGCGTACTTCGAGTTCGAGGCCCAGCCGGCGATGATGACGCCGTAGACGCCGAGCGACGTCATCGCGAGGACGTACAGGAGACCCGCGTTGATGTCCGCGAGCACCAGGTTCTCCGAGAACGGCATGACCGCCCAGGCGGCGAGCGCCGGGGCGAGCGACAGGATCGGCGCGGTCAGGAACAGGAAGCGCGACGCGTTGGTCGGGACGATGACCTCCTTCAGGAGCAGCTTGAACACGTCCGCGAACGGCTGCCCGAGCCCCTGGAAGCCGACCCGGTTCGGACCGATGCGGTTCTGCATCGAGCCGATGACGCGCCGCTCGGCGAGCGTCAGGTAGGCCACGCAGAGGATCAGCGGGACGAGGATCAGGACGATCTTGAGGAGCGTCGTGACGGTCAGGATCAGCGCGTCCATGGTCTCAGCCCCGCTCCGATCCGTCCGCGGCCACGATCGGCCCCGCGGCGGTCATCTCGATCGGACCGAACAGATCCCCCAGCCCGCGCGTCTCGACCAGCCCCGCGGGCACCCAGACCGACCCGTCCGGCACGCCGTCGTCGAGCCTCGCCGGCAGCGTGACGCTCGCGCCGCCCTGGTTGAGCGTCACCCCGTCTCCGTCACCGAGTCCCAGGCGCGACCACTCGGCGGCGCCCATCGACGCGAACGCCTGGCGCCCGTCGAGCGATTTCTGCAGCGGCTGCGAGCGCCGCACCAGCGGATCGACCGCGTGGATGGGGATCTCGCCGGCGCGAAGGAGCGCGCCGCCCTGCCCCTCCGCCTCGCCGCCGTAGGCGGGCACGGCGTCGAATTCTGTCAGGTTGCCGAGCGCGACGTCCCGGCAGAGCGCCTGCAGCTCGCGCGTGACCGCCTCGGGGGAGTCGTGCTCGAAGCCGTCGAGACCGAGCGCGTCGGCAAGCACGCGGAACACCTTCCAGGCCGGACGCGCGTCGCCGGGCGGTACCGTCATGCCGCGGGCGCTCTGCCAGTTGCCGGTCGCGTTGACCCAGGTGCCGAAGGTTTCGGTGAAGGTCGCCACGGGCAGCACCACGTCGGCGTGCTCGCGAAGCCCGTCGGACAGGAAGGCGCTCAGGCTGACGACGCCGCTCGCCTGGGCCAGTGCGGCCATCGCGCGGGCCGGATTGAGCGCGTCGTACTCGAGCTCGCAGCCGACGAGCAGGTAACGATCGCGCGGCTGCTCGAGCATCTGCCGCGCGTTCAGGCCATGTGCCGGGGCGTCGCTCCCGCCGGGGGCGCGGTGCGGCACGACGCCGGCGAGCCAGGCACCGGCGGTGTTGGCGCGCTCGGGCAGCATCGCGAGCGTGGCACCGGTGGCGCGTGCCAGCGCGCCGGCGACGTAGAGAAGCTGGGCGTAGTCGGGATGCGAGACGGCGATATTGCCGACGAAGACGGCCCGGCGTTCGGAATCGGCGAGCGCCGAGGCGATGCGCTCGGCACGCGCGCGCGCGGCGTCGTCCGCGTGACCGTCCGGCGCGTTCGCCATGCCGGACAGGTCGGCACCCGCGGCGCGGGCGATCGCGACGAGCTCGGCCACCATGCGATCGCTGCGCGCCGTGACCAGCTCGGCCGCGTCGAAGTGCAGCGGGAAGCGACGCGGGTTCAGGAAGCTCACGCGCGCGCCCTTCAGCGCGGCCTTCCTGAGCCTGAGCGCGGCGATCGGCTGATCCTTCCTGAGGTTCGAGCCGACGAAGAGCGCCGCGTCGAGCGTCTCCAGATCGGCCAGCGACATGCCGAGCCAGGGCATGACCGGCGCGGCGCGCCCGGCCGAGAAATCGCTCTGCCCGAGCCGGTGATCGACGTGCGGCGAACCGAGCGCGCGCCCGAGCTTCTGCGCCAGGTACAGCTCCTCCAGCGGGATCGAGGCCGAGGCGAGCACGCCGAGCCCGTCGCCGTCGCCCTTGAGGAAGCGCGTCGCGGCGGTCAGCGCCGTCGACCAGTCGGTGGTGACCAGCTCGCCGTCGATGCGCACCAGCGGCGCGGTCACGCGATCCCCGCTCCGGAGACCGGCGTAGGCGAAGCGATCCCGATCCGAGATCCAGACCTCGTTGATCGCCTCGTTGTCGCGCGGCACGACACGGTTGACCGTCTGCCCGTCGAGGTGCACCGAGACGTTCGAGCCGACCGAGTCGTGCGGGGCGATCGACGGCTGCTGGCGGAGCTCCCAGGCGCGGGCCGTGTAGCGCGACGGGCGCTCGGTCAGCGCGCCGACGGGGCAGATGTCGATGACGTTGCCGGACACCTCGGAGACGACGGACTTGGCGATGTAGGTGCCGATGCGCGAGTTCTCGCCGCGTCCGGTCATGCCGAGCTCGCGGACGCCGGCGATCTCCTCGCCGAAACGCACGCAGCGCGTGCAGTGGATGCAGCGCGTCATCGCCGTGGCGATCAGCGGACCGACGTACTTGTCGAACACGACACGCTTGCCCTCGGTGTACTGCGAGGCGCCGTTGCCGTAGCCCATGGCGACGTCCTGCAGCTCGCACTGGCCGCCCTGGTCGCAGATCGGGCAATCGAGCGGATGGTTGATCAGCAGGAACTCCATCGTGCCCTTCTGCGCGTCGCGGGCGAGCTTCGAGGCGGTGTGCACGACCATGTCGGGCATGACCGGCGTGGCGCAGGCGGGCAAGGGCTTCGGCGCCTTCTCGACCTCGACGAGGCACATGCGGCAGTTGGCCGCCACCGAGAGCTTGCGGTGGTAGCAGAAGCGCGGCACGTCGATGCCCGCCGCATCGGTGACCTCGATCAGCATCTGGCCCTTCTTCGCGGTCAACGGCTTGCCGTCGACGGTGATGGTCACTTGGTCGTCGCTCATCGGGTCGGTCGTCGGCGTCCTGTGAATCGTTCCGGGGAGTCGGGAAGCGCGTCGCCGCGAAGCGCGCGAGAGCGGTACTGGCGGCGGCGCGGTTCAGCTAGCGGCGGTTCAGGTAGCGGCGGTTCAGGCGGCGGCCGTCACGTCTGCCCGGGGGACCGGCCCTCCGGAGGCCGGCCCGCCGAGGCGATCGCCGACCAGGCTGCGCCCGTGCACGATGTAGTGCTCGAACTCGTGGCGGTAGTGCTTGACGAAGCTCTGCACCGGCATCGCCGCGGCGTCGCCGAGCGCGCAGATCGTGCGTCCGGCGATCTTGCCGGCGACGTCCTCGAGCTTCGCCACGTCCTCCGGCAGACCCTTGCCCTCGACGATGCGCGTGAGCATGCGGTAGAGCCAGCCCGTGCCCTCGCGGCACGGCGTGCACTGCCCGCAGGATTCCGACCAGTAGAAGCGCGAGATGCGCCGGAGCGCCTGCACCATGTCGGTCGTCTCGTCCATGACGATGACCGCGCCCGAGCCGAGCATGGAGCCCGCGCCCTTGGCGATCGAGTCGTAGTCCATGCTCGTGGTCATCATCGTCTCGCCGGGCACGACGGGTACCGACGAGCCGCCCGGGATCACCGCCTTCAGCGGGATGCCGTCCTTCATGCCGCCGGCGAGCGCCAGCAGGTCGGCGAACGGCGTGCCCAGGTTGATCTCGAAGTTGCCGGGCTTCGCCACATGACCGGAGACCGAGAAGCACTTCTGCCCGCCCGCCGTCTCGATGCCCATGTCCTTGAACCAGCTCGCGCCGTTCCTGACGATGGCCGGCACCGACGCGACCGACTCGGTGTTGTTGATCGTCGTCGGACGCCCGTACAGGCCGAAACCCGCGGGAAACGGCGGCTTGAAGCGCGGCTGGCCCTTCTTGCCCTCGAGGCTCTCGAGCAGGGCCGTCTCCTCGCCGCAGATGTAGGCGCCGGCGCCGAGCGTGCCGATGACCTCGATGTCGATGCCCTTGCCCTTGATGTCGCGCCCCACCCAGCCGTGCTCGCGCGCATCGTCGAGCGCCTGCATGAAGTGCGCGTAGACCTCGTCCATGAACTCGCCGCGCATGTAGTTGTAGCCGACGCTCGCGCGGATCGCGTAGCAGCCGATCAGCATGCCCTCGACCAGCGCGTGCGGGTTGAAGCGCAGGATGTCGCGGTCCTTGCAGGTGCCGGGCTCGGACTCGTCGGAGTTGACGACGAAGTAGCTCTGCCCGCCGCCCTTCGGCATGAAGCTCCACTTCAGGCCGGTCGGGAAGCCCGCCCCGCCGCGCCCGCGAAGGCCGGAGTCCTTGACGATCTGCACCACGTCGTCCGGCGTCAGGCCCTCGTCGAGAATCCGCCGCCACGCCTGGTAGCCGCCGACGTCGAGGTAGGTCTCGTAGCTCCACGGCGTGTCGTGACCGAGCGTCGTGTAGACCACCTGGTTCATCGGCGCGCCGCCCGCCTGCGGGTGGCCGCCCTGCTCCTCCTTCAGCGCGTGGAAGCGCGTGCGTGCATCGCTCATGTCGGCGTGTGTCCGATCGGTTCGTCCGACGCGGCTCAGTCGAGCGCGTCGAGGATGCCGTCCACCTTATCGGCGGTCAGATCCGTGTGATAGACGTGGTTCACCTGCATCATCGGGCCGCCGGCGCAGGCCGCGAGGCACTCCTCCTCGACCTTCAGGAAGATGCGCCCGTCGGGCGTCGACTCGCCGAGGCGGATGCCGAACTTCCCCTCCACGTGCTCGACGATCGAGTCGGAGCCCATCAGCATGCAGCTGATGTTGGTGCAGATCGCCACGCAGTGACGTCCGACCGGCCTGGTCTCGAACATCGAGTAGAAGCTGGCCACCTCGTAGACGGCGATGGGCGGCATCTCGAGCTTGGCCGCCACCGCGTCCATCAGCTCGGTCGAGAGCCACCCCCGGTTCTGGTGCTGCGCGATCGACAGGGCGGCCAGCACGGCGCTCTCCTTCCGGTCGTCCGGGTAGCGCGACATCCAGCCCTCGATCTCCTCGATCGAGTGCGCGTTCAGCACGCTCGCCGGGTCCGGGAGGGCGACATCGGCCGGCGTCGCCGGGCTGCGGGCGACAATTCCGGAGGCGGTCCCGGAGGCGGTCCCGGAGCTCCCGACGGCGCTCATCGATCGATCTCCCCGAAGACGATGTCCTGCGTACCGATGACGGCGACCACGTCCGAGAGCATGTGGCCGCGCACCATCTCGTCGAACGCGGCGAGGTGCGCGAACCCGGCGGCGCGGATCTTGACCCGGTAGGGCTTGTTCGCGCCGTCCGACACCAGATAGCAACCGAACTCGCCCTTGGGGTGCTCGACCGCGGCGTAGGCTTCGCCCTCGGGCAGGCAGAACCCTTCGGTGAACAGCTTGAAGTGGTGGATCTGGCTTTCCATGTCGCCCTTCATGTCCGAGCGTTTCGGCACGCTGATCTTGTGATCGTCGATCTGCACGGGCCCGGCGTTGTCCCGCAGCCACGCGACGCACTGCTCGATGATGCGGTTCGACTGGCGCATCTCCTCGATCCGTACCAGGTAACGGTCGTAGCTGTCGCCGTTGGTACCGACCGGGATGTCGAAATCGACGCGGTCGTAGACCTCGTAGGGCTGCTTCTTCCTGAGGTCCCATTCGATACCGGAACCGCGGAGCATCGGACCGGTGAAGCCGAGCTCGACGGCACGCCCGGGCGTGACGACGCCGATGCCCACCGTGCGCTGCTTCCAGATGCGGTTGTCGGTCAGGAGGGTCTCGTACTCGTCGACGCAGGCCGGGAAGCGGGTCGTGAAATCCTCGATGAAGTCGAGCAGGGAGCCCTCGCGGTTGCGGTTCAGCTTCGCCGCGGCCGACTTGCTGGTGAAACGCCCCTCGACGTAGCGCGGCATCGTGTCGGGGAGGTCGCGGTTGACCCCGCCCGGGCGGTAGTAGGACGAGTGCAGGCGCGCGCCCGAGACCGCCTCGTAGCAGTCCATCAGGTCCTCCCGCTCGCGGAAGCAGTACAGGAACACCGACATCGCGCCGATGTCGAGCCCGTGCGCGCCGAGCCACATCAGGTGGTTCAGGATGCGGGTGATCTCGTCGAACATGACCCGGATGTACTGCGCGCGAAGCGGTGCCTCGACCCCGAGCAGCTTCTCGATCGCGAGCACGTAGCCGTGCTCGTTGCACATCATCGAGACGTAGTCGAGACGGTCCATGTAACCGATCGACTGGTTGTACGGCTTGCTCTCGGCGAGCTTCTCGGTGCCGCGGTGCAGCAGCCCGATGTGCGGATCGGCGCGCTCGACGACCTCGCCGTCCATCTCGAGCACGAGCCGCAGGACTCCGTGCGCCGCGGGGTGCTGCGGACCGAAGTTCAGCGTGTAGTTGCGGATCTCTGGCATCGGTTGTCTCTAGCCCTTCGGATCGGCCGGCGCCGGCGCCTCGCCCTCGACGTAGCGGGCGTCGTGACGGATGACGCGCGGCACCAGCACGCGCGGCTCGATGCTGACCGGCTCGTAGACCACGCGCCCCTTGACCGGGTCGTAGCGCATCTCGACGTTGCCGATGAGCGGGAAGTCCTTGCGGAACGGGTGCCCGGTGAATCCGTAGTCGGTCAGGATGCGGCGCAGGTCGTCGTGCCCGTCGAACAGGATGCCGAACAGGTCGAAGGCCTCGCGCTCGTACCAGTCGGCGTTGTTCCAGACACCGGTGATCGACGGCACGACGGGCAGGTCGTCGTCGGTGGCCGCGCAGCGCAGGCGCACGCGCGCGTTGTGCTCGATCGACAGCAGGTGGTAGACGACCACGAAGCGCGGACGGTCCCGCTTCGGCAGCTCGAGCGCGTCGTCGAACGTCAGCCGACCGATCGAGGAGGCGTCGACCGCGCGGCTGTAGCTGGCCACGTCGCCGGTCTCGGTCGACCACTCGTCGTCGCCGTAGGTCGCGTAGTCGACCCCGCAGAGATCGCTCATCTGCCGGAAGGCGAGCGTGGGGTCGTTCTTCAGCGTCAGCGCGGTCTCGATCAGCGCGTCGGGTGCGACCTCGAGCGCGATCAGGTCGAGCGAGCGGTCGACGCTCGCGTTCGCCGGAAGCGCCGTCCGGAGCCGTGCGAGCATCACGTCGAGACGCGCGTCCAGGTGCGGATGGGCTCCGCCTGCGGAGTCGGTCGACATGTCAGCGCGCGATCGTGTCGGTGGTACGGATCTTCTGCTGGAGCTGCAGGATGCCGTACAGGAGCGCCTCGGCCGTGGGCGGGCAACCGGGCACGTAGACGTCGACCGGGACGATCCGGTCGCAGCCGCGCACCACCGCGTAGGAGTAGTGGTAGTAGCCACCGCCGTTCGCGCAGGAGCCCATCGAGATGACCCACTTCGGGTCGGGCATCTGGTCGTAGACCTTCCTGAGCGCCGGCGCCATCTTGTTGACCAGGGTGCCGGCGACGATCATGACGTCGGACTGGCGCGGGCTCGGGCGGAAGATGATGCCGAAGCGGTCCAGGTCGTAGCGCGCGGCGCCCGCGTGCATCATCTCGACCGCGCAGCAGGCCAGCCCGAACGTCATCGGCCACATCGAGCCGGTGCGCGCCCAGTTGACGAGCTTGTCGGCGGAGGTCGTGACGAACCCCTCCTCGAGTACCCCTTCTATGCCCATGTCGTCTCGTGTCCACTCGTGACGCCGGCCCGCGCCGGCGCGCCCATGCCTGTCAAGCCGCTCCCGCGACGCCCCCGACCGCGCCCCCGACAGCGCCCCCGACCGGCCCCGACGGCCGCCGTGCCACCGCGACGGCCGCCCGGCCGATCGTCGCGTGGTGCCCCGCGCTCGTGACGCGACGGTCGCGGGATCGAACCCTGCTGCCGCCGGCTCACTCCCATTCGAGCGCGCCCTTCTTCCACTCGTAGATGAACCCGATGACGAGAATGAACAGGAACACGCCCATGGCCGCGAAGGCCGCGCCGGAGATCGTGTCGAGCGTGACCGCCCACGGGATCAGGAAGGCGATCTCCAGATCGAAGATGATGAACAGGATCGCGACGAGGTAGTAGCGCACGTCGAACTTCATGCGCGCGTCCTCGAACGCCTCGAACCCGCACTCGTACGGCGAGTTCTTCTCCTTCGTGGGATTCGACGGTCCCGCCAGGCGCCCCACCGTCAGCAGGATCACGCCCATGGCGAGACCGATGACGATGAACATCAGCACGGGAAAGTAGTTCGCCAGCACGTCGGGAGACTCCGGGAAGCGGGTGGGCGGTCCGGGAGTCGTACGACGAGAGGTGTCGGATGGATGCGACACCGGGCGCCATCGTCCCCAGCCCCGGAATTATCGCAGAAAGCGACCGGCGATTCGAGGGCTCGTGCGAGGGTGGCCCGGACGGCGTGCGCGATCGGACGCGTTTCGCCGATGCTCGGGGACCCGCCGCGCGACGGGTCCGTTTCCAGATGATGGTGCCGACGCCCGGACTCGAACCGGGACAGCTTTCGCCACTACCCCCTCAAGATAGCGTGTCTACCAATTCCACCACGTCGGCAGGACGTGCAGGGTCCGCGCGAGAGGCGCGATCCGCGACGGCTGGGGGACGGTGCCTCGAGCCGGCCGCGGACTATAGCTCAAAACGATTCGTGCGTGTGCGGATCTCCGCGGCGCCGGTCAGTCCGCCGGTGGCGGCAGATCGCCGTCGGCGGCCGGTGCCGTCGCGGGCGGCACGTCGGCCGGCGTCGCGGCGGGATCGGTCGCGGTGCCGGCCGCGTCGTCGACGGCCGGGGCGTCGACCGTCGGGGCCGCCGGCAATTCGAGCGTCTCGCCCTCGACGCCACCCGGCAGATCTCCGGGCGCGGTGGCCGGTGCCTCGTCGAGCACGGACGGCCCGTCGGTCACCGAGCGCACGTCGCGATCGCGGTGCGCGGCGAGGTAGAACAGCACCAGGCTGGTCACGAAGAACAGGCCGGCCAGGATCGTCGTCGCCCGGGTCAGGAACGAGGCCGAGCCGCGCGCGCCGAACACGGTCGCCGAGGCACCGCTGCCGAAGGCCGCTCCGGCGTCGGCCCCCTTGCCGTGCTGGATGAGCACCAGGCCGATGACGCCGATGGCGAGGAGGACATGGATGACTAGCGCGATCGATTGCATCGATTACTCGTTGATTCTGATCGGCACGGCCGGTGGCCGACGATCGGGTTGACGGTCCGGAATCGGCCCGACGGAAGGGTTTCGAGACGAACGCTGCAGGCCCGGCTGGTTCGTCAGGCGGCTTGTCGGGTCGCTCGGCAGATGGCCAGAAAGGCGTCGGCGTCGAGCGCCGCGCCGCCGACCAGACCGCCGTCGATGTCCGCCTGTCCGAACAGCGTCGCCGCGTTGTCCGGCTTGACGCTGCCGCCGTAGAGGATGACGAGCGCGTCGGCCGTCGCCCGGTCGTGCGCGGCGACGCGCTCGCGGATCATGCGGTGCACGGCCTGCGCCTCGTCGGGCGAGGCGGTCTTGCCCGTGCCGATCGCCCAGACCGGCTCGTAGGCGACGATCAGGTTCCCGAAGGCGCCGACGCCGCGCCCGTCCGCCGACGAGGCGAGCAACGCGTCGAGCTGCTCGCCGACCACCTCGTCGACCCGGCCCGCCTCACGTTCCGCGAGCGTCTCTCCGACGCAGAGGATCGGCGTCAGCCCGGCCGCCTGCACCGCGAGCGCCTTGATCGCGACCGTCTCGCTGGTCTCGGCGAACAGCGCCCGGCGTTCCGAATGGCCCACGATGACGTGGGTGCAGCCGCTCTCGCCGAGCATCGCCGCCGACACCTCGCCGGTATACGCGCCCTCGTCCGTCGCGCTGCAGTCCTGCCCGCCGAGCGCGACATCGGATCCCGCGAGCGCCTCGTGGACCAGATCGAGGTGCACGAAGCTCGGGCACAGCACGCAACGCGCCCGGGCCGGGTCGCTCGCGAGGCCCCGCGCGACCGAGTCCGCCAGTGCCACGGCGGACGCCCGGGTACCGTTGAGCTTCCAGTTTCCGGCCACCATCGGCTGTCTGTCGGTCACGTGCACATCCCGGTCCGAAAGGCGCGGAAGGATACTCCCCCGTCCCCGTGCCGTCCAGCGCGGCCATCGAGCCCACTCCCCGAGCCCGTCAGTCGACCGCGTGGCCGACCACGCGCGCGATCTCGTTGCAGATGCGCGTCACGTCCTCGGCCACCTTGCCCTCGACCATGACCCGGACCAGCGGCTCGGTGCCGGAGGCGCGCAGGAGCACCCGCCCGCTCCCGCCGAGGCGCTGCTCGGCGTCGCGCACGGCCGCCTGGATCGAGCCGTTGCCGTCCAGGTCGATCTTCCGCTTCACCGGCACGTTGACCAGCACCTGGGGGTAGAGCCGCATCTCGCCGCGCAGCCGCGACAGCGAGTCCCCGGTCTCCTTCATGACGGCGAGCACCGCGAGTGCCGCGACGATCGCGTCACCGGTGGTGACCCGGTCGAGACAGATGATGTGGCCCGAGTTCTCGCCGCCGAGCTCCCAGCCCTTCTCGCGGAGGAGCTCGAGCACGAACCGGTCGCCGACCCCCGCGCGGCCGAACGGAATGCCCATGCCGTCGAGCGCGTGCTCGAGCGCCAGGTTCGTCATCAGCGTGCCGGCGACGCCGCCGACGAGCGTGCCGGCGGCGTGACGGGCGCGGGCGAGCACGTAGAGGATCTCGTCGCCGTCGACGATCTCGCCGCGGTGATCGACCATGATGAGCCGGTCGCCATCGCCGTCGAGCGCGATGCCGACATCGGCTCGCTCGAGCAGCACATGGGCGCGCAGGTTGTCCGGCGCCGTCGCCCCGCACTCTTTGTTGATGTTCAGCCCGTTCGGCTCGGCACCGACCGAGACGACGTCGGCGCCGAGCTCCTCGAGCACCTCGCGGGCGATGTGGTACGCCGCGCCGTTCGCCGAATCCACGACGATCTTCATGCCGGTGAGCAGGAGCCCCGACGGGAACGTGCTCTTGCAGAACTCGATGTAGCGTCCGGCGGCGTCGTCGACGCGACGCGCGCGCCCCAGGTCGGCCGAGTCGACCGTCGTCATCGGCTGCTTCATCATCGCCTCGATCTCGAGTTCGGTCTCGTCGGGAAGCTTCGTTCCCTCGGTCGAGAAGAACTTCAGCCCGTTGTCCCAGTAGGGGTTGTGCGAGGCGCTGATGACGATGCCGGCGGCGGCACGGAAGGTTCGCGTCAGGTACGCCACGGCGGGCGTCGGCATCGGCCCGAGCATGCGGCTGTCGATGCCGGCGGAGGCGAGACCGGCCTCGAGTGCCGACTCGAACAGGTAGCCCGACACGCGCGTGTCCTTGCCGATCAGCACCTCGCGGTTGCCGCGCGAGGCGAGCACCGAGCCCGCCGCCCAGCCGAGCTTCATGACCGTCTCGGCCGTCATCGGGAACTCGCCGACCCGCCCGCGAATCCCGTCGGTACCGAAGAACTCTCTCGCCATGTCTCGCTCGCCCGTATCCGTGCGTCGCCGCACCGTGTCGAATGTCAGTCGTGATCGATGCCGTGTTGCACGGCCAATGCCATCGCCGTCGGGCGGACATCGTGCACGCGCACGATACGCGCACCGCGGCGTACCGCGTAGAGCGCCGCGACGATCGATCCCTGCAGACGCTCGGCGGCGATGTCGCCGTCCCCCGGACACGCGGCACCGAACCGCGTGGAAAGGGCGCCGATCATGCCCTTGCGGGAGAGCCCGGCGAGTACCGGGCCGAGTTCGGTGAAGCGTGCGAGACCGCGCAGCAGCGCGAGGTTGTGGGCGAGTGTCTTGCCGAACCCGAACCCGGGATCGACCAGCACGCGAGCGGTGTCGATGCCGGCAGCCACGCAGCGCTCGCGGCGCCCGGCGAGGAAGGCGAACACCTCCTCCGTCACGTCGACGTAGCACGGTGCGTCCTGCATGTCGCCGGGCGTGCCGCGCATGTGCATCAGACAGACCGCCGATCCCGACGCCGCGGCCACCTCGGGCGCCCCCTCGGCGGTGAGCGCCCGGACGTCGTTGATCAGCCCCGCTCCGGCACGGGCGGCGGCGGCCATCACCTCGGGTCGGCTGGTATCGATCGAGACGATCACGTCGAGCTCGGCGGCGATCCGCTCGATCACCGGGAGAACACGTTCGAGTTCCTCGTCGAGCGCGACCGGCGCGGCACCGGGACGGGTCGACTCGCCGCCGACATCGACGATGTCGGCCCCGTCCGCGACGAGACGGCGCGCGTGCGCCACGGCCGCGTCCACGCTCGCGTGACATCCGCCGTCGGAGAACGAGTCGGGCGTGACGTTCAGGATGCCCATGATCCGCGGGCGATCGAACGCGAGCGTCCGGTCGCCGCAGACGAGCACGGGCGGCGCGTTCGAGGCGGATTCGGCCAAGTCGGGATCACCTCCGGCGCGACGGCACCGGGAAATGCGGGAATTCCCGACGGAGAGCCCGTCCGGGCTCCCCCGCCGGACGCGGAGATCAGCGGATGGGCGAAGGATCGACCACGTCGTCGCCCGGCAGGTCGGTACCCGGCGGCTTGCCGCCACCGCCGACGACATCGTTCCCGGAACCGTCGGGCTTCGGCGCGGCCGGCGGCGGCTTGGCGCTCTGACCACCGGTACCGTCGTCGCCCCAGTCCGCCGGCGGACCCGGCTCCTCGCGATTCATCAGCTTGTCGATCTGGCCCAGGTCGATCGTCTCGTACTTCATCAGGGCATCGGACATCGCGTGGAGGATGTCCTCGTTGTCCTTCAGGATCTGCTCCGCCCGCTTGTAGTTCCGGTCGATGACGTCGCGCATCTCCTCGTCGATGACCTTGGCGGTATCGCCCGACATCGACGACTGCTTGCCGGAGGAGCGGCCGAGGAACACTTCCCCCTCCTCCTCCATGTAGGCCAGCGGCCCGAGCTTGTCGGACAGGCCCCAGCGCGTGACCATGTTGCGGGCGATCTCGGTGGCACGCTCGATGTCGTTGGACGCGCCGGTCGTCACGTGCTCGTGCCCGAAGATCTGCTCCTCCGCCACGCGCCCGCCATAGAGCGTCGATATCTGACTCTCGAGCGTCGTCTTCGAACGGCTGTACTTGTCCTCCTCGGGCAGGAACATCGTGATGCCGAGCGCGCGCCCGCGCGGGATGATGCTGACCTTGTACACCGGGTCGTGACCCGGGACGAGGCGCCCGACGATCGCGTGACCGGCCTCGTGGTAGGCGGTCAGCTTCTTCTCCTCCTCGTTCATGACCATGGACTTGCGTTCCGCGCCCATCATGATCTTGTCCTTGGCACGCTCGAAGTCGCCCATGTCGACCTGGCGCTCGTCCGCACGCGCGGCGAACAATGCCGCCTCGTTGACGAGGTTGGCGAGATCGGCACCCGAGAACCCGGGCGTGCCGCGGGCGATCAGGTCGGGCTTGACGTCGTCGGCGAGCGGCACCTTGGCCATGTGCACCCTGAGGATCTGCTCGCGGCCGCGCACGTCCGGCAGCGGCACGACGACCTGACGGTCGAAGCGGCCGGGACGCAGCAGCGCCGGGTCGAGCACGTCGGGACGGTTGGTCGCGGCGATGACGATGACGCCCTCGTTGCCCTCGAACCCGTCCATCTCGACGAGCAGCTGGTTCAGCGTCTGCTCGCGCTCGTCGTGACCGCCGCCGAGACCGGCTCCACGATGACGACCGACCGCGTCGATCTCGTCGATGAAGATGATGCACGGCGAGTGCTTCTTGGCCTGTTCGAACATGTCGCGCACCCGGCTCGCGCCGACGCCGACGAACATCTCGACGAAGTCGGAGCCGGAGATCGTGAAGAAGGGCACCTTGGCCTCGCCGGCGATCGCCTTGGCGAGCAGCGTCTTGCCGGTACCGGGGGAGCCGACCATCAGCACGCCGCGCGGGATCTTGCCGCCGAGTTTCTGGAACTTGCCGGGATCGCGCAGGAACTCGACGAGCTCGGAAACCTCGTCCTTCGCCTCCTCGACGCCGGCGACATCGGCGAACGTCACCTTCACCTGGTCCTCGCTCAGGAGCTTCGCCTTGCTCTTGCCGAAGCTCATCGCGCCGCGCCCGCCTCCACCGCCCTGCATCTGGCGCATGAAGAAGATCCAGAGCCCGATCAGGAGGATGAACGGGAACCAGCTGATCAGGATGTTCAGCAGCAGCGACGGGTTCTCCGGCGGAACGCGCGCGAACTCGATGCCGGCCCGGTCGAGCTCCCCGATCAGCGAGCTGTTGTCGGTCTCGGGGCTGTAGGTCGTGAACGGCTTGCCGCCCTGATGGCTGCCGGTGATCTCGACGCCGTCGAAGCGCAGCTGGTCGACCTGACCGCTCTTGACGCTCTGCAGGAACTCGGAGTACGCGATCGTGTCCGGCGCCTGACGCTCGCCGCCGAGATTGTTGAACACGGTCATCAATATGACCGCGATGAACACCCAGAGAAGGACGTTCTTCAGTAAGTCACTCAAGGAGTTACCTCTCGGAGCCGGACCTTCGCCCGACTCGGTTCACCGCAGTCGAATGGAGCGACCGGCGCTGGGCCGATCATCATATCAAGTTCCTTGCCACCAGATAGACCTCCCGGCTGCGGGGCCGGGAGGCGGCCGGCTTGCGCACCTTCACGCTCGCGAACCCGTTTCTCAGTTCCTTCGAGAACGTGTCGAACCCCTCACCCTGGAAGACCTTGGCGACGAACACACCCTGCGCACGCAGTACCCGCAGCGCCGTATCGAGCGCCAGTTCCACCAGCGCCATGGCACGGGCCTGATCGCTCGCGGACACTCCCGACAAGTTGGGCGCCATGTCCGAAATGACAAGATCGCAGCCGTCGGGACCGAGCGCCCGCTCGATCTCCTCGGCCACCGCGCCGTCGGTGAAGTCGCCCTGCACGAACGTCACGTCCGCCAGCGGGTCCATCGCCAGGATGTCCGAGGCGACGATCCGCCCGCCGGCCCCGACCCGCTCGGCCACGTACTCCGTCCAGCTCCCCGGCGCGCAGCCGAGATCCAGCACCACCATGCCCGGGCGCAGCAGCGATTCCCTCTCGTCGAGCTCGCGAAGCTTGTAGACGGCGCGCGAACGGTAGCCGTCGACCCGGGCACGCTTCACCCAGATGTCGTCCTCGTGCTCGCGCAGCCAGCGCCCACTGCTCTTGCTCCGCTTCCCCGCCACCCGCTTTCCGTCCGTATCCCGTCCGCCGACACGCGCGGGCGGTGTCGCTCGCGACGCTCTGTATACTCCGTCCGCGCGGATCCCGCTCACCACTCCCTCTACGCCTCGACCCGCCGCGGCGATCACCGCGCTCTTCCCTGATCATGACGACCCGACCCCTCCATCGCGCCGAGCTGAAATTCCTGCGCTCGCTCGCCCACGCCCTCAAGCCGGTCGTGCGCCTCGGGCAGAACGGCCTGACCGACGCCGTGACCCGCGAGCTCGACGGCGCGCTCGAGCGGCACGAGCTGGTCAAGGTCAAGCTCGCCGGGGATTCGCGCGAGGCGCGCGACGCCCAGCTCGACGCGCTCGCCTCGTCGGCCGGCGCGCTCGTCGTCCAGCGCATCGGCCACACGGCGACGCTGTACCGCGAGAACGCCGAGCGGCCGCGGATCGATCTCGCCGCCGCCCGCGGCTGACACCGCGCTCAGCCGGCGGCCGGCAACAGCACCGCCGCCCTGAGGCCGCCGAGACGCGTCGAGCGCCCGAGCTCCAGCGTGCCGTCGTAGGTATCGACGATGTCCTTGACGATCGAGAGCCCGAGCCCGTGCCCGGCGACCGACTCGTCCAGCCGCACGCCGCGCGTGGTGAGCCGATCGAGCTCCTCCTCCGAGCAACCGGGCCCGTCGTCCTCGACGTCGAGCAGCACGCCGTCCGCGGTCATGCGGAGACCGAGCATGACCACCCCGTCCGCCCACTTGACCGCGTTGTCGAGCAGGTTGCCGATGAGCTCCAGCATGTCCTGGCGATCGTGCACGAGCTCCACGCCGGGCGCGACGGTCCAGCGGATGTCGACCGCCTTGTCGGAATACACCTGCTCGAGCAGACCGGCCAGCGGCGGCAGCTCGGCGTCGAGATCGAACAGCCGCCCGGCGGCGCCTCGCCCGGCCAGTCGCGCGCGCCTGAGCTCGCTCTCGATCAGCTGATGGATGCGCTCGGCGTTCTGGGCGATGGTCCGGCGATCCTCGGCGGAGATCGTCGCGTCGTCGGCCTCGCCTCCGGCGGTCTCGGCCCGAGCCACGGACTCGCCGGCCACCTCGGCGCCCGAGCCGGCGGAACGCAGCAGCAGGTTCAGCGGTCCCTTCAGCGAATGGGCGAGGTTGCCGACCGCGTTTCTCGACTGGCGCGTGCGCTGCTCGAAGCGGCTCAACAGACGGTTGAACTCGCGGACCAGCGGAAGCACCTCGCGCGGCACGTCCTCGGAGAGCGACACGGCCTGCCCGTGCTCGAGCCGCTCGAGCTCGCCGCGAATCGCGTCGAGCTTCTGTACCGAGCGCCTGACGATCAGGTGCTGCACGACCAGGAGCGCGCCGAGCAGCACCAGCGTGATCGCGGCGAAGTACCAGCGGAACACCGCGAGTCGCGCCTCGATCGGACCGATGTCCTCGGCCAGCGCGACGGTGAACGCGTGGCCTTCCTTCGAGAAGCCGCCGAGCCAGAGGAGCAGCGGCTCGCCGCTGGTGCCGGCGGTGCGGCGCTTGAGCTGCTGCCCCGGTGCGAGACGCGGCACGACGAGCGGCTGGTCCCAGGCGGAGCGCGAACGGATCTCGCCCGCCGGCTCGAGCCGGACGACGTAGTAGCTGCCGGACGCCGGGCGATCGTAGTCGGGGTCGAGCCGGGCGCCGTCGGCCAGACGCGGGCGCGCGAGCTCGATCGGCGGGTAGTCGATGGCCGCGACGAGCGCGTCGGCCTCGTCGCCGAGGCGGGCGTGCACGAAGCTCTCGCTCAGGAGCCGCGCCGTCAGCGAGCCGGCCCACAGGAACACCAGCATCAGCGCCACGAGGCTGATCACGAGCCCCGCCTGGAGGCTGCGCTCGAGCGAGTTCACCAGGAGGGCGCCGGGGCGTTCAGTTCGCCGGGTCGTTGAAGATGTAACCCTGACCGCGCTTGGTCAGGATCATCCGGGTACCGATCTTCTCGCGGAGGCGGCGCACGTAGACCTCGATGAGGTTGCTGTCACGATCCGACTCCTGGTCGTAGACGTGCTCGGAGAGGTGCGATTTGGAGAGGATCCGCCCGGCGTTGAGCATCATGTAGCGCAGCAGCCGGAACTCGGTGCCGGTCAGCTGCACGGCCTCGGCGCCGGCCACCCGCACTTCCTGCACGTCCTCGTCGAGCACCAGGTTCGCCGTCTCGATGCGGTGCGACATGCGTCCGTGCCGGCGGTGGATCAGGGCGCGGATGCGGGCGATCAGTTCCTCGACGTGAAAGGGCTTGCCGAGGTAGTCGTCCGCCCCGCCCTTGAACCCGTCGACGCGCTCGTGCCAGGCGTCGCGCGCGGTCAGCACGATGACCGGCACGCGGTTGCCGCGCGAGCGCCAGCTGCCGAGGACGTCCAGGCCGGCCTTGCGCGGCAGGCCTAGATCGAGCACGACGGCATCGTACGGCTCGGTGTCGCCGAGGTGCTCGGCATCGACCCCGTCGGTGGCGACGTCGACCGCGAACCCGGCCCGCACGAGATCGCCGCGGACCAGCGCGACCTGCTCGGGATCGTCCTCGACCAGCAGCAACCTCATCGGCTCAGCCCTTGCCGCGCCACGGGATCGTGCGATCGATCACCCAGCGCATGATCAGGTCGAACAGTAGTCCGAGCACACCCAGGATGATGATCGTGACCCAGATGATCTCGTAGTCGCTCGACTTCCGCGCGACGTTCTCGACGAAGCCGATGCCGGTGGTGCCGGCGAGCATCTCGGCGGCCACCAGCGTGCCCCAGCAGACGCCGATCGAGATGCGGATCCCGGTCAGGATCTCCGGCAGGGAGTTCGGCAGGATCACGTTCCGGACGATCTGCCACTTCGAGGCACCGAGCGAGTGCGCGGCGTGGATCTTCGACAGTTGCGTGCCGGTGGCGCCGGTACGCGCCGAGATGACCATGATCGCGAACGCCACCATGAACAGGAGAAAGATCTTGCCGTCGTCCTGGATGCCGAAGATAGTCAGGATCAGCGGCGCCCAGGCGAGTGGCGGCACCGGCCGGTAGAGCTCGATGAGCGGATCGAAGAAGCCCTTGGCGAAGCGCGACAGGCCCATGAACAGGCCCAGCGGCACGCCGAGCACGATGCCCAGGAAGAGCCCGGTCACCACGCGCATGATCGAGTCCCACATGTGCCCGATCGGCACCGGCACCGATGGCGAGTCGAAGTCGCCGGTGGCGATGTCGAGCACGCGCGTCTTCAGGTTCGGCTCGACGAAGCCGTCGGCGCCGTGGCGCGGGTACTTGCCGGGCACCAGGTCGGCCACCCAGTCGGGAATCAGGAAACCGACCATCTCGGCCAGCGGCTTGGCGCGGTACCAGAGGAGCGGCACGCCCTTGTAGCCGACGTCCGGATCGCTCAGCCGGGCGAAGGTCATGACGGTGTCCGAGGGCTTGGGCAGCCAGCGTCCGGAGCCCTGCTCGCTGCACGCGGTGTTGCCCGCGACGATGGTGCCGCCGGGCATGGCCACGGCGTCGATCAGCGCGAGACTGCCCTGCCGATCCTTCTGGGCGGCGTCGAAGTCGGCCAGCGCCGTCTCTATCGGATCGAGCGCGTCGGGAGGGAAGATCGTGCCGTCGTCCAGGCGCTTGAGGAGCTTGTCGAGCTGGCGGACGAAGTCCTGCACGGCATCCGATTCGCCACCGGCCGCGATCCGCTCGAGCTCGGCGTCGAACGCCGCGACGTCGACGACGAAACCGTCGGAGAGGTTCCGCACCTTGGCGAAGGCGGAGGACACCTCGGCCAGCGGGCCCGCGACCGCGTCGAACAGGGCGCCGCGCTCCGAGCCCGGCGCCGGCGGGATCTCGGTGGTGCCCGTGCCCCAGCCGGCGTCGCTCGCGCGCGCCGCCGTCAGGGCGGTCTCGGCACCGTCGGGCCGGGTGCCGTCCGTCATCGTCGCGGTCAGCGCCCCGATGCGCACGGCCAGGCCGTCGATCGCCTCGCGCGTCTGCGCCGAGACGCTCGTCTCGGCCGCCTGCCCGTTCATCAGCGCCCGGGCACGCGCCACGAGCGGCGCGAGCGTCGAGCGGTCGTCGTCGTCGAAGGCGTCACGCGCGAGCAGTCGCTCCAGCCGATCGAGCTGGCCGCGCTCGCGGTGCAGCGCCTCGGTGGCGCGGAGCTCGCGCGACTCGAACGGGAACACCGAGCGCATCGGGTTGACCGCGTTGGCGACCTTGGCCACCTGGCAGAGCTCGTTGGCCGCGTTCGGGAAGAACGCGCGCGCGGTGTCCCAGGAGAAGACCAGCCAGACGAGCAGGATGGTCGAGACGCCCGACACGACCCAGTGCCAGCCGCCGAGCGCGCGCACGGGATTGCCGAACACCGCGTCGGTGCGCTCCTCGCGCACGACCCGGCGACCGTGCAACCAGCACGCGACCAGCGTGACGACGAGCGCGAGGAACAGACCGCCGACGATGAGGCCCCGAACGCTCACGGCGCCGTCGCTCATGCGGACGCCTTGCCCATGATCTCCTCTTCCATGTTCCAGATCATCGTCAGGATCTCCTCGCGGGTGGCACCGAACTCGCGCTCGGCCTTGACCTCGCGAAGATCGCGGCCGAGACCCCACTCGGCGAACGGCAGCGCGTACTCCCTGTGCAGACGCCCCGGACGCGGCGCCATAACGAACAGCCGCTCGCCGAGCAGCAGCGCCTCCTCCACCGAGTGCGTGATGATCATGATCGTCTTGCCGGTCTCCTTCCAGATCTTCAGCACCAGCGACTGCATCTTCTCGCGGGTCAGCGCGTCGAGCGCGCCGAGCGGCTCGTCCATCAGGATCAGGTCCGGGTCGTTGATCAGGCAACGGGCGAGCGCCACGCGCTGCTGCATGCCGCCGGAGAGCTGGTAGGTCGGCGTGTCGCCGAAGCCCTGCAGGCCCACGATCTCGAGCCACTCCTCCACCTTGCGTGCCGTCTCGCGCCGGTCCGCCTTCTTCATCCTGAGCCCGAAGTCGACGTTCTCGGCGACGGTCAGCCATTCGAACAGCGCGCCCTGCTGGAACACCATGCCGCGCTCGACACCGGGGCCGTCGATCTCGCGTTCGCCGAGCGACAGCCGCCCGCCGGTGGGGCGCAGGAACCCGGCGATGATGTTCAGGAGCGTCGTCTTGCCGCAACCCGAGGGCCCGAGCACCGACAGGAGCTCCCCCTCCTTCAGCGTGAAGGAGACATCCTGGAGCGCGTGCACGGCGTCGCCCGAGGGACCGGTGAACGTCATGTCGACGTGATCGGCGACAAGATCACTCATGGGCGGGCGCATTCCTCGGCGGAGCGGAACGTTCGGATGGGCTCGTCTGACGCCAGCGCGCCCGCGCCACGGGGGGCGTCTCGCGACCGTCGCACCACCCGTGTGGTCTCGATGCAGTCTAGCCCAGCCCACCGCGATCGCACAGGGCCGGACACGCCCCGGGCGGCGCACTTTTCGACGCGAGGGCTGTCAACTCGCCGCCGTTTCAGTAGGATTGGGTGGTCACGGGATTCCCGACTCCACTCCATCATGGCTCGCAACCACAACTTCTTCTTCGACCGCGATCGAACGCCTCGCGCCCGCGGACCGGCCGCCGAGAAGACCCTGATGACCTTTCTCGAGACGGACGTCCAGGGCAGCGATCACGTCTGCCGCGACCTGATGGACGACCTGATCGCGATCGAGGACGGCTCGGACGATCAGCGCGAGTTCGTCGGCAACGCCCATCGCGTGGTGATGGATCGCGAGGGAGTGGTGATCGAGCCGCTCGCCGACGATGCCGGGGACGGATCGGGGAGCGCCGCCGAGGACGCTCCGGGAGGCTCCGCCGATGCCCCTGCGGGCGCTCCTGCCGATGCCTCGCGGGACGTGGCGTCGGTCACGGCGGACGCTCCGGATCGCGCGGCGCCGGACGGCGGGAACGAGAGTGGCGCGGAACCCGCCGGCACGGCACCGAACGACTCGGTGGTCGCGGGGAGCTACCGCACCGGACGCAAGCACTTTCGCGAGGTGCTCGAGGACTGGGAGGCGTTCATCCTCGACGACGGGACCGACGATCTCGCCGATGACGCGCTGCTCGACGACGAATTCGTCTGACGCGGCGGCCGTCGACGGCGGGAGTGCTACGCTGGCCGCCCCCACCGATATCCCGAGCGCCGCGCTCCGGCGCTCCGTTTCGCGAGCCAGCCCATGAGCAACATCCTCGACCTGATCCTCTCCAACGAGAACCGCACGACGCTCGACGAGGTCGCGCAGCGCTTCAACCTCGACGAGAAGCAGACGAAGGCGGCCGTCGAGGAGCTGATTCCGGCGCTGTCGCGTGGCCTGGAGAAGAACACCTCGCAAGGGCAGGGCATGGACGAGTTGCTCGAGGCGTTGCGCACCGGCAAGCACGAACGCTACGTCGAGCGCCCCGGCACGCTCGCCGCTCCGGAGACGGTGGAGGACGGCAACTCGATCCTCGGACACGTCTTCGGCAACAAGGAGACCAGCCGCGAGGTGGCGAGTCGCGCGGCCGAGCGCTCCGGCGTCAGCAGCACCATTCTCAAGAAGATGCTGCCCGTGCTCGCGTCGGTCGTGATGGGCTCGCTGAGCAAGCAGGTGCTCGGTGGCCAGAGCGGCGGTTCGCGCTCGGCGGCCGGCGGCATTCTCGGATCGCTTCTCGACAGCGATCGGGACGGCTCGATCTGGGACGACGTGCTCGGCATGGCGGCCCGCGGCCTCGTGCGCTGAACGACGCGATCGTCGCTCCACCCCGGCGTCGGCCCTTTCGTCCGTGCGGATACGACGCGCAGGCCCCCGGGACGCTCGCGCGTTCGCCGCGCTCGCCCGCAGCGAGATCGAGACCGGTCTGCCGCACCGCTGGACCGCCGCCCGCCTGACCGCGCTGCTCGGATCTCCCGACACGAACGCCTACGCCCTCGTGCCGGCGCGCGGGCCGGGTATCGGCGGCTTCAGCGTCGCCCGCCTCGGGCTCGATAGCGGGCACCTGATCCTGCACGCGATCGCGCCGGGCCTGCGCCGGCACGGTTTCGGGCGCGAGCTGCTCGACTGGCAGGTGCGCGCCGCGGTGACCGCCGGCCTGACCGCGCTGACGCTCGAGGTGCGCGCCGGCAACGCCGACGCCCGACACTTCTACACCACCCGCGGCTTTCGCGACGAGTGCCGGCTGCCGCGCTACTACGCCGGGCGGGAGGATGCGCTCCGCCTGCGCCTCGATCCGCTCGCGACGAACGGTCCGCCACCCCCCTTTCCCGCCCGTCCGGACAGCACCGACCACCGACGCTGACCGCTCGCTCCACGACCCGGAGTCCGGGATCACCACCGAGCCAGACGCCTGATGAACGAGCTCCGAGCGAGCGCCGCGCCGCTGAAGCGCCTGATCCTCGACGCCGATCGCTGCACGAGCTGCCTGCAGTGCGAGATGGCCTGCTCGCTCCGTCAGGAGGGGCTGTTCGCGCCGGCGTACTCGCGCATCAAGGTGTTCGAGTTCGAGCACGGCCGCCGGAACGTCCCGTACACCTGCACGCAGTGCGAGGAGGCGTGGTGCCTGCACGCCTGCCCGACCTCCGCGATCTCGATCAACGTCGCGCTCGGCACCAAGGTCGTCGACGAGAGCCTCTGCGTGGGCTGCAAGGTCTGCACGATCGCCTGCCCCTACGGGACGATCAACTACAACACGCGCACCGGCAAGGTGGTCAAGTGCGATCTCTGCGACGGCGATCCCGCCTGCGCCGAGGCCTGCCCGACGGACGCCATCGTCTGGGGATCGCCGCCGGGCGGCGGTGCGGCCGCGGACGTCTCGGCCGAGCCGGACGGTGCGGTCGAGTCCGACGTCGCGGGGAGCCGGCCGTGAGCTGGCAGGGGCGCGTGCTCCGGGTCGACCTGAGCGGCGGCACGACCCGCGTCGAGCCGCTCGACACGACCTGGGCGAACGACTACCTCGGGCTTCGCGGCCTCGGCACCAAGTACCTCGTCGAGCTGATGGACCCCGCCGCGGACGCGCTCTCGGCGGAGAATCCGCTGATCTTCGCCACCGGCCCGCTGACCGGCACGATGGCCTCCACCGGTGGCCGCTGGGGGGTCGTCACCAAGAGCCCGCTGAGCGGTGCCGTGGCGTGCTCGAACTCCGGTGGAAAGTTCGGCGCGGAACTGAAGTTCGCGGGCTACGACCTGGTGATCGTCGAGGGACGGAGCGAGACGCCGGTGTACCTCCTCGTGCTCGACGACGAGGTCCGCCTCGTCGACGCGGCCGGGCACTGGGGCACGAGCGTCTGGCAGACCGAGGAGGCGATCAAGGCGGCGCACTCGGACCCGCAGATCAAGGTCGCCTCGATCGGTGTCGCCGGCGAACAGGGCGTACGCTACGCCTGCATCGTCAACGACCTGCACCGCGCCGCGGGCCGCTCCGGCGTCGGCGCCGTGATGGGCTCGAAGAACCTCAAGGCGGTCGCGGTACGCGGCACGCGCGGCGTCGCGGTGCGGGATCCGGCCGCCTTTCTCTCGGTCGTCCGCGACACGCACGCGCTGCTCGCGGACGACGAGGGCCGACGCGAGCTGACCGAGTACGGCACCAACGCGATGATCGACTCGATGCAGGCGTTCGGCGGGTTGCCGACGCGGAACTTCAACGAGGTCACGTTCGACGGCACCGACAAGCTGAATCCGGCCGCGATGGTCACCGTCAACGAGCGGGGTCACCGCAACCTGATCACCAACAAGGCCTGCTTCGGCTGCACGATCGGTTGCGGGCGCATCGCGCACGTCGACAAGGCGCACTGGTCGGTGCGCGAGCGCCCCGAGTACCAGCACGCCTCCGGCGGACTCGAGTACGAGACCGCGTTCGCGTTCGGCCCCGTGGTCTGCGTCGACGACATCGACGCGCTGACCTTCGCCGGCTTCCTGATGAACGAGCACGGCATGGATCCGATCTCGTTCGGCGTGACGCTCGCCGCGGCGATGGAGCTGTTCGAGCTCGGGCTGATCACGCTCGAGGAGAGCGACGGCGTGGCGCTGAACTTCGGCAACGCCGAGGCCCTGACGATCATGGCCGAGAAGACCGGTCTCCAGCAGGGGTTCGGACGCGTGCTCGGGCTCGGTGCGAAGCGTCTGTGCGAGCGTTACGGACGACCCGAGCTCGCGATGTGCGTCAAGGGTCAGGAGTTCGCGGGCTACGACGCCCGCGCGCTGCAGGGCATGGGCCTCGGCTACGCGACGAGCAACCGCGGTGCCTGCCACCTGCGTCACGACGTCTTCGCCGAGGACATGGCCGACCAGAGCGGCCGCGGCAAGGCCGAACCCTGCAAGCGCTCGCAGGACCAGATCGCGATGATCGACTCGACCGGCACCTGCCTGTTCACGCTCGGTGCCTGGGACACCGACGCGTGGGCGCGGCAGATCGTCGCCGCCTGCGGGGAAGGCTGGACGATCGAGCGCCTGCTCGAGACCGGCGAGCGCATCTGGAACCTCGAGCGGCTGTTCAACCTCGCCGCGGGCTTCACCGCGGCCGACGACACCCTGCCGCCGCGCCTGCTCGAGACGCCCTGCCCGGCGGGCGTCGCCGCCGGTCGCGTCGCCGAGCTCGACGTCATGCTGCCCGAGTACTACGCGCTGCGCGGCTGGACACCGGACGGCGTGCCGACGGGCGAGACGCTGAAGCGTCTCGGGCTCTCGCCGGAGTCGGCCGGTCGGGCCGGTCGGGCCGCCTGAAGGCGCTCGGCCAGGGACACGCGCCGTCGGTGACGGATCCGGTGATCGAGGTCGTCGCGAGCGGGGCGCTCGCCGCACGCCTGCCCGCCGGCGAGCGGCCGGGCCGTGCGCGGATCGAGATGCCGTCCGGGAGCTCCGTGGCCGACCTGCTCGACAGGCTCGGCGTTCCGCCGGAACGCGCCGTGCTCGTCATCCTGAACGGCACGGTGATCCCACCGGACCGGCGTGACGCACACGTGCTCGCGCACGGCGACGCGCTCTCCCTGGCCCCGCCGATTCGCGCCGGCTGACAGGGCATCGGCGGGCTCACGGACCCGGGGGCGCGTTTCCCGCGCTCCGTCACAAGCGATCGCTTCGCGACTGGAACGCGAGCGCGGCGGTGCCGCCAAACGACGATGGCCCGAAAAGTTCCGGTGCCGCGCTCCCGGATGTCTATATATCCGGGAGCTCTCACTTCGTCAGACAGAGGTCACGGCATGAACGACAACCTCGCCAGCGTCACCCGCAATCTCCGCGAGCTCCTGAAATCACTGCCCATCGTGCGCGAGCGGCAGGGTGGCGAGGCCGTGGCGCGGCACCTCGCGCTGATCGCTCACTACCGACGCCGGCACGATCGCCTGCTCGGTCTCTCCTGACCGGTCTCCACGGATCGACCCCCTCCGGCCCCGGCACCATCTCCGGAAAGCTCCTCGGAGCCGCGTGCGCTCGTCGGCCTGTCGCCCACCTGAAATCGGTCGAATTTACAGACGTTCGTCGGATATCCTGCTGATTTGTCGAAACATCCGTTCCGTTCGGGCATCGTATAATCGGTCCGTGACACACGCCGGTCCGGGAACGTTTCCCGGTGTCGGTTCCGACAGCGACCCTTCGTTCGCACCGTTTCAGCAGCAGTCCACGCAGCAACAGATCCCCGGAGAGACACCGATGACCGACAAGAACCGCCGCAAGTTCGTGACCATGATGGGCGCCGGCGCCGCCGTCGTGCCGCTCAGCGCCCTGGTCGGCAGCCTGCCGAGCCATGCCCAGGACGATCTGCCGCTCGTCGATCCCGAGTCCGCCCAGGCGCAGGCGCTCCAGTACATCGAGAGCTCCGACAAGGACGGCCAGCTCTGTTCCAACTGCTCGCTCTACCAGGGCGCCGAGGGCTCCGAGCAGGGACCCTGTCCGCTGTTCCCCGGCAACGCCGTGCTGGCGGGCGCCTGGTGCAGCGCCTACGTGCCCAAGGCCTGACGCCTCCCCCTCGCCGGTGCCCTCGGGCACCGGCCGCTCGTACCGATGCACCGAACGCCCGCCTCCTCCGGCGGGCGTTCGCGTTTCCGGAGAACGGCAACGGGCGGCGGGTGACACCCGCCACGGCTGGCAGGATCGACAAGCGAAGGCGGAATCGGAAATTCGGCGTGCTAGCCTCGGCCCCTCGTCGGGAGGCGTCGGTCGGGTGCGTCATCGAGCGGCTTCCCCCGGCGCGGCCCCTATCGCTCGCCCGCATTCCCGACACCCCCGCCGGCGTCGTCCCCGACGCCGTCCGATCAAGCCACCCGACCGGACTCGCCGATGGCCACCAGCCTGCTGACTCTCTTCGACGACATCGCCGTGATCCTCGACGATGTCGCGCTGATGACCCGCGTGGCGGCCAAGAAGACCGCCGGTGTCCTCGGCGACGATCTGGCGCTGAACGCCCAGCAGGTCACCGGCGTCAAGGCCGAGCGCGAGCTGCCGGTCGTCTGGGCGGTCGCCAAGGGCTCCGCCCTGAACAAGTTGATCCTGGTGCCGGTCGCGCTCGCCATCAGCGCCGTCGCCCCGTGGCTGATCACGCCCTTGCTCATGCTCGGCGGTCTCTACCTGTGCTACGAAGGGGTCGAGAAGCTCGCTCACAAGTTCCTTCACCCGGCCGAGAGCGAGGCCGAGCGAGCGCGTCTGACGGCCGCCGTCGCCGACGAGTCGGTCGACCTGGTGGCGCTGGAGAAGGAGAAGATCAAAGGCGCGATACGCACCGACTTCATCCTGTCGGCCGAGATCATCGTCATCACGCTCGGCACCGTCGGCGACGCTTCGTTCGTGCTGCGTCTGGCGACGCTCTGCTCGATCGCCGTGCTGATGACGATCGGCGTCTACGGCCTGGTGGCCGCCATCGTCAAGCTCGACGACGGCGGACGGGCGCTGGTCGAGTCGGCGCGCGGCGGCGGTGGCGCCTGGAAGGACTCGCTCGGACGCGGCATCCTGTGGTTCGCCCCGTGGCTGATGAAGACGCTGTCGGTCGTCGGCACGGCGGCGATGTTCCTGGTCGGGGGCGGCATCCTGACGCACGGGTTCCACTGGATCTCGGAGCGCATCGCCTCGACCGCGAGCGTCGTGGCCTCGATTCCCGGCATCGGCACGATCGCCGAGAGCCTGACCAAGATGCTGCTCGACGGGCTGATCGGCATCGCCGCGGGCGCTGTCGTGCTCGGGCTGGTCACGCTCGTCGGCAAGCTGCGCGGCGGTGACGGCAAGGCCGAGGCGGCCCACTGACCCTAGCTGGACGCGCGCGGCTGGACGCGCGGCCGGACGGGTCGCCGCCGCGGGCACCACGCCGCGGCACCGACCGGCTGCCGCTCAGACGCGGTCGTCCTTCGACGCCGCCCCTTCGTCGGCCATCGGCGTGGCCTCGTTCTGACTCTGCACCTCGGCCTCCAGCTGTTCGAGCAGGCCGAGCCGCTTCGCACGCTCTTCCCAGTTGCGCCGCGCCAGCGCCTGCATGTCGACCGCGCCGTCGCGCTCGTCGACGATCTCGAGGCCGAGCAGTGTCTCGATGACGTCCTCCATCGTGACGATGCCGGCGAGCCCGCCGAAATCGTCGATGACCAGCGCGATGTGCTCGCGCTCGGTCGTGAAGTGATCGAACAGCCTGGGGATGGGGAAGTTCATCTTCACGGCCGTCACCTCGCGGCGGATCGCCGCGAGCGGCTTGTCGTCCTCGCCGTCCACCAGGGCGCGCAGCAGCTGATCCTTCAGCACGTAGCCGGTCACGTGATCGAGCGAGCCGTCGAAGATCGGCACGCGCGAGAAGCGCAGGTGACGGTGCGCGTCGTCGAACGCGCGTACCGTGGTCGTCTCGTCGGCGGCGACGACGACCGTGCGCGGCGTCATGACGTGCTCGGCGAGCACCTCGTCGAAGCGCAGCAGGTTCTTCAGGATCGTCGACTCGCCCGCGTCGAACACGCCTTCCTTCTCGCCGAGCTCGGCCATCGCGGTGAAGTCCGCGCGGCTCAGCACGCTCGCCTCCTTGTCCTTCTTCAGCGCCCGCGTGATGATCTGTGTGACGAACACGAGCGGCGCGAGCACCCACAGGATCAGGTTCAGCGACTTGACGGTGAACGGCGCGAGTTCGCGCCAGTAATTGGCGCCGATCGTCTTCGGGATGATCTCCGAGAGGATCAGGATCGCGAGCGTCATGACCACCGGGACGACGGCCGTCGACATCACCGACGCTCCCCAGATCGCCGTCGCCTGCGCCCCGACGCCGATCGCCCCCACGGTATGGGCGATCGTGTTCAACGTCAGGATGGCGGCGAGCGGGCGGTCGATGTTCGCCTTGAACGCCTGCAGCGTCTGGCCGAGCTCGCCGCCCTCGGCGACCTTCGTCTGGGTGAACGAGGGCGTGATGCTCAGGAGCACCGCCTCCCAGATCGAACAGAGGAAGGAGAACAGGATGGAGACGCAGAAGAAGACGATCAGCAATGTGTACATGTGGGAGGTCGTCTCTTCGGGCGCTCGTATAGAGTCGCGGGGGTGATCGGTACCGATGGTACCTGATGACTCTCCCTCCCTTTCCCCGCGCCGGAACTTCCTGCATGACGCCCGATCACCGCGACCTCTGGTTCCTGCCGCTCGGCGGCTGCGGCGAGATCGGCATGAACATGAACCTCTACGGCCACGACGGGCAGTGGCTGATGGTCGATTGCGGCGTGACGTTCCGGGATGCGGACGGTTCGAGCCGCAGCGGTTTCGACGTTCAGATGCCCGATCCGGCGTTCATCGCCGAGCGCCGCGACGCACTCGGTGCACTGCTCCTGACGCATGCGCACGAGGATCACATCGGCGCCGTCGCCCACCTCTGGCCACGTCTGCGATGTCCGGTGCACTGCACGCCGTTCACCGCCGAGATGCTCCGGCGCAAGCTTGCCGAGCGCGGGCTCGAGGGGCGCGTGCCGATCGAGCCGATCGCGCCGGGCGATCGCTACCGGATCGGCGAGTTCGACGTCGAGTGGGTCGCCAACACCCACTCCATCCCGAACCCCTGCGCGCTGATGATCCGGACGGCGGCCGGCAACGTCTTCCACACCGCCGACTGGAAGCTCGATCCCGCGCCGGTGGTCGGGCACGGTTACGACGAGGCGCGCTACCGAGAGCTCGGCGAGGCCGGCGTCGACGCGATGGTGTGCGATTCCACCTGCGCGCTGCGTCCGGGCAGCTCCCTGTCCGAGAGCGCGTTGCACGCGGGCCTGCTCGAACACGTGCAGGTGGCCACCGGACGCGTCATCGTCGCCTGCTTCGGCAGCAACATCGCTCGCCTGGCGACGCTGTCGAGCGTGGCGGCGGCCACCGGACGCCATCTCGGCCTGCTGGGGCGCTCGCTCGTCAACACCGCCTCGGCGGCCCGTACGGTCGGACTCTGGCCCGGCCCGAGCCTGGTCGAGTCCGCCCACCTCGGCTACCTGCCGCGCGAGACGCTCCTGCTCGTCGCCACGGGCAGCCAGGGCGAGCCACGCACGGCGCTCAACCGCCTGAGCCGCGACGGCTTCCGCGACCTGTCCCTCGACGCGGGCGACACCGTCCTGTTCAGCGCTCGCGCGATCCCGGGCAACGAGCGCGCGATCGAGTCGCTGATCGACCGACTCGAGGGGCGCGGCATCCACGTCGTCACGCCGGAGCGTTCGAGTGTCCCGATACACGCGAGCGGTCACCCCTGCGTCGAGGAGCTCCGGACGCTGTACGGATGGATCCGGCCGGACGTGCTGGTGCCCGTCCACGGCGAACCCGAGCATCTCGACGCTCAGGCCGCGCTCGCGCGCGAGGCCGGTATCGAGCGGCGCCTGAACGGCCGCAACGGCGATCTGTTCATGCTCGCCCCCCAGACCGGGGTACGGCGTGGTGCGGTCGCGGCCGGGCGGCTCGGCGTCGGCCGGAAGTCGCTCGAGCGAGTCGCGCCGGTGAGCGCCGCGCGTGCGGCGCTCACCGGCGGCGAAGCCGGCGACGCCCTCTGAGCGGACGCACGGCGGCACCGGTGGGTCACGGCCGGCCCGTCGAACGATGGCCAGCGCGCGCGATCAGACGCTTCCGGTTTCGCCCTCGACCAGCAGATAGCCCTTGCCCCGCAAGCGCCTCAATCGCCAACCCCGGCCCGCCCCCTCGAGCCCCATCTTCTTGCGGACACGGCAGGCGGCGGTATCGATGCGGCGGCTGTCCATCGTGCGGGGCAACGACCAGACGGCGGTCATCAGCTCGCGGTTCCCGACCATGCGTCCGCGGTTGGAGAAAAGGTAGTAGGCGAACTCGAACTCCTTCGGACTGAGGCCGACGGGGCGTTCCTCTTGCCAGACGAGACGCTTGGCCGGATCGAATCGGAACGGCGGCACGAGCAGCTCGCTCTGGAAGTGACGCGAGTGCGAGCGAAGGGCGGCGGCGAGACGGGCCTGCAGCAGCAGCGGCGACTCCGTGATGTCGAAGTAGTGGTGAGCACCCTCCTCGAGCGTCGCGACGACGACCGACTCCGCCACGCAGTCCGAGAACACCACGACACGGCCGTGCAGATCGGCATCCCGCAGCGGCGGACCCGGCTCTCCCGCCGATACACGATGGCAGACGATGGTCGCCTGCGGTGTTTCCGAAGCGAACGCGTCGCCGCTGCCATCGGCGGCGACCTCGGCGTGCATGCCCACCTCGTTCAGCAGCGAAGTCATCAGCGCCCGGTCGGTAGCGTCGGCGGCGATTACCCGAATGCTCTCCTCGAACTTGTCGACCATGGAAAAGAAGCGCTCCGGACCGGCACGGGAGGCGCGAGGCCACGCGATGCTCGACGACGGGAGAGCCGATTCGCGGACGGTGCCATGTCTGCGTTGTCGGCTTGAGGAGCTGACCTCCCTGGCCGGCGTCGCGGAGTATAGGCACAGCCGGATTGCCGCGGACGGCCGCACGGGCAAAGCGACACGGGATTTCACAATTCGGCCGATCGGGGCGATGCCGGCACCGGTCCGGGACGGCTCTCGCGGCACGCGGTGTCGCGGCAAGGCGACCAGGACCGCGGGGGCGGACGACGACGGCGGCGCCGGGGCCGTCTCGGCTCGACGGCGTACGACCCGGGCGCCGTGGCGGGAGATCGGATCGTTGCTCGATCGCTTCGAGCCGGCGGAGCGCGCGAATCGCCCGGGCATCCCGGCTACCGCATCGATCGACGGTCGGGATGATGCTCTAGGGGTCCAACTCTCTGATACTGTCGGGCTCAGCGAGTTGGACCACTAGCCTGCCGGCACGAGTGCTTCCTCGAGTATCGAGGCCAGCTCGGACTTGCACGAACCGCAGTTCGTCCCGGCCGACAGATCGCCGCCGATCTGATCGACGCTCGTCAGCCCTCCGCTCGCGATGGCCCGCCTGACCGTGTCGCGTCCGACGGCGAAGCAGGAGCAGACCACGGGCCCGGGGTCAGGCATGTCGCCACGCGCCCGTCCGGCCAATGCCCAGGGAGCCTCCTGCCCGGGCAGATCGACCAGAAAGTCGCGCATCAAGGCCACCGGTTCCGGCGCGACGTAGAACGCCGCGAGCAACACGTCCCCGTCGAACAGGCCGATGCGGTGCCGTCCCCGCTTGTCGTCCGACATGCGCTTGATCGGCGCGTCCGGCAGGCCGAACAGGGCGCGGGCGTAGCTTTCCCAATCCTCGGGCAGGGTGAGACCGGCCAGCTCGCAGCGATATCCCGTACGGGTACGGGCCCGAGCCCAGTACTCGCTGACCGGCGTGAACGTGGTGGTGGAGATCGCGAAACCATGCCAGAGCGCCGCGAACCTCTCGGCGGCCACCGTCGACGCCTTGCTTTCCGGTTGCCCGGAAACGGGGTCGAGAACCGGCGCCACCAGATGGTTGATGCGGGCGGCGGGAGCGGTCATCCCGGTCCAGTGCATAGGCACGAACAGGTTTCCCGGCACCACGTCCGCGGTCTGGTGCAACCTCAGGACGGCGTTGCCGTGCGGGCTGCCCAGTCGCACCAGATCGGCGGGTTCGAGACCCAGCCGGGCGGCGTCCTGCGGATGCATGTCGACGAACGGTTCGGGCAGATGAGCCGACAACCGGGGTGACAGGGCGGTGCGTGTCATGGTGTGCCACTGGTCACGCAGTCGACCGGTATTGAGACGGAAGGGCTGCGCCCCGGACGGGGTCGAGCCCGGCGCTCGAGGCACGAGCGGCCACATCCTCGCCTTGCCGCCGGCGTGGTAGAAGCCACCGTCGGCGAAGAAGCGCCCTCCCGTTCTCGATGCCGAGCGCGGCCAGCGAACCGGGTCGAGTGTGTCGTACTCCTCGGCACTCATCTCCGCCATGGCCGAGATGTCGAAGTCCTTGCCGAGCGCGCCGGCGACCCCGGACAATGCCGCGTGCTCGGCGAAGATCTCCGCCGGGGTTTCCCAGGCGAACGATTCGGCCCAGCCGAGACGGCGCGCGACTTCCGCGAGGATCCACCAGTCCGGCCTGGCCTGCCCCGGCGCCTCCAGGACGCCGCGTTGGCGGCTGATGGTGCGATCGGAGTTCGTGACCGTACCGGATTTCTCGCCCCAGGCGGCAGCCGGCAACAGCACATCGGCCAGCCGCGCCGTGTCGGTGTCGGCCGTGATGTCGCTGACGACGACGAACGGGCAGCCCGCGATGGCGTGACGCACCCGGTCGGCGTCGGGTACGGTCACGGCCGGGTTGGAGTGGACGATCCACAAAGCCTTGATCCGTCCATCGCCGACGGCCTCGAACATGTCGACGGCCTTGACGCCCGCCCGTGTCGGCATGGCGGGCGCGTCCCAGAAGCTCTTCACGGCGGCGCTGTGTCGCGGATCCTCGATGTCGAGGTGGCAGGCCAGCATGTTGGCGAGTCCCCCCACCTCTCGGCCGCCCATCGCGTTGACCTGCCCGGTGACCGAGAAGGGTCCGCTGCCGGGCTTCCCTATCCTGCCCGTGGCCAGGTGACAGTTCAGGATGGCGTTGACCTTGTCGGTTCCCGACGATGACTGGTTGACGCCCTGGCTGAAGACGGTCACCACCCTCTCGGTGTCGATCCAGAGATCCGTGAACTCCCGCAACCGCACCGGATCCAGCCCGGTGAGCCCGGGCTCGGATGCCTGCGCGGCGGCGATCGCCTCCGTCAGTCCATCGACATGGGCGTCGGCATAGTCCTCGTCGATCGCACCGCGGCGCCCGATTTCCGCCAGCAGCGCGTTGAACAGCGCCACGTCGCTGCCCGCCTCGAGCTGCAGGTGCAGCGCCCCCTCGCACGAGGCCGTGCGGCGCGGATCTATCACGACGATCCGCGTGCCGCGCGATTCCCGAGCGGTGACGACCCTCTGGTACAGGACCGGGTGACACCAGGCGAGGTTCGATCCCACGAGAACCACCAGATCCGCCTCGTCCAGGTCGTCGTAGGTGCCCGGCACCGTGTCGGTACCGAAGGCGCGCCTGTGGCCCGCGACCGTCGAGGACATGCAGAGTCTGGAATTGGTATCGATGTTGGCCGAACCCATGAACCCTTTCATGAGCTTGTTGGCGACGTAGTAGTCTTCGGTCAGCAACTGGCCCGCGACATAGAACGCGACCGCGTCCGGACCGTGTTCCGCGATCACCCGACGGAAGCGATCCGCGACCCGGTTCAGCGCGGTGTCCCAGTCGACGTCCTCTCCGTCGACGACGGGGGCCAGCAGGCGATGATCGGTACGGACGGTTTCCGCGAGGGCGGAGCCCTTCGAACACAACTTGCCCCGATTGGCCGGGTGGTCGGGGTCTCCCCTGACCGTCGCGCCACCCTTGCCGTCGGGGGCGAGCAGTACGCCGCAACCGACACCGCAATAGGGGCAGGTGGTCCGTGTTTCCCTGCCGGCTGCTGCCGTCATCGCGCGGCCGACGCGTTCACCGATTCGATGTCGAGCAACAGGCGTCCATCCTCGATCCTCACGGGGTAGGTGGCGATCCGCCCCTGATCGGCGCCCTGAGCCTCTCCGCTCTCAAGCGAGTAGACCCAGTTGTGCAACGGGCAGGTCACCTTGCGTCCGTGCACGATGCCTTCGGACAGGGGGCCTCGCTCGTGCGCGCAGGTGTTCGAGGTGGCGAAGACCTCGGCTTCGGCGGTGCGGAAGATCGCCACGCAGCCCGCGATGGTCTTCACGATGCGCGAGCCACGCACGGGGATGTCGTTCAAGGTGCCGATGTCGATCCAGCTCATGTGACGGCCTCCCTCGTCAGGTCGGCAAGGTCCCGGTACTGCTCGGGTCGGTTGCTGACGTGATCGGCCCACGGATCCTTCTGGTAGACGCGCTGGCTGACGTCGAAGCGCTCCACCAGCGCCTTGCGCGTGTCCGGGTCCGAGAGCTCCCGCTTCACCCAGTCGAGCCCCACCTTGGCGACCCACTTGTAGGCCCGGTCGAGGTACTTGGCATTCTCTCGGTACATCTGCACGAACGCGATGACCCACTCTTCCACCTCGGCCTCCGTGGCCACGTCGACCAGGCTCTCGGTCTGCTTCACGTCCATGCCCGCGGCTCCCGCCACACTGATCTGGTAACCGGAATCCACGCAGATGATCCCGACGTCCTTGCAGGTCGCTTCGGCGCAGTTGCGCGGGCAGCCCGATACCCCGAGCTTGACCTTGTGCGGCGTCCAGGAGCCCCACAGCCTCTTCTCGAGCTTGATGCCCAGGCCCGTGCTGTCCTGCGTGCCGAAGCGGCACCAGTCCGTGCCGACGCAGGTCTTCACGGTCCGCAACCCCTTGGTGTAGGCGTGCCCGGACACCATGCCCGCCGCGTTGAGGTCCGACCAGACGGCCGGCAGGTCCTCCTTTCTGATGCCCAGCAGATCGATTCGCTGACCACCGGTGACCTTCACCGCCGCGTCGAACTTCCTGGCGGCGTTGGCGACGGCGATCAGCTCGTCGGGCGTCGTCATGCCACCCCACATGCGCGGCATGACCGAGTAGGTTCCGTCCTTCTGGATATTGGCGTGGTTGCGCTCGTTCACGAAACGCGATTGCAGGTCGTCCTCGTATTCAAGCGGCCAATCGGAAAGCAGATAGAAGTTGATCGCGGGCCGGCAGACGTGGCAGCCGTCGGGTGTCTTCCACGCCAGTTGCTGCCAGACGGCCGTCTGCGTCTTCAGTTGCTGCGCCTTGATCAGGCGGCGCACGTCCTCGTGCGTCAGTTCGGTGCACTTGCAGACCGGTTTCTCGGCCGAGATCTCGAACCCTTCGCCCAGACTCACCGCCAGCACCTGCTCCACCAGCCCCGTGCAGGTCCCGCAGGAGGCCGACGCCTTGGTCCTGGTCCGCACGTCGTCGAGCGTTCCGGCGCCGCCTTCGATGGCCTTGACGATGTCGCCCTTGCACACGCCGTTGCAGCCGCAGATCTCCGCCTCAGGAGGCAATGCTGCAACGGCCGCCAGAGGGTCCACCGCGGCGGCACCACCTCCCTGAAAGGGTGGCCCGAAGATCAGTGTCTCGCGCATCTCCTGGATGTCCGTACCATCCTTGATCAATCCGAAGAACCAGTTGCCGTCGGCGGTATCGCCGTACATCACCGCGCCGATCAGACGATCGTCCTCGATCACGAGCCGCTTGTAGACACGGCGCTTCGGATCGCGGAAGACGATGTCCTCGCGTCCCTCGCCGTCGGCGAAGTCACCGGCACTGAACAGATCGCAACCGGTCACCTTCAGCTTCGTGGAGGTCTCACGTATCTCGAAGGCGTCTTCCTTGCCGAGCAGCGTGTTGGCGAGCACCTTCGCCTGATCGTACAGCGGTGCGACGAGCCCGAAGACGCTCTCGTCGAACTCGACGCATTCGCCGACGGCCAGGATGTCGGGATCGGAGGTGCGCATCTGTGCATCGACCTTGATGGCACGACCCACTTCCAGGCCGGCGTCCCTGCCTACCTGCACGGCCGGGCGGATGCCCGCGGCCATCACGACGAGATCGGCGGGGAGCTCGGCGCCGTCATCGAGCAGTACCTTCCGGACCCGTTCATCGCCGACGATCCGCTTCGTGTTCGCCTCGGTGACCACCTTGATGCCGCGTCTTTCCAGATCCAGTTTCAGCAGGAAGCCCGCGCTCTCGTCCAGCTGACGATCCATCAGATGACCTGCGATATGCAGCACCGTCACCTCCATTCCGCGCATCCGCAGGCCGGCGGCCGCCTCGAGACCCAACAGGCCTCCACCGATGACGACGGCGCAGGCACCGCGGACCGAGGCCGCGTCGATCATCGTGTCCGTGTCCTCGAGATCGCGGTAGCCGATCACGCCCGCGAGGTCGTGGCCGGGAACGGGGATGATGAAGGGCGAGGAGCCGGTCGCGAGAATCAACTTGTCGTAGGCCACTTCGCCTCTTTCGCCGATCACCACCTTGCGATCGCGATCCACCTCCACGACCTTCTCGCCGAAGCGCGTGGTGATTCCCCTGTCGGCGTACCAGTCGTCGTCGTGAGTGACGATCTCCTCGAAACTCCGGTCACCGGCCAGTACCGGCGAGAGCATGATGCGGTTGTAGTTGCCACGCGGTTCGGCGTTGAAGATCGTGACCTCGAAGGCATTCGGATCGGACTCGTGGATGTGCTCGAGCAGGCGACCCGAGGCCATTCCCGCGCCGATGATGACCAGCTTCTGCATTCGAATCTCCGGCTCAGAGGTAGCAGGCGACGACATGGGCGAGATCGGCCCCGTGGTAGATCGGCAAGGCGAACATGGACGTGTAGCCTGCGGGCAGTCCGGTACCTTCCCGTTGCACGTACGGCAGGCCCGTTCCCAGGACCTGGCCGACGGGACCCTTCCACGCGCTGGCCATGAGCGGATCCACAGGTGGATTCCGCTGCGACCAGAGGGCTCCTTCGTACTTGCACAGACCGTCGACGAGCTGCGCCTGGCGAGTCGCACCGACGCACTCCGGGCGAGCGTCCCAGATCTCGAAGCGATGCGCGATCGGGGTGTTCGGTGCGGACAGCAGGGTCAGCACGAACACATGCTCGCCCACATGCTCGCCCGGGGTCGGCACGGGCAATCCGAGCCCGGTCTTCAGACCGACCGAAGCCGCCTGCTCGCTTCGGAGGAAGCTGCCTGCGCGTGCGATGTCGCGCTTGAGGACGGGCGTGTTCGCGGCCCAGACGCCACCGGGCAACCCTTGTCCGTGACCGAAGCTGATGGCTTGGCTGGCAGCTTCGAATTCGGTGGCGCTGCCGTAGTAGCCGTCGGCGAGGATCAGACGCTCTTCACGGTGTTCCCAGACTTCGATCGCGCCCATGCGATCGGCATCGGAACTGCAGAACAGGACGAGAACAGCCTTCAGGGCGTCTTCCGCGAAGACCGGAATCGCGACAGCGCTGGTCAGTCCGGTCCTCGCCGCGGCTTCGGCACGCTTGAAGATGGACCCGTCGAAACGCTTCAGGACGATCGGCCTCTCGCGTTCCCACACCTTGCCGGGCAGGCCTTCCCCCTTGGCGAAGCTCTCCGCGACCGAGGCTTCGGCGAAGGCCGGAGAGTGAGCGTAGTCGCCCCCGGAATGGAGGAGCCTGCCGTCCTTCGGCACCCATACCTCCGCCGCTCTGATGAAGGTGTCGGGTGCCCGCGCGCGGCCTGTGTCCATGAACGTTTCCCTCGGCAAGCTGACACGACGTCTCTGATGGATGGCGGCACCGCACCCGACGCCACCCCGGGCGTTCGAACCACACGACGTTCGGCGGGCTCGGCGAGGCCACGCAGCGTACAGGCGGGGGGTCGCCTCCCGCGCTGCCGATTTCACAGCATGCCGCTGCAACGAACGCAGCACGGAACCTGCGCGCACGGCACCGTCCGGCTCGGCTCGTCCTGCCGAGCAGCACGAGCCCGAGGACGACGCTCGGCAGCGTCGCGAGCAGACCGTGACCGCGGTGACCCGCGAGCGCGATCCGGCCAGGCCGAGTTGACCCGCGACGTCGGCAGGTAGCTCACGGCGAGCCCGGCGGTCGGGATCGAGAGCGTGCGCCGTCGACCGTGGCGGTCCGAGAGCCGACCACCGCCGGGACGCGACATCTCCGTCGCGCCGGACTGCTTCGGGTCGAATCACGACGAACCCTCGGGAGGGTCCGTGGTCGTCGCGTGGCAGATGAGGCCCGAGACCAAGCTCATGAGACCCGTGACCGCCACCGCCCGGCGCGAGCCATCATCACCGCCCGGCTACAGCGCGAGCGTGGACAGTCGTGAACGTCGCGGCCACCGAGCCGAAGGTTGCAGCCTGACCATACCGCCCGTTTTCGAGCTCGCAAGTCATCCCCTTTCCCCGTATCTCGCACCCGGTCATACCGATCCGTCCCCCTCGGCACTCGGCGAGCATCTGCACGCCCGGGATAGCTCGCACGGGCGGACACGAAGAAGGATCCGCACGGTGCGGATTCGAGGGGGAACCAGTGGAAACAAGGGCCCCGTCCTGCGCGGGAGGACTCACCGCTGCGGGAGCGTACGGAGCGACGGATGGTGGCTACACCTAGATTCGAACCAGGGACCCCAACATTACGAGTTTCAGGGTCGCTTATGGATCAGGGACTTACGACTGCCGACAAGAATACAGTCTAACGGTAACTTCTCAAAAACCCGGGGCAGAGGCTCGCTCGCGCACCAGCTGTGACAGCGGAGGAATCGATGACTCCGGCACGCACAATCGGTCGTGCAGAAAGTCCCAGAACGAGATGCCCAGCTTTCGAC